>Ga0209181_10001188_pt1 | contig 46224 bp, 45 predicted proteins | sample MAT05_FD_187208 | JGI IMG/M metagenome (GOLD analysis project Ga0209181, IMG submission 187208) | Freshwater microbial communities from Lake Fryxell liftoff mats and glacier meltwater in Antarctica - MAT-05 (SPAdes) (version 2) | ecosystem: Environmental > Aquatic > Freshwater > Ice > Liftoff... | reverse complement strand
AACAGCTCCGTGCGTCACGGCACCTGCTTCCGCCACCGCCTTTCCGCCCACCATGCAGGTGCCGCGCCGCACTCCGCTGTCGCTGAGCTTGGGGTCGTTGATATGGCCCATCCAGTCGCGTTATATGAAAACGAAAATACCATATATTATCCTATTGCTGATATTCTTGGTGATTTACCCTGCGATTAGTGAGGTTATCCCTACCGAGGACAAGTTTTCTATTGAAGGGCATTTCCGTTTCTAATCAGAGTTACGCAGTTCTGCAAAGCAGAGCTTTGGATCAAAGCAGGAGTCGCATGTGGAGCGATTGCATATGCTCTCCATCAAGTTACCAGTTTCTTCAGCCTCGTCTTGCTCCGCCACGCACGCACCCTCTGGATAAAGTCGCGAGCCGGGAGTGGAGTTCGTGCATAACGGCTACGCACGTAAAGATCGGTGATCTGCTCGATTTCAGACGCGTTTTCAGGGAAAGATTTGGTGGCTCGTCCGGCGAAATGCAGCGGGCCTTCATTTGCCTCCCGCGCCATACCGGCGGCAGCCAGTGTCTGGCAGAACGCCACATAAGCCTCCACTAAAGCGTCCGGCCTTCCGCGTTGCGCTCGGCGCAGCCAGAAGCCCAAAGCCGCCAGGATCGGCGCGAGCCCCACGAGACCCCACGCTGCATATAAATGCCAGCGTCCGTAAGGCAGATGAAGATTGGCGAAAAACTGCCGCTGCGCGCCTTCGTCAAAACCCAGCACCCGGAGATTCCACTGAAAGTTCGCGTTATCCCATACCAACCGTAAATCGCGAAACCAGTCTTTCATTCCAAACTGACGATTCGCAGGATTGTCGCCTTCGGACAGTCCGGAAACCTGTTGCTGCAAGTAGGAAGCCAGACCCAAGGTTACCCGTTCAGGAGCCAGGATGTCCGTGGGATCCACGCGAGCCCAGCCCTGCTTATCGATGTAAATTTCACACCAGGCATGGGCGTCCGACTGGCGCACGATGACATAGCGGCCATGTGGATTAAATTCGCCTCCAAGATAACCAATAACGACACGGGAAGGTATCCCCGCCACTCGCATGAGAGTGGCGTAAGCGGCGGCGTAGTGTTCACAAAATCCAACACGCCGATTGAACAGGAAATCATCGAACCCTTCGCTCCCGATTTCATACCTTCCCGGCTCCAGTGAATATCTGAACTTCTCCTGCTTCAGCCACCGCAATGCCGTATCCGAAACCTCCCGATCCGTCTTTCCACCAGCACGCCAGGAGACAACCAGTTCCTTCACTCGTGCAGAGACTTCTCGCGGCTGCCTGAGCGCTGCCGTCTTGTGATCCGTCAAAAGATAAGCCTGTTTTTCAATCGGAAGCGAAGTCACCTCATAGCGCAAAGTGGAATGAACCGGGCGGCTGCTACGCATGCAACCGCCGGGATCGAAGCCCGCCTCCGCGCGAAAGTTTTGGATGCGATCCATCCCAAACAGCCAGTAATCCCCATGAGGTTCCATGGTGATCTCCTGCCGGACAGCCACCCCCTTGAGCAGCCGGTGTCTGGGTGGTTCCGAATACATTCCAGGGCCGCGACTCCAGCGGAAGCCGTCTCCTTCCCAAAGCACATTTCCACGCCAATACATCTTTGCGAGTGGCGGCACATTTCCGTCGGGAAAATTGACCCGGAAGACATCATCGAAGTTTTTGGTCAGCGCACTAAATGAACCCGGCTCAAGGTTATTGCTCATCCCAGTCGTTCCACGGGGCGATTGCCCGAAGTTGAACCGGAACCCACCGTAGCTCCTCGGGAAAAACACAAACAACAGCGCCATCACCGGAAGCGCATGTAAAAACAGCGTGAAACCTGTCCGAAAAGAGCGCCGCATCGGCTGCTTTACGTCGCGGTGAAAATGGATCAAAGCCGCGCCCACCATCCAACAGATCAACCCGATATAAAGCGAACGCACCAGCTCCTGCTCGAAGAAGAGTCCTGTCAAAGCAAGAAACCAAGAGAGAAGACACAATACCTGGAAATCGCGCGGCGTATTCGTTTCCAGCGCCTTCATACAGATCAACACCAGCAGCGCGCTGAGTCCGGATTTTGCGCCCACCAACGATCCCGTGCTGAGATAAACCCCACCCAACCCGATGAGCAGTATTGAAGTTCTTAGAATGGTGCTAGGAAAGCGCAGCCGCCGCCCGTGCACCACATTTCTGGCCACCAACGTAAACAACATGAAGACCAACGCTAGCGGGGCGATCTGCTTCAGATTTGGCAGCGCAGAGAGCACGATCGCCACCGACACCCAGATCAATGCCGGGCCACCCACCATGCTATGAGTGAATCGCTGAATCATGCCGGCTCAGGGGTGAAACGAAACAATGCGAGCGCTTGTAGGCATTCCTGCTGATGCTGCTCGCCGGACGAAATCTGAATTTCCAATCCCGGCAACGCGAGACCATACCGCGCACCACGATTCTCCGCCTGCAACACCCAGGCTGCTAGCTGACTCAACCGCACCTCGGCGTCCAAACCTTTCAATTCCTGCCAGTCGAGCGATAGCGTCTGGTCGGATTCCCCGGCCCATTGCTTGACCTGCATTGGCTGATTCCTCGCCACTGCCTTCCAGTCGATATGCCGCTGGGATTCCCCGCGCCGATAAGCGCGCACCCCTGCAAAATCGTCTCCTTGAGCAAGGATGCCCTGACGTTCGTTTCCTTCCGTGAGCGATGCAGGCAAGGGGCGTTTCCCCTCCGGCTTCGGGTAAATATAAAACTCCTGCTGAATCGAAACCGTCTTTCGAGCGGTAAAAAATCCCAGCGGATAAAAGCTGCTCAGTTCAATCTCCAGACCGGGATAGAAGCCACGATTCAAAGCGGAAATGCTCAAATCTCCACGCGCCGGATTTTCCGCGCTGACATCGCCGATTACATAATTGGACTTCTCCAACGCATACGACGCCCTAATCCCATAATGTCCCCGGGTCGAATGGGTGCTGGCGTGCAACGGAACGATCATATTCTCGCCTACAAACACGGGACTAATCACCCCTGACTTCACCTGCACTCCCCGCAGATTCACCCACGCATGCATAGTGGACACCAGCGCCACGCTGAAGATGACAAAGCAAAGCAGAAAGGCCGCCTGATTATTCTGACTCGCCCCGGCGTACCACATCGCAAAAAGCAGGATCAAGAGCCCGACGGTATAGCTATTGGGAAGCACCAAAACCCGTCCGCCTCCTGTTGCGCCCATTGCGCCCTTTCGCGGCTCCGGCTTCATGCAACGGGAATGTCGCGCAAAATCCCAGTCGCGAGGTCGCGTCCACCCCGTCCTGCGTGATCGATGTCGTTCTCCATACGATGCGCCATTACGCCGACCCCTACTTCCTGTAAATCCTCCGGTAAAACCATGTCGCGTCCCTGCATATACGCCCAAGCCTGGCTTGCATGTAGCAGCGCAAGCCCCGCACGAGGAGAAAGCCCGGTGCGATGACGCTCCCGGCTGGCCGCTAGAATATCCTGGAGATAATTCAGCAGTGCCTCGGATGCGTGCACTTTGCGCACCGCCGCCTGGGCGTTCGCAAGCTCCGCGACATCCATCACTGCGACTACGCATTTGAGCATCTCCCGCCGATCCTCGCCCAGCAACATCGCGCGCTCGGCATTCCGATCTGGCACACCGAGTTCGATCCGCATTAAAAAACGGTCGAGCTGCGATTCCGGCAACGGGAAGGTGCCGATCTGCTGTTGCGGATTCTGGGTAGCGATCACAAAAAACGGCTTCGGCAGCACATGCGTGGTCCCATCCACCGTCACGTGCCTTTCCTCCATCGCCTCCAGCAACGCGCTCTGCGTCTTGGGCGTCGCGCGATTGATCTCATCAATCAAAACCACCTGCGCAAATAACGGCCCCGGATGAAAAACAAAGCGCTGCTGATCGCGATCAAAGATCGAATTCCCGATAATGTCCGCCGGAAGCAGATCGCTGGTAAATTGAAGCCGCCGGAACTCGCTCCCCAGCGAACGCGCTATTGCCTGTGAAAGCGTCGTCTTGCCGACACCCGGCACGTCTTCGATCAGTAGATGTCCTCGGGCGAGCACACAGGCAACGGCAAGCCGCACTGCATCCTGTTTTCCAACCACAATTTCACTGATCTGAGCAATGAGGGAATCGATCCTGTTTTTCACACCCTGACGCTAAACATTCCACAAGCGGCCTGTCGAGCGCCCGCGTTTACCTCGCTCCGTCCATCCGCTTTACCCTCGGAGTGATGCTCCGCATAATAAGAGAGTCATCGGCGAGACGCCAGTGACGGCGAGCAAGATGCCCGCCCTACCCGTGAATCCCCCTGCTCTCCCGCACTTCTATTAAGCAAAGCGTCTCGCCCTTTTTCCTTACTCCTTTTTCCTTACTCCTTTTTCCTTACTCCTTTTTCCTTACTCCTTATTGCTCGACGCCTCCGCGTCGCCCCTTCGGGTTATACTATCGTAGAAGCTTTCTCGCTCCGCTCGAATCCCTATTCCTTTCGTTCTATACCTCACATCCCATTAAAATCCGCAGGCGTCGGCACGCTATCATCCACCGTTTCCCGCCAGTCACCCCGCCAAGTGCGCGTAGTGCCGCTATGATCCTTGAATCGCAGCCAGACGTTTTTGCCTTCCAGGTTTGCAAAGCTGGCTGACAACTGCCAGGCGTCGTAGAAATAGCTCCGTCCATTCGCAAGTTCTAAGGTGTATGCGGCTGATTTCTTCCCATCCTTATCCAACCAGAGTTTAAAAGTTCCGGGCTGACTATCCAGCGTCGGCCACGTTGCGAAAACCTCGATCCATGGCAGATTGTTCACCACTCGGATTTTTGCGAAGACGATGGGTTTCTGATCGTAACGCTCTCCGTCCGTCTTGTTCCGATCCACCAGAGGAAGCCGGAACCAGCACCACTGAAACGGCCCCTTATGAATGGCGTCCATCGCGCTGTAGCGATGCGCAGCCTTCAAGACATATTCGATGATACTATGGGAGTTGAACCGGAATATCTTCGAGTTATCCGCACCAGGCGTGGAAAGCGGCATTTCGGCCCCTTGAACAACGAGGTCGTCCGCCGTGAACAAGTAAAGCCCACTCAACATTTCCATCTGCCATGAGGGAATCGGCCTGTCATTCTGGAGTATCCCCTCACCCATTTCATTAGTAAACCGAGCCCAGGCACCAACCCGGACATTTTTTAAAAAATCCTTACGGAGTGCGCTATGAGACGGATATTGCCCCGCAAGATAGTGATGCATCAAATACATGCGCTGAGCCTGCTGATAGATGTCTCTCAAGCAGAGTTCAGCTTCACCGGGTTCAAGTGGGATATTTTGCCCATAGCTCTTGGCAACTGGAGCTGAATTATAGCGCAACGCGCCATCGAGTAGCGTGGGCGTTCCGTCGGACTCTCTTTTCAAAAACGGCTCATCACCCCAGATCGCATGCGTGAAATAATCCATGGAAATCACCCCCCTCAGCGCATCGCACACTCTGAGCGTGTTATCCGTGGCGGGAAAAGGGTCGTTTTCTGGCAGGAAATACGCAGGTTCGCCTTTGTCCTGTAACCGCACTGACTGAAAAAACGGACCCGGTGAGGAAGTCGCCTGACCGAAAGTGATAGGGACCAACGTAACCCCAGCCTTGATAGCCACTTCTGCCATTCCCTCATAAATCGCCCCCAGCGCATCGCGCTGCCATTCCACCCGACGGGTATTGGTCAGCTCCAGACTCACATACATCGTCCCCTGCTGCTTCATATCGGTAGTGTTTCGTTCCGCACTCCATAACCGACGTCCCAGTTCCAGATAAGCATCCCTGCCTTTGTCCAAAAACTTGTGCTCAGTCCCCAGCGCCTTGAGGGTACGGATTCTTGGATCGGATGGATTTTTTGCCGCGAGCTCCGTGGCGAGTCGCGTCGCATACTCCCAAATGAGCATATCTGGAATCACCTGCCGCTTCTGGCTATAAGGCAGTTTACGCACATCAGTCGGGCCCACCCGGTTTGCAGGAACGGCTTCGATCGAAGTAACCCCGTGCGTGAAATGAGTATTTGCCACCTCGGTATCATACCAGGGACCGGAAAGATGGATGCGGCGATCTGAAAGGCTAAAGGCTGGGAAACGCTCAAACTTTGCGATTCCATAGGCTGTCTGCTCAGCAAAAGGATAATCAATCCCCTTGAGATTCGGTGCCCTGCGCGCATCAGCCGGAAGCCTCGGCGCCATCTGTGTCACCACCAGCCTACCTGCGTAATCCGCCCTGATCGGTCCTGTAACTACGGGCTTGATAGTGAGCTGCGCAACCGCTTCAGCGGCCAGCATGACCGTAAATAAAGTGACGCTTAAATGCACCGTGAGCTGTTGGAGAGAATGTCGAATCATGCGAATTCTAAACTCATGGACGAAAACGAACTTAGTGGGAAGTTTTGAAAGTAACCTTCACAAAAGCCGCATGTTTTCAGGTTCCCAAACAGCGTGTTTTGTAAAAAAGGGAAAATTTCCCTCGTCCCCGTTCCTCCTTTCTGATATTGATTTCCGACTTATGTCTATGCAGAAGAAAACCGCGTTCAGCCGTCGTTTGCCTGATTTAGTCACCGAGGAACTGGCCAATGTCCTTAGTCGGCGTAGCACCTTTGAGTTCAAAGACCTCTTTGAAATCGTTCACGAAAACCTCAAAGCACGTAATGCAGCAAGCGGTGGCGAGGAAATGCTCCGCCTACGTGCATACGAAAAACTTCAGAATCTAGTCTCCCGCGGTATGGTGAAGAAAGACGCGAAAAAGTATAAGGGAATCCCCAAGCAGCTCGCCAATCTCGACACAGGCGTGACTCCAGCCGTAAAGCCTCCGACTCCGATCACTTTCACCAAGCCAGCAGCGAGTCGCTCTTAAAGTCGTTCGTAAGTTATGATTAAGGCATGAGTGAATTCCTTCCTGTTCTAGTTCAGGTCGCGATTGTTTTAGGGTTCGGTGTTTCCACGCTGCTCATCAGCGTGCTTCTGGGAAAAAGCGGTAAACGCACGCCAGACAAGGACATGGCCTATGAGTGCGGCATGATCCCCAAAGGAGAAGGTCAGCCCCGCTTCAGTGTAAAGTTCTACCTGGTGGCCATGCTCTTCATCCTCTTCGATATCGAGGTAGTCTTTATGTATCCATGGGCGGTCAATTATGTGGATATGATCAAACACCACGGCAGCACCATTTTCTGGAGCATGACCGGGTTTATCTCTCTGGTGACCGTCGGCTACATCTACGCCATTAAAAAGGGCGTGCTGGATTGGAAGCAGAGCTAGCCGCAAAAGGAAGAAGGGGAAGAAGGATCGGGGAGGAAGGATAAAGTGTGAGCTTCCCACACCAAGCGGCGGCAGTAAGGTCGATGCGATGAAGCAACTACGGGTAAAGTATTTCCGGGAAAATGACGGGCAGCCGGAGGTAAAATTAAAGAGGATGCCAACCCGTGTGCGGCACTCTAATCTTAAATCTCAATTCTTAACTCTTAAATTCCTGCTCGTTTTCTCCATGAGTCTCATTGCCCCTTTGAAAGCAGAGAAACCGTTTAGCTCAAAAGCAGACGGTTTCACCTTCGTCACTGAGGTCGACGGCCTCTCGGAATATCGTCTGGATGCAAACGGCTTGCAGGTGCTGCTCAACCGACAGCCTGCATTACCGGTTGTAACTTTCATGGTTACTTACCGAGTGGGCTCCCGAAATGAAGTCACCGGCACCACCGGCGCGACTCATTTGCTCGAACATCTCATGTTTAAGGGCACCGAACACTTTGACCGCAGCAAAGGCACGGGGTTTGATCAGCTTCTGGAGCGCGTCGGCGCGGAAACCAATGCAACCACCTGGCTGGATCGCACCAACTACTTCGCGACCATTCCGCCCAACGGGCTCCCGCTCCTGATCGAACTGGAAGCCGACCGGATGCGCAACCTGGCCCTCCGTGAAGAAGATCGCAAACCCGAGATGGTCGTGGTTCGAAACGAGTTTGAACGCGGAGAGAACAGCCCATCCAACGCGCTCGACAAAGAAATATGGGCGGCGGCATTTCAGGCGCATCCTTACCACCATGACACCATCGGATGGCGCAGTGATATTGAGAAAGTGCCGATCGAGAAGCTGCGAAGCTTTTACGACACCTACTATTGGCCTGATAACGCCACGATTACAGTCATCGGAAATTTCGATTCTGCTTCCACACTTGCTGAGATCAAAAAGCGCTATGGAGCGATCCCCAAGGCACCTCATCCCATTCCCCAGGTTTATACCGAGGAACCGCGCCAAACTGGGCCGCGTCGGGTGAATGTAAAGCGCCCGGGAGAAATTGGGATTGTCGCCATCGCACACAAGACGCCAGCAGCCGCGCACCCGGATTGGGCCGCGCTTGAAGTATGCAGTTCGGTGCTCACGTGCGGAAAGACCAGCCGCCTTTACCGAGCCCTCACTGACAAAAATCTCACACTAGATGTCAGCGCGCATCTCGGTTTTCACCACGATCCCTCCCTGCATGTCCTCTACGCCGAGATGGATCCTTCTTCCAAGCACGCAGACATCGAAGCCCGTCTTCTCGCCGAGATCGAACGTTTAAAGAAGGAAGGCGTGACCCCAGAGGAAGTGAAATCTGCAAAGGCCCAACTTCTCGCCGAGCGCGCTTTCGCACGCGATGGTTCCTTCAACTGCGCGGAAGAACTCAACGAGTGTATCGCCGTTGGTGACTGGACGCTTTACGCCTCGCTCGATGAGAAAATACAAGCCGTCACGGCTGCCGACATCAAGCGTGTCGCCAACACCTATTTAAACGAAAACCAGAGTGTTACCGGCTGGTTTATCCCTTCCGCCGCAACGCCTGAAGAACCAACTGCTATCACCAAATCCGACGAGATCCCGCCAAAACAAGTCCTTTCGCCCAAGCCTCTGGAAAAGGAGCTCCCCCTTCCCCCTTCCACAGACTTTGCCGCCCGGACTATCCGCAAAAAGTGTGTCGGGATGGATCTCATTATCTGCCCCATTGAAGTCCGCAACGTCGTTCATCTGAAGGGAAGCCTGCAAGCTGGCGAAAGCGCTTCCACAAACCGCGCCGTTCCCCACCTTGTCGCCGAGATGCTGGAGCGCGGCACGCAATTGCAGGATCAGTTTGCAATCGCTGCGCAGTTGGAAAACGTAGGCGCGACGATCGACTTCAATGTCACCTCCGAGACGCTGGAATTTGAGGCGCGCTTTCTTAGTAAAGACGCAGGACTGGTCATTGCGCTGCTTGCTGAACAACTTCGCACCCCCGCATTCAGTGCCGCAGAATTCACCAAGGCGAAAAAGCTGCTCATCGCAGAAACCCAGCAATACCTCGAAGATCCCAATATCCTCGCCGGAATCGCTTTCACCCAGGCTACCCTCCCTCCAACACATCCGCACCATCGACTTTCCATTCAGGATTTCATCGCGGCTGCCAGCAAAACGACCTTGGCCGAATTGCGGGCTTTTCATAAAAAGACGTATGGGACATCCAGCCTCAAGCTCGCTTTTGCAGGAGATGTAAAAGCAGACGCCATAGAAGCCGAGGTTCTCAAGGCGTTCACAGGCTGGCAGAAAGGGAATGTATTGAGGCAGACAGAATATCCCACAGTCACCCCGACCGACAAATCGGTGAACATGCCCGATAAACAAAGCGTGAGTGTGATCATCGGACAAACCAGTGGCTTGAAGGCATCCGATCCAGACTGGCCTGCGCTCCACCTCGCCACCAGTGTGCTCGGACGCGGATTCACCAGCCGCCTCGTCGGCACCGTGAGAGATCGGGAGGGGCTCACCTATGGAATTGGAGCGGGAATGTCAGGAGACACATTTCTCCCCGGAACATGGGCAGTGAAGGCGACATTCGCCCCCACGCTACTCGATCAAGGACTCGCCTCCACCCGGCGCGAGATGGATCTTTGGTGGAAAGACGGAATCACACCCGAGGAACTCGATTACCGTAAGAGCGCCGTCGCAGGACAGTTTGCAGTCGAGCTCGAAACCAGTCGCGGGCTGGCAACGCAATTACTCCGCTGTGCTGAGCGCGGCTTTGAAATCGCATGGATGGATGAGTTTCCCTCCAAAGTAGGCCGTCTGAAGCTGGAAGAAGTGAACGCCGTCATTAAAAAGCATCTCGCCCCCACCAAGATGGCTGTGATTAAGGCGGGCGCTTTGAAGTAGGAGCTCCCCCGAACTCACAGCACCCTCCCTTAATGTTGGAACTCATTTTAGCCTGTCTCGCTCTATTGGGGATTTTACTAGCTAGCTCCTCTTACGTCATGGGCCCAAAAATTAAGCGATGCTTACTCATAGCTTTAGCCTAAAAACGGCAGTTTAAGGGGTGTTTTTGTAGGCGTTTTTACAGAGAATAGACACACCTGCGGAGCAGTTGTATTGGCTCACCCCTAGAGCCTCTTGGTTTTCTCTGATAGTGAAGCTCAACTGCGGTTTTTAGGTTTAGTGCTCTCTGGCGCATTATGGATGGCGGCAATACTTCCTTCTTTTCGCAGTGCAAAACCGCGCAGTCAGACAACCCGCACGATGGAGGATTTAAGAATGATCCATGCCGCCATGGATCAATACGCCATCGAGTTTAAAAAACAACCAGGGGATCCCGTGAGTTGGAATGATGTCCTCCTCTATATGAAAGAAGGAACAAAGCTCTACAACAGCCAAAACAACGATCTGTTTGGAAATCCGTATTCCTTCAAAGAAGTGGGAGTTACTCCAAAACTCTCGCCTGCATCTTACAGCGCCCTTTCCGACGTCGCTCCTCAAGATTTCTGGTCGCCTTACTTAGAAACAGAGGTTGTGAAGTAGCCATGAGCATTACCCTAAATCCATGAATAGGAGGGGAACTCAACGAACAAACATTCGCTCTCACCGGACTTCAACTTTGTGATCTTCCAACACCCGCCCGGGCCATCTTTCCCTTCCCGGACGATCTTCGACTCGACAGCCTTTGCGCATGGCACGCGGCGCGTATGCGGCAAATCTGAGGGCTGGCAGCATGGGAGACAAAGAGTAAGAACCATCGGTTTCATTCATTCCAGCCATGCCTGAGGTTTTACAACAGGCTCTCAAGCAGGAGGAAGCTCCACAATGAATACCGCGCCTAGCCCGTGTCCCTTGCTTTCTGCGCATATGGAACCTCCGTGCAAATTTACAATGGCGCGGGCGATTGCCAGCCCCAGCCCAAGCCCGCCAAATTTGTGGTGTCCCTCCCGTCCTTCCTGTTCAAATGGGAGGAAGAGTTTATCCGTAAGCTCTGGTTCAAATCCAATTCCGGTATCAATCACTTTTAAAACCAGCGCCCCGTTTTCATGATTAAAGGTCTTGATGGTGACGGTTCCTCCTTCGGGTGTAAATTTCACAGCATTCCTGAGCAAATTCCAAAAGACCTGCTGAAGACGCGCCGTGTCTCCGTTCACGTGAAAGACTGAAGCTTCATGAGCAATGGTGAGCAACTGCCGCTTTCTCGAAGATTCCTCCTGCACCATTTCGATCGCATGCCCAAGGAGAGCATGGGCATCACAACGCTCCAGACGCAAACTCAGCTTGCCGCGACTGATTCGCGTCAGATCAAGAAGATCGTCGATCAATCTCCCCTCGAGCGCGATATTCCGTTCGATCATTGAAAGATCCTCACGAACGTCCAGAGGAAGCCGGTCATCGTTTTTTAGGTTACTCGCGCTCAGTAACACGGGTGAGAGAGGCGTGCGTAATTCGTGAGACAGTGCGGCAAGAAAATCATCCTTTGCCTGACTCGCCCTCTCCGCCTTTGCCTTACTTTCCTGCATGGCCTCATCAAACGCTTTACGCTCGGTAATATCGCGTATGAACCCGACAAAGAGGGGCGAGTTGGTTCCAGCCAGAGCGTTAATGTTCAACTCGACTGGGAATTCCGTTCCGTCTTTTCGTAAAGCAGGCAGTTCCACCCGTTTTCCAAGCACAGGCCCCTGCCCAGACTCCAGGAACCACGCAATTCCCCTTGTGTGGGCTTCTCTCAAACGCTCAGGAATAATGTAATCAGCCAGCTTTCCTCCCAGCACTTCCTCACGCTCCCATCCAAAAATGCGCACAGCCGCAGGATTCCAATCCACCACCATACCCTTGGAATCCATGAGCAAGATGCCATCGATGGACGTATCCAACATAGCACGGGTCATTTTTCCCTCTTTCTCCAGCGCCGCAACTGCAAGCTTCTCGCTGCCTTCAAGGCGATAAACAGCCCGACTTGCAGAAACAATCAGCACAAACAACAGCAGCAATCCACCGTAAAGCATCATGGCAACCCCCTCTCCTGGAGCCAGAATGCCCACCGTGCGTGCTTTGTTAATCAACCAGCCAAGCGTCAGTAACAACACTGTGGCTCCCGGCAGGAGACGGCGAAGCAGAACACCATCCGAGCCTTGTGAAAACATGTGATTCAGCGGACGACGGTCGGGTCGTATGGCAAGAATGCCAATGGAAAGGAGAAAAAGAACAACGGCCGCATGCAAAAGAATATTGGTGGAGCGCAACAATCCCGTGAAACCGCCGTTGCTCAGAAGGTAACCAACCAGCCCGCTTCCACTTGGCAGGAGCGCAAGAAGCGCAAAAAATGGTGCGTTATAATATTGGTTCGATTTGCCGATCTTCACCTCTGCGTCCAGCCTCGTCAGAGCAAGCCCGATAAAGAAGATCGCGGCGGCCGCATTTAAACTCATCCTTCCTGGAGCCACTACAAACACGTGCATTGTATCGCCAGGAAACGTCCCAGGTGCAAACAGTTCATCAATCCCGAAGTCGAACCCCAATAAATATTCCAGTGAAGTCAGCCCGCCAATCAGAGCAACCAGCAGACCGAAAATCGCCGCAATTCTCGTCGGGATGATTTTGTTTTTGCCGATATGGCAGAACATCAAGGAAACCGAGGCCAGTAACATTGCAACTGCCGTATTTACGCGCACCACGCTCATCTCCAAATTCGCCGCATACACCTGAACTGATGGGATCACCCACACAGCAAGATTACTGAGAGAAACCAAAATCCCCGCAGTCACCGCAATCCACACAAACCAATGACAGGCGCGGGTTGCCCAAGGCACTAACCGCCTCGTATCTGTCGGTAAATCAGATGGATGTGTTTCGGTAATCAAGTGCGTATCTCCATGATGATATCCCTATCGTATAATGAGATCATTTTGAGGGGATATAAAACAATTTTAAGCCGTCATTTCACAGCGAGATTGAGCAATCAAACACCCCTACCGAAGTAGGCAAGGAAATGCCGTGCACACCCCACAACACCTTCAGCCACTGAATAAAGTTCCATGGAAGATCGATATTGGTACCGGTGCACAGTTTGTGGACAGCCGCTTTTCAAACACCATTAATATGCGGGAAGCCCCCAGTTGCTGAACTTTTGAGGCTATGGCACTCTACGAAATCACGGAAAACATCGACATCAAAGTGAACGTTTACAACCTCACAGACGAAACTTACATTGAGCGTATCGGAGTCGGGCATTTCGATCTCGGCAATGACCGTTCAGCGCCCGCGACGGTAGGATTCAGGTTCTGATATCGTTCCTACTGACGCTCGACTTAATACCTCAAAGTTATGTTACTCCGCATACCCGACCTTCTTTCACCAGAACAAGTAAAAGAAGGTCGCCAGCTACCTGACAGCGCAGAGTGGATTGACGGTCGGGGTCGTCAAAGCCCGGGACGGCAGGCGCGGCTGTGGATCAAGCCCATTCACACCGGAGAAGCCCTCGGTTTTTTTGGGCAAGCTCTTGCCACATTTGCTGCTGCCAGTGTCTGTGTTCTGATATGCACCGGGTTTTCGCTTTGTTGGCGCCGATTTCGGGATCGCAAGCAACGCACGCTATCATTGCAAAGACTTCAAACCAGCTTGCGCCTTCCGGGCAAGATATGGAACTTTACGAACCAACCGAATCCTAAATCATGTTAGAACTTTTTCATCAAGGCGGCCCCATTATGTGGCCCATTCTCATCACCTCGATCATTGCGCTCTCTGTAATCGCTGAGCGCTTCATCTTCATCATGCGCGAAAAGTGGAGCCGCCAGCCCGTGGTGGTTGAGCAAATGCTCACGGCAGTTGAGCGTGGAGAGATGGAGAAGGCCATGAAACTAGGGCAGGGTTCACGTGATTTTATCGCCCGCACCCTCTCCTACGCGCTTTCGCATGATGACAAACTTAATGCTGTCGCACGCGCTGCAGGCCGGGAACTCCAGCGTTACAACCGCGGACTGGCTCTGCTGGATACCGCAATCACCATTGCTCCGCTGCTTGGATTGCTGGGCACCGTGACGGGTATGATCCGTTCCTTCAGCCTGCTCGGAGGATCCGAATTAGGCGCTCCCTCTGCTATTACAGGAGGGATCGCAGAAGCATTGATTGCCACAGCGTTTGGCCTAGGCGTGGCAATCCTTGCGCTGCTGCCATTCAATTACCTCAACGCGAAATTGGAGGAGGCACGCCACGAAGTGAGTGACGCTGCCTCCCAATTAGAAGCCCATGTTTCCCGCACACCGTTTTCGAACTCGCAGAGCGCGAAATGAATATTCCAAGTCCACGCAGCAGTAAAAAAGCGCGGATAGAGGTTATCCCGTTGATTGATATCATCTTTTTCCTACTCGCAACCTTTGTGATGGTTTCGCTCTCCATGGTGAAAAGCAAAGGGCTGCCGGTGAATCTTCCAATCGCCGCCTCCGGGGAAAACCAAAACCGGGATGATTTCACTTCCATCACAGTGTCGGCTGACAACTCCATTTACTTTAATCATCAGAAAGTCAGTTCCTCTGAGCTGACCACGATGATTCAAGGTTTAAAGGCATCCAATCCGGACCCGAAAGTCTTCATCAATGGTGATGAAAACTCGCTTCTCGGTGTCACCATTTCCATTCTAGATGAAGTGCGGCGTGCCGGAATCAGCAAGGTGGCCTTTGAGACAAAACCGAAATGAGGGAAATAGGGGCGACACCGGAAAATAGACGCCTTACACGTATCGCGGCCTTCGCCTTTGCGGTGATTACGCACGCGGCAGTGATCTTTCTGTTTAATGAAAAATATACTGAGGCTCCAGAATACGCGATCGTCTCGGGTGAAAGCAGCGTGGAGTTAACACTGGTCGCCGCCGCACCCGCCCCTTCGACTCCCGAAGCAGAGCCTGTCGCTGAACCGGTAATAGAGCCTGAACCTGTCGTCGAGCCACCGCCACCCGAGGTTCAACCCGAACCACCGCCGGAACCTCCTCCTCCATTACCGATCCCGGAGCCTCCACCACCAGAGGCGATCATCGAACCCACACCGGCACCGCCCCCACCTAAACCGTCTCCAAAGCCGCAGCCGCCCAAGCGTGAGCCAAAGCCATCCCAGCGTTCAAAAGCAGCACCCGTGGGAGACGGAAGCTCTGCGGTTCCCGGTAATGACACCACCTCCTCCCAGGCAAGCACCGGAGGCGACCGCTCCAAGCCTGGCTATTTGCGAAACCCCCATCCAGCCTATCCCGAGGACGCGCGGCGGGCGAAACAGGAAGGCGTCGTGCGTTTACATATCCGCCTAGATGAAAACGGCAAAGTTTTGTCCGTCAGCATCGTGCGGAGTTCAGGGGTTGCCTCGCTTGATGAACGCGCCCTCTCCACAGTGCGAGATCGCTGGAGCTTTAAACCTGCTCGCCGGGGAGGCATTAATATTTCCAGTGAGGTTACGGTTCCCATCCGATTTTCCTTAAAAAAATAGCCTCACTATTTTAGCGATCATATCCGCAATGCATCGCCGGTCTATGTGTAGAGTTCAAAACGTCTTCGCACGCAACATCACCAGCGTGCAGCCCTCCACGATCTCGATCCCGTTGGCCTTTGCTTTGGCAGCCAGTTGAGGATTCTCAGCGCCTGGATTCATGATGATCCGACGGGGATTGGATCGGATGATCTCCGAAATCAACGGCTCCGAGCGTGCTGACCCCAAATACAACGTGACGGTATCGATCTGCTCCCGAACCTCGGAAATGCTGGCATAACATCGCTCTCCATCGACCTCATCAAACGCAGGATTCACGGGAATACGCCGATGCCCGTATTCCTTCAGCATTTCCATCGCTTTCCAGGCATAGCGATCCGTCCTCGTGGTGGCTCCAAGCACAACTACGTTTTTCATCAGGGTATGGCGGTTATTTTTATAACGGGTTCAGGATGATTGCCGGATTGCGGCGGCAAACCCAATTCTAGGATCAGCGGGCGGTGATCCGACCCAACTCCCGGGCCGGTTTTACGACTCAACAGCGAGACTCCCGGGGAAACAAAGCCATGATCAATCAACAATCGCTGTGGGGAAAGCACGTTCCATGTCGCTCCGAAAACCGTGCCACGGCTTGTGCACAGCATGTTGCTTTTTGTCAGGAAACGAGTGAACCCATGCGACCACGGCGTGGAGTTGAAATCACCCATCAAGACAACCGGACCTTTTTGCTCCGCATCTGCACACTTAGCCGCCAGCCACTCAAAATACCTCCCCTGCTCCTCGGCATGCTTTGCAGTGGTGGGCTTGTGGGAATGGACGCCCATAACCGTTATCCACTGATCTCGTGTATGAACCTCCACACAAATCACACCCGTTTCTGTTTGTCCCGGGAACGCTTCGAAATGCAGGTTGCGACTGGGCAGCTTTGTCAGCAGCGCCGCGCCTTTGCTGTCCTTTTTCGCACGCACCAATTGCCCAGGATAAAGTTCCTTCAAACTCTCCATCACCTTTGCGTGATCAGGAGACACTTCTTGAAACACAAGAACGTCGCCATTGGATGAGCGAACAAAACTTCCGATTTTCTCCAAGCTCTCATTTCCCTGCAAAAGGTTGGAGGAAACACAGCGCAGTATCTCCCCGCCTGTTTGGGTTGGTTGCAATCTCGGTTCGGATTTAAAATGAGGACGCAGCACGAGGAGATTCAAAACACCCACCGCGAGCGCCAGCACCGTTGCGAGCCGCTGTCTCCGGATTCTAAAAATCAACGCCAGTCCCAGCGCGCCAAATAAAAGCTGCACTCGAAAGTGCGCAAAAAGATCGGCACACCACCACAGGCTTCCTGTAAATGCGGTCAGACTAAACAACCAGGCCGCAGGCAAACAAATCCACAAGGTCGTAAAATGTGCGGCACGCAAAACTCGGGCTTTCATAAAGTCGGGAAATAGAAGCGGAAAAGCTGCGGCAAGGAAGAATGATTTGCGCTACCCGTTTATTAGCCCGCATTTCTCACACTCTCTGTAAAAAGCAGACAGGGTGTAAACGCGACGGCGGGCAAGATGCCCACCCTACCCGGGAATATCACACCCATTACCGTCTCTCTTGTAATTTCCTTCGTGGTCAATCCCATTTCGCAATCTGCCCTCCACCAAAGCCTTGGGTTGACTCAACACCGCTGGCGTTTTACCCAAGGCAGCATGAAGACGCTCCCCCTTTGGCTTGGGCTTTCGCTTTGCGCTGTAAATCTGCACGCAGCCGACTGGCTTCACTATCGAGGCGCTGCACAAAATGGATCATCGAGCGAGACGGTTGCGTTTCCAGCTGCCGGCCCCAAGGAGCTTTGGCGCATCCAGCTTGGAATCGGCTTGAGCAGCATGACCATTCAGGGAAACCGTCTTTTCACTGCTGGATTTAAGGACGGCAAAGAAGTCCTTTATTGCATCGACACCACTAGCGGCAAAATCGTCTGGTCACACGAATGGACTGCCATTTTAGGAGACAATCTTTTTGAAGGCGGCCCTCGTGTGACACCCACGATCGATGGAAAGCATGTCTATATGGTGGGCAATGAAGGCGTCGTCATCTGCGTGGACGCCGAGACAGGAAAGCCAGTCTGGGAAAAGCATCTCGTGAAAGACTTCGGCGGAAAACGACCCGAGTGGGGCTTCTCTGGTGCTCCAACGATTCACGGCAACCATCTCCTGCTCGATTGCGGCGGTGCCTCAAGCAACCTCGCCTTAAACAAACTGACGGGCGAACTCGTCTGGAAAAGCGGGACGGATCAGGCCGGGTATGCGCCTGTCATTACTGCGGAATTCGGGGGGGAAACCGTCGCGTTGTTTTTCAAAGCGAAGACGGTCGTCGGATGCGATGCCGCGACTGGCCAACAACTCTGGAGTCATCCGTTCGAGACCAATTATGACGTCAATGCCGCCGCCCCACTGGTCGTGGGTAGTCAGGTGCTCATTTCAGCCGGATACAACCACGGCAGCATCCTTCTCGACCTCGGCAAAAATCCACCGGAACAGCTTTGGTTTAAGAAAGACCTGAAAGCACACTTCAATTCTCCGGTCTATCTTGGCGGCAACGTGTATGGGATTGATGGCAACGCTAGTCCAAAATCTCCGCTCGTGTGTGTGGACTGGAAAACCGGTGATCTCAAATGGCGGACGAAAGAGGTCCAAGGCGGCTCGCTCATTTTAGCGAAGGACAAACTCCTCATCCTGACAGAGACCGGCGATCTGGTTCTAGCGGAGACAACCCCTGAATCTTACAAAGAGATCGCCCGTAAAAATGTCCTCACCGGACGCTGCTGGGTGCAGCCCACGCTTTCGAACAGCGTAATTTACTGCCGGAACAACCTCGGCGAACTCGTCGCAATCGAGCTCGCGACCAAATAGTAAGCTCTCAACTTGAAATAACGGATTCATTAAAGTTTGGACCCACTCCCCTTCTCACTTAATCCTTCATCCTTCATCCTTCATCCTTCATCCTTCATCCTTCTCACTTCCCCTCTCCATGGCTTCCAAAATCAAAAAAATCAGCCCTATCCTTTCGGTGAAGGACATGGGAGTGACCTCCTCCTTTTACAAAGAAATCTTGGGCTTTCGTTTCATCCACGAGACGCCCGCCTATTTCATCCTGGAGAACAATGGCCAGGAACTACACCTCTCGGTGGCGAGTGCGGTGCGCAGCCAGGAAACGCAAGGTCACCGGGAAATTTACATCGAGGTTTCGAATATTCAGGAGCTTTGGGATCGCATAAAGGAAATAAAAGACCGCTATAAAATTACAGATCTCTTCAACCGCGATTTCCGCATGACTGAATTTCACATCGAAGATCCGGACGGTTGTCTGGTTTTGATCGGAGAGCGTCTGGCGCTAACCATGTAAAATCGATCTTTATGAGAAAATTCCTCGTTTCCGGCCTCGCTATCAGCCTCCTTGCAGCGGCATCGCACGCAGGCAACTGGCCGCAATGGCGCGGGCCTCATTTCAATGGCAGTGCAGATGAGAAGAATCTACCGGTGCAGTTCTCCGAGACGGAAAACGTGAAATGGGTGGTGCCCATGCCCGGCCCGAGCGGAGCGACGCCTGCGGTTTGGGGAGACAATGTTTTTGTCGTGAGTCCGAATGAAAACAAGGAGCTGCTGATTTTTTGTCTCAGCCGGAAGGATGGAAGCATCAAATGGCAGCAGAAAATCGCGGATGGTAATATCGACAAAGGCAAAGGAAACAGCGCCTCGCCTTCTCCGGTTACCGACGGCAAAACGGTCTGGGCATTATTTGGGACCGGGGACATTGCCGCGCTTGAAGCTGAAACAGGAGAGATTCTCTGGAAGCGGAGTCTCGGCGAAGATTACGGACGCTGGGCTGTAATGTGGATCTATGGCAGCAGTCCACTGCTTTATAAGGGCAAACTTTACGTGCAGGTGCTCCAACGCACACCAGCGCCAGCCGATTACCCAGGCGTCGGCGCAGAAGGCGACCGCGAAAGCTATCTGCTCGCGCTCGATCCCGCGTCGGGCAAGACGCTTTGGAAACATGTCCGCCCAACGGATGCACTCATGGAAAGCATGGAGAGCTACGCGACACCCACCCCGCATGAAGCGGGAGGGAAAAGCCAGCTCCTCATCGTCGGCGGCGATGTCACCTCCGGACACGATCCCGAGACTGGCAAGGAACTCTGGCGTGCTGCCGGGATCAACAGCAAGAAAGGACAAGGCGGCGGCGAGTGGATGCGCGTCGTTCCGAGCGCTGTGAGTGCGGGTGACTTCGCAATTGCTAGCGGACCAAAACAATCTCCTCTCCTTGCTTATAAAACGGATGGCTCGGGTGAAGTCACTGACAAGGCGCTCGCCTGGAAGCTGGAAAAAGCGCCCGACTGTTCCACTCCCGCTTACTGGAACGGAAAGCTCTTCGTGATGGACGGCGACAAAAAGACGATGACTTGCGTGGACGCCAAAACCGGGTCCGTGCTTTGGAGTGGCGACCTCGGGATCCGTGAAATTTTCCGTTCATCTCCTACCGTTGCCGATGGGAAAATCTACTGCATTGGCGAACGCGGGAATGTCGTCGTCCTCGACGCCACCGCCAATGAATGCAAAATCCTCGCGACCAACGCCCTCGGTGGCCCTGAATCCACCCGCGCCAGCGTGGCAGTCAGCGACAGCCAGCTTTTCATCCGCACGGGAGACAAGCTGTACTGCATTGGGAAATAGTGGCCACACCATTTTACCCGTATCCCACGCTGGAGAAAGATGGCTACGAGTTGGCCGTCGTTGAGCAAGGCGACTCCAGGCGCGTAATCGCTGCTCCACTTGTGTCTGATGAAGAGCGCTTCGCGGCAAAGCCCGGAGATATAGTGAAGCTAATCTTCGAATACAGAGAAGCTGAAGGGACAATGAATGGTGAAGCTGTCGGTGCAGAACACATGTGGGTGGAAATCACCGATTATGGTGATGGGTGTTTGATTGGGCAACTCGACAACAGCCCGCAATTCACAACATTACTCAAAAGCGATGACGTTTTGTCATTTCATCCCAAACACATCATTGCTTTCAGCATGGACAAGTAATTACGCATTTTGGCGCATCAACTCTTTCAAACGCGGCGACATTTAATAATTCGTAAATCCTTACGATTTAGGTCTTTCGATACATTCTCCAGCACTCCAGAAACCCGGATGCAAAATCCTTCGGACGGGCGGCGATCCATGCGTCCAGTTGCTCCGGTGTAAAAAAACCACCGCACTCGATCTCAGCAGGCGGCAACTGAAACGGCCCGTTATGCTCCGCACGATAAATCTTCACAAACTCCCACCCTGTCTCCTTGCACGCATCGATCTCTCCGATGCACTCCAGCGGAGCCGAAACTCCCAGTTCCTCCTGTAGTTCACGCGGTGCGGTGGAATCGAAATCATCCCCGCTATTCACATGCCCTGCCGAGCTGGAATCCCAGCGCTCAGGACAAACATCCTTCCAACGTGAACGCTTTTGTAAAAACAACTCCCCACGTTTGTTGAAGACAAAAATATGGACGGCACGGTGCAGGAGCCTGTCCCGATGCACCTCCCCCCGTGAGCGTCGATCCACGACCTCGTTTTTTTCATTCACAACATCAAAAATCTCTCCGGTGGAATCCTGCGCATTCAGCGACTGATCCCCCGTATGCCCGCTCACGAGCGTGGTCAGCGTCGCCCACTGGACAAGACTGAGCTCTTCCGCCCTAGCCGTCTGGGAGACGCCCAGCTGATCCGCAAACTTCGCCCATTTTTCCAGCTGGAGCATTTTGCGAAGCTGCTTCCTCCGCTGGGAAAAACCACGCTTCACCAACTCGCTAAAGAGTGCGCCATCACAGTCTGGAATTTCACCCGCCGGACGTCGTGTCAGACGGATCAATGCCGACTCCACCTTTGGAACTGGCGTGAACACCGACGCCGGAATGGTGCGTAAATATTTCACCGTCCAACGCCTTCCAACCAGCACGCTAATCCCTCCATACTGATCCGACTCCACACCCGCACTCATGCGTTCCGCCAGCTCCTTTTGCAGCATAAACACCATACTTTCGGCAGGACTCGGCTCGTCTGTAAATTGAAACAATAACTGGCTCGAGACATAATACGGGAGATTCCCAAACACCTTCACCGGTCCGCGTCGGAACAAATCCCGCACATCGTATTTGAGAGCGTCACCATGCACCAACTCGAGCTGCGGAAAACGTTCACGCAGCCAGGGTGCGAGACGGTCGTCCTTTTCCAGAATGATCCCGTTCTTCGATTGCTCCGCTGCATACTCCGTGAGCGACCCAAGCCCCGGGCCGATTTCCAGCCAGGTGTCGTCGATGCCTATGTCAGCCTGATCTACAATCCACCTCGCCATATTCTGATCATGCAAAAAATTCTGTCCCAGACTCTGGGTTGGGCGCGCCCCTAGGGAAGCGAGCGTGGCGCTGATTTCGGAAAGCTTCATGAGGTTTTTTCAGCTTTTGTCAGTTTACGCTTCAACCAGTCCACAGCCTTTTGCATGTGTTCCGGATAAATAAAAGTCACCAGTGTGAACATCATGATCCACTGAAAGAGAGGAATGTTCATCGACCACTCCAGCCCAAGGTGCAGAAGCAACCCGGCAACCAAAACGTAATAACGAATGTCTCTGAACCAGATCAAAATGCCGCAGGCAAACTCCACCAGCAACGTCGTCCATGTCATGAGTTTGATGAGTGGCAGGTAAGTCAGAAGCAGCGGTATGGGAAACCGGCTGCACTCCGGAAGACGCGACGCATAATAAACCGCAGTGCCATCGATCCAAAACTCACCTTCAATTTTCCAACGAAACGTCGCTATATAAACCAACGCGAGCTGAATCTGAATGAGCCGCTGCGCCCATGGTGCCTTTGGTTGCAGTGGACCCGGCTTCTCCCGCCCTCTGTAGATTCGAATCCATCGATCCACCGAAAACGCTGCGCCACTTTGGGCGAAAATCATGACAAACGAGATGGAGCGGAGCAGGGAATCTCCGCTATGCAGCACAATCACATTGCGATGATGAAACGAGGTTATGAGCACAAAAACCACCAACGCACTGAGCCGCGAACAAAAACCCACGGTCAGCGAAACTGCTGCCAATAGTAACACGCTCATCAATACCACGGCAGTCGCGAAATCGGGCGGTAGTATATTGAAAAGGTTCAGCCGGTTCATCCCGGAATAATCCTGAGCCACGCGTAAGGTGAGAATCCCTCTATCCGAAAAGAAATTTTCAAGTTCCGGGATGTAGAGAATGCAGTGCCCAAGGATCAGCAATCCGAACAGGATCCGAAACACAGAGATAGTAATTGGGGATACAGGCTCAAAAAGGAAGCGATCCCACCATTTAAAAATCCCCATAACCCTCATTGTCCCGCCCCTCTCGTCACATGTTCTGGCACCGGGTAATCAAAAAACATATAGCTCTGCAACGGACCCATACAGTGCTGCATATCAGGTTGCACCCAGCCTTCCACAGGAGGCAAAATCTCACACCACCCGCGAATCAACTCCACTCGTACGGGGACATTTCCCAAGTCCTGTAAATTTTGATAAACCACGAATTTCGCGGCGTCCGGCCAGAGCATGTCGTTTTGCTCCAGCCTCAGATTGTCGTTGGTATATTTGCGGTATCGTTCCTTAAAAAAACGCTCAAGGTAACCAAGTTTTTCAACACGGGGAAAATCCCACATTTTCTTTTCCCCGCTTTCAAAAGTCACCTCCGCCTGGACATAAGCCGCCAACCCACGTGGCGTAGGCGCAAACATATCCCAATTCTGCCACAGACCCGACCATTGTATCACTGGGGACAGGGTGTTCCGGATCTGTTGACGCAACAGGCTGGGATAAGGCATTCCCCAGCAATAGATCAGGAGTAAAAAGAAAAAGACGAAGCAATGAATAACCGCCTTCCTCAGCGGCTTCATTTTGAGAATCTCTGTCTCACTCTCTATTGGTTTCACCGGGCGAGTCTATGCGTAGCTTCACGATTTAGTAAACACGGCCAATGATTAGTTTTTACCCGGCAGCTTGTTCAGCTCCTCCAGCAGCCCGCTTTGCGTGAGTCCATCGGCGATCCAGTAATCCCCGCGTTTGCGGAAAAGCACGTAAAGTGGTACGCCCGCGCGTCCGCACTTTTTCAGTGCTTCCTCGATATCCGGCGGCGAGGTGGTGAAATCGGCTTTCACAAACAACACGTTCTTGTCGCGAAACGCCTTTTGCACGGGCTCAGTATCAATCACGGTCTTCTCAAAATAAACGCAGTTGGCGCACCATTTTGCGGTGAAATCTACAAACACAGGACGCCCCGCCTTCAACCCGGCTTTCACATCCGCTACCAGCTTGGGAATCTCAACAGGAGGCCGCTTTACGTTATCCCGGATCAAAAACATCCAACCACCCACGACGAGCGCCAGCATTACCGCCAGCGGCCAGCGTGACTCATAATAAGAACCTAGCAGCCAGCAGCCAAAGCCAATGACAAGCAAGTAACCCAGCACATAAACAACCACATCCACAGTCGGCAGTGAGTTCAAAAGCCACATCGCAAACGCCAGCATGATGAATCCCAAAACCTGTTTGAAGCGGACCATCCAAGTCCCCGGCTTCGGTAAAAAGCGCATCCAGGCCGGTTGCCAGGTCAGCAGAAAATAGGGAAGCGAAAGTCCCGTCGCCACCGAACCAAACAGCAGAAAAATCCCCGAGCTGGGCTGGTTCACCGCCGCACCAATCACCGGCCCGACCAGCGGAGCCGTGCAAGAAGTGCCCAAAAGAGTGGTGAAAAAACCATGCATGAAAGCGCCGCCCAATCCCTCTTTCCCCGACGCCTCGCTCAGCTTGTTGGTGGTGCCGCCGCCGAGTGTAATTTCAAAAACCCCAAGCAGACTGAGTGAGAAGACGAAAATGACTGCGACCATGATCGTCAGCGCAATTGGATTGGAAAACTGCGATCCCCAGCCCAGCGAGCTGTTCGCCTTGCTGAGCGCCAGCACTAAAATCGCAAGCGCCAGAAAGAAACCAAAGACACCCGCGCAAAAAGCCAGCCCGAGATGAAAGACCCGTTGCTTCGATTCACCGGCCTGACGCACAAACCCGAAAATTTTCAGACTGATCACCGGTAACACGCAAGGCATGAGGTTCAGTAGCAGCCCGCCAAAAAAACCCTGAACCAGCAGTAAGAGCAGACCACCCGATGCGGCCTCTTTGTTCTTCTCACCTTTCGCAATGTCGTCGAAAGGATCCCATCCATCCGCATCCAAAACTGTTGCCCCTGCTGTCTCCACCTTTTCCCCTCTTCCTTCCTCCTTTTTACTTTCTCCCACATACCAACCCTTCCTGCCTCCATCAGCACTCTCCATCACAAGCAATCCTCCCCATTTCAAATCCGCCCCCAGCTCCTCGTCCCAAGGAAAACCAAGCTGCCAGACTCCATCCGTCCCCTTCTCCGAAACCAGCTTCTCACCAAATTCCAGTGTCCCGGCGAAACCTTCCGGCGGAAGCGGAAAGAAAACGGGCTTCAATCCATCCGCAACTCCTTCCGTCTTCACAGTCAGTTTCCGGCCTGATGCCGTAAAACTGACTTTCACCGTTTCGTCCGCACTATGAGGAAGTTGCCCGAGCCATTTGTCAAAAAGCGCCTTGTTCGCGGGCTCCGCTTTTCCCGTCGCAATCTTCAAACTCACCTCCCCTTTCCCCCGGATGCATGATTGCTCGCAAACCTGCCAGACTAAATCCGCCTTGATGATTGCCTGGCCTTTCGCATCTGCCGTCGGTGTGATCTTCACCGGAAACACCACCTCGTGCTCATACCCGAAAAACGATACGCCATGAGGATCACTCAACTGATGCGGCAACGGAAACTCCACCTCCCCTGCTGTCCAGCCTGGCGGCAGCGTCCACTTGGCAGTCAGCGGCAACCCTGGACTCCCCGGAAACTCCCAGTAGGTATGCCAGCCCTCAATCAGCTTGAACTGAATCCCCACATAAAACGGCTTCCCCGGCTCCACCGCCGTCGTATCTGCAACCAGCGCCCGTTCCGTAATCTGTTTCCCATTCGGCGCCTCCTGCCCGCGTGAAACAAGCGGAAGCCCAACCAACCAACACACAGTTAAAAGACGAAGGAAGAAATGGGATTTCATACAGGAAAAAAGGAGCTTGGTTTAAATGCCCCAAGCTATGACCCATGTCGAACAGCTTTGCACAAATACAAACTCCTCAGCGAACGCACCCAAACGCGGTCTTCCTCTTATTCTTCCTTTTTTTCTTCCGGCTCCTCTACGTCAGGCTTGGTTTCCGGCTTGGTGGAAAGCGGCACGACCGCCTCAGTTTCCTGCATATCTTCGGTAGGTTTTTCCGCCACTGCACCTTCCTCTCCCTCTTCGACCTCCACCGGACCTGGCTCGCCAACGATCACTGCATCATCAAAATAGATCACGCCTTCCGTTGAGCCCACCTCTGGTGTGGTTTCCCAAAACCAGGTTACTTTTGCAAACGCCGCACCTTCAGGAGAGACGACATCCGCAAAATATTCCGTCCATTTCCCCATGACGAATAGCGGTTTTCTATTTTTGCTACCAGGCATCGGTTGAACACGCCATTCGACCTCCCCGGTTTGCTCCTCTTTATCCGCCATAAACCAGTCGATCCGTAGTTTAAGATAAGGGAGACGCTGATCTTTGGTTAGCGGATTATCCTTATCCACACGCCCATAAATTGCAAAATGGTAGGGCTTTCCGGAACGGATGGAAATCAGACTGCTAGAGAGCTGGGCCGTGGCGTTGGGACGGGTGACCCCATCGAAGTGCACAAAAATCGACTGGCGTCCTGTGCGTGAAACTTCGTTGGTCACACCCAAAATCAGCTTGCCGCCTTCTTTTGCATCTTCCTGATCGGTAAATTTCACCCAATCCGATGAGGCAGAGAATTTTACAAGATCCGCACCCTTGCTGCGGGGTTTTCGCTTGGTGACCGGCGGCATTTCAAAGCTTCCGCTTTCGAGTAATTGTTCAGCGTAAACAGACGGACTGCATAACGACGCGGCGAGGAGCGAAAAAACGAGGAGTTTCATGCGTGAATAGGGGCCAATTCGACAAACTGAGAGGTTCTCAGTTCAAAGACAGCCTTTAGCTTTTCTTTTCCGCGATGGATTTTGCCTGCTCCTGTTTATCGAAGAGTTGGCCGAGAACCTGATAAAAACGCTTCAGTCCAGCGGGCGTCATGGCGATGCGGGTATGGATCGGCATGATGTTCACTCCGTTCCCTTGATCAGGAAGAATACCGCTGGAGAAATCCAGATAAACCTCTTCGTTCGCGGTATTCACAAGCACATGATTGGAATAACGGGCGGTCAGGTCTTCATACTTAACCTGGATTTTAACAGGGGACGGGGTTGCTTTAGCTACTTCTTTGGTTTCTTTGGACATGGGATGATTTTAGTGAGTTGTTAAAAATGACTACTTTGCCGAAGTGGCGGGCACAGGGGTTTCAGGCTTTGGAACCTCTGAGGATGCCGCAGGCGGCGTAACCCGAATCCCGTAGCCATCCACAATGGCCTTGGCTTCCTTATCTTCTTTCGCAAGCTCGATGAGATCCGCCATGATCTCGGTAAAAAGCTTTTGAGTTTGCTCGGACTGATCCACCAGCGCCTTGCGATCTTCGATGCTTTTATCGAGCTTTTCATTGGATTCCTTGAGGTTTTTGGAGCGGGTCTCAAGTGCTGCAAGCTGAACCTTCATAGTCTCTTTGCTTTGCTGGATGGCGCTCTGCTGGAGCAGCAGAAAAAAGGCAAAAGCCAGCGCTAACAGAGTGAGAGGCACATAAAGGCAGTCCGGGAAATTGGAACCATTCGATCGGGAGTTTTCTGAACTCATAAAATAAATGCGTAAAAAGAATTAAGGCGCAACGGGTTGTACTGTCGAGGTCTTAGCCGCTTCCTCCATTTTTTTTAAATCCTCTGGAGATGGAATAAAGGATTTGTCGAGTTGGTGACGCACCAGCAAATCGCGCAAACCGACGTTATTATTCTTTGCAGCCCTGTAGCCGACATCAGAAAGGATGTTTTTACCATACTTCTGGGCCACTGCGGCACCGGCTTCGATAATTTGTTGCTGACGCTGAAATTCCTCCTGTTTGCTTTGTGACGCTTGGTCGAGCAACTGAATATCCTGCTGATACTTGGTCATTTCAGCCTGTAACTTATGGGATTCTTTTCCTGAGAAAAAAATCATCATACTGAGGATAAGACAGCCCGCCGAAACGATGGAGGATAGGACGAAGGTAACAATTTTCATGAGTCGTAAGTAAGCAATCAGTGCCTGGCTATTTTGGAGCAGTTCCCGAAGTGGCGCGTTGGATCAGCTTCACCGCTTGAATGATTTTTCTGGCTTCAATCGGGAGTTCTCCGCGAATTAGTCGCTCGGCTTCCAGCGCTGCCTGTATGCCGAGTTCCTCGGTAGGAAGGGCAATGGTGGTAAGCTGTGGGACGACTGGCGGTGAGTCCAAGTTTTCTGAAAGAGCGATAATACTGAGTTCACTTGGGACTTTAATTCCCTTACTGGCCGCTGCGGCGAGTGCTCCACAACCAGCAGCCATACTGAGGCAGAACAACGCCGTGGGAATAGGCGTCTTGGAAAGTGCATCTCCCAGTGCTGCAAAACCTGCCTCAAAACTGAGATCTCCCTGAAATATATTCTGTGGTGCGATATGAATCCCCAGTTCGTAAGCTGCAAGGCCGATCGCACGGTTGAGCTCCGCATGGCATGGATCAGGACTCCCAAACGGCCCACCGACGATCGCGATATTTTTATGCCCGAATTCCAGCAGGTGATTCAACGCAATACGAGCTGCAGATTCGTAGTCGGCGATGATACTGGTCACGCCGGGAATGGTAGATTCACAACCGAGTTGAAAGACAGGATAGTTCCTGCGAATGCAGATTTTCTGAAGAGTCGGACTCGGTGAGCCGATAAAAATAAACTTGGACGCCGTGCCGTTGCTCAATGGCGGCGGCAGCTTGTCATTCTCGTTTGAGTAATCCCTCGTCTCATCATAGATGCTGACCGCGAGATTCAGCTTTGGAGAAGTGACCGTATTAATAATTCCCGCTGCAATCCGTGCTGCGAATGGATTGGCCATGCCGCCTTTGAGCTTGTTGGAAAGAAACAGACAGGTGTCGCCCATTTCTGGATAAATCCGAACGACTGCACGGAGATCGTTTGGAATGTAACCCAGTTCACGACAGGTTTTAAAAACCCGCTCTCTTGTTTTCTCGCTGACACGGATTCCGTAGTCGCGATCATTGAGCAGCGAGGAGATTGCACCCTGAGAGACGCCTGCCGCTTTGGCAATCGTCGCCATGGTTATCGTCTTCTGCATCCCGCCGGGGGATTTGGAAGAATCTGGGTCTTGAAATGACCCACCCCCTGGTGAAGGAGAGCTACCCTCCGTAGGCAAATTCATATGTGTTTGGTAGCGTCTAAGATAAAATTAACAAGGGTAAATCTATTCTTAAGATAATTTTTTTGTCTTTGAGGTTAATTAAGATCGGTAAAATCCATCCGCTCAAAGCTTATGGCTGTGCCTCTGGAAGGACTATTATTTTAAGCCGATCGATCCCATTCCGGGCAAATTTACTGGCTGGATAAATCTTTTGCGCCTTCAAAAACAGCGCCAAGCTGGCTCCAGTCTGCTCCCGACGCTCCATTTCCTCTGCATCCTTGATCGCACGCACGAAATCACTCGCCTTGGTCGTCATGTCGGCCCGCTGTTGATTCAAGTTCTGATCCTCCGGAAAATCCTCAAACGCTTTCTCCAGCGTCTCCCAAGCTCCAGGATAATCATTTTGCTGGCCTCTTACGGTAGCATCCGCGAGCGCTCTTTCGATAAGCTCCATATTAGCCATCACCTTCTCCATCTTGACTTTGCGTTCAGGGGAAAACCCAACCGCTGCTCCAAAACGGAACTTGTCTTCCCATATCAACCGGTAGTTTTTCTGACTCAATAACTGATCGAAATCCAATAGGGTCTTCTGCATCACATCCCCCTGATCAAACAGCTTCTCCGAGACGTCCTTCAGATCGGGGTTTCGCGGCCAGACTCGGGCGGCTGCGGTCAGTGCTTCCTCAAACTTAACCTGATCATTCGCCAAAGCCGCCTGTTTTGCTTTCGCAAGATAAGCCCGCGCCTGAACCCGGGCACCCTCGATCGCCGCCATCGGCTTGGAGTCGTCAAAATCGTTGGCCACTTTTTTTAGATCAGCCACCAGCTCCCCTGCCCGACCATAATCGAGCACTTCAATGGCAGAGATCAGTTGATAGCTTTTCTGGGCAAAATCCTGACACTGCCGCTTTTTGTCGCGTGGGATGAGCCGGATTTCCGGCATGTATTCGCCAACCACAAAAGCCTCCTGCAAGCGCATCGTCGCGCCCTGCATCTCATTTTTCTCCAGTAGAAATTCAAACGCCTTCACGCCCTCGCGCACATCGCGCATCGCCTCATTCGCCAGGGAGTCGATCACGCTCACCGTCGGGGGCATCCCCGTGCCGCGCTTGAAGAGATCGGTCGCGTCCTTGCCAAGATTGAGCTTCGTGTCTCCATCCGTGAACAGCGCCCGGTAAAAACGCGTGGATATCAGCACGTGTTGAAAACGGCGTTGCAGGAAAAACTGCACCATCATGCCCTGAAACTCGACCTTCGCCTGCACCTCCGAAAGCTCGCGCTTGATTTGATTCGCCTTGATCGACGCCATCGTCTCGGCGAGCCGCGTGGCGTAGGGCTGTGCCTTGAAATCCTGATTATTCGCCACTCCAGCCACATTGCCCCCGGCAGGTTCCGCTGGCGGAGCGGCCCCTCCCGCTGCGGAGGGGCGGGGTGGTGCTTTGATTTTTACGTCGTCCGTCACCGATTGCAGATTCCACTCGTGGGTTTTTCGCGCCTCCTCCAGCGCGGCATTAGCGGACGTAAGACGCGCCTGATTTCGCTGTGCCTGCCAGACGGAGTAAACCGCATCGGCCAGCGAATCGCACAGGCGCGCATCGATATCAAAGCGTCCCGCGTGTGGCAGAAGCTTAAAAGCGGCGTCCACTGTCTGTGGCGTGGCGGAACCAGGCGCGAGCAGCTGCAGGATGCGATCAATCAGCGCGCGATAATCCTTATCCTCCTTGCCGGAGGCTTCCGGTGCGTTAAGATACTTTTCAAAGCGCGCCTGAAAAATCCGGTTATTGGAGACGCTGAAACTTTTCCCATTGAACTGCATGATCTCCGTCGTTGGATCGAGCACCGGGATTTCATTTCCCAACGGAGACACCGATTTGGCCGTTGCCGAGGCTGGCGCTCCTCCACCAGCAGCGGGTGGCTGCCCGGGAGGCGCTGGAGCATCGGGAACCTGTGCCAATACAGGCTGAAGGAGGACAAAACCAGTGATGAGCAAGGGGAGAGATTTCATGAGCAATTTCGGATCTGGAATTTCGGATTTCGGATTAACGGCAACAGATGATCAGTGAAACTTGGCTTTCGGCTTCGAAGGCTAATCCGAAATCCGCAATCCCATTCATGCCTCCTTGATTTCGAGTGCGCGGATGATGCCTTTGTCGCCTACTTCAATCCGGAACAGATAACGCTGACCTTTACGGATGTTCATATCGTTTAAGTTTTGCGGGACAATGACAGGAACCGGATTCCCGTCGTCTTCAACTGCGTAAAGCCGTCCATCCTTGGTATAGTGCAGCTGGTCGCCCACCACGCCATCGAGCTTGTAAGTATTGCCCCGGAGCGAATTGGAGTCTTTGTAATATTCCGTCGCCTGAAACACCGGAGTCGTCCGATAAGGATCGCTTACCCTGCCTTTCAAAAACCAGCCACCCGCAATCGCGGCGATGGCAATCACTGCAACAACGATGAACCAAATAGGGTTTGTGGAGGAACTGGCGCGTCGAGCCATGCTCGGAAGCTATGGGCTGCCCGTGGAGTTGGCAAAAACTTTGTGCAGGGTGATTGCTTCAAAAATTCACCACGACGGCGTGCACGCCGTTTCTGCGGACCGTTCCGGTGCGCCGACTCAATCAACGCCCTCATTGTTCTCCGTCAATCGGATTAACCAGCGATCGAAATCCGAATGCATCAAAATCCTTCGTGTTTCTCGTATAGAAAGTCGTTACGCCATGCCCCAGGAGCGTTGTCGCCAAAACGTGATCAAAAATGTAGTAAGACTTGGGCTGTGCGCTTTGAAAACCTTTCATCAAGTTTGTCCAGAAGACGGTTTCGTAAGCGCAATGCTGCACGCCGGAATCCTCGCGAAGAAACTCGATCTGCTCCAATGCCTGTCGATGACTCAAAGGACGTTCTAGGATTTTGGAATTGCGAAGCCCCCGGTAGAATTCAAAAAGCACTTGATCGCTGAGAAGCCACTGTATGGGTTCATTGAGCATGGATTCATAAATGCGTTTTGCTCTGTCATGTTCCTCGCAGCCGGAGTTGACCGCATAAATCAGGATATTGGTATTCAGGCTATTCATAAAATGCCTCGCGCATAGCTTCCGCCGTTATGAGACAGCGGCCGGCATTTACCGTGGGGACCGATGGAGTTTTCCGTGGCATTTCCGGTATTCTCTCCAGCCATATCTCTGTGGCTCGACGCACAATCTCACTGACAGGGAGATCAATATTTTTAGCCACACGTCGCATCCGCTCCATCAGCGGATCTGGAAACAAGATTTGAAGCTTTTGCATGGATCCATGTTATGCATGGACGGCATCGAATCAAGTTTTGAGTATTGAGACCATGGATGCGAGTGCCACCGCCTTTCTGCATAGGACTTCCGATCCGCTCCAATACAGGCGCGTCGGACTCTCCACCGAGCTTGTTCAACCATGAATTGATGCGGGCTTGGGCAGCATCAATCCTTGGCGTTTAGGCGACGGCGGATAAATCAATGTGTGATCATAAATCGGAAGTCTACTTCTTGGCTGGGTTTAACGCCCCGGCCCTGGAACTCCTGGTAGAGCTGGCTGGCATCTGGCACCCAGATGTAGGCGTCCCAGCAGGCATTGGGATGTACCGCAGAGTTGGGCTAGGAGGCTCGAACGTCGCAAACGCTGCTGTGCTTAACAATGATGCCAGCTCTCTTAACCATGACGAACGAAGGAGGCTCGCCCCAGTAACGGTCAAAACGGAACCTGAGTTTGTCGCGGTAAAACTCAGCAGCAGTAACGACATCAGGAACGATGAAATAGGGAGCGATACGGAAGATCTTCTGACATGGCTTTAAGACCGTTGTGGATTCCAAAAATACCAACAAGCCCATACTTTTGGATCAACGAGGAACTACAAATTCGAAATCCACATCTCTATCTGCCCGGCATTTTGATGCGGCGCGACAGGTTGGTAGCATAGGTGTCGGTCATTCCGCTGACAAAGTCGGTGATTTTGAGAAGCCTAGTGTAGGCATCGGTATCCGGTTGTCTTTCGTCTCCTAAAAATTGACCTGGAATCAGTTGGATCAGTTTGCGTGAGCGGGGATTTGCGTCAGAGCGTCCGTTGCAGGCGATGTCGTCCACAGCACCTGCAAAGTCATCGAGAAGCGATTGTAGGATCTCATAGCCTGCCACTTCGATCATGACGCCAGCCTGGGTGGAATAGATCGTCTCAATCGAGTGCTTTTTGATCTGTTTAAGCTCCTGACCGGATTTCAGATGACCGAGCAATTCCTCGTCGAATGTTCCGTTTCGCATACCTTCCTCGTTTTGCAAAAAGGCGTCTGTCGTCTGCTGGATTGCAGCGCCGATTGCCTGCGCGCGCAGAAAAGCGATGGAGTTCTTTTTCTCCTTCATTTTCGCGGCACGCTCCCGGTCTTTCGGGTCGCCAGTCACACGAAGAAAACTCTCGGAGACTTGCTCGTAGGTGAGATGACCGAGACGAAAGCCGTCTTCGTAATCGATCAGGCCGTAGCAGATATCGTCTGCCGCCTCGACCAGGTAAGCGAGGGGATGACGGCACCAGCACGCAGTGTTCGGGGTTCGGCGTAACAGACCGGTCTTTTCCGCGACGGTGGTGAAGTTGTCCTTTTCAGACTGATAAAACCCAAACTTTTTAGCGCTGATTCCCTTGGGTTTTTCTCCTAGGGGCAAAATGGATTCCCTTGGGTATTTGGTGAACGCGGCGAGAGTGGCGCAGGTGAGCTTGAGGCCCGGGTTATCCGGCATCTGCAAGCGCGTCACGATGCGAAAGCCCTGTGCATTGCCTTCAAAGTTTTCAAAGTCGGCTGTCTCGGCATCGGTCAGCTTCTCGCGATAGAATTTTGCGACCGGTGAGTTTTTAAACCAGTCGCGAATGGTGTCCTCGCCGCTGTGTCCGAAGGGCGGATTCCCAAGATCATGCGCAAGCGCAGCGGCATAAACGATTGCGCCAAAATCGCTTTCATGGAAGTCGACGAGTTCCGTCGCATACCGCTTTTTTAGCTCCGCCCCAACCCGGATGCCGAGCGAGCGTCCGACGCTTGCGACTTCCAGCGAGTGGGTGAGGCGGGTGTGGACGTAGTCGTTGTCGGAAAGTGGAAAAACCTGCGTTTTGTCCTGCAACCTCCGGAAGGCGCTCGAGAAAATGATCCGGTCGGAATCAATCGTATAAGCCGAGCGTGAAGGATCGTAGGATCCACTCCTGCTTGCGCCGAGGCGGTCCGCACAAAGCAGTTTTGGCCAGTTCATGACATCCATGGGTGCATCTAAAACCTTTGCCGCCATGCTGCAAAGCCTGAATCCGCCCTCAGTTTTCAGCGCATATCAGTAGCCGAGTGTTAAGTGTTCAGCTATAAGTATAGACAGAGTGCTATGCGTGACTCAATCAGCCAGAGATCCGGAAAGAGTAATATCTAATGCGAGACGATGTTCAGCGGCACGGATTGCCGCTGGCCGCACAGGTTGGAATCTGGTGAGGCTCCGGCACGTGCTTCCCCTTCAGGTAATACGTGGGCACCTGCCATCCTGTTTTCTTGTATGTTTTCCAAGCGTTTTGAGAAAATTCTCCCGATCTTCATCGTCTGCATAGATCGCCTCCCGACGACCTCCCACGTTTCATCACATGGTAACGAGCTCCTTCATATTCCACTCTCAACGATGTCGGCATCCTTCTCTTAAATAATTTCACACCCCCTTATTACAAGTATCAATAAGTGGCCACACCCCATTTTACCTATTGGCGGCGTTTAAAGCAACCCGTCGAAGCCGGAACCAAATGCGGAGCGCACGCGACCCCGCGTGCAGTTTTTGGCAACCGCCAAGAACTTCTAAAATCAATGCGAAGCATCACGCCGTTGGAGAGATGGAGGCTACACCTTATGATTTAGAAGTTTTCGGCGCGTCGCCGAAACTGCCTGCGGGATCGCTTTCTCGCCCGCCCTTCTTACCTCCACTATTCCCTTCCGCCTCCTCGGCGCTCCCCATGCAGGCGCTTCGCGTCCGCAAACATCGTCGAAAACATGTTAGTTGTTATCCAGTAAGTTACTAAACCCATGAATAAGTTCCGCGAAACACAGCACACGCGGAAAGAAAACAATTTAGAGCCAGGGTGCAACGCACCCAATGGGTGAACGGCCATCTTATCAGAAGTGCCTTTGTTTTCGCGTGCCCGTATTCCGTGGACCCAGAAGCTGTTCGACTTTCAAACGCTGATCAGTCACATCTAACAACCATGGCTTCCGAGCACGAACACTCCCACGAACATCAGATGGAAAACGCCCTGCAGGTTTTGCGAGACCACGGACACCGCATTACTGAACCGCGAAAAGCCATGCTGATCGTTTTAACCGCCGAGCACGGACCATTCAGCGCGGAGGATTTGCACAAGAAGATCGGCGATAACGGATGCGACGTGGTGACAGTCTATCGCAGCCTTGCCGCCATGGAGGAAATCGGCGTGGTGCGCCGGTGCGACTTTGGGGATGGCGTTTACCGCTACGAATTCAATTCAGGGGAACATCATCATCACCATATTGTCTGCCGAAGCTGCCGCGACGTGCAGACAATCGACCTTTGCGTGGCCGACAGCCTCGAGCGTATCGCCCGCAATATGGGTTACGCAAAAGTCACCCATATCCTTGAAGTCTTCGGGGTCTGCCCGAATTGCCAGCAAAAGGAAAAAACATGAGGTCAACGAAAAACACGAACGACACAAAAGCTTTGTCCACGGAATACACGGAAGGACACAGAAAAGAAAAAGCCAGAAAGCTAAAACGGTTTTGTGAACAAATCACTGAATGATTCCTCTCACACCCATTGCCTTCACCGACCGACTCAACTTCCAACTTCCTTCTTTTCCGTGTTATTCCGTGTTATTCCGTGATTTCCGTGGACCCTTATTTTCGTGTTTTTGGTGTTTTTCGTGGACCAGCTCTGAATAGTTACGGCTTAGTTCCTCTTCCTTTTCCCATGATGCTCAAAAAACTCCTCCTCCTCGCGTATCTCCTGTGCCTGCTCCCGGGCGCTTACGCGGAAAACGCAAAATCCACGCTCAAGCCGATCACCTTCATCGAATACGATCTGCCCAACGGGCTTCATGTCATTCTGCATGAAAACCACGCTTCGCCTGTCGTCTCCACGTATGTACTTTATCATGTGGGTTCCAAGGACGAGCGGCCCGACCGCACCGGCTTCGCTCACTTCTTCGAGCATTTGATGTTTGAAGGCAGCGATAACATCCCGCGCAAGACGATCGACAAATACATCTCCGGGGCGGGCGGCAACCTCAACGCCAGCACTTCGTTTGATCGCACCGACTACTTTTTCAATCTCCCCTCAAACCAGCTCAAGCTCGCGCTATGGATCGAAAGCGAACGGATGTTGCACAGCCGGATCGATGAAGAAGGCGTCGAAACCCAGCGCGAGGTGGTGAAGGAAGAACGCCGGTCGCGCTATGACAACCAGCCTTACGGTTCGCTGTATGAGAAGCTTTGCGGACTAATTTTTAAAGGAACCCCCTACGCGTGGACGCCGATTGGCTCGGTGCAATATATCGACAAAGCCACTATCGAGGAGTTTCGGGATTTTTGGAAAACCTATTACGTTCCTAATAACGCCACGCTCGTCGTCGCAGGAGACATCCAGATGGAGGAAACGAAAAAGCTGATCGAGGATTACTTCGCTCCGATTCCAAAAGGCAAGGAGCCTGCTCGTCCCGAAGTGAAAATGCCGGTTGTGGACACACCGCAGAAGCTTGTTGTGGAAGAAGACAAGACCCCACTTCCTGCAGCGCTCCATGCGTGGCCCGGCTGCACGCAGACTGATCCTGATTCCTACGCTCTGGATTTGCTATCCACAGTGCTCGCTGGAGGACGCAGCTCTAGGCTTTACCGCAAGCTGGTGGACGAGGAGCAGGTTGCCGTAAAGGTCGATGTCTTCCCCATGCTTTTTGAAAAGGCGGGCATGGTTGGCGTGTTCGCGACAGGACAACGTGGCGTGACACTCGAGCAGCTCGACAAGCTGATTGAGAGCGAAGTGGAGCTAGTAAAGAAAGACGGTGTCACCGACGAGGAGCTCGCCAAGGCGCTCAACGCCAAGGAAGCCGAACTCGCCAACGACAACGGAACCATGAGCGCGCGCGCGCGCAATCTCGCCCATGCCTACATGTTCATGGGCGGCACCGATAAGATTAATCAGGAGCTCGACCGCTATCTCGCTGTCAAAAAGGACGATCTCAAGCGTGTAGCAAATCGCTACCTCGATCCGAAACAACTTCATCTCCTGCATTATCCGCCTGCCGCTCCAAAAGAAGCCGCTGCACCCAAAGAACCCGCCGCCAAGTAATCCCCTTCCATTCGATGAAAACTACCGCGTTATTTTTTGCAATCATTGCCTGCGCTGCATTCGCTGATATCGATCGTACCAAAAAGCCAGAGCCCGGCCCCGCTCCCGCCGCCGCCTTCCCCGATTATGCGAAGGAGAAGCTTTCCACCGGACTGAAAGTCTATGTCGTGGAAGACGACCGCAAACCCACCATCACCATACGGCTTTTGCTGAGAGGCGGAAACATTCTGGATGGCAGCAAACCGGGCACTTCAGACTTTGTCGGCTCTCTGCTCAATCGCGGCACCAAAACCCGCGACGCTGCGACGTTTGCCGAGGCGGTGGAATCGCTGGGTGGCACGCTCGAATCAACCACAGGCGAAGATGGCTTAAGTGTATCCATCAGTGGACTGGTCAAATTTACCGACCCGCTGCTAGAACTCTTCGCCGATGCCATTTTAAATCCCGTCTTTGATGAGGAGCAGTTCGCCAAGGAAAAGAAACGGGCGATTTCCAATCTGATCGCACAGAAAAAAAATCCTGGCGCGCTGGCTGGCAACCTCTTGAACAAGACGTTGTTTGGAACCCACCCTTACGGTCAGATCATTACCCCCGAAAGCGTCGAGGCAATTACCCAGGATGACCTCGTCAAATTTCATCAGACATGGTTCAGCCCAAACAACTCCGCCTCACTCGTCGTAGTCGGCGACGTCAAGACCTCCGAAATTTTGCCAAAGCTCGAAAAGGCATTCGCAAACTGGAAGCCAGTTCCTCTGCCAGAATGGAAGCGCTCTAGAGCACTTGAACCTTTAAAAGATCTCACCATCCACCTGCTGGATCGTCCGGGCAGCGTGCAGAGCAATGTGATCGTTGCTTTGCAAGGTGCTTCCCGCAACAACCCCGACCTTCCTGAACTGAATGTCATGGTCTCCACACTCGGCGGCGGATTCAGCGGACGGCTTTTCCAGAATCTGCGGGAAAAGCATGGCTACACCTACGGCAGTAGCGCGGCATTTGGATACTTTGCGGAGGCAGGATATTTTCAGGCGACCGCAGAAACCCGCAATGACGTCACCGCATCCGCCATTCAGGAAATCCTCAATGAGATGAACCGTATCCGGGACGAGATCGTTGAAATGCCCGAACTGGAACTTCAGCGCCAATACAATACCGGCAATTACCTGCTCTCACTCGAAAACGCCTCCCGCGTCGCCACGCGTGTTCAGGATATAGATTTCTACAGCCTGCCTGCCGACTTCTATAAAACCTACGCAAAGCGCATGTCCTCCGTCACTCCGGAGAAAGTCCAGAAGCTTGCTAAGAAGTACCTCAGCACGGAGAACGTAGCGATTATCGTGGTCGGTGAAGCAAAGGAGATCAAAGCCAGCCTTGAGAAGCTAGGCACCGTGATCGTTTATGACACCGACTACAAAGTCGTGAAGTAGGGTCGTAACAGACCTCCCAGCTGCTCTCCACGCTCCAAAATACCGGAAACAGACACCAAAAGGCGTTTCCATGCCGATGCGTTTTTCCAAAGGATAATTCTCGCCAGTCATACTGCGACCTGCCAATTTCTCCGCCCTTTTCATGAAAACCTACCCTGTCAGTCATCTCCTCTTTGCCCTTCTTCTTTCCACCGCCGTTGGAATCAGCGCTGAGAAAAAGGTAAAATCCACCAAAGAAGCTCCGGCCAAAACCGAAGCTAAACCCGCTGCTAAAAAAGGCGGCAAGACCGCTGCACCAGCAGCGGAAAAAGCTCCCGAGGCTCCGAATCCAAACCTCAACAGCACCGAACCCGCCGCAAAGGTGAATGATGAGATCATCACTGTCGGCGAACTGGAGAAGGCTTTCGATAATGTCGCTCAAGCACGTAACATGTCCCCTTCCGCGATGCCGCCGGAGCAGAAACTGATGATTTTACACCGGATGTTGGACCAGATGGTGGAAGACAAGCTGGTGGACGCCGCCTCTGCTGACATCAAGCTTACCGACGAAGACATCAAAACTGAGCTCGATCGCATCACCAAGGAAGCCGGCGGCAGCGAGGAGGCACTCAACACCAAGCTCGCCAGTTTCGGTGAAACGATGGCTTCCTTTAAAAAAGAGCTACCAAAACGGGTGCGTCAGCGCCGCTGGGTGGAAAGCCAGGTGAGTGCGCTCGCCAAGGAAGTGACCGACGCAGAAGCTAAAGAATTTTACGACAAAAGCCCTCAGCACTTCAAAGTGCCTGAAATGATACAGGCCAGTCAGATCATCTTCACACTGGATCCACAGGAAAAGGCCGAGGAAAAGATTGCTGCAGCCAGCAAGAAAGCCAACAAGGCGCTGGAGCGCGCGAAGAAAGGCGAAGACTTCGCCAAACTCGCCGTCGAGCTCAGTGAGGATCCAAGTGCCAAGGAAAACAAAGGTGATATGGGAATGCTCAGCCCGGAGGGCGGAATTGCGAAGGAATTATACGATGAGGCAGCGAAGTTAAAAGTCGGTGAGATTTCCGATATGCCCCTCCGCACACAATTCGGCCTGCATATTATAAAGACCACCGACCGCAAGGAAGCTCGCACCGTACCTTTTGAAGAAGCAAAGGAAAAGATCACCGGCTATTTGAACAACCAGAGCAAAGGTCAGGCAGTGCAACAAGTGCTCGCCGGTCTGCGGGAAAAGGCAAAGGTGGAGGTTCTCCTTCCTCAGCCAGAACCGCCTGCAACGGCAGACCCGATTCCACAGCCGCAGACGCAATCCGAGCCTCCAGCGCCCACTTCAAATTCAAAGTCCCTGCCAGTAGAAGCCGTAACTCCTCCAGTCAGCGCACCTGCTGTCACCGATCCGGTTGAAGCGCCACCTGCGGTTGAAGCGCCTTCTGCCCCGACCAACTAAACGCCGCACAGGCTATTCTTTTCCATGCCACTCAGCCGTAAGATCAAACGCAAGGCGGGTGTCATCGGCCTGGGTATCATCGGCGCGAATGTCGCAGCGAGTCTGCGCCACGCCGGGTTCCAAACATTTGTATGGAATCGCACGCCAAAGCCCGCACCCAATTTCCTCGGTTCTCCTGGGGATGTCGCGCAGTCCTGCGAGGTGATCCAGCTGTTTGTCTCCGACGCCAATGCGGTGAACGAAATGATCGATGCGATGGGCAGCAAGCTCACGCCGAAGCATGTCGTGGTGTGCAGTTCCACGATCGGGATGGACGGCACCCTGGCCGCAGCACGCAAGGTGCAAGGTTACGGTGCCTCTTTTCTCGATGCCCCCTTCACCGGAAGCAAACTCGCGGCGGAAAAGCATCATCTGGTTTACTACGTGGGCGGCGAGGAACAGGTTTTTGTGCGGACAAAACCCCAGCTTGAAGCGAGTAGCAAGGCCATCATTCGCGTGGGCGATGTCGGCGATGCGGCAATCATCAAGGTGGTCACCAATATGATCAGTGCTGCCACCAACCAGAGTCTTGCGGAATCACTGGCCATTGTGCGCAAAGCCGGGATCGATCCCAATGTTCTCGCCGAGGCGCTCCATCACAACGCCGCACGAAGTGGGGTCATTGATCTCAAACTGCCCAAGATGATCGAGGGAAACTTCGAGCCGCATTTTGCGCTCAAACACATGCTTAAGGACGTGAAGCTCGGCATTCACCTCGCCGAACAACTGGGCGTTTCCACTCCGGCTGCTGTTTCTGTCGCCAGCGCGATGACTCAAGCCGTCACGCACGGATGGGACAACCTCGATTTCTCGGCTGTCGCCAAACTCAATCAGGATCAGGGCGATGCTTCCGAAGCCGGCGACTTCGAAATCGTCAATGAATCCTGAAAGGAATGAAGCCAGACATGCGCGGAGTATCCCACCTCAGCAATCGTCTCGTCCTTTCATTCACCGGCGCGGATCGCCTGCGGTATCTCAACGGTCAAGTCACTGCCAATCTCTCCTCTGCTGCGCTTGACACCACCCTACCCGCCTGCGTGACGACTGCGAAAGGCAGATTGTGCGGCGAGGTGATGGTTACGATGAAAAGCGATCGCATCCTCGTGGATGCAGACGGCGCGCTTGCGGAAACACTTCCGCCTCGCATGGAGCGTTATATCGTGGCGGACGACGTAGTGATGGAAGACATCTCCTCTTCAGTTTCCATCATCCACGCAATCGGGCTGGACGCCGCCGGGCTCGCTGAGATCGGCGCAACACCCATCCCCGCCAATCGCTTCGGCATTGCAGGTCATGATTTCTATATCCCCTCCTCCCAATTTACTGAAGCGTGGAAGCAGCTTTCAGCAGACGCGCTTACACTTTCTCCGCAAGTTCTCGAAACGCTTCGCATAGAAAAAGGCGTCCCACGCTGGGGATTTGAGCTCGATGAGACAACACTCCCGCCCGAAGCCGGATTGGATCGCACTCATATCGATTACCAAAAAGGCTGTTACATCGGCCAGGAAGTCATCTCCCGCATCAAGAGTGTCGGCCACGTGAATCGCCAGCTCACCGGCTTTGTCTCCACCGATAACACCCCCCTCGCACCCGGCAGCGTGATTTTCACCGCCGATGCACCCGAAGCCATTCTGGGCAATCTCACCAGCTGCACCCGCAATTTAGCCTTGGATGCGCACATCGCTCTGGGCTATCTCAAGCGCAACAGTCCGGTTACGGGACTCATGGCGGCTGCAAAAGAATCGCCTGACGCACCCGTCCGCATAACCATCAACCCGCTTCCATTTTTATGAAAAAACTCATCCCGCTCTTCGCTCTCATCGCGCTCACGAATCCACTCGCAGCGGATGACGTCGCGCTCATCGACATCCGTTTCAAGAACGATAAATCCACCGGCACAGTTGCGCTCGAGCTACATGAGCAAGATGCACCGATCGCCGTGGAAAACTTCAAGAAGCTCGCAAAGAAAGGTTTTTACAAGGGCCAGGCATTCCATCGCGTATTCCCAAACACGCTGGTGCAGGTGGGCGATCCGCTCAGCAAAAAGAAGAAAGCCTTCGGCATCGGCACTGGTGGTCCCGGCTACACACTCCCCGCCGAGATTCACGGCAAACACACGAAAGGTGCAGTCGCCGCAGCCCGTCTGCCCGATAAAGTAAACCCACAGCGCCGCTCAAACGGCAGCCAGTTTTACATCTGCCTCACGCCTCAGCCCCAGCTGAACGGACAATACACCGTCTTCGCCCACGTCATTCAAGGCATGGATGTGCTGGAGAAAATTTCAAATAAACCTGCGGACACCAACGACTCGCCGGTGGAACGCATTACCATCAAGAGGGTTCGTATCATTCCACGCGAGGAACTGCCACAGCCTCCGGCACCTACTGTCGAACCAACGGAAAAGAAGAAATCATGGTGGCGCTGGTTCTGGCCTTGGTAAAAAGCAGCCAGACAAATTGAATCACGAAAGAAAGGGATAAAACGGTCTAAAGAAACCGAGAGGTTCGTGGAGAGCGCTGTGTGTGCATTTGTAACCCATCTAACCTTCCAGGCAGTATATCCTGTCTTTCTTCGTGCGCTTCGTAGTTCACCCGTATTTCCCAATTTGAAAAATTTCTTACCAGCGCACTTGCGCTTTTTGCGACAAGCCATGTAGGCTCCGCGCTCCCCTAACGGGTAGGTACCGAAGTGGCCAAACGGGGCGGACTGTAAATCCGCTGGCTTACGCCTTCACAGGTTCGAATCCTGTCCTGCCCACCATCTCTTTTCAGAGGTGGAAGCAGCTCCAATACAAGCGCAGCGAGCTTTTCGATCATCGCCTGCCACTTCACGTAACAAGACGTGCAAGAACGCAGAAAAACGTGGTTTCACGTCAAAAAATAGCTACAGTAGCTATATGCCAAAGGCACCCTATACGATCAAACCCTATAAGCATGCCCGCCTGAAATACGTGGTTCGCTCCAAAACCGGGGAAAAATGGGTCAGGAAATACTTTGAATCCCATGCCGAGGCAAAATCCTACGTATCTCTCAAGACGGTCGAATTGATGAACGTTGGCAAAGAAGGCGTGGAATTCCCCACCTGGTTACGGGTAATGGCCCAGCATGCTCACGATCAATTGAAACCTTTTGGAAAAACCATCGCCGATGCTGTGGAGTTCTATCTCCCCTCTATTAAAGCGCGATCCATGAAGCGCCCGGTTCAAAATGTAGTGAATGAACTAATCTCAGCCAAGACGGTGGACGGTGCATCCAGCCGTTACATCAAAGACCTGCGTAATCGCTTAACCATTTTTGCAAGAGCCCATGCAGAATCAGGAATTGCGGATTTTAACGTCGGCAAAATTGATGAATGGCTGAGGGCGTTACCACACAGTGCCGTCACACGAAACAATTACAAAAGGCTTCTCGGTGTGCTGTTCTCTTTTGCGGAAAAGAACGGCTATATTTCCACAAACCCAGCCAGGCTGACCGCCAGAGCCAAAGTGATACCAACAAAACCTGGGATTCTTTCCATCGGGCAATGCCAACAGCTCCTGGATAATTCCAACCCGGAGATTCTACCGGCAATCGCATTGGGCCTTTTTGCTGGCTTGAGACCAGAGGCAGAAGTCTGGCGACTTGATTGGAGCTGTATAGACCTGAAGGAAAAGTTGATCGATATCAGCAAATCAAAAAATCTGGCTTCCGACCGCTTTGTGACAATCAGCGCAAACCTATCGGCGTGGCTAAAACCGTATGCCAAAAAGAGCGGACCCGTATCCCCCACCGGGGATAAATACAGCCTACTGCTCCAAGGTGCTCGAGCTACGGCTACAGCCACCGCGAAAAAAGAAAAATGCCCAGAGAACGGCATAGAGAATTGGCCGTCTGACTGCCTTCGCCATACTTTCGCCAGTATGCACTACGCGTTTCATAAAAATGCTGGTGATACAGCCCTTCAATTAGGCCACGGTCAAAATCTCAAAACCTTCATCCGGCACTATAAAAATCGCGTAAAACCAGTAGAAGCAGAAAGCTTCTGGAAGATCATGCCAAGTAAACGGACCAAGGCAAAATAAGGCATTAACTATCTCCCCTTCCCCTCGCTGCGGCGCCGCAGCGGGAGAGTCGGAGGTTTGCTTAGAAGCGGGTGACTTGGATGCGTTGGAGGAACGCGTGGAGGCTTTGGCTGGTGTCGCGTTTGGGGAATAGCTCGCGAATGTCCACTTTCAGGACTTCGGCGAGATACATCAGGCCACGGTCATCCACATGGGATAATCTGGATTCGATCTTGGAAACCGCGCTCCGGCTGACATCCCAACCTGCAATTTGCAGTTTGGACGCCAGCACGGATTGCGACCATTCCAGTGAGTTTCTGAGTTTCCGCACCTGCGGGCCGACATTGTTTTTGAATCGCATGATGTCCTCCCGGTTAAGCTGCGATTTTCGCATCGGCCTTGTCTGCGGTTTCAAAGCTCACACGCGGTGCGCTTTCTGTCTGACAAAGCTTAATCAGCTTGTTCGCCTCAGCTTTCGGAAGCTGCGCGATTACTTCCTCTCGAAAATCAGCGATAGGTTTGAAGCTGACCGCTGGAACAAACAGCCGGGTAAACAGTCTGCCAGCCAGTTCCTTGATTTTCTCAATGGCTTTGCCTTCGCCATCAATTTTCGACTTCAGAGTTGGAGCCGGGAAATTGACACGTGCAATGCAACCGTCATCTCCAGTGGCAGTCCAACGACACCCACCTCCGTCTGTTTTCGTGAATTGTTTCGGATTCTTCCGTGCGGCTTCGACGATTTGAGTTTTCAGTTCTTTGAGGTGATCTCCCTTTTCGGAAATTTCCCGATCCAGAAGGACGGCTTGAGTCACGAGGGTTTGAATATGTTTTTGTGTCATAATGTTGCGTTTGTTTTTTGTTTGCGCGCTCGTCTGGGGCTTCTGCTCCAGCACTTGCGCGACGCAAAACCTCTACACCCGGTTTCTCGCAAACGGCCTCGGACCAACCCCGTTCTTTCTCCCCTGCATTCCCGTGTTCTCCAGCTACCTCAAACAACCTTCAAAAAGTTTTGACGCCTTTCTTAAACTCTATTGGCTCAGACTCAGTTACCGGATTCACCATGCCTTGGAGCTTCTCGACACTTCGCTTGGCAATGAACCACTCCTTTGCAAACGCCTCCAGATCCGCCGCCTCATGGATGGCAAACTTCTCCAGATCGGTGCGGATGTTGTAGAGCTGGTTGGCGTCGGTTTCCTTGGACAGGGTGACGCGGTCGTAAAACGGCTGGAAGCCTTTCTCGATGTCTTCCGCCGTGTTCTCGAAGTCGAGCACGAAGGTATCCTCCTTGCCCGCCGTGGTGCGGTTCAGGCGGGAGCCCGAAGGGTAGACTCGGGGGCGTTCATCAACGGCGGGTTGGCGACGATGGCGTCGAACTGGGGCTTCTTCGCGGGGTTGAGTTCGCGCAGGAGGTCCCAGTCGTTGGGCAGGGTGTCGCCGTGGTAGATCTCGAACTCCGACGTCTGGCGATTATGTGACTACTCTCACACCCAGTGCGCACACAGAAGCTCCGCCTGCTGCAAGACGGTCTTCACGGCTTCCTCTTGGAGGTCCGGCGGGTAGCCGTATTTGTTCAGGATGCGTTTCACCATCACGCGGATCTTTGCCCGCGCGCCTTCGCGCAGCGTCCAGTCGATGGTCACGCTCTTGCGGACTTGGGTGATGAGTTCGGCGGCAATGAGCTTGAGTTTGTCGTCGCCCATCGCTTTCACGGCGC
>Ga0209181_10001187_pt1 | contig 46235 bp, 39 predicted proteins | sample MAT05_FD_187208 | JGI IMG/M metagenome (GOLD analysis project Ga0209181, IMG submission 187208) | Freshwater microbial communities from Lake Fryxell liftoff mats and glacier meltwater in Antarctica - MAT-05 (SPAdes) (version 2) | ecosystem: Environmental > Aquatic > Freshwater > Ice > Liftoff... | reverse complement strand
GGAGCCGGGCGGGTTCCCCGAGCGTGAGGAACAGACTGTGAACACGACCGACGCGCGGGCCGAGGTGTTCGACGCCCTCCGCACCCTCTCCGATGAGATTCCCGAGATGCGGGTCGGCCAGCTCGCAGCCGCGGTCGGCGAGCTGTGTGCCGACCTGCACGGCCGCGGGCTGTGGGACGCGACGGACGCCGAGTTGCTGGAAGCGGTCTGGCAGTTCCGCCGCAACTTCGAGGCTTCGGCATAGGAGGAGGTCGTGGCCAAGACGATTCGCGTGAGGGTGCCCGCCGAGAAGGTCATCCGGGACACGTCCGCTCCGGCCGCTCGCGTCGCGCCGGCGTCCGTCGCCGCCGCACTCGGCGCGGACGCACCGGCCGAGACAGTCGAGGCCGCACTCGCGCCGATTCAAGCCGCCGATCCCGCCCGCGGCTGATCGCCGAGCACCCGATGACCCGACGACTTGCACGCGGTCGGTCTCACCAGCGCCCTTGACGACTCAACCCGACGGAGACGCGACGCATGGCGAAGAACACGGTTTGCCTCTGGTACGACGGCGGCGCCGCGGACGCGGCGCGGTTCTACGCCCGCACCTTCCCCGACTCGGCCGACCACGTCGGATTGTGACCACGTGTGACTGCGTGTACACTGAGCCCATCATCCCGTCCGTTGAGGTTGCCGACGTGACTGCCGCAACTTCCGACACTCGTCTCGCCGACGACGAGCGCCGGGCCGTCGAGATTTACGACCGCCTCATCCGGCCCACCCTGCGGCCCGAGGACGAGGGGAAATACGTCGCCGTAGCCGTCGAAGTGGACGACTTCGAACTCGACGCCGACGACTACGCCGCCACCGGCCGGCTCCTCGCACGCCGTCCGGGTGCCCGGCTCTGGCTGATGCGAACCGGGCCGTCCGCAGCCTATCGACTGCGCGGCATTTCAGCGGACCGGCCGTGCCAACGTTAGCGGGGATCCACTGCGAGATCATACTTGCCGTCCGGCCGTGTGCGATTCTACCCGAGGGAGGCATCACGCATGGCGAAGCCCGCGAAGAACACGATTTGCCTCTGGTACGACGGCGGCGCCGAAGACGCGGCGCGGTTCTACGCCCGCACCTTCCCCGACTCGGCCGTCGGCGCCGTCCACCGCGCCCCCGGCGACTTCCCGTCGGGGAAGAAGGGCGACGTGCTGACCGTCGAGTTCACCGTCCTGGGCATCCCCTGCCTCGGGCTCAACGGCGGGCCGATGTTCAAGCACAGCGAAGCGTTCTCGTTCCAGGTCGCCACCGCCGACCAGGCCGAGACCGACCGCTACTGGGACGCCATCGTCGGCAACGGCGGCCAGGAGAGCCAGTGCGGCTGGTGCAAGGACAAGTGGGGTCTGAACTGGCAGATCACGCCGGTCGCCCTGACCGAAGCGATCACCGACCCCGACCGCGCGGCCGCCAAGCGGGCGTTCGACGCGATGATGACGATGCGGAAGATCGACATCGCGGCCATCGAGGCGGCCCGCCGCGGCTGAGAACCGGTCCACGAAGAATGGCCGCAAAAAGGCACAAAAGGCACAAAAAGACATCTGGATCAGATCGGTCTTTGTCTTCGTTTTGTGCCTCTTGTGCTTTTTTGCGGCCATTCTTCTTGGACAGACTCTGAGCCCGGAACACGTCCATCGAAGCGCCCGACTCGACGTGTTCACCGGCTGGCACGCGAGTCGTTCCCTCTCGGCTGCGGCTCCCTTCTCCGACCCAGCAGCGCTCGCGGAACCCCTCCACGAACAAACCGTCTTCCACGGCGGTTTATTGCTGGCACGGGAGATCGGGCCGCGATAAAGTCGGGACCATCACTGGATTGCGTGTCACTGACGATCGACTCGAACAGGGGGAGCGCGCTTGTCCATCCAATCCGAACTGAACGCATTCGGCGCGACGCAGGTTCTCGTCTACCTGAAGAAAACCGTCGCCGACGCTGCGGCCGCCTCCGCCGTCGCCAACCCGATCGCCGAGATCACGAAGCACTTCGCTCAAACCGTCGTGTCCCGGTTCGGGGCGCTCGCCGCCGCCGAAGGTCTGTCCGGCGGCGGACCCGCGTTCCGGGTGTACAAGAACCTCGGGATCGTCCTCGGGACGGTGGACGAGGCGAGCTACAAGGCGGTGAAAGCGAGCGACGAGGTCCGGGCCGTCGCCGCAGTCCCGGAAGTCAGCCTGATTCGCCCGACCTCGTCCGCCCTGGCCGCCCCGAAGGCCGGGCCGACCTGGGGCATCAAGCGGCTCCGCGTGCCCGAGCTGTGGAAGGCCGGATTGACGGGTAAGGGCGTGTTGGTCGCCCACCTGGATACCGGCGTCGAGGCCGATCACCCCGTCCTGAAGGGGGCCGTCACCGCGTTCGCCCAGTTCGACTCGTTCGGCCGGGAGGTGGCCGGGGCGAAGCCGTCGGACAGCGGCACGCACGGCACCCACACCGCCGCGACCATCGCCGGGCGGAACAACAAGAAGGCCGACGTCGGGGTCGCGCCGGGGGCGTCGCTCGCGTCCGCCATGGTGATCGAGGGCGGGAACATCGTCGCCCGCATCCTCGGCGGCATGGACTGGGCCGTCGGCCAGGGGGCGAAGATCCTCAGCATGTCTCTCGGCCTCCGCGGGTTCCGCGAGGAGTTCCTCCCGCTCATGCGCACCCTCCGCGCCCTGGGCATTTTGCCGATCATCGCGTCCGGGAATGAAGGCCCCGCCACCAGCCGGTCGCCCGGCAACTACGACCTGTGCCTGTCCGTGGGCATGTGCGACTCGCAGGACGAGGTGGACCCCGACTCGTCCAGCCACCGCTTCGACCGCGACCTCGACCCGATCGTCCCGGACCTCGTCGGGCCGGGGGTCGAGACGCTGTCGGCGATGCCGGGCAAGAAGTTCGGGGTGAAGACCGGTACGTCGATGGCCACCCCGCACATCGCCGGCCTCGCCGCCCTCCTCTGGGAGGCCAAGCCGAACGCCACCGTGGACGAGATCGAGCGGGCCATCTTCGGCTCCTGCGCGCGACCGGCCACGATGCCCCTGGCGCGGGCCAACCGCGGGGTGCCGGACGCGGTCGAGGCGCACCGCCTCCTGACCACCGGGGCGGCCGCGCAGCCGGCACCGAAGCCCAAGAAGAAGCCGAAGAAGCCGAAGAAGCCGAAGAAGCCGAAGAAGACTGGCGGGTGAGGCCGGCCGGCGGGGTAAAATGGGGCGGACTTCGCCCCCTTCCAGGATGACGCCATGGCGCGCAAGCCCCCCCCCGTGGACCCGGCCCTCGAGCAGCAACTGTCGGCGGCCGGCGACGACGACGCGGTCGAGGCCACGTTCAGCCTCCACCCGCCGTCGGACAGCAGCCCGCTGATCGACCCGGCCGAGGTGCGCACGCAGGTGGCCCGGCTCGTCAAGTCCGCGGAGGACGCGACCGGGCAGAAGGTCCGCGACCTGAACGTCCTGCCGCGCATCCAGTCGTTCGTCCTGTCCGCCCCGCCGAAGGTCGTGCGGGCGGTCCTCCGGTGCGGGGAGATCGCCTCCGCGCTGGCGAACATCCAGCCGGAGAGCATGGCCATCGAGCCCGTGACCGGTTCGGGGAAGAAGCCGCCCCCGCGGCGCGGGGGCAAACCCAAGAAAGGTGACGCCTGATGCCCGCCCAGCTGTTCGACGCGGCCGAGTTCAAGGCCGCGGCCGCCATGCCGTCGGAGGCCGAGGACTCGGCCGCGCTGGCCTCCTTCAAGTTCGACCCCGCCCGGTGGCCGGCGTTCGAGTTCCCCGTTCTCCCCGTCGTCGCCGCCACCGTCGCGGTCAGCCCGGACTGCTCGTTCCGGTTCCTGAAGAAGGCCATCGACGCGGCGCAGTCCACCATCCTGCTGTACATCTACAACGTCGCCGCGCCGCACATGCTGGACCTGCTCGCGGCGGCGAAGGCCCGCGGCGTCAAGATTCGGGCCATGTACGACGGAACCCAGAACGGGGCCGCCGAACTCGCGGCGTTGAAGAAGGTCGGGAAGGCGAAGCCCGGCCCGGCCGGCGGCGACCGCAACGTGTTCACCGTCTGCCACCAGAAGTTCCTGGTCATCGACAAGAAGACGGTGGTCGTCGAGAGCGCGAACTGGTCGAAGACGTCGGTCCCGCTGGCGACCGCCGCCGGGTCGTTCAAGTAGGGGAACCGCGAGTGGTTCATCCGCATCGACGACGCGGCCGTGGCGAAGTGGTTCACCGGGTTGTTCGAGGCGGACTTCACCATCCCCGAGGACGCCGGCCTCGCGGGCACGCCGTTCCCCCCGCCGCTCCCCGGGTTCACGGTCGCGGCCGCCACCGCGGTGCCCGGCAAGGTGTTCGACTCGACTTCCAGACCATCGCGGACCCGGCCGCCACCGTCCGGCCGGTCGTCTCCCCGAACAACTACCTCGCCGAGGTGACGGCGCTGCTGAAGGCGGCGACGAAGAGCATCTACGTGCAGCAGCAGTACGTCCTGGCCGGCGACGGGGTGAAGGATCTCGTCAAGATCCTGTCGAAGAAGAAGGCCGACGACCCGGACTTCGACGTCCGCGTGGTCTCCAGCGCCGCGTTCCCGGAGAACTGGGCGAAGACGAAGGCGACGCTGGCGGCGGCCGGGCTGCTCGGGGCGCTCAAGGCGATCAACCCGAAGTCGTTCACGCACTGCCACAACAAGGGGGTGATCGTGGACGGCCGGGCGGTGCTGGTGAGTTCGACGAACTGGAGCGCGAACTCGATCACCCGCGCGCGGGAGGCGGGCGTGCTGGTCCGGTCGTCGAAGATCGCCGGCTACTACCAGGAGGTGTTCCTGCTCGACTGGGACGAAGGCCTCCGGCCGGACGACGTGGCCGCCGAGGTCATCGAGGTGGACGGCGCGGACGTGGCCTGACGTGCGCCAACGCCGGAGCGAGTCGTTTTGGGTGCCCCTGCCGATTTTGGCACATGACCGATCCCCGCGGAGAATTGTTGCCGCACGATGAAGAACGATAAACGCACGATCCGAACCCGGCCTTGGTTCGGATCGTGCGTTTATCGTTCTTCATCGTGCGGCTCACTCCGGCGGAGGAATGCCAAGAACGAAAGGGGCACCCCGGCGTCGCGGCGTCGGGAATTCGGTGGCCCACCTGCCGGCCCGGGCGATACCATCGACTCCCAGGGGGAATCCGATGCCGATGGACTGCCCGGACTGCGGGGCGCCGCTGACGGCCGCCGACCGCGAGGCCGACGACTACCGCTGCGGCCGCTGCGGCGGGCTCGTGCGCGAGCCGCGCCGCTCGCCCGGCGAGGACGACGACCGCCCGCGCCGCCGCCGCCGGCCGCCGCCGCCGAAGCGCGGCTGCGGCGGGCTCGCGATCGTCCTCGGCGTGATCGGGCTGCTGATGCTGCTGGCGTGCGGCGGCGTCATCGGGGCGGTGGTGTGGGCGGGAAAGCCGAGGTGGGAGGAGTACCGCTCGCCGACCGGGAACTACACCGTGGAGCTGCCGGCGAAGGCCCGCACCGACATGGCGGATTTCGCCGCGAAGAACGGGCCGGTCCCGCCGGGCGTCGTGTGCGAGGGGACGATCCTCCTCGGTCGGATGGAGGAGTACCGCATCGTTTCCGCCGCCTTCGGCCCCGGGGGGCGGTTCGGCATCACCGACGAAAAGATCCTCGACGAGGCGCTGAAGAACCTCCGCGAGGGTCCGACGCCGGCGCGGATCGTCTCGACGAAGGACGTGACCGTGTCGGGGTACAAGGCCCGCGAGGTTCAACTGCGGCTGAAGGAGCAGAACCTCCTGGCCCGGATCGTGGTGACGCCGACCAAGCTGTACACTGTCATCGCGGGCGGCCCGTTCACCGACGCCGACGAGCCGCGGGTCCGGCGGTTCGTGGAGTCGTTCAAGCTGAACGAGCCGAAGCCGCCGCCCGCCCCCGGGGACGACGACGACGAGTAGGGTCTTCGCCGCTCGCGGCGTTGCAACGCCGCGAGCGGCGGAATACCCTGTGGGTGTACCTTCGCCCGCCTCTCGGCCCTTTCGAGGCACCGCCGATGCACCTCCGCCGGCTCCTGGTCCCCGCCGCCGCCCTCGTCGCGGTCGCCCTCACGCCCCGCCCCGCGCCGGCCTACGCCGAAGCGGTGATGTCGTTCGGGTCGGTCGTGAACCAGTCCACGAACGTCGTGCTGATGACCGTCACGCGGGTGGACAAGGCGCAGAACCTCGTCATCTACGAGAAGGTGGCCGACCTGAAGGGGAAGCACCCGCAGCAGACGATCAAGCACAACATCGGCCGCGGCGGGCTGCGGCCGGGCGAGTGGCAGGAGATCATGAACTGGGCCGAGGTCGGCAAGCAGGCGGTGTTCTTCCACAACGGCGGGGCGAGCGAGACGTACATCGGCGTGACGTGGTACCAGGCGTACCCCCAGGGCGAGTGGTGGGGCATGTCCCACGGCGAGCCGTATCTGCTCCGCTCCTACGCCGGCCGCATCGACCGCCTCCCCTCGATCATGGGCGACCTGATGGCCGGGAAGGAGGTCGTCGTGCCGTGCATGGTGGACGGCGACAAGGAGGCGATTCACAAGAAGACGGCCCGCATCCAGCGGCTGAAGGCGAGCATCAAGCTGAACGACTACAACCCGAAGCGCGACTTCGTCGGCTGGGGCGGCGAGGACATCCGGGCACTGTCCGGCATGCCGGGGTTCAACAAGTACGCCGGCCTCACGAAGCTCGACGCCGAGGCGCAGGCGGTGTCCGTCGTGGACTTCGACAACGACGGCAAGCAGGACGTGCTCCTCCTCGCAGCCGGGCGCGTGGGGCTGTACCAGAACGGCGGCGACAGTTATGCCGAGACGCAGCTGCCCGGCCTGACCGGCGGCGCCCGCGCGGCCGTGTGGGCCGACCACAACGGCGACGGCCTCCCCGACGTGTTGCTCGCCACGGCCGACGGCCCACGGCTGTTCACGAACGTCGGCAAGGGTCAGTTCCGCGACGACTCCGGGCGTCTGCCGAAGGAGCCCGGCTACGACCTGACCGCGGCCGCGTGGGGCGACTTCGACGGCGACGGCAAGGCCGACATCCTGCTGGCGAACGGCTACCACGGCCTGCGGCTGTATCGCAATACGCGGCCCGAGGTGGCGAAGGCGCCGCCGCCGCCGAAGCTGGGCGACTGGCACGTCATCGGCATGTTCCGCGCGGCCAACCCGGCGGACAACGTGAAGACCGCGTTCGCCGTCGAGGCCGAGGCGTTCGCCCCCGGCAAGACGTACAAGGCGAAGCGCGACATGCCGGTGACGTGGGCCAAGAAGGACCTGAAGGACGGCGAGGCGCACCAGTTCGCCGACCTGGGCGCGAACCAGGCGACGTACCTGTTCCGCGAGGTCGAGGCGCCCGCCGCCGCGGACGTGGCGGCGAGCTTCGTCAGCCCCGGCACGCTGACGGTGTGGGTGAACGGCGAGAAGGCGTATCACAGCGAGGAGCGGAAGGCCGACCCGCACGCCGTGGCACTGAAGCTGCGGCCGGGCAAAAACGCGCTGCTGGTGAAGGTGTGCGTCGCCGAGCAGGTGGCGGGGATCACGTTCGCACTCGGCAGCGGCGCGAGCGGCCCGCCGGGGCCGTGGTTCGCCGACGCGTCCGCCGCCTGGGGGCTCGGCGAGACGGAGCACCGCGGCGACACGCTGACGGTCGCGGACTTCGACGGCGACGGCCGACCCGACGTGCTGTACGGCGCCGGCACCGGGCTGATGCTCCGCAACACCGGCAGCAAGCTCGAACGGAAGGCCGACAGCGGCATCAGCTACCGAGCCGGTCGCGTCGGCCCGGCGCTCGCGGACTTCAACGGCGACGGCCACCCCGACCTGTTCGTGCCTCAGCCCGACGGCAAGTGCAAGCTGTTCCGCAACGCCGGCAACGGCACTTTCACCGACGTGACCGGGCAGGCCGGCGACCTGGCGAAGGGGATTCCCGGTGCCGTGACGGCGGCGTGGGGCGACTTCGACACCGACGGTCACCCCGACCTGTTGGTCGGCTGCCTGCGCGGGGTGAACCGCTACTTCAAGAACAACGGCAACGGCACGTTCACGGACCGCACGGCGGAGGTCGGCTTCACCGCGCGGGTGTTCAACACGCAGGCGGCGGCGTTCGCCGACCTGAACGGCGACGGCCAGCTCGACCTGATCCTGGCGAACGAGGGGCTGGAATCGGCGATCCTGTTCGGCGTGCGGCCGGACGCGATGCCACGGACGCCGGTGGTGGTGGTGCTCAACGGCAGCCCCGGTATGAGCGGCGGCCGCGTCGTGGTGAAGGACATGACGGGGAAGGCGGTTGCGACCGTAGCCGTGTCCGGCGGCGACGGTCGCGGCGGCAACGCGCTGGCGCCGCGGTTCGCGCTCGCGCCGGGGTCGTACCGCGTCGAGGTGACCGCGCCCGGCGGCCGCACTGCGAGTGCGGCGCTCGAGGTGCAGACCAGCCCGATGACGGTGCGGGTGCAATGACCCGGGCGAGCGGCCCGCGTGAGCGGGCTGTTGGTTCGCATTTCGACAGAGTTTGAGGGAGACCGCCATGCCAACGCAACTGCCCGCTCACGCGGGCCGCTCGCCGGGGCTCGACGCGGGCCACACGCCGACACACGTCGCCGACCGCCACTGGCTCATCACCTGGACGACCTACGGCACCTGGCTCCCCGGCGACGACCGCGGGTTCGTGTCGAATGTAGCCAGCCCTGACGGGAATGGGGTCCGCCGCAACGAGCCGCGGACTGCGTGCGACCGGGCGATGCCCGATCTCCGCGAGTTCGCCCGATCGAATCTGGTGAGCGATCCCGTGTGGCTCTCCCAGCCGCAAGCCGAGGCGCTCCTCGACCAGTTCCGAGAGACGGCCGCGTACCGCCGGTGGCGGCTTCTCGCCGCCGCGGTCATGCGGAACCACGTTCACCTGCTCGTCGGTGTGCCCGGCGACCCGGACCCGGACGTCCTCCTCCGCGACTTCAAGAGTTACGGCAGCCGCCGGCTGAACCAGTCGGCCGGCGGGCGCGGTGGTGGACGGAGAGCGGGTCGAAGCGGAAGAAGGCGGACGAGAGGGCCGTCGCCGACGCGGTCGGGTACGTCCTGCGCCAATCGTTCGCGCTCGTGACGTGGGCGTCGGACGATCGCCCCGGCGAGCGGCCGGCGTCAGCCGGCTGTTCTTCGCCTGAAGCTCCAGTTACCCATGAACAGCCGGCTAACGCCGGCCGCTCGCCATGAAATATGCCCTCCTCGCGCTCGCACTCCTCGCCGCCCCGGCGGCCGCAGCCGACCCCGGCCCGTGGGCCACATACCGCGGCAACCCCCAGCGCACCGGCAACACCGACGGCAAACCCGGCCCCGCCGCGCCCGCCGTGCTGTGGTCGGTCCGCTCGCAGGACCACTACGTCGCCTCGCCCGTCGTCGTCGGCGACCGCGTCATGCTCAGCGGCCTCGGCGGCTTCAACCGGCCGACCATCAGCCTCTTCCCGCTCGCCGCGGTCGGGGCGAAGGTCGAACCCGCGTGGTCGAAGTCGGCCCCGTTCCTGAAGCTCGCGTCGGTCAGCTCGGCGGCCACCGACAACGGGCTGCTCGTCTTCGGCGACGGCATGCACCAGGACTCCGGCGGCATGCTCCACGGCGTCACCGCCGACGCCGGCCGGCCGGTGTGGCAGCTCCCCGTCCCCGGCGACCTCGTTCACCTCGAAGGCGGCCCCAGCATCGCCGACGGCAAGGTCTACGTCGGCGCCGGCGCCGCCGGCGTGATCTGCGTCGAACTGGAGAAAGCCACCCTCGACGGCAAGGACGTGGACCCGCCGACGATCGCCAAGCTCCAGGACGCGAAGTGGAAGAACCTGCAGGCCAAGTTCGAGGAGCAGAAGAAGAAGGACCCCGACTTCGCGGTGCCGCCGTCGGAGGACCAGCTGCTCAAGCCCGCCCCCAAGAAGGTGTGGCAGGCCGGCGAGAAGCGCTGGCACGTGGACGCCGCGGTCAACGTGTCCGCCGGCAAGGTGCTGGTGCCGACCTCGTACCTCGACAAGGAGAAGGTCGGCGAGCGCGCCCTGTACTGCCTGAACGCCGCCACCGGGGCCGAGCTGTGGAAGGCGCCGCTGGCACTGAACCCGTGGGGCGGCGCGAGCGTGGCCGGCGACACGGTGGTGGTCCCCGGCAGCTCCGTCGGCTACTACTTCAACGACATCAAGGGGGCGAAGGGGAGCCTGACGGCGCTCGACCTCGCCACCGGCAAGGAGCGATGGAGGAAGGACCTCCCCGGCGGCGTGGTCGGCGCCGCGGCCATCGCCGACGGGCAGGCCGTGTGTTCCGCCACCGACGGCAAGGTGCGCTCGTTCCGCCTCACTGACGGCGATCGGGCTTGGCTGTACGACGCGAAGGCGCCGATCTTCGCGCCGCCGGCGGTCGCCGGGGGCGTGGTGTACGTCGCCGACCTGCTCGGCACCGTCCACGCCATCGACGCCAAGACCGGTGCCCCGAAGTGGACGTTCCCGCTCGGCAAGGACACGCCGGGGATGGTGTACGGCGGCGTCACCGTCCACGGCGGCCGGCTGGTGGTGGCGACGTGCAACCTGGAAGGCCCGTTCGCCCGCCGCGACACCGCCGTCGTATGCCTCGGCACCCGCTAGCCCCTGAAAGCCCGGGGACGGCCGTCCCCGGGCTTCGCATGAATGGAGCACCCATGTTCCGCCTCCTCGCCCCCGCGCTGCTGGTCGTGTTCGCGGCCCTCCTCGGCGCCGGCGGCGACCCCGTTGCCGGGCAAGACAAGCCCGCCGCCGTGGTCGTGGACAAGGACAAGCGCACGGTGAGCGTGCCGGCGAAGGTCGCCCCGCGGAAGCTCGAACACCTCAAGGGCGAGGTCTACCCGATCGAGTTGATCGCCGGCTGGGGCCACCCGCGCGGCAAGAAGGCCCACGAGATCGTGGTGGCGATCGACGTGCTGCCGTCGGAGGTCCACAAGGGGTTGGAGGCGCTCGGGCTGAAGGCCGGCCGGCCGGCGAAGGGGCCGGACGCGAAGGCCGAGGGGCCGGCGGTGCTGGTCTACTTCGAGGTGCCGGAGGGGGGCACGTCGAGGAAGGTGGCGATGGAGAAGGTGCTGTTCGACCCGAAGTCGAAGAAGCAGGCGCCGAAGATGACGTTCCGCTTCACCGGCTCGTCGATGGTGGCGCCGGACCCGACGAAGCCGGACGACAAGAAGTACGGCGCCGACCTGACCGGCTCGCTGGTGTGCCTGTTCCCGGTGACCGACGAGGTTGTGCTGCAGACGGACTGGACGATGAAGGAGGAGCGCTACCTGAAGCTGGACGTGAACCCCGAGGCGCTGCCGAAGGAGGGCGGCCCCGTCCGGCTGGTGATCGAGGCGCCCGGCAAGTAGCCCACCCGCTTGCGACTTCGCGCTGCCCGGCGCGAAGCCGCAAGCGGTGTCACTTCTTGACCTGAAACATCCGATTCGTCTTGAGCCCCAGCCGGTTCAGCCAGTAGGCGCCCACGGTGGTCAGCGTCTGCACCCCGTACTTGGTGCTGCGGCGGAAGTTGATCTGGCTCGCCTCGTCGAAGTACCGCACCGGCACCGGCACGTCGCCGAGGCGGAACCCGAAGTGGACCGCCTGCACCAGGAACTGCGTGTCGAACACGAAGTCGTCCGAGTTCCCCTCGAACGGAATCGTCTCCAGCACCGCGCGCCGGTAGACGCGGAAGCCGCTGTGGAACTCGCCGAGGTTCTGGCCGAGCGCCAGGTTCTCGAACGCCGTCAGCCCGCGGTTGCTCAGGTACTTCCACCACGGCATCCCGCACTTCAGCGTCTCGGCCCGGCTGCGGACGCGGTTGCCGAGCACCACGTCGCAGATGCCCAGCTCGATGATCCCGACGGCGTGCGGGATCACCCGAGCGTCGTACTGGTAGTCCGGGTGTATCATCACCACGACGTCGGCGCCGCGCTCAAGGCAGTAGCGGTAGCACGTCTTCTGGTTGCCGCCGTAGCCGGTGTTCTGCGTGTGCTGAATCACCGTCAGCCCCATGTCACGGGCGATGCGGGCGGTGTCGTCCTTGCTGCAATCATCGACCAGCAGGATTTCGTCGACGCTGTCCGGCGGGAAGTCGGCGATGGTGGCGGCGAGGGTGGACGCGGCGTTGTACGCCGGCAGGACGGCGATGATCTTGTGCTTTCGTCGCGGCTCGGGGCCGGCCGGGCGGATGATCCGGTCCACGTGGAACGGCGCGTGGACCGGGTTGAGCGGCGGCTCGGTCAGCAGGGTTGACGACATGGCTCAGCGGAGGCGGTAGGGGACTTCGAGGCCGTGGCGGTCCATCAGGTCGGGGTCGGCGAGCAGCGCGGCCGCGGGGCCGTCGGCGAGTAGCGAACCGCCGTCGAGCACGAGCACGCGCGAGCAGGTGTCGAGCACCAGTTCGAGGTCGTGCGTGGCGATCAGCTTCGTGCCGGGCAGCCCGCGGACGACGCCGATCAGCTCACGCCGGCCACGCGGGTCGAGGAACATGCTCGGCTCGTCGAGGAGCAGCACGGCCGGTCGCATCGCCAGCACGCCGGCGAGCGCCGCCCGCCGCTTCTCCCCGCCGCTGAGCTGGAACGGCACCCGCTCCCCCGCGTCTGCCAGCCCCACCGCCGCCAGCGCGTCGGCGGCGCGGGTCTTCGCCTCGTCGGCGGTCGCGCCTAGGTTCAGCGGGCCGAACGCCACGTCCTCCAACACCGTCGGGCTGAAGAGCTGGTCGTCGGGGTTCTGGAACACCACGCCGACCGTCGCGGGGAGCTTCCGCCGCTGCGCCGGGTCGGCCGGGTCGAGGCCGAGTACCGACGCCTCCCCCGGCTTCCCCGGCAGCACGCCGCACAGGCGGAGGAACAGCGTCGTCTTGCCGGCCCCGTTCGGCCCGACCAGCCCGACGCACTCGCCGGCATCGACCGAGAACGTCACGCCATTCAGGGCGGTCCGGCCGTCGGCGTAGGTGTGGGTGAGGCCGGCGGCGCGGACGGCGGGAGTCACGCCGGGCATTGTACGGCCGCCAGTCCCTTCGCCAGTTCCGCTTGCAGCGCCGCGAGCGGCTCGCACCCCACTGAGAGACGCACCAGGCCGGGGGTTATTCCCTGTCGGGCCTGCTCGGCTGAGGTGTCGTAGCGGTGCGACGTGCCGGCCGGGTAGCTGACCGTGCTGCGGACGTGGCCGAGCGACGGGCAGAACGGAACCCCGGGCGCCGCCCGCAACGCGCGGTTCACGGCGTCGCGGCCGCCGGCGAGGTCGAAGCAGAGCATGTTGCCGCACCCGGCGGGGAACAGCCGGCGGGCGAGGGTGTAGTCGGGGTGGTCGGCGCGGCCGGGGTACACGACGCGCGCCACGCCGGGCTGATCGGCCAGCCAGTCGGCGACGGCCGCCGCGGTTGCGGTCGCGGCGGCCATGCGGAGCGACAGCGTTTCGAGCCCGCGGGCGGCCTGCCAACACGCCCACGGGCTCGGCCCGAAGCCCCACACGCTCACCGCCTGGCGGACCGGCGCAAGGAGCGCCGCGTCCGTTCCCGCGAGGAAGCCGAGCGTCACGTCGGAGTGCCCGCCGATCATCTTGGTCAGGCTCTCCATGACGATGTCGGCCCCGTGGTCGAGCGGCCGGCACAGCACGGGCGAGGCGAACGTGTTGTCCACGACGAGGCGTGCGCCGGCCGCGTGAGCAATCTCCGCGAGTGCCGGCAGGTCCGCCACGCGGCAGAGCGGGTTCGACATCGTCTCGACGTACACCACCTTCGGCCGGTGTGTCGCGGCTGCGGTCCGGGCGGCGGTGAGGTTCGACACGTCCACGGACGCGGTGGTGACGCCGAAGCGCGACAGCTGCGTCTTGAGCAACTGCGACGTGCGGCCGTAGAGCTGGTCGCTGGCGAGCACCGTGTCGCCGGCCGCGAGCAGCGCGAGGAACGCCGCCGACAGCGCCGCCATGCCCGAACCGCACACGACGCCCCAGCCGCCGCCTTCGAGGGCGGCGAGGTCGGCGGCCAGGATGTCGGCGTTGGGGTGGGCGTCGCGCGCGTAGATGTAGCCGGGCTGCGTCCCGTCCGACACCGCGTCGAGGGCGTCGAGGTCGGGGAGCGCGTACACCGCCGACGGGTAGATCGGCGGGACGAGCGGGGCCGTGGGGCCGAGGTCCGGGCGCGACATGGTCAGCGCCCGAAGTGCTGCTGGATGGCCACCCAGTAGGCGCGGGCCTCGTCGGTGGTGTCGGTGAGGCCGAGGCCGCCCGCGCGGATTCGAGCCACCTCGGGGCTCAACTGGTCGGCCGTCCGGAAGCGGACGTACCACAGCGCCCCGGCCCGTAGGCCGTCGTCGTCGAACACGTACACCGGCTGCGCCGAGCGGTCCATCAGCACGCGGTCGAACGCGGCCGCGGCGTCGGTCAGCTTCTCCGGCGTCGTCTCGATGGCGGTGAAGGTCAGCCCCTTCTTCTCGGCCACGTCACGAACGGCGTTCACGTCGGCGCCCGGCGGGTGGAGATACACGACGGAGCGGAAGCCCTGCTTCTTCAGCGTGTCGAACCCGTCGAGCGCTGGCTTGCGGCCCGACGCGGCGGTGGTGTTCACGCGCACGAACCCGGGCACGCCGGTCGCCGGCGCGGCCCCCACCGGCGGCTCCTGCGTCACCTGCGGCGCGCCGAGCACGCCCGGCGACGACAGCGACGACTTGCCACCGGGGATCGGGTCCGGCAGGAGGATTTCGGGGGCCGGCCCCTTCGGCGCCGCGCTCCCGCCGGGGAAGGCGCCGAGGTCCGCCGGCGGCAGCTGCCCGCCGGGTGCAGGCGTGATCGGCACGCCGGGCGGGGGAATCATGCCCCCGCTCGGCGGCAGCGGCAGGTACGGCCGCGGGGTCGTGGTCGGGCTGCAGCACTTGTGCCGACACCCACCCACGGCGCCCGCGACGAGCACAGCGGTGAGGAGGAGTTTGCGACGCATGACGGTCCCTCCGCGAACGACCCACGTTCCGACACCGGATTCTAGACTAACGCCCGCGACAACAGGCGAAACTTGAGCCGCGCCGCGGGATTTCCGGTTATTCCGAGCGCCGGTCTTGCGGGTGAGTGGGGATGCGCCGGCGGGGCCGACTGGGCAACCCGCGCGGGGGGCTGGGCAAGCTGGACTCCCGGTGCGAACCCAGAACCGATAAAATCCCCCCTTCGGAATCCCGCGACCGTCACGGCGGACCTCCATGTCACTCGACCACCCGTTCCTGAACACCGCCCGCGAGCGCGTCCTCGTCCTCGACGGCGGCATGGGCACGAGTCTCCACCACTACAAGCCGACCGACGCCGACTGGGGTTACTCGCCGTCCGGCAAGTCGCTCCTGAACCTGTCCGACGCGCTGGTCTACACGCACCCCGACTGGATCCGCGAAATCCACCGCGGGTTCTTCGCGGCCGGGTCCGACGGGGTCGAGACGAACACGTTCAACGCCACGAGCATCGTGCTGGACGAGTTCGGGATGGGCGACAAGCTCGACGAAATCAACCGGCTCAACATCCGCATCGCGAGGGAGGTGGCGGCGGAGTTCTCCACCCCCGGGCGGCCGCGGTTCGTCGTCGGGTCGGTCGGCCCGGGGACGAAGATGCCGTCGCTCACCGACCCGGCCATCTACGCGGACTTCGACCGGCTCGCCGCGGCGTACCGCCGCCAGCTCCAGATCATGATCGAGGAGCGCGTCGACGCCATCCTGGTCGAGACGTGCTTCGACGTGCTCCAGGCGAAGTGCGTGGCGATCACCGCCATCGAGGAGATGAAGAAGGCCGGCGTCCGCCTCCCGCTGATGGTCCAGCTCACCATCATCGACGCGAACAAGAAGATGCTCCCGGGCACGGACATCCCGGCGGCCCTGGTCGCGCTCGAGCCGATCGACGAGATCGACGTGATCGGCATGAACTGCGGCGTCGGCCCCGACCTGATGCACGACGACATCCGCCACCTGAGTCGGCACTCCCGGAAGATGCTGAGTGTGCTCCCGAACGCCGGCATCCCCGTGACGCGCGGGGACGAGACGTGTTTCCCGATGGCGCCGGAGGTGATGGCGGGGTGGGTCGAGCGGTTCGTCACCGAGTACGGGGCGAGCATCGTCGGCGGCTGCTGCGGGAACTCCCACGGGCACCTGGACGCGATCATCGCCCGGGTCCGCGGCAAGAAGCCCGCGACCCGCACCCCCGTGTACCTCGCGATGGCGTCGAGCCTCCAGAGCGCGCAGGAGCTGGTCGTCGACCCGAAGCCCCTCCTGGTCGGCGAGCGGACGAACACGAACGGCTCGCGGAAGTTCAAGCAACTGCTCGAAAAGGAGGACTGGCACGGCCTCACCGAGATGGCCCGCGAGCAGGAGCGAGAGGGCGTCCACGTCCTCGACGTGTGCGTGGACTACGTCGGCCGCGACGGCGTCCGCGACATGAAGGAGGTCATCAAGCGGTACAACGAGGTGCTGACCAAGCCGATGATGCTCGACAGTACCGAGGTGCCCGTCATCGAGGCGGCGCTGAAGCTGTGCAGCGGCAAGGCCATCATCAACAGCATCAACCTGGAGGACGGCCGCAAGACGCTCGACCCCAAGACCCTCCTCGCCAAGAAGTACGGGGCCGCGCTCGTCGCCCTCACCATCGACGAGAAGGGGCAGGCCGACACCGCCGAGTGGAAGTTCGAGGTCGCCAAGCGCATTTACGACATCGTCGTCCACGAGTACGGCATCCCGCCGTCGGACCTGATGTTCGACACGCTCGTGTTCCCGCTCAGCACCGGGCAGGAGCAGACGCGCAAGAGCGCCATCGCCACGTTCGACTCGATCCGTCTCGTCAAGCAGCACCTGCCGGGGGCGCTCACGCACCTCGGCCTCAGCAACTGCTCGTTCGGCCTCAGCCCGTACACGCGGCAGGTGCTCAACAGCATGTACCTCCACTACGCGGTCGAGGCCGGGCTCGACTCGGCGATCCTGCACGCGGCCAAGATCATGCCGCTGGCGAACATCGACGACACGGGCCGCGAGCTGTGCCGCCGGCTACTGTTCGACGAGCGCACGTTCGACGCCGCGGGGAACTGCGTGGAAGACCCGCTGCAGTTGCTCATCGAGCACTACGCGGACAAGAAGGCCGAGTCGAAGAAGGGCCAGAGTTTGGGCGACTCGTCCGAGGAGCGGTTGCGGCAGGCGATCATTCAGGGCCGCCGCGAGACGCTCGTCGCCGACCTGGACGCGGCGCGCGAGACGCACAGCCCCATCGACATCATCAACCGGATTCTCCTCGACGGAATGAAGGTCGTCGGCGACCTGTTCGGCAGCGGCCAGATGCAGCTGCCGTTCGTGCTCCAGAGCGCCGAGGTGATGAAGGCCGCGGTGGCGTACCTCGAACAGTTCATGGAGAAGGTCGAGGGGGCCGAGAAGGGGAAGATCGTGCTCGCCACCGTGAAGGGCGATGTCCACGACATCGGCAAGAACCTCGTGGACATCATCCTCACGAACAACGGCTACAAGGTCTACAACCTCGGCATCAAGCAGCCGGTGGACGCGATGATCGCCGAGTTCCAGAAGACCAACTCGGACGCCATCGGCATGTCGGGTCTGCTGGTGAAGTCCACCGTCATCATGAAGGAAGACCTGGTGACGCTGAACGAGCGCGGCCTGAACCCGCCCGTGATCCTCGGCGGGGCGGCGCTCAACCGTCGATACGTCGAGGAGGATTTGCGCGCGATCTACAAGGGCCGCCTGTTCTACGGCGAGGACGCCTTCGCCGGCCTGCGGGTGATGGACGAGATCGTGGCGCGGAAGAAGCTGGCGAGCGTCGGCAGCGCGGCCCTGCGCGGCGTCGTGGAAGGGAGCGGGGCGAGCGGCCCGCGTGAGCGGGCTGTTGTGGTGCGTGAACCCAAACAGCCCCCTCACGGGGGCCGCTCGCCCGGGCGTAACGGCCACGCGCTGCCGCCGCGGTCGCCGGGGTTGCCCAAGGCGCCGGACGTGCCGGTGCCGCCGTTCCTCGGCAGCCGGGTGCGCACCGACTTCGACATGCGCGAGGTGTTCGGGTTCATCAACGAAATCACGCTGTTCAGCACGCAGTGGCAGTTCCGCAAGGGCGGCGTGAAAGTCGCCGACTACGAGACACAACTCCGCGACACCGCCCGCCCGGCGCTGGCGCGGCTCAAGGAACTCTGCCTCCAGGAGAACATCCTCCGCCCCGCCGCGGCCTACGGGTTCTTCCCCGCCGCGTCGGACGGCACGAAGCTGACCGTGTACGAGGACGACCACACGACGCCGAAGACGAGCTTCGACTTCCCCCGGCAGGACCACGGCGACTACCTGTGCCTGTCGGACTACGTCGAGCCGGCGCGCGACGGCCGGGCGGTGGACTACGTCGGGTTCATGGCGGTGACGATGGGGCACGAGGTAACGCGGGTGGCGCAGGAGTGGTACAAGGCCGGGGAGTACATGGACTACATGTTCCTCCACGGCCTCGGCGTCGAGTCGGCGGAGGCGCTGGCCGAGTACTTCCACCGCGAGCTGCGCGCGGAGTGGGGGACCGGCGGCGGCGACGCGGCGGACGTGCGGAAGCTGTTCAAGAAGCACTACCGCGGCTGCCGCTACGCCTTCGGCTACCCCGCCTGCCCGCGGCTCGAAGACCAGGCGCAGCTGTTCGAGCTGATCGAGCCGGGTCGCATCGGACTGGCGCTGAGCGAGCAGTTCCAGCTGGAACCGGAGCAGAGTACGACGGCGATCGTGCTGCACCACCCGGGGGCGAAGTACTTCAACGTCAGCCGCTACACGGACGAGGCGGTGAGCGGGTGACACGGCTCGGGGCTTCGTAGGTCGGGCCGAGTCTTCGAGGCCCGACGGGGGCGCGGACGCCGCACAACCAAACACTGGAACGTCGTCGCCCCGGGGTTACCATTCGCCGTTATTCGCGTCCCGCGTCGGGCCTCGAAGCCCCGAGCCGGTCACCCACGAACGGCGAACCGTCCCGGCCTCACGAACCGCGCCGGGCGCAGCCGCCCGCCGGCTGCGGCCAAGCGGTCGGCGCCGCGCTTCAGCCGGCCGTGCATCCACAGTTCAAATCGCCCGAACAGCAGCCCGACGCTCAACGCGACGACCCCCGCCAACAGCGCCCCCGACGACGTGCCCGCCAGCACGTCGGCATTCTGCATCAGTCGGAACGACAGCAGAATCAGCGGGACGTGCAGCAGGTACAGCCCGTAGCTGTACCCGCCGCCGACGGCGAGGCGGTTCGTCGTGCTCACGTCGGGAAGCTGCACCAGGAACCAAAGGGTGAGTCCGGCCGCGACGCCGCGGAGCCACTGGTGCGGGTCGATGTCGGTGAACGGCACCCACACCGCCGCGACCACCTGCAACCCGCACGCGACGGCGAACACCGGCCACCGCCAGCGCCGGCCGCGCCCGGCGAGCGAGTACGCCAGCATGCCCATCAGGAACGGAGCCACGTACACCGACACCCAAACGGTTTTCCACGACGGCAGCGCCTGGCTGCCGAGCCCTGGCCACAGCGCCGACTTTATTGCCAGCACGGCCAGCCACGCGGCCGCGGCGTACGAGAGGCCACGGACGCCGACCGCCAGGCGGCAGGCGATCAGCCCGATCCACAGCACGACCTCGTAGATCAGCGTCCACTCGACGAACAACGGGTACTGGCCGGCGCGGATACCGGTCGGTGGCGTCAACGTGATAGTTTCGATTGACGGGTTCGGCTCGAAGTGCGACAGGTACGGCCCGGGCCACAGGCCGAAGGTACACGCGGCCGTGACCGCGCCCATCGTCAGCCAGTAGCCGGGGTAGAGCCGTATTGCGCGGTGCAACAAGAACCGCGCCGGCGGCGACGATTGCAGGACGTGCGTGAGGACGAAGCCCGAAACGGCGAAGAAGAGCGGCACGATCGCGGGGGCGATGCCGGGGAGTTGCAGCAGCTTCCACCCGGGGCCGGTGACGCCGAATTCGCGCTCGGCGTACAGGCTCAGGTGGATGACGACGACGCCGACCGCCGCGACGAGCCGGAGCACCTGGATGTTGTTGAAGCGCATACCGCCCCCGTGACCGGCGGGGGATAGCGACTCCGGGAGGGCGGGGGAAGGGGAGATTTCGCCGCTCGCGGCGATGGAACGCCGCAAGCGGCGGCGGTCAGTGCGCGTGGTGGTGCAGGAACTGCTGCATCTCGGTGCCGAACGTCTGGGCCAGCACCCCGGGCGTGAGGATGTCGTGCGGCGTCCCCTGGCACTGGATCGCGCCGTCGCGCAGGCACAGGACGTGGTGCGCGTAGCGGCTCACCATGCTCAGCTCGTGCGACACCAGCAGCACCGTCACGCCCGTGCTGCGGTTCAGGTCGGCGATCAGGTCGTAGAACTTTTGCTGGTCCTTGAAGTCGATCCCCGCCGCGGGCTCGTCCAGCAACAGCAATTCCGGCTGCGGCTCCAGCGCGAGCGCCAGCAGCACCCGCTGCAGCTGCCCGCCCGACAGCCCTTCCACCGGCGTGTCGATGTGCTCCATCATGCCGACGCGGACGAGCTGCGCGCGAATCTTGTCCGTCACCGCCTTCGGGACGCCGAGGAACAACGGCCGGCGGCTCAGCGCCAGCGCCAGGAAGTCGCGCACCGTCAGCGGCAGGCGGGCGTCCAGCGCCAGTTTCTGCGGCACGTAGCCGATGTGCTCGGGCGTCGGGTGGGTGTGGTCGTGGCCGCAGTGGAAGCGGATGTCGCCGCGGCTCGGGTACTCTCGCACCAGCGCCCGCAGGAAGGTCGTCTTCCCCGAGCCGTTCAGGCCGATGAGCGCGGTGATCTTGCCGCGGGCCAGGTCGGCGTCGACGCCGACCAGCACCGGCCGGCCGCCGAGCGTCACCCGCAGGTCGCGGACGCTGACGAGCGGGCGGCTCACTTCAACTCCTTCGCCAGCGCGTCGAGGTTCGCCCGCATCCGCTCTTCGTACCACGCCGGCGTCAGCGCCTGCGGCGTGACGGTTTCGAGCGGGTCGATCTCGACGAGGGCCGGGTCGGCGACGCCGCCGTTCCGCCTCAGCTCGTTGAGGATCGCCGCGGCCGACGTGTTCGCGGTGTACTGCGGCTCCACGGCAAGCAGCCTCACCTGCTTCTCGCGGCACAGCTTCACCAGGTCGCGCAGCTCCTCGGAGTTCGGCTCCTGACCCGGCTTCTTCTGCACGACGCCGCTGACCGTCAGGTCGAACGAGCGGGCGAAGTACGACAGCGACTCGTGGAAGCTGATGAGCTTGCGGTCCTTCTTCCCGGCCAGCTTCGCCACGCCCTCGGCCTTCAGCGCCCGGAGCTTGCCGACGTACTCGGCGGCCCGGCGGTCGTAGTTCGCGGCGTGGTCGGGGTCGGCCGCCTTCAGCTCGTCGCGGATCGCCTCCGTCATGAGCACGGCGTAGTCGGGGTTGAGCCAGACGTGCGGGTCGGTGCCGTGCTCGTGCGGGTGGTCGTGGCCGCCGTGGACGTGGTTGCACTGCCCTTCGAGCAGTTGGTCGGCGGGGAGCCGGGAGCCCAGGTCGATGACCTTGAGGCGGGTGTTGCCGCTCCCCTTCATCATGCGCGCGGCAATTTCGTTGTCGAGGTTGAGGCCGTTGATGAAGAACAGATCGGCCTTGCGGACGAGGCGGGCGTCGGTGTCGCTGGGGTTGAAGTCGTGCGGGCCGGTCGTGGTCATCATGTTCTTGACGACGGCGTCGTCGCCGGCCACGTTCACCGCCCAGCAGTAGACCGGCGCGAACGACACCACCACCTTCGGCCCCGGCCGGTCGGGCCAGACGCCGTCGGAGCCGCCGCCGCAGCCGAGAGGGAGGACGGCGAGCACGACGCCGAGGGCCGTGAGCCCGACCAGCCACCACTGATAGCGCCGCATCGCGTTCATGACCCGCCCCCCGGACCGGGGATAACTTCGTAAAACCGACACCGTCATGCTACCCCGCTAGGGGGCGGAAAGCAAGCGGCCGGCGTCACGCCGTCAGCGCCACGCCGAGGTCGGTCGCCGTCTTCACGATCAGCCCCCACGTGCCGTCGGGGATCGCGATGCCGCCCGCCGAGCGCTCCGCCTTCGCGGCGCGCTCCGGGTCGCCGGGGAGCGTGATGGCCGACACGCCGTCGGCACGCGGACAGCTGCGGACGTACTCGGTCAGGCCGTCGGTCTGTTGCACGAAGTGCTCGGTGCCGCCGAAGTGGGCCGGGTCGAAGACGACGAACACGCCGGTGTTCCCCTGGCCGGCGATGGGGAACGCGGGACTGCTGCACGGCCCGCCGGACAGGCCGCCGCACAGCATGTCCAACAGCAGCCCGAGGCCGAAGCCCTTGTACATCTGCTGCCCGCCGAACGGCAGGATGCCGCCGCGCGGCTCGGCGTACAGCACGCCGGGGTCGGTCGTCGGTTGCCCGGCGGAATCGACGAGCCAACCCGCGGGGGCGGGCTCCTTCTTCTGGAACTGCGCCCGCACCTTCCCCTCGGCGACGGCGCTGGTGCCGAAGTCGAGCACCACGGGGTCGGCGGACGTCGGTGCCCCGAGGCAGATCGGGTTCGTGCTGATGCGGCCCTCCTTGCCGCCGGGCGGGGCGACGCGGCGGCCGGCGCCGTGCGAGTTCACCGCACCGAAGAACGCCAGCCGCGCCCGCGCCGCGGCCTCCGCGTACTCGCCGAGCCGGCCGGTGTGGCCGCAGTTCCGCAGCGTGCCCGCCGCGACGCCGAGCGCCTGCGCCTTCGGGATCAGCTTCCCGAGCAGCCGGTGGGCCTGCACCTGGCCGAGCCCCCAGTTGCCGTCCGCGACGATCACGGCGGGCGTCTCGCTGACCACCGTCAGCGGCACGCCGGCGCGGTAGGTGCCCTTCTTCAGGAACTCGACGTATTGCGGCACCCGCATGACGCCGTGCGAGTCGTGACCACACAGGTTCGCGTCGATGAGGCTGTGCGACACGACGGCGGCATCCTCGGCCGGCACCCCGGCGGCCTCGAACAGCGACTGCACGATCGGCGTGAGGGTCGCGGCGGAAAGCGTCGGCATGGTGCGGCTCCTGAGATGGGGGCAGGGTACAATCACCCCCGCCGTTCGGCAGCGCGACCAACCGGAGGACGCCCATGGGCTTCGAGGTGAAGACGTTCGAGGGCCGCGCCGGCGACCGCGCCGGCACCGTCTACGAGCTGACCGACGGCACCGTGCGCGCCGAGGTATGGCCGCAGTGGGGCTTCAACTGCGTCCGCTGGCAGGTGAAGCAGCCCGACGGGTCGTGGGCCGGCGTCTTCTTCACCGCCCCCGACTGGGAGACAAACCCGGTGCCGACGCGGAGCGGCCACCCGGTGCTGTTCCCCTTCCCCGGCCGCCTCCGCGACGGGCGGCTCCCGAGCAGCGCGGTGCAACTGCCGCTCAACGATTCGACGAAGCAGCACGCCATCCACGGCTTCACGCCGCGGACCCCGTGGCGCGTCGTCGGCACGTCCGCCGGCTCGGATGCGGCGTCGGTGACGGGTCAGTTTCGCCTCGCGGACGACCTGCCCGGTGCCGTCGGGCAGTGGCCCGGCGACTTCGTGCTGACGCTGACGTACACCCTGCGACGTGACCGCGTGCGCGTCGATGCGGCGGTGGAGAACCGCAGCACAGAGGCGATGCCCTTCGGGATCGGCTATCACCCCTACTTTCGCCTCCCGGGCGTGACCGACGCCGACGTCGGCGGGCACGTCCTTGCGGCGCAGGTGAGCGAGGTGTGGGCCGCGGACGCGGCGAACCTGCCGACCGGCGAGCGGACGCCGCTGCCGCCGGAACTCGACTTCCAACAGCCGCGGCCGATCGGGGCGACGGCACTGGATCACGTCCTCACCGGCGTCACCGTCGCCCCGGCGAACGGGCTCGTCGAGGTTGCGACGCTGACGCACCCCGCGGCGTCGGGTCGGCTGCGGGTGCTCGCCGATCCGGCGTTCCGCGAACTGGTGCTGTTTACGCCGGCCCACCGGCAGGCGGTGGCGATCGAGCCGTACAGCTGCTCGGCGGATGCGTCGAATCTTCAGGCGCGCGGGATCGACTCCGGGTGGCTCACGCTGGCACCGGGCGCGACGTGGGACGCGGCGGTGGAGTACCGGTGGGAGATGAACTGATCGCCGCTTGCGGCGGTGCACCGCCGCGAGCGGCGAATACCCTGCGCTTGCTTCCGGGCCGAAACCGACCTACGGTTGCGCAGCATTTGGGCACCCGTGCCGGGACGCGGGCGCCGCCGGACGGGGGGCGGGGATGGTCGGCCGCACGGCGCTCGGGAAGTACACGCTGGTCCGCCCCCTCGGGGCCGGCAGCAACGCCGAGGTGTTCCTCGCGCAGCCCGCGCGGGGCGGTCCGCCCGTCGTCGTGAAGGTGATCCACCCGCACGTCACCCAGCACCCCAAGTTCCGGCAGCTCTTCGACGCCGAAGTCCGCTCGATGGCGAACTTCCAGCACCCCTACGCGGTCCGGTTCGTCGAGGCGGCCTACGCCGACCCGCTCGGCCCGTGCCTGGTGATGGAGTACGTTCCGGGCATCACCCTCGAAGAACTCTTCAACCGCGAGCGCGTGCTGGAGCCGGAACGCGCCGGCCGGCTCCTCGGCTTCCTCGGCCACGCCCTCCAGGCGGCCCACGAGGCCGGCATCATCCACCGCGACCTGAAGCCGGCGAACCTGATGGTGACCGACCCCGGCACCCCGGCCGAGTCGCTGAAGGTGATGGACTTCGGGTTCGCCGGGTTCGCCGCGAAGCCGCACATCCAGCTCGCCGAGCTCACCGGCCACGGGCCGATCCACGCCATCGGCACGCCGGCGTACGTCAGCCCCGAGATGATCCGCGGCGACCCCGTGGACACGCGCTCCGACCTCTACTCCGTCGGCGTCATCCTGTTCGAGCTGCTGACCGGCCGGCTGCCGTTCACGCACCACACGCAGGAGAAGCTGCTGGCGGCGCACGTCAAGGACGCCCCGCCGAAGTTCCACAAGATCGGCTGCGGCCACGTCCCGCCGGCGACCGAGATGTCGGTTCAGCTGGCGCTCTCGAAGTACGCCAACGAGCGGCAGCAGTGCGCCCGGGAACTCGTCGCCGACTTCGGCCGCGGCTTCGGCATCGACCTCTGGGAGGCGACCGCCCCCGTGGGCTGGGAGCCGCCCGAGGTGGCCGCGGTGGTCGCGCCGCCCACGCCGTCCACGGAACGCCGCCGGGCGGCGCGGCCGGACCCGTTCCGGGTCGAGTCGGTGTTCGAGGTGGCGCTGCCGGAGCGGATGGCGGCGGCGAAGATCCGCGGGTTCGTCGAGGACTTCGCCGGGCAGGTGGTGAGCAGCGAACCGGGCGTGATCCTGCTGCAACTCGGGCTGCCGCAGGGGTACAAGCCGCCGACCACGGCCAGCGGCATCTTCGGCTGGCTGAGCACCTCGCGGCGGCCGGCGGTGAAGCAGGGGAACGAGCCGATCGAGGTGCAGCTGCAGATGGACAAGCCGGACCCGCACATGACGCTGCTGCGGGTCGAGGTGGCGTGCCGGCCGGTGGCGGGATACACGCCCGGGAACCTCGCCGGCTGGCGCGACCGGTGCGACAAGGTTCACACCATCCTGCGGCAGTACCTGGGAGCGTGACTTGCGGGCGAAGCCCGGGGACGGCCGTCCCCGGGCTTTCCCGGCGATCGTATCATTCCCCCATGGACGCAGCCCCCCTCCCGACCGTGGCGCTCAAGATCGAGCGGCGGTCGCAGCACCCGTGGGTGTTTCAGAAGATGGTCGAGCGCCCCACGGCCCGCATTCCACCGGGGTCGGTGGTCGAGGTGCGCGACCGGGCCGGCCAGTGGGTCGGCCGGGCCTTCTACAACGGCCACTCGCGCATCACCCTGCGGATGCTCACGGCGAACGCCGACGAACCGGTCGACGCCGCGTTCTTCGGCAAGAAGATCGCCGCCGCCGTCGCCTTCCGCCGCGACGTGCTGAAGCTCGACGCCGACACCGACGCCTACCGCCTGATCCACTCCGAGGCCGACGGCCTGAGCGGCCTCGTCGTGGACCGCTTCGCCGACACCGTCGTCATCGAGTTCTTCTCCGCGGGCATGTTCAAGCAGCGCGACGTGATCCGCGCCGCCCTGGCCGAGCACTTCCCCGGGGCCAAGTTCTACTGGTTCGCCGAGGAGCACGTCGGCAAGCAGGAGTCGTTCGACTGCCGGCCGCCCGAGCCGCCGGCGCCGGGGGTCATCACCGAGCACGGGCTGAAGTTCCGCGTCGCGCCCGGGAGCAAGCACAAGACCGGCTTCTTCGTGGACCAGCGCGACAACCGTCGGATGCTGTCGTCGTTCTGCGGCGGCAAGCGGGTGCTCGACCTGTGCTGCAACACCGGCGGCTTCTCGGTGTATGCGAAGGCGCTCGGCGGCGCCGCCGACGTGACCGGCGTGGACCTGGACGAGACCGCGATCGAGATGGCGAAGCAGAACGCGAAGCTGAACGGGGCGGCGGTGCGGTTCGTGCAGGCCGACCTGTTCAGCTGGATCCGCGACGTGCTGCCCAACGGCGAGCGGTTCGACGTGGTGGTGCTCGACCCGCCGAAGCTGACCCGCGACCGCGAGACGGTGGACCTGGCGCTCAAGAAGTACTGCGACATGAACCGCCTGGCGCTCCACACGGTCGCGCCCGGCGGGGTGTTCCTGACGTGCTCGTGTACCGGGCTGGTGAGCGAGAGCGACTTCCTGGAGTCGGTCCGCCGGGCGGCGTGGCAGGCGGGGCGGCAGCTGCAGGTATTCAGGGTGACGGGGGCGGGGCCGGACCACCCGTTCCTGCTGAGCGTCCCAGAGGGGCGCTACCTCAAGGCGGTGTTCGCCCGGGTGGAGTAAGGAGTGTTGCCGCTTGCGGCTTCGCGCCCCGGGGCGCGAAGCCGCAAGCGGCAACACTCCTTACTCCAGCTCGTTTTCAGGCTCCTGGTACGGGCAGTGCCGGCACCCGCTCCCGCAGCAGTACCCGCGGCGCCGCAGGTACGCCGCGGTGAACACCCACCGCCCGCCCTCGACGGTGTAGTCCACGCCCTCGACGAACGGCGCGGCGGGCGGCGGGGGCGGGTCGGAGGGCGGCACGGCGCATGCTTCCCGGGTTGGCGGTCCTTCCCTATCCGTAGCCCGATCGGCCGCCGCCCGTCCAGCCCCTTTGGAACTCCCGCACGATGACGCCGCACCTGCCCCCCCGGTCGTCCGGCGTCCTTCTCCACCCGACCAGCCTTCCCGGCCCGTTCGGCATCGGCGACCTCGGCCCGACCGCCTACCGGTGGGTCGAAACGCTCGCCGTCATGCGCCAGAGCTGGTGGCAAATCCTCCCCCTCGGCCCCACCGGCGCCGGCGACTCGCCGTACCAGTCGTTCTCCGCCTTCGCCGGCAACATCAACCTCCTGTCGCCCGAATTGCTGGAGAAGGAAGGGCTCGTCAAGCCGGCGCTGTGGGACGGCAAGTTCTTCCGCAACGACCGCGTCGAGTACGCGAACGTGACGCCGTTCAAGAAGGCGCTGCTGCGGGCGGCGTGGGACGCGTTCCGCGGCGGCACGAAGTTGAAGTCCGACTTCGAGGCGTACTGCGCCCGCGAGGCCGGCTGGCTCGACGGCTACGCCCTGTTCATGGCCGTCCGCGAGGGGCTGAGCGTGGCCAGCCTCCCGGACTGGCCGGCCGACCTCCTCCGGCGGGTTCCGTCGGCCGTGGCCGCGGTCGAGAAGGAGCTGGCCGGCGAGGTGCAGATGCACCGGTTCGGGCAGTTCCTTTTCGACCGCCAGTGGGCCGCCCTCCGCGCCTTTGCGGCGGGGCGCGGCGTCCGCGTCATCGGCGACGCCCCGATCTTCGTGTCGCTCGACTCGGCCGACGTGTGGTGCAACCCGGACCAGTTCCTCCTCGACCCGGACCGCCGGCCGACGGTCGTGGCCGGGGTGCCGCCGGACTACTTCGCCGCCGACGGCCAGCACTGGGGGAACCCGATCTACGACTGGGAGCGGATGGCCGCGACCGGCTACACGTGGTGGGCGAACCGCGTCCGCCGCGACCTGGCCCGCGTGGACCTGGTGCGGCTCGACCACTTCCGCGGCTTCCGCCAGGCGTGGCACATCCCGGCGAGTGAGACGACCGCAATCCGCGGCAGGTGGGTGGACGGCCCCGGCGCCGCCTTCTTCGAGCGGCTGCGGACCGACCTCGGCGGCCTGCCGTTCATCGCGGAAGACCTCGGCGTCATCACCCCGGACGTGGACGAGTTGCGGGAGGGGGCGGGGCTGCCGGGGATGAAGGTGATCCAGTTCGCGCTCGACACGCCGGACAACCCGTACTGGCCGCACAACTTCGCCGACCGCCGCTGCGCCTGCTACACCGGCACGCACGACAACGACACCGCCGCCGGCTGGTGGGCGACGCTCGACGCCCGGAGCAAAGGCTACCTGTCGGCGTACGTGGGGCACGAGGTGAAGGACCCGGCGTGGGAGCTGATCCGGCTGGCTTGGGGCTCGGTGGCCGAGATCGCGGTGGCGCCGCTGCAGGACGTGCTGGGTCTGGGCGGCGAGGCGCGGATGAACAAGCCGGGCGTCGCGGCGGGGAACTGGCAGTGGCGGTTCCGCACGGAGCAGTTCTGGCCCGGCGCCGCGGACCGCGTCCGCGGCGCGACGGAGCTGTACCGCCGGGTGCCGGCCGCGCCCGCGGCGTGAGGCGGGAAGGAGTGTCGGGCGGCGACGAATCACCGTACACTGCCCGTACCCCGGGGCCGGCCGTCCGCATGCTCTACGCGCTGATACCGCTCGTCGTCGCCGCTGCGGCGCTGGCCGCGGCCTACGCCGCCTACCGGGCCACGCCCGCGGCCCGCTGGCGGGGGCGGGTGGTCGCCCACCTCGCCGCCCTCCGCGCCCGTCACGCGGCCGTCCTGGCCGAGTCGAGCCGGGCCGACGCCGAACTCGCCCGCCTCCGCGACGAGTGCTTCCGCCGCCACCTGCAGACGATCCCGACCGACCGACTCGGCGCTCACCCCGGCATCGGTGAGAAAACGGTCGAGAAGGTGAAGGCCGCCGCCGGGCCGTTCGTCGCCGACCTCCTGAACCTCAAGTTTCACGAGATACCGGACGTGGGTCAGGCCCGCGCCGCCGCGCTGATGAAGGCGCTGGTCGCGGTGCTGACCGACGCCCGTGCCCGGTTCGACGCCGGCGGCTGCCCCGAGGGGGTCGAGTTCCGCCGCCGGGCGGACGAGCTTCGCGCCGCCGACGCCGCCCGCGCCGCCGAGCGCGGCCGCGAGCTAGCCGCCGTCGAGCAGGCGCTGGCGTCGGCGTTCGACCTGTTCGCCCTGGCCCGGCCGGTATCGTTCCTGGCGTTCCTGCGGCGCGCCGATCAGTCGAATCAGCTGGCCGACGTGATCGCCCGGCCGTACCCGGTCGTGGTCGTGCCGTCGGCCCCGCCGCCGCCCGCGCCGCCGATTCCCGTGCAGCCGGTGCCGCCGCCGGTGCCGCCGCCGGCCGGGGATTTGTTCCGTGCAGCGCTCGCCGCGACGCCCGCCGCCGCTGCGCCGAAGCCCGTTGAATCCGAAGGGATGACCCGCCTCCGCGCCGCGGTCGGGTTCGGGCTGATGGTGGCGAAGGTGGACGGCCGCATCGCGGCGGTTGAGCGGAAGGCCGTGCGCGCGTACCTCGACCGCACGTTCGGCCACGATGCCGCGCTGGCGCGGAACATCGACCCGATGCTGGAGCAGACCGAGAAGGCGGTGCCGACCGAAGGCGACGCACTGCACGCCGTCCGCGCCGCGCTGCCGGCGGCGGAGTGGCCGGCACTGCTGACGTTTGCCGAACAGGTGGCCGCGGCGTCCGGGGCGCCGAACGCCAAGGAACGCGAGGCGCTAACGCGGATTGCCACGGCGCTCGGGGTGCCACACCCAGCCGTTGCCACGGCTGGGCTTTCGGAGGTTGTCGTTGATCCGCGGACGGTGCTGGACATTCCCGCGGGCGCGCCGCTCGACGCCGACCTGATCCGCCGCCGCTACGCCAACCTCACCGACAAGCTCGACCCGACGAAGGCCGCGGCGCTCGGCCCCGAGTTCGCGCGGATGGCCGAGGGGAAGCGCGCCGCCGTCCGCGCCGCGGCCGAGGCGCTCATCGCCCCGTTCGGTGAGCCGCTGGACAAACCCGCGCCGCCGCCGCCGACCGACATCCGCGCGAACGCCCTGCTCGACGACGTGTTCGGCTGACCCCCGAGGCCCGCAATGTCGCTGTACGACGACCACCCGCTCACCGACCTCGACAAGAAGGCGCACGGCCTCCTCGGCGACAAGGCGGTCGTGAAGTCGCTCGCCCAGCAGGCCGCGTTCCACCGGCTGCCGCGCTACGTCTCCGAGTACCTCATCGCCAAGTACGTCAAGCCCGAGACGTGGCGCGACGACCTGGCCAAGATTCAGGCCAAGATCACCGAGCTGCTGCCGGACCTCGAGCACCGCGAGCTGCTGAAGGAGAAGCTCCTCGGCAAGGGCGAAGTCACGCTCATCGACAACGTCGAGGCGCGCGTCGATCTGCGGAGCGGCCAGCGCTGGGGCCGCGTTCCCGCTCTCGGCGACCAGAAGGTGCGCGTGCCGGCGTCAGTCATCGAGGCGAACCCCGGCCTCCTCCTCGGCGGGCTGTGGGGCACCGCCAAGGTGAAGTACGCCCCCGAAGCGAGCGCCGACGCGCCGAACGAACTCGTCGCGTTCACGCCGTTCCAGGTCGGGCCGCCCGACGTCGCGGAGTTCCGCGCCTCCCGCGCGAAGTTCACCACCGACGAGTGGGCCGCGCTCCTGCTCCAAAGCGCCGGGTACGCCGCGGGCGCGTTCCCCGACCGCCGCACGCGGTTGCTGTTATTCGCGCGGATGGTGCCGCTCGTCGAGCGGAACGTGAACATGATCGAGCTCGGCCCGCGACAGACCGGCAAGACGTTCCTCCTGCGCAACCTGTCGCCGCGGGTCTTCACCGTCAGCGGCGGCAAGACGACGCCCGCGAACCTGTTCGTCAACCTCGCCACCAAGCAGGTCGGCATCCTCGGCACCCGCAAGGTCGTCGTCTTCGACGAGATCGCGCACACCACCTTCGGCGACGAGTCCGAGACGATCTCGACGCTGAAGGACTACATGGAAAGCGGCCAGTTCAGCCGCGGGGCGATGCACTTCGCCGCCGACGCCGCCCTCGTCTTCGCCGGCAACCTCGACGTGGACGGCGACCAGCCGCACCCGAAGTACGCCCACCTCATCGAGCCGCTCCCCGACGAACTCATCGACTCCGCGTTCCTCGACCGCATCCACGGCTACATCCCCGGCTGGGAGGTGCCGAAGATCACGCCCGCGTCGGTGGCGACCGGCGTCGGGTTCGTCACCGACTACTTCGGCGAGGTGCTGGCGCAGCTGCGGAAGGACAGCTTCGCCGACCGGGTGCGCGGCGTGCCGCTCCACGCCGGCGTGACGCGGCGCGACCAGACGGCCGTCGAACGGCTCACGTCGGGGCTGCTCAAGCTGCTGCACCCGGACGGCAACGCCACCGAAGCCGAGCTGCTGGAGCTGGTCACGTTCGCCTGCGAGCTGCGGCAGCGGGTCCACCAGCAGTTGTGCGCGCTGGCCCCGGGCGAGTTCAAGCCGCGGCTGATCGCGCCGGCGGCGGTGGCGGCGCATACCGCCAAGGACTTGCTGCGCCGCGAAGTGGCGGCGACGCAGGACCGGCTCAACACCGAGGCCGTGGTCGGGGCGGCGACGGGGCTGGCGGTGCAGTTCCGCGACGGCCAGGAGGTCGGCGGCGACGTGATCCTGATCCAGGTGTCGGCCCTCAACGGCTCGCCCGGGGTGGAGGTGACCGGGCTGCACGGCAGCGCCCTCAAGGACTCCGTGCGGGCGGTCTACAACCTGGTGCGGGCCAACTTCCGCGACTTCGGCATCCCCGAGCAGCGGCTCAAGTCGCAGACGGTGGCCGTCCACCTGGTGAAGATCGCGGAGCCGAAGGACGGCCCGTCGGCGGGGCTGGCGTTCGCGGTGGGGATCGTGTCGGCGCTGGCGAACCGGGCGGTGAAGCCGGGCTGGGCGTTCACCGGCGAGGTGGCGCTGCACGGCGAGGTGAGTGCCGTCGGCGGGCTCGGGCACAAGCTCGCCGCCGCGGCGCGGGCCGGGCGTAAGCACGTCGTGGTGCCGGCCAGTCAGGCGACGGCGGTGATGGGGCTACCCGAGGACGTGCGCGGGGCGCTGGAGATTCACCCGGTGGCGACGGCCCGCGAGGCGCTGGCGCTGGCACTGGCGCTGGAAGGTGGGTAAAGAGGGAGCTCACGCAAAGGCGCAAAGCCGCAAAGAAGACAGAGTTTGGTTCTGTCTTCTTTGCGGCTTTGCGCCTTTGCGTGAGCTTGCTTTCAATACGTGGCGCGGCCGCCCGAGATGTCGAAGCAGAAGCCCGTGGTGAAGCTGCAGTCCGCGCTGCTGAGGAAGTGAACGAGCGCCGCAACCTCGTCCGGCTTGCCGGTGCGGCCGAGCGGAATCTTGCTCAGCATCATGTTGATCTGCGCCGCGTCGAGCTGGTCGAGGATCGGCGTCTGGATCACCGCCGGCGCCACGCTGTTCACGCAGATGTCGCCCTTCCCCACCAGCTCCTTCGACAGCGACTTCGTCAGCGCGATCACCGCCGCCTTGCTCGCCGAGTACGGGGCCATCTTCGGGTTCCCCTCCTTGCCGGCGATGCTGGCGATGTTCACGATCCGGCCGTACCCCCGGGCGATCATGCCCGGCAGCACCGCCTTGCAGCACAGCACCAGGCCGGTGACGTTGATCCCCATCACGAACTCCCAGTCCTCCCGCACGCTCTCCCAGATCGGCACGTCGCGGCCCTTGCGGCTCGCCACGCCGGCGTTATTCACGAGGACGTCCACCGGCCCCGCCGCGGTCGTGATCTCGCCGAATACGCGGTCCAGGTCGGCTTCCTTCGTCAGGTCGCCGACCAACGCCACCCCGCCGATCGCGGACGCGACCCGGTTGGCGCTGTCGGCGTTCATGTCGAACACGCCGACCTTCGCGCCGGCGTCGGCGAAGCGGCGGCAGATCGCCTCGCCGATCCCCTGCCCGCCGCCGGTCACCACCGCCACCTTGTTGTCGAGCCGGAAGTGGTCTGCCATCGGACTGCCCTCGCGGAGAGTGTTTGCGTGATGGGAACAGGTTATCGCGGGCGCCGCCCGGTGTCCCCATCGCACCCAGGGCGTGAGCCCTGGGCTATTGACTGCCGCCCCTTCGGGGCTCCGGACACACCGGCTCGGGGCTTCAGCCCCGAAGGGGCGGAAGTCAATAGCCCAGGGCGTCAGCCCTGGGGCGATAGAGTGAGCGGGTGAGCTCCGTCGCACCAGTCGCCCCGGTTTTTCCGCCCCCCGCCCTCCCCCGACCGGACAAGTCCCCGGGGCCGGATTGGCAAACCCGGTCGGGGTTTCGCACAATGACGATGCGCCGGGTCGGCCGGTGGTCGCTACCAGCGGGGGTCGGATCGGGATGAAATCGCACCGGGCGGACGGCGAGCGCTCCCTCGCCGTGTTCATCGACTTCGAGAACATGGGCCTCGGCTTCAACGGCCGGCGCGACCGGTTCGAGATCGGCAAGGTGCTCGAGCGCCTCGTCGAGAAGGGCAAAATCGTCTGCAAGAAGGCCTACGCCGACTGGTCGCGGTTCGGCGGCTACACCGGGGCGCTCCACGAGGCCGCCATCGAGTTGATCGAGATCCCGCGCCGCGGCGTGTCCGGCAAGAACTCCGCCGACATCCGCCTCGTCGTCGACGCCATCGACCTGGCGTACTCGAAAGACCACATCGACACGTTCTGCATCGTCTCCGGCGACAGCGACTTCTCGCCGCTGGTGTCGAAACTGAAGGAGTTGGGCAAGCACGTCATCGGCCTCGGGCTGGTGGACGCCACGTCCGACCTCCTCCGCGACAACTGCGACGAGTTCATCTACTACGAGGACCTGGACCGCGCCCCGATCATCCCGACGGGGGTGAACGAGAGCATCCCGGAGAAGAAGCGGAAGGGGTTCGCGCTGCTGCTGGACTCGCTCCTGGCCCTGCGGCGGGAGAACAAGGACGTGATTTATTCGTCGATGGTGAAGGACACGATGAAGCGGAAGAAGCCGTCGTTCAACGAGGGCTACTACGGCTACCGGGCGTTCAGCGAGCTGCTGGAGGACGCCGCGAAGAGCGGCCTGATCGAGCTCGACAAGCACAAGACCAGCGGCATGTACATCGTGGCGAAGTTCGGGCTGGAGATGCAGGGCGGCCCCGCCCCGGCCGGCGCCGGCCCCGGCCCCGGCCCCGGCCCGGCGCGACCGCCGGCGAACGGCGGCGGGCGCCCGCCGGCCCGGCCGCCGGAGGAGCCGCGGCGCCAGGCCGGACCGGTCGGCCCGGCCCGCGATTCCGGCCGCGAACCCGCCCCGCCCGCCCGAACGGTTCCGACCCCCGCCGCCCCCGCCGCGCGGCAGCCCGTACGGGCACCAGCCCGACCGTCGGCCGCACCACCGCCGCCCTCCGCCAAGCCGGCCGACGACGACCGGCCCCTCGGCCGCGCCCTCGTGGACGAATTCGAGCCGCTCGACGACGACGAGATTCCGAGCTACGCCCCGCGGAAGGCCGCCCCGCCGCCGGCTGCCGCCCCGCCCCCGCCGCCGGCCGCGAAGCCGGCCGGGCGAGCGCCGGCCCGCACGGGCGGGCGCACGGCCGCGAAGCCCGCCGCCCCCAAGGCGGAGGCCGCACCGGCGACGGAGCCCGCCGCGAAGCCGGCCGGCCGCGGGCGCGGCACGTCGCGGCGGAAACCGGCCGAGCCCGCGGCGGAGGCGCCGGCCCCGAAGCCGGCCGCAAAACCCAAGCCCCCGTCGGACGACGACGACTTCTCGGCCGGGATCGGCGACTGACGGTTCGCCGAGTTGCCGCTTGCGGCTTCGCGCCGCGCGAAGCCGCAAGCGGCAAGTCAAGCCCCCACATTTCCGTGTCACTTCCCGCGCCCGGAACTACCCGACCGCACGCGGCGTCGATACAACCCACCGAATAGCCGTCTACGCGCGCCCGCACCCCGCGATCCGCACCCGGAGCCGCCCCCGTGCCACTGCTGTTCGCCGTCACGCTCTTCGTCAGCGCGTCACTCCTGTTCATGGTCCAGCCGATGGTCGGGAAGATGATTCTCCCGCTCCTCGGCGGCAGCCCGGCGGTGTGGAACGCCTGTATGGTGTTCTTCCAGGTGCTGCTGCTGCTCGGCTACCTGTACGCACACTGGATGAGCACCCGCCACGACCCCAAGAAGCAGGGGTTGCTCCACACCGGCCTGCTCCTCGGGGCCATCGCCGCGTTCGCCCTGTCGGTCGCGTTCGGCGCCCGCCACACCCCCATCGCCGTCGCCGAGGGGCTCGCCCCCACCGACGGGGCCAACCCGTTCCTCGCCGTGCTGGCGCTCCTCGCCATCGCCATCGGCATCCCGTTCTTCGTGGCCAGCACCAGCGCCCCGCTGCTGCAGCGGTGGTTCTCGTTCACCGGCCACCCGTCCAGCCGCGACCCGTACTTCCTGTACGCCGCGTCGAACGTCGGCAGCCTGGTGTCGCTCCTCGGCTACCCGCTGTTCATCGAACCGCACATGACGATCAACCAGCAGTCCTGGTTCTTCGCCGTCGGGTTCGGCGTCCTCGCGGTGCTCATCATCGCCTGCGGCCGGGCCGCCGCCAACCCGATCGGGGTGCCGCCCGGCTCGAAGGGCGGCAACGGGCCGGTGAAGTCGAGCAAGCCCGGCGCCCTGGACGTGACGGCCGAGCCGCCGCCGACGCCGCTGCGGATCATGAAGTGGGTGCTCCTGGCGTTCGTGCCGAGCAGCTTCATGCTCGCCGTCACGTTCCACATGTCCACCGACATCGCCAGCATCCCGCTCCTGTGGGTCATCCCGCTGGCCCTGTACCTGGTCACGTTCATCATCTCGTTCAGCACGCTGGTGCCGCCGTGGTTCCGGGTGGTGCTCGGCAACCTCGCCCCGGTCATGCTCCTGCTGCTGGTGTTCGTGATGGTGTCCGGGGCGACCGGGAACAAGGTGGCGCTGACGCTGACGGTCCACATCGCGGCGTTCTTCTTCGCCGCCCTGATGTGCCACTACGAGCTGGCCCGCGACCGGCCGCGCGACGTGACGCACCTGACGCAGTACTTCGTGTGGATGTCGGTCGGCGGCATGTTGGGGGGCATGTTCAACGGCATCTTCGCCCCGCTCGTGTTCACCTACGCCCACGAGTACCCGTACACCATCGTGTTCGCCTGCGGGATGGTGCCGGTCTTCGCCGCGCAGCTCGGCCGGCCGGCCGGGAAGCTGTTCCCGAACCTGACCGGCACCCGGAGCGAGGTGGCCGAGTGGGGCGCCACCGCCGGGGCCGCCGCGGGCATCTTCCTGGCCTGCCTCGGCCTCAGCTACATCCTGCTGGTGAGCCTCATCGGGTCCGAGAAGCTGGGGACGTACTGGTACCTCGTGGCCCTGTTCCCGGCGTGGTTCGTGATCTGGCAGTGGCGGCGGCTCCAGACCCGCGAGTACGTGGCGTCGGCCAACCCGGAGGAGCTGCCGCTGGCGCAGTTCGCCGAGACGGCGAAGAAGACGAATTTCAGCACCGCCATGGACATCGCCGTGCCGCTGACGATGGCCTGTGCGTTCTGGTGGCTGTCGTACCTCCACGACACGCGCGGCGAGGAGGGGAGTTGGTTCTACTCGGTCACCAAGCGGGCCTCGACGAGCCTGACCGGCATCGGCGTGGACGAGGCGCTGGCGGCGTCGATCCTGGCCTACGCCCTGCCGGTGATGGCGTGCTTCTTCTTCGTGGACCGGCCGGTGCGGTTCGCCCTGTGCGTGGCCGCCATCCTCGGCATCCACTACCACCGCGAGGCCCAGAACGAGAGCATCATCCACACCGACCGGAGCTTCTTCGGCATCCTGAAGGTCGAGTCGCGCGGGTACTACACGCGGCTCGTCCACGGGACCACGCTCCACGGCACCCAGGTGAACGAGAACTGGCAGCTCCACCGGGCCGACGTGCCGATCATCCTCGGGTCGTTCTCGCCGTGGGACTCGCTGGCCATCAGCGGCGCCCTGGTGAAGTGGGACCCGCGGCAGGAGCCGCTGACGTACTACCACCGCACCGGCCCGGTCGGGGCGATGTTCTTCGAGTCCCGGCGGCGGGCGATCGCCGACGGCCGCGACCCGGCCAAGGACAAGGTGGCGATGGTCGGCCTCGGCACCGGGTCGGCCGCGTGCTACGCCCTCAAGGGGCAGGAGCTCGACTTCTACGAGATCGACCCGGCGGTGGTGAAGATCGTCGAGAAGCCGTGGATGGTGATGAACCAGAAGGAGATCGACAAGGCCGCGGCCGCCGGCGCGCCCGTGCCCGCCGAAGACCTGGGGCCGATCACGTACGTCCACGGGGCGCGGCAGCGCGGGGCGAAGATCGAGTTCTTGATGGGCGACGCCCGGCTGAAGCTCCGCGACTACACCGGCCAGAAGTACACGCTCCTGCTGGTGGACGCGTTCAGCTCCGACGCCATCCCGGTCCACCTCCTGACGAAGGAGGCGGTCGAGATGTACATGACCAAGATCACCGACAACGGCATCCTGGCGCTGCACATCTCGAACAAGTACGTGCGGCTCGAGCCGGTCGTCGCGGGGATCGCCAAGGAGCTGAACCTGGTGTCCCGCGTCTGGAACGACGACAGCGAGAACCGGCCGGGGAAGACGGCGTCGAGCTGGTGCGTGCTGGCCCGGACGGAGGCCGACCTCGGCACCCTCGGCAAGTCGGCGGTGGAGCAGGCCAAGGCGTTCGGCACCCGGAACGAGCCGCTCGTCTACCTCATGACCAAGACGGACGACAAGGGGAACCTCGTCTACGGCACGGACAAGAACGCGTACGACGCGATCATGACCGAGTGGGGCGGCCCCGACAAGGACAAGATGACGCCGAACCTGATGTCGATCCGCCACGGGCCGCAGGCGGGGCTGTTGTTGCAGTACGCGATCCGGCTGAAGGACCTCGGCAAGACCGGCAACGAGGCGACGCTCGGGGCGCTGAACGGCCACATCTTCGGCCCGATGTTCCACGAGCTGCGCGTGCTCCGCGACGTGCCGCTGTGGACCGATGACTACTCCGACGTGCTGCGGGTGATCATGATCAAGGAGGTCCAGAAGGTGCGGAAGATGTTCGGCCTCCCGACGCCGGTGACCGAGTAGCGGCCGCGGGCGTGTCGCAACCCACGAAGCCCGGGGACGGCCGTCCCCGGGCTTTCTTCATCATGAGCGACCCGAAGCCGTTCGTCGGGGTGGTCGGGGCGTCGGCCCGGGCGGCGGTCCACTCGCTGTACCGCGCCGGGTACGGGGCGTGGGCCGTCGATCTGTTCACCGACCGCGACCTATTCGCCACGTCCGCCCGCTGCCCGCTCGACGAGTACCCATGGGGGCTCCCGGCGCTCGCGGACCAGTTCTTCCCCGGCCCCGTCCTGTACACCGGCGGTCTGGAAAACCACCCCGACGTGGTCGCGGAACTCGCCGCGCGCCGGCCGCTGTGGGGGAACCCGCCGGCGGTGCTAGAGGTCGTCCGCGACCCGTTCTTCCCCGGCCGCGTCTGGCCGAAGGACGACGACCTAGTCCGCTGCCCGCGCGTGCTTCCGGGCGACGCCGTGCCCGCGGACGGCATCTGGCTGGTGAAGCCACGCCGCTGCGCCGGGGGGTACGGCATCCGCCAGTTCCACCCGGCCAACGCGGTGCCCGACCCCGACGCGCACTACCTCCAGGAGTATGTGACCGGCGAGCCGATGTCGGCCGTGTGCGTCGCCCGCGCCGGTGAGGTTCAGGTGCTCGGGGTGGCGGAGCAGCTCAACAACGTCGGCTGGCTACACGTCGGATTCTTTCGGTACGGCGGCAACGTCGGCCCGGTCGAGCTACCGGCCGCGACCGCCGACACCTTCACCCGCTTCGTCGCCGCACTGGCGTGGGCCGGCGGGCTCGTCGGGCTGTTCGGCGTGGACTTCATTCTCGACGCCGACGACGTGGCGTGGCCGGTCGAGTTGAACCCGCGCTACACCGGCTCCGTCGAGGTACTCGAGCACGCCACCGGCCGGGCCGTGATGCTCGACCACGCCGCGGCGTTCGGGGCGGGTGGCACGGGGCGTCGTTCGGCCTGTGATCCGACCCTCGCTGATGAGGTGCCCGGCAAGGTCGGCGCTTCGTCCCCCCCCTTCCCTCCGAGGGAAGGGGGGCCGGGGGGGTTAGGTGGCTCCGCGCGTCGTTCACCTGGAACGGATGCGGACGTGGTCAACCCCTCCCCCGGCCCCTCCCCCAAGGGGGGAGGGGTGCCCGCGCAACAATCCCTCCCGACCCCGGTTTCACCTCAACCGGGTGTTGCGCCGGTTGTCGGTGGCTCGGGCCTTTCCGCCCTCCGCCGCAACCCGCGTCACCGCGTCGTCGGCAAGGCGGTGTACTACGCCCCGTTCCCGATCCGCTTCCCCGCCGCCGGCCCGTGGGACGACTGGGATCGGCCGTTTGACCCGTGGAACCTCCCAGCCTTCGCCGACATCCCTGCCGCGGGCTGTAGCATTGGAACCGGCGACCCGGTGTTCACGCTGTTCGAGGCGGGTTCGTCCCCCGATGCGGTCCGCGACCGGTTACAATCACGGGCGATGGAGCTGGATTGGCTTTTCGTGCAGGAGTAACCCCCGATGACGCTCAACGACCGCGCCAACGCCGTCGCCGACGAGTTGGAACGAACGGCCGCCCGCCACCGCGTTTCCGTGAGCAAGGTCGGCGGCGCCCGGGTCATCGACTGCGGCGGGGCCGTGACCGGCAGCCTCGCCGCCGGGCTGGCGATGGCGCGAGTGTGCCTCGCCGACCTGGGCGACGTGGCGTTCGTGCCGGGCACAGTGGTCGGCGGCCCGGCCGTGCAGGTGACCACCGACGACCCGGTGCGGGCGTGCCTGGCGTCGCAGTACGCCGGGTGGCAGGTGGCGGTCGGCAAGTTCTTCGCGATGGGCTCCGGCCCGATGCGGGCGCTCGCGGCCCGCGAGGAACTCTTCCAGCACATCCACGCGAAGGAGGAGGCCCGCGTCGCGGTCGGCGTGCTGGAGACGCGCAAGCACCCGACCGAGGACGTGATCGCGCACCTCGTCTCGAAGCTGCCCGAGTGCGCCGAGTCGCTGACGCTGCTGGTGGCGCCGGCGTCGAGTCTGGCGGGGACGGTGCAGGTGGTGGCGCGGTCGGTGGAGACGGCGCTGCACAAGCTACACGAGCTGAAGTTCGACGTGACGCAGGTGGTGAGCGGGTACGGGGTGGCGCCGCTGCCGCCGGTGTCGCCGGACGAGATCACGGCGATCGGCCGCACGAACGATGCCATCCTGTACGGCGGCACGGTCACGCTGTGGGTGCGGGCGGACGACGAGCAGCTGGCGGCGCTGGGGCCGAAGGTGCCGTCGGCCGCGTCGGCGGACCACGGGGCGCCGTTCGCGGAGCTGTTCGCCCGGTACGGCGACTTCTACAAGATCGACCCGCTGCTGTTCGCCCCGGCGGAGGTGGAGTTCCGCAACCTGAAGACCGGCCGCTGCCACCGGTTCGGCCGGTGCGAGCCGGGGCTGGTGCGGAAGTCGTTCGGGCTGGAGTGAGCCGCTTGCGGCTTTGCAGCGGCGCGACCGTCCCACGGAGGTTCCCGATGAGCGCATTGGCGGAGAAGGGCGTGTACCGGGCTGACGACCTGTTGGCGATGCCCGACGGGCAGCGCTTCGAACTCGTTCGGGGTCGCCTCAAGGAGCGCAACATGGGGTCGATCTCGAGTTGGGTCGGTGGCCTCCTGTACGCGCGGCTCCTGGCGTATGCGGCCGACAGTCGGTACGGCTGGGTGTTCCCGGCCGACAACGGGTACGACGGCTTCCCTCGCGGAAACGTACGCTTCCCCGACGTCTCGGCGGTGCGGTACGGCCGGCTCCCGAACGAGGAACTGCCTCCCGGGCACATGAAGCTGGCCCCGGACTTCGCGGCCGAAGTGGTGTCCCCGAACGACCGCGCCGGCGAGCTGGAGGAGAAGCTACACGACTACCGCGCCGCGGGCGTCGGGCTGGTGTGGGTCATCTACCCGGACACCCGCACCGCCCGCGCTCACCGGCCGGACCGCACCACGACCGAGTACGGCGAGGACGACGTGATGCCCGGCGAGGCGGTGCTGCCGGGGTTCGCCGTCCGGCTCGGCGACCTGTTCCCGCCGCCGCGTGCGGCTACCGACATCGGAGGTTCCCCATGAACGTGCTGGCCCGGCCGCTCCGGCTGACCGCGGAGGAGTTCGAGGCACTGGCCGATGGGAAGGGTCTGGAACTGATCGACGGTCGCGTGAGGGCCAAGTACATGGGTTCCGAATCCGCCACGATCAACGCCCTGATCGTCCACCACCTGCTCCTCGTCGTCCGGCCCGCCCGGCTCGGCGTGGTGCTGGATTCGGAGGGAATGTACCGCTGTTTCCCGAACCGGCCGGACCGCATCCGCAAGCCGGACGTGACGTTCATCCAGCAAGACCGGCTGCCCGGCGGGCGGGTGCCCAAGGGGATCATTCCGTTCCGCCCGGACATCGCCGTCGAGGTCGTGTCACCGAAGGACTTGTACGATCAGGTGGACGAGAAGGTCGTGGACTACCTCGCGGCCGGGGTGCCGCTGATCTGGGTCGTGAGTCCCGCCACCCGGACCGTGCTGGTGTACCAGCCGGACGGCGCCGTCCGACGGCTGACCGAGCCCGACGCCCTCACGGCCGACCCCGTCATCCCCGGCTTCCGCGTCACCGTCGCCGACCTGTTCCCCTACCCGCTCGACCCGGCCGAGCCCGAGTCCGAACCCGCGGCCGGCCCGTGAGAATCGCGGTCCTCTCCGGCGGCGGCGGGTGGCACGTCCTCGACCTCGTCCGTGCCGCGCATCAGCTCGGCCACGCGGCCGAGGCGGTGGACTTCCGCACCGTCGCCGCGGCCGTCGGCGCCGACCCCGCGCCGCTCGCCGGGTTCGACGCGGCAATCGTCCGCACGATGCCGGCCGGGTCGCTCGAACAGGTCGTCTTCCGAATGGACGCCCTCCACGCCGCGGCCGCATCCGGGGTGCGCGTCCTCAACCCGCCGCGGGCCGTCGAGACGTGCGTCGATAAATACCTCACCAGTACTCGCCTCGCCGCCGCCGGGCTCCCCACGCCGCCGACCCACGTTTCGCAAACGGCCGACCCCGCGCTCGACGGCTTCGACCGGCTCGGCGGCGACGTGGTGGTGAAGCCGCTGTTCGGGTCCGAGGGGCGCGGCATGGTCCGCCTCACCGACCGCGAGACGGCGTGGCGCGTGTTCCACGCCCTCGACCGCACCGGGCAGGTGATTTATCAGCAGCGCTTCGTCCGCCACCCGGGCTGGGATTTGCGGGCGTTCGTGGTCGGCGGTCGGGTGCTCGCCGGGATGCGCCGCACCGCCCGCGGCGACTGGCGCACCAACGTCGCCCAGGGCGGCACGGCCGAGGTCGCGGAGTTGAGTGACACCGCGGCGTCACTCGCCGTGGCGGCGGCGGCGGCGGTCGGCTGCCCGGTCGCCGGGGTCGATCTCCTTCCCGGGCCGGACGGCGACCTGACGGTGATCGAGGTGAACGCCGTGCCCGGGTGGCGGGCGCTCGCGGCCGTGAACGGCCGGGACGTGGCGGCGGACGTGGTCCGGTTCCTGGCGGAGGAGTGGCGGTGAGTTCCCCCCGGTTCGACGACCCGATGCAGTGGATGATCCCGACCGCGTGCGTGTGGGAGGTGATGGCCCGCAAGGTCGGCAACGTCCACCCCGCGGCCGCGTTCGCCGACGTGGACGCCGTGTCGTTCCTGGTCAGCGCCGCGGTGGTCACCCCGAACTTCGGCAGCCGCGCCGACTACGAGGACGTCGGCGGCACGATCCTGGCGTGCGTGCGGCGGACGCGGGCGGTGGTGGAGTCGAACACGAACCTCGGCATCCTGCTGCTGCTGACGCCGCTGGCCCAGCCCGGCGCCCCGATGGACCGCGAGGGGTTTTCGCGCCACGTCCTGAATACCCAGCTGTGCGGGGTGGCGGCGGCGCGAGACGTGTACGAGGCGATCCGCGTGGCGAACCCCGGCGGTCTCGGCGACGTACCCGAAGCCGACGTGCGCTCCGAGCCGACCATCACGTTGCTCGAAGCGATGGCGTTGGCGGCGGACCGCGACCTGGTGGCCCGCCAGTACGCCAACGGGTTCGCCGACGTGTTCGACTTCGGCGTGCCGACGTTCCTCGACGCCCTCGGCCGGTTCGGGTGCGTCGAGGCCGCCGTGATCGACGCGCAGTTGCAGTGGCTGGCCGAGTACCCCGACACGCTGATCGCGCGGAAGGCCGGCGCCGCGGCCGCCGACGACGTGCAGCGGCGCGCGGCCGACGTGCTGCGGCTCGGCGGCATTTCCACGTCCGAGGGGCGGCGGGCGGGCGTCGCACTGGACGGACACCTCCGGTCGGACGGCAACCGGTTGAACCCGGGGGCGGTCGCGGACCTGATCACGGCGTGCCTGTTCGTGGCGCTGCGGGAGCGTAAGGTAGCCCCGTCCGCCCCGTTCCGCTGGCAAGTCTCCGACTGGCTGTGACGGCTCGGGGGTGCGTGACCGCGTCCGCATCGTGATCGCCACCCGGGGCGTTGCCCCGGGCTCCGTTATCCCACCCCTTCGGGGTGAAGCCTGGTGCCTTGCAGGCCAACGGCCTGCGATAAGATAGCCCGGGGCAACGCCCCGGGTACGGCCCCACGACTCGCTGGCACCTCCCCGACGGGCTCCGACCCATGCCCACCGAGCGCTTCAAGGTCCGCGTCTCGAAGGACCACCTGGTCTTCTGCTGCGGCCACTTCATCAGCTACGACGGGCACCGCTGCGAGCGGCTTCACGGGCACAACTACCGCGCCGCCGTCGAGGTCGAGGGGCCGCTCGGCGGCGACTTCTACGTGTTCGACTTCGTCGCCCTCAAGGCCCGGATGAAGGAGATCACCGACGACCTCGACCACCACATGCTGCTGGCCACCCGCAACCCGGTGATTGCGGTCGTGGACACCGGTCCGACCGTCGAGGTGACGTACAAGGACCGGCACTGGCTGTTCCCGCGCGACGACTGCAAGCTGCTGCCGATCGAGAACACGACGGCCGAGTTGATTGCGCGGTATTTGGCCGAGCGGTTGCTCGAACCACTCCGCGAGCGTCACGGGTTCGTGCCGGATGTTCTGCGCGTGGAAGTCGAGGAGAACGTCGGTCAGTCGGCGACCTACGAATGGACTCCGTGACGGAACGTCAGACAGATTTGCATATTGCGACGGATGACGCCGGGCGACGAGGCTCAATCGTCGATCGCACTGACGGCGTGACATGTTTCCGCAACCCGGTGGGGGGCGCGGCGGAAACAATTATTTCCTCCCCCGGGTTCGCCTTTTTTTCCGCGCCGCCGCGGGTTATGAAAGCTGCCCGAAACCCCTTTACCGGCAGGCGCGGAAGGTTCGTGAAAGGTTTCACGCCCGCCGGCCGATAGGGAAACAGGTTCCGCACGGGTCGGCCGCCTCGCCCCCGACCAGACGACACCGGGCCGCACGACGCGGTCGGACCCCGGGCACGGAAGCAGCCACATGCCGCACCCGAAGATTACCGGCCTCGACGAGCTGGCCGCCGTGACGGAGCGGGCGCGGGCCGGCGGCCGCCGGGTGGTCCACTGCCACGGCGTGTTCGACGTGCTGCACATCGGCCACGTCCGCCACTTCGAGGAAGCCAAGGCGCTCGGCGACATTCTGGTCGTGACGCTGACGCCGGACCGGTTCGTGAACAAGGGCGTCGGCCGGCCGGCGTTCACCGAGTCGCTGCGGGCCGAGTTCCTGGCGTCGCTGGCGTGCATCGACTATGTGGCCGTGAACAAGTGGCCGACGGCCGTGGACACGATCCGCCTCATCCGGCCCGACATCTTTGCGAAGGGGAGCGAGTTCAAGACGCTCCACGACACCATCGGGCACGTCAGCCAGGAGGCCGACGCGGTGCGGTCGATCGGCGGCGAGGTGGCGTTCACGGAAGACGTGGTCTTCAGCTCGTCGGGGCTCATCAACCAGTACATGAACCAGTACCCGGACCACGTCCGCGAGTACCTGGCCGAGTTCGCCGGGCGGTGGCCGGCCGAGGCGGTGCTGGCGCCGCTGAAGGCCGCGGCCGGGCTGAAGGTGCTGGTGGTCGGCGAGACGATCATCGACGAGTACGCCTACTGCGAGGCGATCGGCAAGAGCGGCAAGGAGCCGGTGCTGGCGACGCGGTACCTGAGCACCGACAAGTTCGGCGGCGGGGTGCTGGCGTGCGCCAACCACGCGGCCAGCTTCGCCGACAAGGTGGACGTGTTCACCATGCTCGGCGAGGGGATGGACGAGGAGCCGTTCGTTCGGGGCGTGCTGAAGGCGAACGTGACGCCGATGTTCGTGGAGAAGAAGGATTCGCCGACGATCGTGAAGAAGCGGTTCGTCGAGAAGTACCTGTCGCAGAAGATGTTCGAGGTCTACAAGATCAACGACGACGCGCTGGACGAGCGGGCCGACGCCGACCTGTGCGACCGGCTGCGGGCGGTCGTTCCGAACTACGACGTGGTGATCGTGGCCGACTACGGCCACGGGATGCTGACGCGGAACGCCATCGGCGTGCTGTCGCGGCACGCCCGGTTCCTGGCGGTGAACACGCAGTCGAACGCCGGCAACCACGGCTTCAACATGATCTCGAAGTACCCGCGGGCCGACTACGTCTGCCTGGCCCAGCGGGAGGTGGCGCTGGAGACGCGGACGCTGCACCTGACGCCGGACGAGATGGTGCGGCACGTGAGCGACCGGCTCCACTGCCCGAAGGTGATGATGACCCGCGGCAGTAATGGCACCCTGTACTACACCGCCCCCGGCGGCTACCACCGCGCCCCCGCGTTCGCCACGAAGGTGGTGGACCGTGTCGGCGCCGGCGACGCCGTGTTGTGCGTCACGACGTTGGCGATCGCGGCCGGCATCCCGGCGGACGTGGTGCCGCTGCTGGGCAACGTGGTCGGCGCCGAGGCCGTGCAAATTCTGGGGAACCAGCGGTCGATCGAGCGGATCCCGCTGTACCGCCACATCGAGTGCCTGCTGAAGGTCCACCAGACGACCAAGCCGCAGCCCCAGCCGCAGCAGTTCAAGCTGGCGGGATGAAGTCGCACAGCACAGCCGTCCCGGGGCGTTGCCCCGGGCTATGTTGTCCCAGGCCGTTGGCCTGAAAACCAAGGGACCCTCTTCA
>Ga0209181_10001186_pt1 | contig 46259 bp, 44 predicted proteins | sample MAT05_FD_187208 | JGI IMG/M metagenome (GOLD analysis project Ga0209181, IMG submission 187208) | Freshwater microbial communities from Lake Fryxell liftoff mats and glacier meltwater in Antarctica - MAT-05 (SPAdes) (version 2) | ecosystem: Environmental > Aquatic > Freshwater > Ice > Liftoff... | reverse complement strand
ACTTAGCATATCGTTATTATGTAAAACACCTTTACTCGAATTATTTTCGAATGATTATCCGCAATATGTCAAAGAACAAGAGACTAATCAGTTGAATCTGTTTACTTTATAACAAGACGCTAGTGATGTACAAACTAAAATTATTATGCTTCGCTTTAACTTTTTCAATTTTCTGTAACGCCCAAACACAAAAATGCGGCTTGGAAATAAATATTCAGCAACTTCAAAATACAAACAAAGAAAGCTACAACAAGTTTATGGCTTTAGAAGCACATACACAGAATTACATAAAATCAGTAAAAGAGAATAGCAGCGAAAATATTTTAAATGGCCCAAATGCAACAATCATCATACCTGTGGTAGTGTATATATTGGATAATGGTAACCCGATTGGTACAGGTGGAAATCTTAGTGTAGCACAAATACAATCTCAAATCGATGTGCTGAATGAAGATTTCAGAAGGTTGAATGCAGACCAAACTAATACACCATCTGTATTTCAATCAGTAGCGTCGGATGTTAATTTCGAATTCAGGCTAGCTTGTATCGACCCTAATGGTAACGCTACCAATGGCATTACCAGGACTCTGACAACTGCTGCAACATTTTATCCCGGCGATCACGTAAATCCTGATAAAAGTTTTGACGAATTTGCAATAGGCATTAAGTACACTTCTCAAGGTGGTAAAAAAGCCTGGCCAACCAGTAAATACCTGAATATTTGGGTTTGTGATTTGGGTTTTCCTTATTTGGGTTATGCACAATTTCCCTCTGAATATTCGTTAAAGCCAGACACAGATGGTATTGTAGTTGAGAATAATGCTTTTGGAAGAATTGGCAACCTTTCATCTGGCTATGATAAAGGCCGTACAGCTACACATGAAGTAGGACATTGGTTGAACCTGCGGCATAATTTGGGGAGATGCTGTTTGTGGTAACGATTTTGTTGATGATACTCCGCAGCAAGAAAAAGTTAATTTCAGCTGCCCATCATTCCCACACTTATCTAACTGTGCAAACAATGGTAGCAATGGCGATATGTTTATGAATTACATGGATCGTACTGATGATGGTTGTCAAAATTTATTTACCGAAGGGCAAAAATTAAGGATGAGGGCTGTATTTACACAGGGCGGCCCAAGAGAAAGTTTTATTAATAACTACTTTAAAATAAATACATTTAATACCGGCAATGGTTTTTGCATTGGTAATGTTTTAAATATTACTGCCACCAATTTAATTTGCGTACCGGTTAATTGGGTGGTTAATGGTCCGGCCTCAATTGTGGGAGGGCAGGGTACAAATACAGTAAGTTTGCAGGCTACTGGAAACGGCATTATTACTATTACCGTTAATGCGGGTGGATATACTGATTCAAAAACATTTACTGCTGGTCCACCAACAGATCCTTTAACAATTTATGGTATTCCCAATAATTTAGGAATGTGCAGGAACCAGGTTTTTAATGTTACTACAGATGCCGGAGTTTACCTTACATGGCAGGTTTTAGGCGGGCAAATTTTAAATGGACAAAACACATCTGAAATAATTGTTAAATTAGACAATACCGGTAGAGGGTATTACATTGGGCTTTTCAAAAGCAATGACTGCGGTATTTCAAATGTGCTGGCTTTTAAACAGGGCGCTATACTTGATTGTGATTCCGATGGTGAAACAACTACACGTGTAAGTGTAAGCCCTAATCCTGCAAGCGGACAAATACAAATAGACATTGATGGTGCTAAAAAATTCATTAAGGAAATTATCATAACAGACAAATCAGGGAATGTGCAAAAAAGGTTTGCATACAGCAACAACATAAAAACTGTAAGTATAAATATTGCTGATTTACGCACCGATGTTTATGTCATACAAGTGTATGATGGTAAAAATTGGTTAAGTAAAAAGATTGTAAAACAATAAAAAAAATCAATAAAAAAGTCCTGTCGCAAAAATTTGTGGCAGGATTTTTTTATTTTTCAGTTAACACCCAGGTTAAAAAATTATTGTTGAAAAACAAATAATGAATATTCAGTGCAAATTCATTTCTAAAAATACATTGTACAGTACCTTGTTCAGCTAAACCAGCTATTGATTTTAAAACAATATCTTTTTTAAAATCCACTTCGCCCCTGCCCCACCATTTAAAAACCGATTCTTTAGCACTCCAGCATAATGTTAAATATCGAATATCGAATGTAGAATATTGAAAACTATCCGCCCGGATGACTGGTTCGGCCGGGAATATTTTCAGCTCTTCATCATCTGTGAACTTATGCTGTATCTGCTCAATTTTTGTATTAAGCAATTCCACATCAACTCCTACCCGGTGCGTTTTACTTACGATGGCGGCGGCATAATCGCCACAATGCGAAATAGAAAAATGAAAAGGTTCGTATTTCAGGAAAGGTTTTTTAGTATCGGCAATCAGTATCATTTCCACCGGAAAATCGGGATACATTTCCTTCAGCAATAAGCGCCCGGCAAGATGCTGTAACCTTTTATGCCAGTGCTTTATCTCCCGCTGAACCGGCACGCTTGCCAGAAAAAAATCTTCCGGCTCGGTAATATGCCATACCCCCATTTTTGTTGATGCGTTAATATTTTGTTGATAAACCAGCGGCATAATTCAATTTTAGATTTTTGATTGCAGATTTTTGATTGAATATTTGCGAATCGGTTATTTACAACGCAAAATAACCAATCAGCCGGTAAACCAAATAACAAATTAACCATGATCTTAAGCGACACCCGCATTTTAGAAGAAATAGGAAACGGTACCATAAAAATTGTACCCTACGACCGTGAATGCCTGGGCAGTAACAGTTACGATGTGCACCTGGGTAAGCATCTTGCCAAATATGTAAACAAAGAGCTGGATGCCAAAGCCCACAATACCATTGAACATTTTGATATACCAGAAGAAGGAATTGTTTTATACCCCCATGAATTTTACCTTGGCGTAACGGAAGAGTACACCGAAACACATGCCCATGTACCCTTTCTGGAAGGAAAATCTAGCACAGGCCGCCTGGGTATTGATATACACGCCACGGCGGGTAAAGGTGATGTTGGCTTTTGTGGTAACTGGACATTGGAGATTTCGGTAAAACAACCTGTAAAAGTTTATGCCGGTATGCCTATTGGCCAGTTGATATATTTTCCGGTGGATGGAGAAATTGAAGTGAAGTATAACCAGAAAAAAAATGCCAAATACAGTGGCCAGCATAATAAGCCTGTTGAAAGTATGATGTGGAAGAATAAGTTTTAATAGTAAAAATTTGTATTTTGCTGCACAAATAAAATGCTATGAAACCAACTATGCTGTTTCTTAAAAAATCTGGCCTCTTCGTACTTGCATCTATTCTTTTATTAAGCACTGCTTCTACAGCGCAGTTAAACCCTGCCCTGGCAGATTCGTTTTATAATTTTATCAAAGCCAATCCCAGCCGTTCGTCGGTTTACGTAACCCGTAACGATACGGTTATGGCACGCCTTAACGAAAACAAATTAATGCCATTGGCCACCACGGTAACCATGCTGGTTGCTGTAGAATTTGCCCAGCAGTCAACCCACGAAATGATAAATGAAAACAGCTACGTAAAACTGGAAGAGCTGGAAAAATTATACATACCTTTTATTGACAGTGCTGCACATACTGCCTGGCTTGAATTTGCAAAGGCCAACAACGAAATAAAAAATGGCAGTATAAAACTGGTTGATATTGCCCGTGGCATGATACGCTTTGGTAGTTATACCAACGCCGATTTTTTGATGGACCTGCTTGGCTTTGACAGTGTGAAAGAGAATATCGGCCTGTTTAAATTAAAACAACATACCGCCATTTTTCCGTTTGCAGGCTCGCTGTTTACGTACCACATCCCCAAAAAATCGTCTGAAGATAAATTGCTTAAAAGCCTTGCCAAATATTCTGATAAGAAATACAGCATGGAAGCCTATTACAACCATGTTGATCTGATTAAGGACAGCAGTTTTAAAGAAACTTTTCAGGCCGAAAAGTTTACGCCAAAATTGCTGAAAATGTGGAACGATAATCTGCCTGCTTCTACCACCAAAGAATATGTAATGATTGCACAGGCATTAAACAACCGCGAAGTTCTGGATGAAGATGCTTTTTTTCCGATTGCCGAAGTATTAGAATACCCGATGGAAAAAAAAGAGAATCAAAAACTGTATAAGCATTATGGCGCCAAAACCGGTAAAACTTCTTATATTTTTACACGGGTTATGTATTTTACGCAAAAAGATAAAACCCGTATAGAATCTGCCATCTTCTTTAAAGACCTTGCCCCCAGCGAAGAAAAAAGGCTTGAAAGCTGGCAACCTGCTTTTGAAGCACAGTTTATTGCAGATCCGGTTTTCAGAAGCAAAGTAAAATTTTAATTAAGCTTCCAGATACTGTAATTTAATACCGAAGCAAAACTTACCCAGCAAATGTATGGAACCAGCAGCCATGCTGCCGTTGCATTGATTTTGCCAAACCATAAAATGGTAAGCAAAATCATTAGCCACATTAAAATAATTTCTGCAAAAGCCCAGCCGGGTTGCTGCAATTTGAAGAAGATAAAAGACCAGAAAAAATTCAATGTTAATTGAACTGCAAATAAAATGATTGCGGTTTGCTTTATTGTTTTATCTGCATCGGCCCGCCAAACCAAAAACAAAGCAATACCCATGAGTACGTACAGTGTTGTCCAGGCTGGTGCAAATATCCAGTTAGGCGGATTAAACCAGGGTTTATTGGCAAGGGCATACCAACCATTTACACCCGATGAGGTAAAAAGGCCGGCGACGGCGCCAACCAAAAGCGGTATCAGTATGGAAATAAAAAGTTTCATTTCTTATTTATTAAATTAAAAATCAGCCACAGCAAACTATTACCTCAATTTTAACCACAAAATAAAACCAGTTATTTTAACCGATTTTGTGGCAAAAGGTTGCTATTTACACAAGCTAAGCTAAATCAGTAGAATCAGGGGAATATCTTAGGGTTTCAAATTATGATTTAAGCCTTGTTTTTAATGAACCAAAAAACGATATAGCCGTTATTTACAAAATAAAATATGCTTTTTTAATGCCGTTCGACTTTAATATATACAGTGCACTTTTATTACCCGCTTTTATCCAGGCAATGTTGTTTACATATCTTTTATTTTACCGGGGCTGGAAAGAAGAAAAATTAAGTGATAAGCTGCTGGCATTACTCCTTTTACTCAACGGCCTGAAAATAGCTTTTTGGATGCTTGGGTTTGCCGGCTGGTATGATACGCATGATGGTTTTACCAGTTTCATGTTTTATTTTCCTTTTGATAATGTAATATTTATGGGGCCATTACTCTATTTCTATTTTTTAAGCCTGACCAATGCTGAATTTAAATTTGAAAAGAAACACAGGAGGCACTTTTTGTTACCGGTTGCGTGGCTAATGTTGATATTGACAAAATTTGTGATTGATTACAGTTTCCATCGTCCCTTTCAGGATATTGAGAATGCACAATACGGAACCAAAGGCCCTTTTGCCGATCTGGATAAAAACAAATGGGCAGGATTGATTACCTATACCTCTTTCTTTTATTACTTATTTGTAACCATCCGTTCATTCAAATCTTACCAGCTTTATGTACAAGAAAATTTTTCTGCAACAGAGGAAATCCGTTTCAACTGGCTTCGTAACATCTTATATGCTATCAGCGCAGGTGTGCTAATCATTTTTTTGTTTAATCTTATAGCACAGTTTAAAACTTATGGTAACAACTCTTATATTTTTGACTGGTATGCTTATATTTTTCTTGGTATAATAACGTATTATTTAAGCATTGCAGGTTACTTTGCCAAACCCCAATTGTTGCAAAAACTTCATTTTACAGATGATGAAGGATCAGCATTACCGACTGAAGAAATTATTAATGAAAAAGAAGAAATGCCTGAACTGAACAGCTGGAAAGTAAAATTACTTGCTTACATGGAAAACCAAAAGCCATACCTGGAACCGGAGCTCACATTATCCGAGCTTGCCAAACAACTCAATACAAATACCTCTGTTCTCTCCAAAGTCATTAATGATGGTACGGGCCGCAACTTCAATGACTTTATCAACTCCTACCGGGTGCAGGAAGTAATTAATAAACTAAAAGCCGGTGAACACGAAACGCAAACCCTGCTTGGTATTGCTTATGATTCTGGCTTCAACAGTAAAGCAACTTTTAACCGGGCATTTAAAAAAATAACCGGTAATACCCCTAAAGTATTTATGGATAGCCTTTCTACCGTTTAGTTTAACATCTGATACATCGACTTATGATTTGATACAAACTAAAACAGTTTCAAATTATCTTTTGCAGCGACCGGAGGTTTACGGAATGACAGCTTTGTGCAAACAAATTATTCATTCAAAAAAAATTTAGTCATGAAATCATTATTCCGTCAGTTTATGTTTGGTACAAGCATTGGTGATAATAAAGCCATGAATATTGGCTGGCTTTTATTCCGCCTTCATGCAGGGCTAAGTATCGCTATCCATGCAGGATGGCCAAAAATGAATTCGCTTGCTGCACCCGGCTGGTTTGTTAAGCAGGTAGCAGGGCTTGGGTTTACATTTCCCTCACCCGCCTTTTGGGCAGCCACAGCTTCCTGGAGCGAATTTGTTGGCGGTATCCTTATTGCCATGGGATTGTTTACCCGTTTTGCAGCAGCACAATTAGCCTTCCAGTTTTTTGTAATTGCTTTTATATGGTACGAAACGCCTGAACCATTAACAGGCATGTACTTTCAGCATTTATTATTCTGGGCTTATGTGTTGATAGTTTTTGGTGGAGGTGGAAGATACTCGTTAGATATACTAATGACGAAAAGACTAAAAATCAAGGCGGCGGCAGTAAAAATAGGCGTTGCATCGGTATTGTTATTTATGGGCATAACCTGCCAGGCTCAAAGCCCTGCTGTCAGTATTAATAATTTCAAATCGCTTGAAGGGAATTGGGAAGGTACACTTACCTATAAGGATTACAGTAGCCATAACAGTGAATCAATACAGGCAACCTGTAAAGTAAAAATAGAAAATGAAAACAGCTTTATGTTGAGCATTGCTTACCCTGGTGAACCGGGCAGAAGTGAAAAGGATAAATACGTTATCGATGAAAATGGAATGAAGATGAATAATAAAAAATTAATAGAACGGACTTTACTTGATGATGGTACGTTAAAAATTATTTTAGAAGAAAGAGGAGAAGATGGCAATGATAATAAACTGGCTGTATTTCACCAGGTATGGCTGATAGCCAAAAATAAATTTACAATAACAAAGATGGTGAAGTTTGATTCAGAAACTGAGTTCTTTCAGCGTAATCGTTATGTTTTTACCAGGGAATTGTAATTTACGCAAATCAAATGCTGCCGTATTTTTTATAATAAGCAATAATAAAACCGGTTACTTCATCATAGCTTAAAACACCCTGTGGCTGCTGGTTTCCTTCCAGGTATTTGCCATATATCCACCTGAAAACGGGCTCAATAGAATTGCGGTATTTTTTGTTGAAGGCACGCCATTCTTTTAAATCATCTTTAACTGCCGCCGATAATTGTTTCCTGTATTCGTTGGCTGTTACAGAATCAGTTGCAAAAAGATTACGGTTGCTGTACATAAACATATCTAAGTAAACAGAATAATGCAATAGTGTATCTTTTGATGCAGTGGCAGAAAGATAACCCACAAAATTCGCCTCCATTTCTTTCGCATAACCAAGCTGGTGAGCCACTTCATGGCAGGTTGTAAATGGCTGCAAGAATTTTGGCACCAATGTGTTTACCTGTGCCTCACCGGTAAAAGGATTGTAGTAACCGGTAAAGCCCATGTAATTGCCCAGCCAGCTCCATAAAGATGATTTTAAAGAAACGGGTTGGTACTTTAAAAATGGATACCTTTTCTCAGCCTGTTGGTATGCTTCTTCTGCCTTTAAAAATAACTGTTTGTTTGTGGGGTAAACAATATGCTGATTTACCAGTACCTGTTTTGAGGCGTTCACTTTTTCAAGTAAAAGCCGGTTGATGATTTTCAGATCTTCTGGTGTATACTTTTCCATTTTCATCTGTAATTGGCTGGCAATGCCCAAACGGTTGTAGTTAATACCCCAAAACAGGTTGAAAACGACATAAATAATAAGTAAGATTCTAGCGACTTTTAAAAATCTTACTCCAATACCATTAAAATTCACAAGTCTGGTGAACTTCGCTTCGTTCTTCTCCATTTCCTCCCCCTTTGGAGGAAATGAGGGGGGCCGCTTTTTATAAATAGCCCTTATGACCTCCACCAATTTCCACATCAGCCACAAAATAACCAGTGCATATAAAACATCGCCAACACTAAATGGAAGCCAGCCAAAAACAAAGCGCAATATGTGGCTAATAGCAGGGTAAATAACAGTTGAATACTGGTTTTCCACACGTGTGGAATCATTTGCATAAATATGTATAAAAGCAGCCAGTGCTACTAGAACAAGTGTAAAAACCAACGATTTCTTTAATTTCATATCTACCCTAAAAGTAATCAATCCCCGTAAAGGCTATAAAATCTATTTTTGAACCTAAAAATTGCAAATATTACCTTACCTTTGCCGTCCTTTAAACCATACGTATGGCGAGTAAACGGACATTTGAGATTGCATTTGTAGGGTTAAAGCAGGGAGTTCACGAGTTTAATTACGTAGTGGATGATAAGTTCTTTGTTGAAAAAGGTGAACCTGATTTTACCAATTGCCAGGCAAACATAAAGCTTCAGCTTGATAAAAAAAGCAGTTTTATGCTGCTTAAGTTTGAAATTGGCGGTAAGGCAGACATTACTTGCGACCGGTGCGGAAACCCGCTGGGTATGGACATCTGGGACGAGTTTAACATGTTGCTTAAGCTGGTAGACAACCCCGATGAAATGAATGCACAGGAAGAAGACCCGGACGTATTTTATATCTCCCGTAACGAAAGCCATATTGATGTTGGCAATTGGATTTATGAATTTGTACTGCTGAGTTTTCCGCTACAGAAAATGTGCAGTGCTGAGGAAATGGGTGGTCCACAATGCAACAAAGAAGTGCTGGAAAAATTGAAGGCTATGGAGGTAAAAAATGAAGAACACAACGCCAACCAGTTGTGGAAAGGCCTGGAGCAGTTTAAAAAAATAAAAAAAGAAAGAATAAAAAAATAATCATTAAAAATTAAAAACTAAGCGATATGCCAAATCCAAAAAGGCGCCACTCACAACAACGCAGTGCAAAAAGAAGAACACATTATAAGGCAAGCGAGCCAACTTTGAGTGTTGACAAAACAACAGGCGAAACACACGTACGCCATCGTGCACATGTTAGCGAAGGAAAATTATTCTATAAAGGCAAATTAGTAGCAGAGAAAGCTCCGCTAAAAGCATAATATTTTTCAAATTATCAATTCTAAGTCCGAAATTCGTTCAAACGGGTTTCAGACTTGGAATTTTGCATTTAATAGGGTTTTGACTACTTAAAAGATAAATCTTGACATCAGGCTTTATTGAAAAGGCACCAATACAGAAGTTTGTCAGGTTGAGCTTGTCGAAACCGGGTTACTTTGAAAATACCGCCTTCGACAAGCTCAGGCTGACAGCAAAATTGTTTAAGTTTTTTTTGTAGAATTTAAAAAAACGGAATAAGAATTCTTAAACCAAAACAGCAATTAAATGAATATAGGATTGGATATGATGGGTGGCGATTTTGCTCCGCTGGAAGCAGTAAAAGGAGCAGCCGAATATTTAACCACCGCAGCCGCTGATATTCAGCTTACTTTAATTGGCGATGAAGGTCAGATCAACGCCCACCTGATAGATTACCCGATTACTGCCGATAAATTTACCGTTGTACATGCTGCCGAAGTAATTGGCATGCACGAACACCCCACCAAAGCACTTAAAGAAAAACAAAACTCATCTATTGCCATCGGTTTTCAGTTGCTGGCAACTGGCAAAATGGATGCTTTCATCAGCGCAGGCAATACCGGTGCCATGATGGTGGGTGCTCTTTTTAGCATTAAAACAGTTGAAGGTTTGCTGCGGCCAACCATTGGCGGTTATATGCCCCGTGAAGATGGTACTTTAGGTTTATTGGTTGATGTTGGCCTTAATGCCGATTGCAAACCCGAAAACCTGAACCAGTTTGCGGTGCTGGGCTCTTTGTTTGCAAAGCACATTTTAAATTTCGAGAACCCCAAGGTTGGTTTAATAAATCTGGGCGAAGAGGAAGGCAAGGGCAATATACTAACACAAGCCACTTATCCCCTGCTTAAAGAAAACAAGCAGATAAATTTTATTGGCAATATTGAAGGCCGCGATATTTTATTAACCAAGGCCGATGTATTGGTATGCAACGGTTACACTGGCAACGTAGTTTTAAAACTGGCCGAAAGCATTTACGACATCAGCCGCCGCCGCAATATGGATGACGAATATTTTAACCGCCTAAATTTTGAGCAGTACGGCGGCGTTCCCATACTGGGCGTAAATAAACCGGTAATTATTGGCCACGGCATCTCCCACGCCCAGGCATTTAAAAATATGATACGCATTGCCCACCGCATGTTAGAGACTGATCTTTTAGGAAAAATGAAGGATAGTTTTTTGGGCCAGAGTTAAGTACTGCTATTTAGCTGCGGTGGCGTCGCACTCTTGTACAGTAAAGCTTTATTGGGCTTTTATCTAAGCGTAAATTTTCTTTTAATAATATTTTTTTATCAATGTTGGTTTAGCATTCAACACAATGAAGTCCGCTCCTGCAATAACGTAACGACAAAGGATTAACCCTCCGGCTGTTAATTATAAAAGAGTTTTATCAAAATAAATTTGACTATTTTTAGTTCAGGGCTTGCTAAAACATCGTCCTTTAAATGTTTATGGAGGATTTAAATATAATGCTCATATTCAATTCAGGTCACTTCAGGGAAATGTATTACCAAAATAACAGGGGAAATATTTTCAAATATAAACCAACACAGACCGCAATCCTTTATTGCCTTTTTTCTGCTTTAATAACTTTCCTTATTTTCCTTGCTTCTTTTAAAAAACCCGAGATTAGCTGGCTTATCTTTCCTGGTGCTATCTTTTTTCTGTTTACAGGCATATATGCTATTTATGCAGTTACCAAACAACTGAATTGGATAAGTGGTATCGAAAAATATTTAAAAGAAATGGCAGCTTATATAGCTCACCAGCTAAAGCTCACATCAGCAGCCCTGGAATTGATTCAGGATTCTAAAATTACTATAGAGAGATGGGCAAATATTAAATCTGCACAAATTTTTGATGATCATATCATGTTATATAAATCAGATGGCCCTGCATTCATTTTTCCGGCAAAGTCAATGAAAGCTGAAGAGTTTTTGAAGTTGAAAGATTTTATTATCAATAAAATAACTATCCCTGTTAAAGAATAGCATTTTCATGCAGGCTCAATTAAATCAGCAACCTATTTCAAAAAAATCCCAACTTCCATATTAAATTCATCCCCATGCTGCATTACTTATATGCTTTCTGCTTTTCAATTGCTTTACTCGCCTGTAACAACATCTCTCCAGAAACAAAAAAAAAAATCAAAAAAACAGGAAAAGAAATTGCCAAACAGGTTACAGCAACGGTAGAGCACCTTGATATGGCCCATGACTATATCAGCTTCGAAGCAAACCCAGACAGTAGCCAAATACGCATGTACTGGAAAGATGATGCAGGGAATATACTGGGTAGCTTAGGCAACCTTAAACAGTATACTTCACAAAAAGGCCACGAACTTTTGTACTCCTGCAACGGCGGCATGTACATGCAAAACCAAGCGCCGCTAGGTTATTATATAGAAGATGGAAAAACTTTACAGAAAATAAATACCAAAACCGGCAGCGGTAATTTTTATTTAAAACCGAAAGGTGTTTTTTATGTAGAGGATAATGATACACCGGGTATACAAAGCATTGAAACCACCGCTGACAGGGCCTTGCTTCAAACCAAAAAAATAATGTATGCTACACAGAGTGGCCCTATGCTGGTAAATGATAGTAAAATAAATACGCTTTTTACACCCGGCAGCACCAACATAAACGTACGTAACGGCGTGGGCATTTTACCCAATGGCCATGCTTATTTTGCCATGAGCACCTACCCGGTAAGTTTTTACGCTTTTGCCAAACACTTTAAAGATAAAAGCTGCAGCCAGGCTTTGTATTTTGATGGTTTTGTAAGCCGCAGTTATTGTCCGCAACTAAACTACATACAACAGGATGGAAATTTTGGGGTGATGGTTGCGGTGGTTGCAAAATAACTGTAGCTTTATAAAACCAATCCATAAACTTACCGGTAATGATAAAACTTGCAGCATCCTCGGGAACAGTAATTTATGAGAACGAAAATAAATTACACCTCGTTAAAAAACCAGCGCAGTGGACAACCAATTTACTTTTTGTAACCGGCCTGCTTGCTTTTATTCTTTTGGCAAATGGTTTATTGCAATTATTTGTTCTTGATATGCCGCCAAACATTACACCTGTGCTGGGGATTGTGTTGCTTGCCCTGGGCATTTTGTTCGCCCTCATTTTTTGGAGAACTACAGCATACAGAAAGAAGTTAAATGCCACACCACTAAATGAACTCAAATGCATCTGTATCATTGACCTTGCCGGCAATAATCTGTTGGACGGTCATCGAAATGTTCTGGCCCCACTTACACAAGTACAACTAATTCGTAAAATGCAGTTCACTTCCAGCTCGCCTGAGCTGGTATTGAAATGGAATAAAAATACACTCACACTTGTGCAGGGCAATCCCTTTTCAGGTGGTATTGCTGCTGTTGAAAAAACTTTAATTTTTAAAGGAATAAGAAAAAAGTAAACCATAAAATTTCCTGACACGGTTTCCCTGCTTCTCCGGATCTTTCGCTAAGGCCAGGCATCCTAAATAATTGCAGGTGCATCTTTATTTAATCTTATTTTTATAGAAAGAATTATTTATGAAATACAGCATTCTTTTTTTGCTCAATATCTTTTGCCTGTGTACTTATAGCCAGAAAAGCAATTCAAAATATTTGTATACTGTGCCAGATTCTATCAAAGCCACCGGTTTTTATGCCGAAATAAAAATTATTGAAGCAGCAAAAAATAAAACAAGGGCTACCGGCATATTTGTTAATGATGCATCTATGGGCCCGGGATATAAAAAAAAACAAAAAATAATTCAATTCAGCTTTTTTAATAAGCCTCAAAAGGATATCGCATTTGGAAAAGATGTGTACCAAATTGATTGGGGTAATGGCTGGAATTACGATTGGAAGTATAACGAAACCTATCCACTTCTGATAACGACTGCCAGCGATTCTGCTACAAAAATTACATTATACTCAGGCTATATTTATCTACCTGAAGAAAAAAAATGGAAACTGATCGCTACACGCATTTACAATGATACTAACGCTATAAAATTTACAGGCACAATAATCAATAAAAAATCTGGGGCAACCTATATTAATCGCTGGCTGCAACGCAACAATGGCAGTTGGAAAGCGCTCGACTCCCAAACTACCAAACCTCCATCCCTGCGACAAATGAGTAATATAGACAGCCTGATGCAACAAAAAACGGAAGAAGATTTGTTACGAGCCAAACTATCAAAAGACAGTATTGTTTACGAAGAAGGCATTTTTTATCAAACCATAACAGCAGGAACAGGAAGATTGGTAAAGGTTACTGATACACTTACGGTTCATTACAAAGGCTCACTCTTTAGCGATGGCAGTGTGTTTGATGAAACAAAAGATAAACCCGCAACATTTCCTTTAGAAAGATTAATAAAAGGCTGGCAACTTGGTTTGGTGCATTGCAAAGTAGGTGGAAAAATGAGGCTGTATCTTCCTTCGGGCAGTGCTTATGGCATTCGAACCCGTTCAGCCGAAATTCCGCCAAACAGTATTTTGGTTTTTGATGTGGAAGTGCTCGATGCAAAGGAAAAAATAATTCAATAATTTTACGGGTTCTCTATTAATCTTATTTGGATGTATTTTTTGTATCCTACCAAAATTTTAAATAAAAGCATACGGTATAAATTTCTTTAAGCGTAAATTATTAAAACTGCTATAGTATAGCTTTGCTTTTCAATCAACCTTAAAATAAATACAATGAGTAAAGTATGGTTTATAACTGGCTGTTCAACCGGTTTTGGTCGCAACCTGGCTATGGAAGCACTGCAACAAGGGAACCGGGTGGCAGTAACCTCACGCAATACTGATGATGTAAAAGATATTGTATCGCAGTTTGCAGATAACGCCGTTGCGATTAAATTAGATGTAACCAATGCGCAGCAAGTGGCAGACGCTGTGAAGCAGGCCCAGGAAAAGTTTGGCCGTATTGATGTGCTGGTAAACAATGCCGGTATCGGTTACTTTGGTGCTATTGAAGAAAGCGATGAAGCTGAATACCGCCGTATGTTTGAAATTAATTTTTTCGGGCTTGCCGGAGTTACCAATGCTATACTCCCTATTATGAGGGCGCAGCGCAGCGGACATATTGTAAACATTTCCTCCATTGGTGGTATGGTTGCTTTTCCAGGTGTAGGTTTTTACAATGCAACAAAATTTGCAGTAACAGGCTATTCAGAAGCACTTGCAAAAGAAACTGCAGCATTGGGTATTAAAGTAACAGTTGTTGCACCAAGTGGTTTTCGTACCGACTGGGCCGGAAGATCGGCCAATAACTCAAAAATTGTAATTGATGATTATGCATCAACTGCACATACAAACCAAAATACCATACGTAGTTACAGTGGCAACCAGCCCGGCGATCCGGTACGGGCGGCCAAAGCTATAATAAAAGCAGTTGAGTCTGATACGCCACCGGTACGTTTACTATTGGGTGTTGGTGCATTGAAGGGAGCCCGCAATAAAATGTTGGAAATGCAGCATGATATCGACACCTGGGAAGACATAACCGTTTGGGCCGATCATCCAAAAGAAGGTGCCTGATCCATAAATTTGTTTTCAATACTTTGAACCTTTTAAATACAAGGTTGGTCATCATCTAAAAATAAAAACCGGAAAAATGAAACTAATAAAAATTACAGCAGCTTTATTAATTTCAGGATTCATCTTTGCATCCTGCAATAACAGCTCAGAGAAAAAAACATCAGAAACCAAAATGCCTAAACTAAAAGAAGAAAACTTAAACTATACATTAGATAGCCTGAATATGGGTGGTTATGTAGTGTATGATGAAAATATTGAAGGCAAACGCCCGGCTGTACTGGTTGTTCACGAATGGTGGGGCCTAAATGAATATGCAAAAAGACGTGCCAGGGAACTTGCTGCATCAGGCTACATAGCCATGGCGGTAGATATGTATGGAAACGGGAGAACTGCCGATAACCCGGAACTGGCTGGAAAACTGGCCGGTCCTTTTTACGCAGACCCCGCAATGGCAAAAGCACATTTTGATGCTGCTTTAAATAAATTAAAAACTTACAAGGAAGTTGACTCAGCAAATATTGGTGCAATAGGCTACTGCTTTGGCGGTGGTATGTTGCTGAATTTTGTAAGGATGGGTGAGCCTTTAAAAGGCATTGTGAGTTTTCATGGCAGCTTGCTTGGTACACCTGCTGATAAAAATTTACTCACCACAAAAATACTGGTATTGCATGGCGATGATGATAAATTTGTGCCTGCAACAGAAGTAGCAGGTTTTAAAAAACAAATGGATTCCATCGGTGCAACTTATACTTTTAAAAGTTACCCTGGCGCCACCCATGCATTCAGCAATCCAGATGCAACAGCCATGGGTCAGAAATTTCAAATTCCTATTGCCTACAACGCAGCAGCAGATACTGCTTCGTGGAATGAGATGAAGACATTCTTCACAGGATTATTTAAATAAAAAGCTACATAAATGTATCAATAATAAAGGAAGTTTGAAAAAGCTGCCTTTATTATTAGTAGATTTATTCAGAAATGCACGGCAATAACGAAGGGATACTGTATGCTATTGAACCAATTAATGCCGCTGGTGAAAAAATATTTAGGGCTGCGAAAGCCAGAGGTAAAAAAATAATTATCGGTTAAATTAAAAAACTATGAGAAAACTGTTTATGTTTTGGGGCACAGGTTTGTTGCTGTTCCTTTTTTCTTGTAAAACCGGGCCTACTGAAAAAGATGCAATAGAAGTAAACCAGGAAGGAATTGTTTTTATGAATGCCGGGAAATATGAACAGGCTTTAAATGCATTTTTAAAAGCTGTACAAAGCCCCAAACTTTCCAAAGAATCTAAAGGAACCATTTACCGCAATATTGCCATAACTTACAATGAGCTGAATAAGAAAGATTCGGCTGTTCATTTTTCAACACTGGCCTCTAAATGCTACAAAAAAAACAGCTACGATTATCTGTTGAATTTATCTGAGGTTGATATTCTGACAGGAAAAACAGCCAGTGCACTGAACCGTTTGCTGAAAGCTGTAAAACTAGATCCGGAAGATATGGCTGTTAACAACTCGCTGGGGCTTATTTACCTGGGCGACTATGATGAGCGCCTTACTGACCTTGATAAAGCGCTGACTTATAATTCAAAAGCATTTGAAATAAGCGGTAGCCGTGTTACGGAAGAAGTGCTTGGCAGAACCTTTTATAAAATGGAAAATTATGAAAAAGCAGAAATACATTTTGAACATCTGCTGGAAAATTACCCTGAAATAATTTCCTATTCGCTGGATATGGGAATGATAAAATTCAGATTAAAAAAGTCAGCAGAGGCCGATAAATTATTTGACAAAGTAATAGCAACAGACAGCAGTTATAAAGAAACTATCTATATTTTTAAAGAAAATAACCCGCAGTAGTTTTGAAGCAACTTACTTAACGATGCCTGCTTTGCAAATATTTGTCGAACACAATAGCACTCATTGGCTTTTCATACACTTTACTTTCAACCCAACTGATAATATCCAGGTAAGAAAACACCCTGGTTTCATACCGGTTCTTTTCAAACTGTTTTATGTTTTGTAGTAATTTTTTAAGTCCCGGCTTTAGTTTTGCTGCTGATTCGTATACATTGTCTTTCAAAAATTTAAACATCTCCTCCTCAACTACGGTCAGGTTTTCCATCCTTGACATAAAGCGGAAAACTGATTTTATCAACGATTCTATAATTGCATCGTTACCCAGTTCAAAATGCGCCATCAAATGTAAAAGCCGGGCATAACATTGCAGATCAATACGCATATCCAGCGGGCCATTGATGATTTTCTGCAGCTGATCAATTGATTCATCGTAATTGCCATTTCCAAAATACAGCAGCGCCGTTTTGTACTGTATTACCAGTACCCGGTGCCTGTCAATGTACATCTGAAATTCATCCAGTCCTTTTTCAATTACCGGTACCAGTTTTAATCCCTCTCCAAAAGTGCCCTTCATCAGGTGCTGGTTTATTTTGGCGCTGGTTAAATATACAAAAGCCTGCATCCTAAAATTATCATGTTGGTTAGCAGGTTTTGATAAACCAAACCGCTCAAAACGGGCCAGGTATTTATCAAACTGTACAAAATTACGCAGATTAAAATTAGCTGTCAGCAGGTTGTGCATCCCTTTTATGTAATGCCCCGTTTCCACAGTAATCATCATGGGGTCATTTTTAAAAAGGTCGGCCCATTTTTTACTGTACTTGTAATACATCAAAAAATCCTGGCGGATAAAAGCATACCAACAATAACTCTGGTACAGGTATAGCAACTGGTAAAATCCTTTAATATTCTTAACATCCAGTTGCATGTTTTGTTTAAAGAATTGCCTTACACCTTCTTCATCTTTCATGTTTCGTGCATGGCCGTGCTTTACATACCATTGGTAAAGTTGCAAAGCAAGGTTTGATAATGCCGTTATTTCATTACGTTGTTTGTTTACTGCGGTTGCTTCTTCTGTTAAGCGATCGGCAGCCCCTTCGCCACTGCGGGTAATATGCAGTGTCTCAATTTTTTTTTCAAGTGATATTATTTGAATCAAAAAACTTTCCTGGTGATAGCTTTTGGCGAGGTCTTTAGCTCTTTCTAAAAGCTTCAAGCTCTGCAGGTACAAACCTTTATTGTAAAGTATCCGGGCATAATCGAGTTGTTCGTGCAGTTGCAAGTCAATACTGTCTGTGCTTTTTAAAAGGCGCAAACTTGCCAGCAATTCTTTGTATAGATGAACTTTTAAATTGGCAAGCTGCGGTTTTTCGATGCCAGGCAGTTTTTTTAGAATTAATTTCTCGTCGTAATCTTTTCCTTTGTCAATAGCATCAAAAAGCTGGACTATTTTTAGGTCTCCCCGTGAGGAACTTCTTTTTATATAGAGCTTAAAATGCCTTTTTTCTGCCTTTTCAAGCGATTGTATCAGTTGAAATAATATATCTGTAGAACGGTTGGACATCATAAAGGCTATTTGCCAAAATCCTTTACTGTAAAGGGTTTTGGATTATAAAAATGCTTTTAGCGTAATAAAATCAAAGCAAAGTTGATTATGCCTGCAAAAATAACCATCTTATCTTTGTATTACAAAAGACGGTTAGTTCATAAAGCAGCAATCGTTAAGAGGAACAATCAATCGTTAGAAGGCAATCAAGCCGTAAAGCTGAGCAAATCAGCACTTAAAGAGAATATAAATTTTTCATATAGCAAGCAATCGTTAAAAAGTCACTCCGTTTCTACGGAGTGGCAATTTATTTTACAATAATAGGTAATAATTTCTTAACAAACCAAATGTCCAGGAATTTATTTTCCGCCAAATACCTTCTTTAAAATATCGGTTACCTGTGCTGCCGGATTCTTGCGGATCTTTTGTTCTTCTAAACTGATTTTTAAAAATAACCCACTTAAAGCTCTTTCTGTAACATAAGCTGTAAGATCAGTATTTACAGGAGTAACTGTAAACCTGTTGTATGTTGTAAATATGTCTTTCCAGTATTTAGTAGCGTCTACTTTTACAAGCGATGCTTCAATTACCGGCCTGAATTTTTCGGTGAGTTCTTGTGTGGTAACAGATTTTAAATAATCTGTTGCAGCAAAATCGCCGCCGCGTAATATTTTTAAGCCATCGGTAATAGTCATTTGTTTTATGGCATCCCAAAAGATATTGCCCACACCACTCGCAGCATCTTCGGCAGCACGGTTCATACTCAGTATTGCCTTATCTACCATATTTCCCATTCCCAAACCACGAAGTTTGCTTTCTACTTTTTTTGCTTCTTCGGGCATTAATAATTTTATAGCAGCATCGCTAAAGAAACCGTTCAGCTTACTCAGGCGTTTTGCACTGCTGTCGGTACCCACACGCAGTGCATCCTTTAAACCATTAATGATATCTTCATTACTGAGACCACTGCCCGATGTAGCCGTATTGGACTTGGTTACTTTATCAAACAAGCCTTTTATAGTTTGAGCAAATACCGGTTTAATACAGACAAAAGCTACGGTTAAAAGGAGTAATATTTTCTTCATGAAATTTTTAATGTTTACACAACAAAAATAAAGCCATTGATGCTAAGAAAGGGTTAAAAATCAGTTATCCCATTTATTACTTAAATTCGCCCCATATAATTGCTACGTATGAAAAAATATATTCTGCTTTTAGTCGTAAGTATTTCCTTTTTTGCAAAAGCTTTTGCCGAAGAAGGCATGTGGTTGCCACAACTGCTGCAAACGCTTAATGAAAAGCAAATGAAGAAATTGGGTATGAAGATCAACGCCTCTGATATTTACAGCATCAGCAAAGGAAGTTTAAAAGATGCGATTGTTAGTTTTGGCGGATTTTGCACAGCCGAAGTGATCTCTGATAAAGGATTGCTTTTAACGAATCACCATTGTGGTTTTGATGCCATACAAAACCATTCATCTTTACAAAACAATTATATACGGGATGGGTTTTGGGCTTACAACCATGATCAGGAATTGCAGAACCCCAGTCTGTTTGCAACTTTTATAATCAGTATTAATGATGTTAGCAATGTTGTTTTAAACGGTGTAACAAATAACCTTACAGAAAAAGAAAGGCAAAGTGTTATTGATAAAAATTTAGCCGCTTTAAGAACTTCAACCAAAAAAGAAATCTATCAGGATATTCTCATTCGTCCTTTTTTTGAAGCCAACAAATATTATTTGTTTGTAACTGAAACGTATAGAGATGTTCGCCTGGTTGGTGCACCGCCATCTTCCATTGGCAATTACGGAAAAGATACCGATAACTGGATGTGGCCAAGGCATACCGGCGATTTCAGCATGTTCCGCATTTATGCCGATAAAAATAATAAGCCGGCTGCTTATTCACCCGATAATGTGCCTTACAAACCAAAGCGTTCTTTAACCATTTCGCTGGATGGTGTTAAAGAAGGAGATTTTACGATGGTGTTTGGTTTCCCAGGCCGCACCAACGAATACCTGCATAGCAGTGCTATTGAGCAAACGGTAAATATGAGCGACCCTGCAAAAATTGGCATACGCACCAAAGCACTTGGCGTAATTGATGGTTATATGCGTAAAGATGAAGGAATAAAAATTCAGTATGCTGCTAAATATGCTTCTATATCCAATGCCTGGAAAAAATGGCAGGGCGAAGTGCTTGGTTTAAACAAAACAAATGCCGTTGCCAACAGAAAAGAATACGAACGCAGTTTTGAAGAGATCGTGATGAACCGACCCGAATTCAACCTGGTATATATTGAACTGCTTAAAAATCTTAAGCAGGCTTATACCGATATTGAACCTTACGCTTATGCCCGTGATTATTATAATGAAATCGTCCCCAGGATTGAGTTGTGGGGGATTGCGGCAGATATGAATTCGTTACTTACTGCTTATTCAAAAGATGAAGCTACTTATGCCAAACGCAAAACAGAAGTGCTGGCAAAACTGGAAGAATCTTTTAAAGAATATAATGCCGGCGTTGACAAAAAATTATTTGAAGCATTGATGGATATGTATGTGAAAGACCAGAAAGCTGAAAATATTTCCCGGGCTTTTAAAACAATGCTGGAACAAAAAGGCAATTCATTTTCAGTTTTATCAGAGGATGTTTATGAACAAACGGCTTTCAGCTCATTGGATAAGATAAAGAAATTATTAAGTGGCAGTACAGAAGAAGCAATTGCAGCCATCAGGGCAGATATTGCCGGGCAATTGTATTCCGATATTTTAAAAACTTACGTTAGTAATGTATCGCCGAGGTTGAATGAATTACAAACAGAAATCAACCGCCTGCAGCGCATCTATATGAAAGCGCAGATGGATGTTTTCAGCAACAAGGCCTTTTACCCCGATGCCAACGGAACCCTGCGTGTTACGTATGGCAACGTAAAAAATTATCAGCCAAGGGATGGCGTTAAATATGACTTTCAAACTTACATGGAAGGCGTGATGGAAAAATATGTACCGGGCGATTATGAATTTGATTTGCCTAAAAAAATGATTGACCTGTATAATAAAAAAGATTTTGGCAGATGGGGTGTAAATGGCCGTCAGCCTGTTTGTTTTATAGCGGCCAACCACACAACAGGCGGTAATTCGGGCAGTCCGGCATTGAATGCTGATGGTAATTTAGTTGGCTTAAACTTTGACCGTGTTTGGGAAGGAACGATGAGTGATATTAATTACGATGCTTCCATCTGCCGAAACATAATGGTTGATATACGGTACGTGATGTTTGTAGTTGATAAATATGCCGAGGCAAAGAATTTGATAGCAGAGATGAAGTTTGTGAGTAAGAAAGGGAAGAAGTAAAAAAGTAACAGTTTTAAACTTTGCCAAAGTTTGGAACTTTGGCAAAGTTGATTTTACAGTTAATCAAAAAAATATTTTACAGTTTGAACCGATTAAAAACATACGCACATTTCTACAGGCTCTCGGCCTACATTTCGATTATGATGAATGGGACTGCGGGATTGCTATAACATTTTCAAATCGCTTTGATAAAAGACCATAAAAATTACCGATGTTGAACGGAGCGTCGCCAATGTCGATCCACAAAGAACAACTGCTGGTAACAAAAAAATAATTACACATTATTAGCCACCGGGCTACAAAATTTCATTTTATGCAAATAGCAATATTAGGCGCCGGCATGGTAGGCCGTGCAATGGCCATTGACTTAGCCGCAAAATACCAGGTAACTTCTTTTGATCTAAGTGATGCTGCATTGCAACTGCTTTCTCAAAAAAATAATAAAATAAAATCCATCAAAGCCGATTTAAGCACTTACAGTAATTATAATTCGATGCTTGCTGGTTTTGATTTTGTGATTTGTGCTGTACCAGGTTTTATGGGATATAAAACTTTGGAAGCGATCATCCATGCACAAAAAAATGTAGTGGATATTTCTTTCTTTCCTGAGAATGCGCTGGGACTGGATGCGCTGGCAAAAGAAAAGCAGGTGACTGCTATTGTTGATTGTGGCGTAGCACCCGGCATGAGTAATTTAATTTTGGGTTATTACAATGAACGGATGAAAATAACCAACTTTGAATGCATGGTTGGCGGATTGCCAAAGAAACGGGTTTATCCTTTTGAATACAAAGCCCCATTCTCTCCCATTGATGTACTGGAAGAATATACACGCCCGGCCAGGTATGTAGAGAACAGCCATATTGTAACCAAGCCTGCATTGAGTGATGCCGAATTAATTGATTTTGAAAATGTGGGCACATTGGAATCTTTTAACACCGATGGATTGCGTTCCATTTTATTTACCATGGGCCATATCCCGAATATGAAAGAAAAAACCTTGCGCTACCCCGGCCATATTGACCTGATGAAAGGTTTAATTAAAGCAGGGTTCTTAAATACAACGCCGGTTAATTTTAAAGGGCAGCAAATTTCACCCATGGAATTTACGTCTACTCTTTTATTTGACCAATGGAAACTGGGAGAAAATGAAGCTGAGTTTACTTTAATGCAGATTAAAATAAGCGATGCAGAAAAAACGATATGCTATGAATTGTACAATGAGTATGACGTTGCAACACAAACCTCATCCATGAGCCGAACCACCGGTTACACCTGCACCGCAGCTTTAAATATGCTGATAGAAAAATTGTTTACAGAAAAAGGAGTCTTTCCGCCTGAGTTGGTTGGAAAAGATGAAGCCTGTTTTAATTTTATACTTAATTATTTAAGGGAAAGGAATATTCATTATCGCAGAACTGAAAGCGCAATAGTTAACTAAATATTTGCATTCTTTTGTAACATAGGAATTGTTACAACAAAACAGTTCCCTATTTTTGTTCATATTCTAATAAAGATGAGAAAATATTCAGCAATACTTGGATTAATAATTTTAGCTGCCTGCAATGGCACTGATGACAAGAAATATGTTGATCCCGATGCTATACCAGCAAAAACCCCAGTCATTTCTTATACAGTTATAGCTCAATACCCTCACGATACAAGTGCTTATACACAGGGGCTTGAATTTCACAATGGCAAATTATATGAGGGCACCGGAGATTACGAAACATCTTCTTTAAGAATAACTGATTATAAGACCGGAAAAGTTGAAAGAAAACACATGATGGGAAAGGACTCAATTTTTGGAGAAGGTATTACCATCTTTAAAAATAAAATTTATCAACTTACCTGGGAAAGCCATGTTGTTTATGTGTACGATGTTGCCAACATTGATAAACCCATAAAAACTTTTAACTGGCCCTATGAAGGCTGGGGACTTACCAATAATGGAACAGACCTCATCATCAGCGATGGTACAACAAAACTATTTTTTGTAAATCCGGATGATTTCAGGTTGAAAAGCACCATCAGCATAACAGAGAATGGAAGTCCTGTACAATTTCTGAATGAACTGGAATATATTGATGGATTTGTTTTTGCCAATATTTATCAGACGGATAAAATTGTAAAGATTGATCCTGCAAGTGGTTTTGTTGTTGGCAAAATGGATTTTACCGGAATGAAAGAGAAATTTTTTGCTGATAAAATTACTCCCCGAACAGATGTTTTAAATGGCATTGCTTACGATTCTGCAACAAAAAAATTCTTAATTACCGGAAAGCGCTGGCCGAAGATGTTTGAGTTGAAATTGAATTGACCTCACCCAACCCCTCTCAAAGAGAATGGCTTTTGAACCCTGAACATGCCTGCATTATTTTTTTAGAAGCTGGTGTCTTAATTGACTTTAGTTACAATATAAATCACCGAACTGCATTTCCTGATATCGCCCCATGCTTTCAAATTTGATACAAAGCCATTAAAGAAAGCTCTAAAAATATTCCCTTTGCCGCTTTTATATTGCTCACTTAACATGCTCACATAAAAACTATCAAACCACATGGGTTTAACTGAGGTCAGTTTTAATCCATGCATGGATAATAATTTTTCCATGCTTTGCGGCGAAAAATGATACAGGTGACGGGGGACATCATAAGCAGCCCAATGCGCTTTATAAATTTCCGCATCTTTAGAAGTGTAGTTAGGAACCGCAATAAATAATCTTCCGTTTGTTGCAAGTAAATCTGCGATCTGTTTGATGTACGCATGTAATTCATGCACATGCTCCAGCACATGCCACATGGTAATGGCATTAAAAGAAGCAGCGGGCAATTCAAATAATTTACCCGGTTCCTGCGGATGAATATTATACAATTCAGTGGCTTTGGCTCTTGCCACTTCATCCGGTTCCAGGCCGGTAATTTGCCAATCTGCTTCTTTCATGGTTTGTAAAAAAGCACCGGTACCGCAACCGATATCCAGAACGGCTCCTTTAACCATGCCGGTTTCATAAATAACCAACCTTCTTTTTGCACCCAAGGTTCTTTTACGCACCAGGTGATACAAACTGTTGATGATTCCTTTTTTTGTATCGCTGTGCGAAATATAATTTTCAGATGCATAATAAGCACCGATTGCATCCTGCCCAGGTACATCCTGTGTAAACCTTGCTGTGCAGTCGTTACAATGCCAGATGGAAAATATATGTTGAGAAACAGTATGATCTTTTGCAGAAAGTTGTTGCTGTATATTATTGCTGCTGCAAATGGGGCAGCCGGTATAATGGATCATGTATGAATATAATTGATAGCATTGCCAAAAGCGGTTGTGCCATTACATGCTGTAAAAAAAATAACGATTGCTGCTATGCCAATCAGCCCCAGCAAAATAGCCCATATCCACCACCGGTCTTTTGTAGCTGATGTGGGTGTAAAAAATTCTGTCATTACCGTATTGGTTGTTTCCTTATCTCCCACTAATATCTGGTGTTCAGCATCGGGGTGTATTACTCTTTCTGCAAAAATAGCTTGCATAAATGCTTCCGGTAATTTCTCATGTTTAAAATTAATTGTACCGGAAGCATCCACAAAAAAACTTCCAATATTATTCAGTTGAACATCAGTTTGAATAGTCATTTTTTGTTTCAGATCATCGCAAAAATGACTGAGTGCTTCAGTGGCTTCCTTTTTATCGGCACCGGTTGTTGCTGATAAATAATTAAGTAACCCGTTGGCATCTGTTTCTGTCTGCTCAAAATGAACTGATGATTTTGGAGCATTAAAAACCTTACTTGTAAAATCAGAATCAGCAGCAGAACTGATAATTGATAAGGTGCCCAGCCCAGGTAAAGGACAGGTTTTATGCTGAAAAAGATAAGAAGTGATTTGTTTTTGCATTGCCGCAAAGATATAGAAAAAGCCCACTCCGGCCTCACCCCAACCCCTCTCCAAAAGAGAGGGAACTCGGATGTGGCAGTTCAAAAGTTAAAGCTGTATTGTTTTTGACTCAACTCCGCTACATTCTCCACTCCTGTCTTCTCCATTTCCTCTCCGCCATGCGGCGGATTCTCCGGATTAGGGAACGAACGAAGTTCAAGAGGGGGCCGGGTTGCTTTCTTAAAAATTAACCCTAACCCCTCCCATCAAATTCAATCCATACACTTCGTAATTATGCCAGCGTTGGTATTTATTATTTAAGATGTTATTCACGTCCATCCAGGCACTAAATGTTTTATTTATTTTAAATTCTGCTCCCGCACTTAAATCAGAACCAGGTTTAAAGGCTTTAGCCACGTTTCCCTTATCGAGATAAAAGCTTCCGCCAAATGCATAAAAATCTGCCTTCAGTAAAACCTGTTTAAATGCCCACCAACGTAACGAACTGGTGAACTCCATCGGAATAGTATTCCAGGCTTTGGCATTGCTTTTCATTAATACATAACCATTGTAGGTTACGCCTGCTGTTACTGTAAATTTCTCCTTGTTTACATAACTAATATCGCCGTGCACTCTAAAATCTTTTACACTTGTTTCGTTGCTTACTACAAAAGCTTTGCCGTCGGTTGCTGTATCATTAATAAAGAAAGGCAGGTTGTTAAAGGTAACATAACCCGCTTTGGCATTAAAAGTAAAATGCTTGCCCAGTGTACCCTTAATGCCACCATAATACTCGGTCTCTTTGGTATTTAATTGCGCCGTAAATGTTTTTAAGTACGGATTGATAGCAGAAAGATTACGATAGGTGTTCTTGATGTAACGTCCTACCCAGCCGGCCTGAAAAGAAAATTTGTTTTCCAGTATTTGTGCTTCGGCAAAAACATTGGGCAACCAGATAAATTTGCCATTATCCCAGGTTGGAGTTACGCCACCATTAATGCTCACCCTTGGTGTTGAAAAAACCAGTGAAGGTGATACCTGAAAAACATTGTTATTAATTTTTACATTATTAGGTAATAGGTTTTTTGTGTTGTAAGCAGTAATATCCGCCCTGGCTTCTACCTTAATAGCAAAGGCTTCTCCAAATTGTTTTTCCAACGGTGCATTTAAAATAAAGGAGGTTTCTGTAAGTTTACTGATGTTGGTAAAATTGCTTACCTCCAGACTTGGATTATACTTTATACCAAACTCTCCCATTTTAGTATTGCGGATGCCAATGGTAGCAGAAAAATTCTGAAACTGCTGGCGTACTTCTTTTTTTGTGTACTTATAAATGGCAGTATCATAACCATACAGAAAATTTTCATCCAGTTTTGCATCAATGCTGGCATAAACTTCATTGGCCGGTAAAAATAAACTGCCTGTGGCTTTTACATGCAGCTTTGAATAATCCTGGTACAATAATTTTCCTTTAGAAGAAATATAATCGGCATATACATTGGCTAAAAACTTTTTACCATCTCCAAAACTAAAGGCTGTACTTACATACGGTGTTGAAAAGTTACCATAGCCAACTTTAACAAAATTTCGCTGGCCCAGGTAAAGGTTCGTATCCTGTTGCAAAGCCAGTGGCTTCAGCGAAATGGGTTGATACGAATAAAATAAATTTTGTGCAGGAATGCTATAAGTCAGCTTGGGTGCTGTAGTATCTGCATTTAAATGTGTAGCCGAAAAATTTATTTTTACTGCATTGCGTAAAACCGGTTTGTACACCGAGTTGATATCAATGGTAGATTTCTTTTTAATGGTATCTTTTTGCGCCGATGCGGCAAGGGGCAATAGGCAATTGGCAATAAGCAAAATGGCAATACCAATCAGCAAACGGCTTTTTATATTTTTGAACATTGAAAATTGTCTGCAGGATGCTTTGCAAATATTGATCATCGAATATTTTTTTGTTATTTTTTGCATGGTTATTTTTTTTACAGGGATCCGCCTTCGGCGAATTCGTACAGAACACGCAATGCATGTTCCAACAGAACACGCCACAAGGCGTGTTCCTACTCTCCTACTTTACTTACTGTTTTTTCTTCTGCAATAGCTTTGTCTAATTTTTGCTGAGCTTCTGCTTTCAGTTCAGGAATAGCAGCATTTTTTGCAACACTTTCATAGGTTGCTTTTGCATTAAAATAATCTTTCTGCTGCATAAAAATATCGCCCAGCAAAATGTAACTTTTAGTTACCCAGTTATCGTAACTACCGGTTTCTTTAATTACAGCCAATGCTGATTTTTCGGCTGCAGCCAGGTTGCTCATCGTAAACTGGCAAGCTGCAATTTCGTAACGAGCCTCGGCACCCCAGGCGGCTTTGTTTATGGCTGCGCATGATTTAAAAGATGCAATGGCAGCAGCACATTCATTCTTCACCTGCTGCGATTTGCCCAGTACTAAAAAGGCAATCGATTTATCATCGGTACTGATACCTTTTTTTGTTAGCAGGTTCTTGGCTGCATCATTTGCTTGTGCATAATCTTTCAGCTGGTAATAGCTGCGAACCAATCCCCGAAAGGCTTCCAACTGGTTATCCTGGTTTACAGAACCACGGGTTAATGATTCGAAATACTTTTTTGCTTTACTGTAATCCTTCAATTCAAAATAACTGATACGGGCAGCTTCCAGCGTTGCTTTTTCAAAGAAACGGTTCAGGCCTTTGCTATTTACATAATCGTAACCAACCAATGCATTCTGGAAATCCTTTGCTGCATTATAACATTCTGCACTAAAATAATTGGCCTCCAGCATACTTGCACCGTTCGGGAATCTTTCTATATAATTTTTAAAACCGACAATGGCTGCGGAGCAATCGTTGGCATTGTATTTTAATGCAGCGGCTGTATAGGTTAATGAATCTGCTTCAGTTACAGAAACTGTTTTTCCGCTGCGGCGCATCATCTCCAGGTATTCATTTGGCTTGCCTAACTCTATGTAGATATTTTTCATGATGCCGGTAGCTTCATCAGCTTCGGAAGACTGCGGGTATTTGTCAACAAGTGTTTGATAATTGGTTAAGGCGTTATCATACTTGTCAGCATTATAATAAACCAGTCCCAGTTTAAGATAGGCTCTTGGTTTTAAACCACCGGCATCCGGATTATTCAATATAGTTTCAAGGAATGGAACTGCCGATAAAAACTTTTCATCAGCAATATAGGTTTGTGCAATCTCCATATTCACATCTGGTATCAGATTACTTTTTGGATATTGTCTGAACAATGTGTTAAGTGTAGTTATTTTATCAGAAGAACTTTTTACGCCCGCAATCATCGCTTTTTGAAACATGGCATAATCACTTTGCAGCAAGGCATTATTCACAACATTATCATACATGCTGTTTGCTTTTGCAAAATCCGATTTCATAAAATAGCAATCGGCGCTGCGTACATAAGCATCTTGCTCCATGGGTGACGATGTTACGCTGACAGATGTTGTGATTTGCTCAAAGTAAGTGAGCGCTTTAGCGTAATTTTCTTTTTGCAACCAACTATAACCCAAATTATAGTTGGCAGTATTTTTATTTGCTTCGCCTTGTGAAAGCACATTGGCTTGTGTATATAAAGTGAGATATCTGATTGCATTATCATAATCATTATTGCGGTAAGCAATTTCTCCTTTCCAGAAATTAGCATAGGGAGTTACAGCAGAATTTGGCAAGGCAAGGACTTTGGTAAGCAACTCATTTGCGCTTTTTATTTGCTGATCGTTGATCAACTCCACTGCCCTTCCATATAAAATACGAGGATAAACTTTTTGCATGGAAGCCGTTGGCTTATCAAATGATTCATACAATCGCAATGCATCGGCAAAATTACTGGTGTTGGCCAGCAAGCTTACCAGTATCTCTTTTGCTTCGGTATCGTAATCACTATTTGGATAATCATTCAGGTATTTTTTCATTTCATTCAATGCAATATCCTGAAATCCCAATTCGTATGAAAGCTTTGCATAATTAAACCTTGAAACCTGTTGCTGCAATTTATTAGAACTGTTGTAAGCACTGTATTGAAAGGCGTTTCGGGCATTGGCTTTCTGGTTGGTACGCAGGTAACTATCGCCCAACAGGTACATACTGTTTTGCCCCATGGAATCTTTTTCGGTGCTCAGCAGTTTAAATCCTTCTATCGCTTTATCTAATTTATTGGCATCGTAATAACAGTAACTCAGTTCATACATAATCTCCTTGGTTACTTTGTCGCTGTTTGCTGCATAAGACTCCAGCAGCGGTAATGCCTTCTGGTAATTTTTCTTTTCAAAATATAATTGCCCTATCAACAGGTTCATTTCTTTTTGATAGAATAAAACACCTGGCCTGCCCAGCACACTTTCGCCATAACGTAGCGCTTCATCTTTTTTACCCTGGAAATAATATATCTCGGCAATATAATAAGGCACCACACCTTTATATTCCTCCTGCGTTTCTACCAATTTAAATGACTTAAGCGCTGCGTTAAAATCCCGGTCGTAATAGCTGATGAAACCGTAATAATAATTGGCAGGTATAAAATATTTGTTGTCGGGCAACTGTTGTATTTCGTTGAATAATGGCTTGGCTTCGGCAAATTGTTTCAGGTTAAAATAACAATAGGCCTTTTCAAATTTAGCATCTGCAATTTCATCATTATTTAAATTTTCAAGTCCAGCCCTTTCGTAGTAGTTGATGGCATTGTTAAAATCTTCTTTTACAAAATAAAATTTGGCAAGGTGATAACTAAGTAACTGGCGACGTGGTTCATTTGGAACCACACTGATGTAATGTCTTGCCTCCTGTTCCGCAGCAGGTTGCTGTAACTTTAACTGGCAAACGATGTAATAATAATTCACATCGTCATTGATGTAGGTATGATTACTGATTGTATTATCCGGGTTCTCGGCCTTTAACTGTGCAAACAAAGGATATGCCAGTGCAAACTGTTCTTTTACAAAAAGTTCTTTGGCATCTTTAAATTTTTTTTCCGGATCGGTGATGGCGTGTGTTGGCTGGGCAAAGGCTGCAACCGAAAAAGCTGCAGCAAAAAATAACAGGGTTAACTTTTGTTTCATCATGGTGGTAGATTCATTCTTGTTTTACTGGTTGCAAAATTACCGGATTACATTTCCTTAACAAACATCATTCCAAAGGATTGTTAATAAGTGTATAATTGATGTAAACAAAACGAATGTATTTTTACCACGCTGTTAATAAAATGATAAATAAATTTTGTTTCTTTATTTTATAACAGATATTTAAAAAATAAAACCCTCTTAAAAAAAGAATTATGAAAAAATTATTTTCAGCAAAGTATTCTGCAGGCGCATTTAACGCTGCCATGTTAACCTTACGATTGAGTTTCGGTATTCTGATGATGATGCATGGCTATGATAAGCTAACCCACTTTAGTGAATACCAGGCTAAGTTTATGAACTTTATGGGCATTGGTCAAAGTGCATCGCTGGCATTGGTTGTTTTTGCCGAGTTCTTTTGTTCACTGTTTTTAATTCTTGGATTATTTACAAGGCTTGCAACTATTCCTTTAATAATTGCTACCTGTGTTATGGTTTTTATGGCACACAAGGGCGATGTATTTGGTGAGGCGCAAACGGCTGCTTTATACCTTACAGGGTACCTGGTATTATTATTTGCTGGCCCGGGCAAGGTTAGCGTTGATAGTATGATTGGAAAATAAAAGTAAATGGATAATTTAAAAATGGATAATTGATAATTTGTTAATCTAAAAACCTCAGCAAAAATATATGAAACAGGATTCAAAAAAATTATCAATTATCCATTATCCCATTATCAATTAAGAAATGTTTATTACAGAAACACAAATACGCATACATTATGCACTTACCGACCAGATGAGTGTGGTGTATTATGGTCATTATGCACAATTTTATGAAATTGGCCGCACAGAAGCCATCCGGCAGATAGGTTATACTTATAAAGAGATAGAAGCTTTAGGAATCATTATGCCTGTGGTGGAAATACACAGCCGTTTTTTACGCCCCGCAAAATACGATGACCTCATCACTGTAAAGACAACCCTTAAGGAAATGCCCATACATTTCAAGATCGTTTTTCATGCAGAAATTTTTAACCAGCATGATGAATTACTGAACACGGGCGTGGTTACTTTGTTTTTTGTAAATTCAAAAACCATGAAGCGCTGCGATATGCCGGAAGAGTTGAAAGAGAAGCTTTCAGGATACTTTATCAATGGATAATGATTTAATGGATAATTGATAATTTTTTCAAGGCACAGTTACCGGGGTATTTAAAGAACCCTGCATTTCTATAATTATCAATTATCCATTTTTAAATTATCCATTATTTAAACTCTATGATTATCTGCCCGCCAATTCTTTATCGCCATTTTTATTTGTTTCGGTTCCATATTTTCATCAGCAGCTTGTTTTGCCAGTGCAACAAATTCATTATCACCAGCAAAACGCAGGGCGATGATCTGTCCCATACGCAGCCGACTATCCAAAGGTTTGCCTGTTGCTACAAAATGCCTGAAATTTTCTTCAGCTCGAATGCCTCTATCCTGGGCTTTTAAAGAAAACACCCTGGCAAACCATAATCCCAGAATTAGTGCTACGCTCAGTGAAAGCATCGCCGCTGCATGTAACCTGCCACTTTCATTACCGACAGCTCTGCTAAATTCAATAATAAAAACAACAAAAGGAAATAGTGCCGCTGTAAGAGCCACGCCATGAAACATAGGCACAAGACGGCTATGATTTTTAAAATTTTGCTCACTCATATTTTTTAGTTTTTGTGTACCGTGAAAGTAATAAAAAAGTACTTTAAATCAAGATTGTCTTTAAGGTCCCGCTTGGGGGATTTAGGGGGCTTTTAAAATATCCAGCAGCCTCCACATTTTTTCACGTACGGTACCTGGGTTGCCATCATAATTGTTGATGATGAATGCAAATGTATATTCTGTTCCGGATTTTGATTTGATATAGCCGGTGTAACTTCTTACCCCACCAATGTAACCCGATTTCATTTTAATGCCATGCTGCTCTGGCAGTGCATTGTAAAAAGAAGGATACCAACTTTGCTTTTTAGCATATTGCATTACAGTAACCAATGCATTTGTGGTTACTCTGTTTGCAGGCGACAATCCGCTGCCATCAATAATATGCAGGGCAGATTTTTCTATTCCATTCTTACTCCAGAAATCTTTGATGATGTTTATACCGGTATCTGTTGAGCCAAAACCAGCTTTTTCGTAAGCAATAGTTTTCACAAATGCTTCGCCATATAGGTTTATACTTTTTTGAAGAAACCAGTAGTTGATGCTGTCGAGTGATGGTGAAAAAAGGCTCGTGAAAGTTTTTGCGACAACAGGCATTTTCTCTTTCCTTAGAAAATAATAAACAGCGGGGTTTGATTTACCTTGTAAATCAATATCTTTTTTTCGTAAAACTTTTTCAATTGCTTTACAAAATAACATGGTTGCATTAGGCATGGCTCCTGAAACAGTAAACGTTTTACTTCCCCCGGCAACCGTGCCACTAACATACCCGATAGTGCCATTTTCGGGTAAGTAAATAACCGAATTGTCGCCGCTGCCCGGCTTCCCGGTTTTTAGTTCATTAATCAACAAAGAGCCCTGTAATTCGGGTTCTGTTCCTGTAATTTCTACAGTGTCGCCGGTATTTCTGCCCGGTTTTAAAATAAGATCATATTGGTTTTCGTGCCAGTTCAATCCCTTTGCACCTGCACCATAATAATTACCAATATCATCCCAGGTCCAGCCGCCGGGAGTAGCTTGTATTGACCATCTGCTATCATCAATAATAAAATCTCCGGTAATGGTTTTTATATTTCTTTCTTTAAATACAGATACAATTTTTTGCAGCACCGTATCCGTCTTTGTGGTATTCCATCGCCAACTGCCCAATGTTGGATCACCGGAAGCTGTTATAAAAAGATTACCGTTCAGTGTATCGCTTTTAATATTTCCATCATGCCCAAAATCTGTTTTATACCGATAATCTTTTCCCAGCAATTCAAATGCTGCAGCACTCGTAACCACTTTCAAACAACTGGCAGGCGCTAATCCTACCTGCGAGTTTTTATCAAATACAGGTTTGCCGGTTTTACTGTCAACCACATACAGGCTTATGATGGCATGTTTCAACTGGCCATCAGCCTCCAATTGCTTCATTCCGCTCAATAATTTTACTTCTATAGATTGTGCAAAAGCAAAGCTGTAAACAAAACTTAAAAGCAATACAGGAAATAATTTCATCATCAAATAAATTTATTTATCAAAACTAAAAGATTTAAATTTGGAATATGAAAAATATAGTGGAAGAGCCTGCATTGCTATACAACTATATTTCTGCTGAAGATTATCTTCATGCAGAAAGGTTGGCGGTTGAAAAACATGAATATTACCAGGGCGAGATTTTTTGCATGAGTGGGGCTTCGGTAAAACACAACCGCATTCAGGCCAACATGATTGGAGAATTGTATTTAAAATTAAAAGGTAAAAATTGCCAGCCTTATGGCAGTGATTTACGGATTCATATTCCTGAAAACACTTTATATACATATCCTGATATCACAATTTTTTGTGCACCTCCGGATCTAACTGATGAGCATTTTGATACCGCCACCAACCCATCTGTAATTGTAGAAATCCTTTCACTATCAACCAGGAATTATGACAGGTTCAGTAAGTTTAATTTATACCGCAACATTAAAAGCCTGAACACTTATATTCTTGTTGATTCCTTATCTTATTCAATTGAGCTCCACACCAGAAATGAAGACAATACCTGGCAATTACTGGATTTAAAATCGCAGGACGATACCTTGGTTTTAAAAACCCTGCAGATGGAAATTTTATTAAAAGACATTTACGAAGGTGTGACTTTTGATTAAACCTTTCTGCTTTAGTTTTGTTGTTCTCATTCCTAAAATAAAATATGACACAGGCTTCCATCATCACCATTGGCGACGAACTTTTAATAGGACAGGTTATTGATACCAACAGCGCCTGGATGGCACAGGAACTGAACAAGGCCGGCATACGGGTGGCACGCCGGGTGGCTGTGGGCGATGTGTGGGATGAAATTTGGATGGCACTGGATGAAGAGCAAAAACACGCCGATATTATTTTAATAACCGGTGGCCTTGGCCCTACGGCAGATGATATTACCAAACCATTGTTGTGTAAATATTTTGATGGCAAGATGATTATTGATGCGGATGCCAAACAAAATGTACTTGATATTTTTACACGTCTTGATCGCCCCATTATTGACCGTAATTTAAAACAGGCCGAAGTACCAGATGTTTGCACCGTACTACAAAATAAAAGAGGGACTGCTCCGGGCATGTGGTTTACTAAAGATCGAAAAATATTTGCAAGCCTGCCCGGCGTACCGCACGAAATGAAAGGCTTGATGATGGATGATGTGATACCGATGCTGCAAAAGCAATTTGAATTTCCATCCATCATTCATAAAACATTATTAACTGCCGGTGTAGGTGAAAGTTTTTTAGCTGAACTGATACAGGATTTTGAAGAAGCCTTACCCGCACACATTAAACTGGCTTACCTGCCTAATTATGGCATGGTAAGGCTACGCTTATCTGCCACAGGCTTTGATGCTGCTGCAACTGCAAAAGAAATTGAAGAACAGTTTGAAAAACTAAAATTGCTTGTTACTGCATATTTAGTTACGGATGTTGATGAACCCATGGAAAAAGTAGTTGGCAAATTGCTGCTGGCAAAAGGCAAAACCATGTGTACTGCCGAAAGCTGCACTGGCGGATATATTGCACACCTGCTTACTTCCATAGTAGGCTCTTCCAGATTTTATGATGGCAGTGTTGTAAGCTACAGCTACCAGGCAAAAGAAGATCTTTTACAGGTTGATAAAGCCACATTAGAAACGGTAGGTGCGGTGAGCGAGCAAGTAGTTTTGCAAATGGCAAAAGGAGCATTGAAAAATATAAAGTCTGATTACGTGATTGCCGTTTCGGGCATTATGGGCCCCGATGGAGGATTGCCTGATAAACCTGCCGGCACCGTTTGGATTGCTGTAGGTAATAAAAACCACCTCAAGGCACAGAAACTATATTTCCGGTTCGACAGACTACGGAACATTCAGTTAACTGCTACCAATGCATTGAATTTGATGCGTAAATTTATACTGGCCCAAGGTTAAGGAATATTGAATTTGCGAATATCGAATTTCGAATATTTTTGGCATAGAATCAGCTTTATATACTCAGGTACCACACATTCGATATTCGAACATTCCACATTCATTGTTATAAGGGAAATAATTACCTTTGCCACTTTATAAACGTATTGCCTGCTTTTCGGTTTAATATGATTCATGTTAAAACCTCCTATGCCGGTGATAAATATTAAATATTCAATCTAAAATATTCAATACAAATGAGTTTAGTTGATTTAGTAATGCCGAAACTGGGAGAAAGTATTATGGAAGCCACCATTTTGAAATGGCACAAAAAGCCCGGAGATACCATTAAACAGGATGAAACTGTTTTAGACATAGCCACCGATAAAGTGGATAGTGAAGTACCCTCCACTGCCGAAGGCGTAATAGAAGAAATTTTATTTAAGGAGAATGATGTGGTGCCCATTGGTACCGTAATTGCAAAAATAAGAGTGGGTGCCAATGCAGCCGTTTCCAGCAGCCTGCCTGCCCCGGCTCCCCCACAACCACAATACGAAGAAGCAAAAGTGGTAGAAGAAATTCCCTACCAGCCAACATCTTCAGTGATGAGTAGTCAGTCGTCAGACAATAAAGTCAGGTTCTATTCTCCGCTTGTTTTAAATATTGCGCAACAGGAAGGCATCAGCATGACCGAGTTGGAAAATATACCCGGCACCGGGCAGGATGGGCGGGTAAGCAAAAAAGACATTTTGGCTTACGTAGCAAATAAGGGAGTGAGCGGCAAGCAACAGGAGGCAATTCAACAAGTGCAGCAAGTACCTGTTTTACAAACAGTGGCAACTGAACAACAAACAACAAACAATAAACCTCAAACAGAATATCAACCACCAACCGTGTACTCTGGAAACGTTGAAGTGATTGAAATGGACCGCATGCGCAAACTGATTGCCAAGCACATGGTTGACAGTAAAAATACCAGCGCACACGTTACCAGCTTTGCCGAATGTGATGTTACCAACCTGGTTTTATGGAGAGAAAAAATTAAGAAAGATTTTGAAAAAAGAGAGGGTGAAAAGATTACTTACACCCCACTTTTTATTGAAGCTATTGTTAAGAGCATTAAAAAATATCCATTGCTCAGCAGCAGTGTTGATGGCGATAAAATTATTGTAAAAAAAGACCTCAACATTGGCATGGCCACTGCCCTGCCAAGTGGCAACCTGATTGTGCCGGTAATAAAAAATGCCGATCAGCTAAATCTTGTTGGCCTCACCAAACAGGTTAACGGCCTTGCCAATGCTGCCCGTACAGGTAAGCTAAGGCCCGATGATACAACAGGCGGAACCTTTACCCTCACTAATGTGGGCACTTTCGGCAGCATTATGGGTACGCCCATAATCAACCAGCCACAGGTTGCTATAATGGCTGTGGGTGCCATAAAAAAACGCCCCATGGTTATTGAAACCCCGCAGGGCGACAGCATTGCCATACGCCACATGATGTACATTTCCCTCAGTTACGACCACCGCATTATTGATGGTGCATTGGGTTCTACCTTTTTAAATGCAGTAAGCAAAGAGCTGGAGAATTTTGATGGTAACAGGAGTATTTAAGGAATCATGAATTAAAATGCCGGTTTTAATGAACAGATTAACTACACTTATAAACGAGCTGGAAACCAAAATTCAGCACAGTGAAAAATTAAACAGTACGGTATCAAAAGAACCGATTGGCTGGCATATACAGCACAGTTTGCTGGTTTGTTTGCAAATTATAACTACAGTAGAAAAATCAAATCCTGCAGATTATAAATCGAAATTTAATATAAAAAAATTTGTTGTTTATACGCTCAATAAAATTCCCAGAGGGAAAGGAAAGGCACCTGAATCGGTTATACCAAAAACCGCAGTAAATGCAGATGAACTGAATAAAGATTTTCAACTGCTAAAAGCTAGGCTTACCGTTTTGAATACATTACAGCTTAACAATTATTTTAAACATCCTTATTTTGGCCAACTTAATTTAAAAGCAACTGTAAAAATGCTGAAACTTCACACCAAACACCATATCAATATCATCAACGACATTATAAAGGATTAATCATATGCCATTCTTCTTTCAGCATGGCATACAAGTACAGGTCAATAAATTTACCATTCAGTAATTCTGCTTGCTTTAAAATACCCTCCTGCTTAAACTGCAGTTTTTCTGCAATGGCACGGCTTTTATCATTTCCAGTGCCGCATTTAATTTCAATACGGTTTAAGCCAAGTTCTTTAAAAGCATGATTGATGGTGGCTTTGCAGCTTTTGGCTATAATTCCCCTGCCCTGTAATCCATCAGCAAGCCAGTAACCAATCTCCCCAATCCTGTGTTGATGATTGATGTTATGCAGACCGATCCTGCCCACAATATTTTTATCAATAATTATGGCATAACCAAAATCGGTTTTAGCAGCTGCACGTTTTTTTGTATCACTGATATAGTATGTAAAATTGGCGACAGTCTGCATGTGATCAACCCAGGGCAGCCATTCTCTTAAATAAGCACGGTTGGCATTTACAAGATTCAACAAAGACGCTGCATGAATCTCTTCCAGCATTTCCAATGTGATCATTTCATCAACCTGTATTTTCATTTTACTTATTTTAATGTAAACTGATAACCCGTGTCAATCTCCATTTACCATTTTCATCTTTCCAAGTATGTACAAACTTCCCGACAGAAGGATGCTCATTAGGCGGCTCCTTACTATTAATAAAGTAATGATGCCCCATTTCAATAGCACCGTACCCCTTGATGGGATAAACTTCAATACTGCCTTCGATTAAAACCCGGGTAACTTTACCACAAATATTTTTTTTGGTGGCAGCAATAATACTATCCTTATTGGTTATCAGGCCTCCTTTATCGTGATAAAATTCAATGTCTTCAGAAAAGCAATCTGCCATGGTTTCAAGGTCGCAGGTATTATAAGCTCCAAACAAAACACTATCCATGTGAACAATCTTGTTATATAATTCTTTTGAATCAGGAATATAAGCTTTTGGGCTGTCGTCTGGCTTCTGTTTATAATTACACGCAAAAATTAATATTGAAAATGCGAGTGCAGTTATTCCCTTTTTCATTTTAAAAAGTTGAATGTTTTTGTTTTAACGGCAGGTTGCCAATGATTCTGCCGTGGAGCCGGTAAACCCGCCAGGAGTAAGCATATCTTCAAAATAATAAAAGCTTTTAGGTGGATTGGCAGTAAAGCAGGTAAGGCTGTACACTTCTCCACAAACTCCAATTTTTTTACGGGCCAAAGTAGTGGTTTGAATTTTATAATAATATTTTTTCACTGCAAGCCCACCCGGATTTGGAATAAATCCCTGTCCCAATTGGTTTGTTGAAAAAACAACCCTGTTGAATTCGTCATAAAGTGTAAACTGAATTGAATCTATATTCTGTGTAATGGGCCTGCATATTTCATTAAGGCCATCGCCATTAGGACTAAAAGCATTGGGCATAAAGATACGGCCATTATCGCCGCTGCCCGCTGTATCGGTAATAAGGCTGTCGCAGTTAATAGCCCTGTATGGGGCATCTGATTTTGAACAATCAGCAAATAATACAGCAAAAAGTATCAGTAAAAGTAATCCAGGAAATAACAATTTCATTTGTTGCAGTTTTAAAAAAGTTCTTTTGTTTCATCTTTGTAATAAAAGTTGGAAACTGTCCAGCCGGTGCCATTATTGTAAAGCACAAAGTCAAAACTCAGAAAATAATTTTCAAACTTCAATATATACCTTTTGCGTGCCAGTGCATTTTTTAATACTTTTTCCTCAACAAGCTCGTAGCTCAAAATTTTTCCATAGTATGGTAAAATGCCGGGCATTTGATCATTCAGTGTTTTGTCAATATTATCTATTACCGCAGCATCCATTACAGATTTTTGTTTGAATAGCTGTATAGCTGCAGAATATTTACCATCTACCAAAGTTTGCATCACTCTATCGCAAAACTGGTTTATACTGTCACGGGTGGTATACATTTTTGACTGCCCATAAGAAATTGAAAAAAAAGTACAAAGGATAACTACAGAGACAAGTTTACGCATAATACAGATTAATTGAATAGATATTTTTAAATGGAGCGTAAATATAGCAAGAATTCCTGTGAACGTATTGAAGTTAGTGACAGACTTGTTGTTATATCAGTTTTATAAACAGCGAAAAAAAATCAGCGTAAAATATCCTGCTTTTATTTTAAAAAAATCAGCATCAAAAACAGCGTAATTATTAATAGTATAAGGTAGGGATAAACCGATTTAATGCTGAATCGTTCTTTTACCCAAAACACAAATGCCAGCACTGGCAAGGCAACTAGTGAAGCCAGCATGGGTAACCATAATATTTCATACACAGCTCCAACCAATGCAAAATCATAAACATTTTTTATGAACAATGTGCCTGCCCAGTATGCTGTAATGGCCAAGCTGCAGCATACTAATATCAATTTTCTTTTTTGTAAGATCATTTTCATTTTTTGCAGGTACACGCCTGTTGGCGTGTTATAGGCGTGTTCAATAGAATTCGCCAAAAGGCGAATTCCTACTCCATTCCCAATCCCCAATCTTTTCCTTTTTCTGTTGCAGGCAAACCATCTTTTATCCATTTAGCGGGTTTGGCATCTTTTAAATAATAATCAAAAAACTGGCCAAGCCTTACCGAGAGGTCTTTCCTGTTCTTTCTTTCCACCAGGTTATGATCTTCGCCATTGTATTGCAGCAACCATACTTTTTTATTCAGGCGGCGCAGGGCTGTAAAAAACTCAATACCCTGGTACCAGGGCACAGCACCATCTGCATCGTTGTGCATCATCACCAGCGGTGTGGTTACTTTATCGGCAGCAAAAAGTGGTGAGTTTTTTATATACAGGTCGGGCCTTTGCCATAATGTAGCACCAATTCTGCTTTGCGATTTTTCGTATTGAAACTGGCGGTTTAAACCGGTTCCCCAGCGTATTCCACCATAAGCACTCGTCATATTACTTACCGGTGCACCGGCCCATGCTGCACGAAAAATATTTGTTTTAGTAACTAAATAAGCAATTTGATAACCACCCCAGCTTTGGCCTTGCAGCGCCATACGGGTACTATCAACAAAAGGCATTTTAGATAAATGCTTTGCAGCACTTACCACACTGTTGTAGGCACTGTTGCCGGGCTCGCCATCTTTATAATAAATATTGGGATCAAAAATTAAATACTCATTACTTACAAAATATGGTACGTTAACGGTTGAAGCACTAGGTGCCGGTCCACGATAATTATACAATCCGTCGGCATCTCTTTCGTAAAAATAAAAGATGACAGGATATTTTTTCTTAGGATCAAAATTTTCAGGTTTGTACAAAATACCTTCGCTCATTTTGCCGTCAAACATTTTCCACCGCAGCAGTTCTGCCGTAAGCCAGTTAAAATCTTTTTGCTGAGCAGCTATATCTGTAAGTTTGTTTAATGCAGCAAGATCTGCACCGGCAAACAGTTCCGACTCACTTACATTGCTTCGCTGCACAATATACGCATTGGCATTTTTTGCTTTTATAACAGCAGGAAAACTGTAAGGCCCGCCGGAAATAAATTTCGGCTCAGCCGCTTCATCTACTTTTTTAGAATAGAAACTGGCGTACTTACTTAATTTGTTTAACGACCTTAATATTATTGTTTCATTTGCCTCTATAAAACGTTTTTCCCTATCAAAACGGATATAACTAAGTTCAGTTTTAGCTGTCTTTCCCCAACCATTGGTAATGTTTATTGGTTGTTCTGTAGCTGTGGGATCAACCTGCCAGATATCGTACACATCGTTAATCAGCATGTATTGGTCATTGGCTGTCCAGCCCGTAATGCCGGCAGCACCCGGAAAATCAGGCACATCATTCTCCACATCATACAATGGTTCTTTAATTTTATCGCTGATATTTTTGGTAACAGCCGTTGTTGTATTCCAGGTAAAATAATTTTTAGTGTCCGGCTCGTACCAGTAAACATATTTACCACCAGGCGATGCAGCAAAATTTCCGATGGAATTGGCTTTAACCAGGCGCTTACTGCCATCTGCAGTACTGATTGCGTAAGCGGTTGTTCTGGTGCGGCCCTCCCATTGCAGGGCAATGCGGCTGCCTTTATTACTTGTTCCTAAAACCCAATCGGCGTTGCCCTCATCAACCATAGCAATGTTCTCAACAGCATCATTACCGAGCTGTAATATTTTATTCTCACCTGGTTTCATCACAGCCATATAACTGCGCTTTTGTTCATTGGCAAGATTTTTTAATTGCATGGGTTGCAGGTAATCATCATTATAATGCCATACATCCAGGCGGGCCAGTTCAAAATCTACCAGTGTAGTATCTTTTGCCGGCGTAATGGGTGCAGTGCCAAAAAATAATTTCTTACCATCCTTGCTGAATTTTACGGCAGCATTTTCGCTGATGGTAAAACCAATCTGCATACCTACCGTATTTTTTTCTGCAACTAATTTGGCACTATCCTGACCGGCAGTATAATGCCATAGCTTATAAAATTTCTGAAGTGACTTGGTACTGCTATCTCTTTCCACCACAAATGCAAGCTGTGTTCCTTCTTCATCAAAGCTGAAATTTTTTGCCTCGTTCAGGCTACGCATGATGGTGTCGGTTTTATCGGCAGTAAGATTATAGAGTAATACCAAAGCTATGCTGTTACTATCTTTGCTGGCCTTGGTGGTTTTAATAACCAGCTTCGTTCCTTTTTTATCAAAGGCATAATCACTTACCAGTTTAAACATTTTTTCTTTGCCATCGCTCAGCCTTCTTACAATCAAATCCGTTCCTTCTGTTGCTGCGCCTGCACCAACTGAATCGTCACCATCAGCATCTTTTACTACATCTTCGCCAACATATATTTCATCTTTACTTTTCTTAATAATTTCCTTTACAGCTTTATTGGCTGCACCAATCATTTCTTCTTTGGTAAGATTTTCTGCATTTACTGATTCTACCGATTTCCTGATAACAGAGTCAGCCAGCTTCACCAGCATATCAATATTTGATTTTGAAGAATCTACAACCGGTGTCTTTTTAGATTTCTTGCTGGTATCGGGCAACGCTTTCTCCATCTGATACGCAGCATAACCAAAACCTTTTTCCGGTGTTTTAAAACCTTTTATCCTTGCAAATTTTAAAAGGCCTTCTTTACCCAGCTCCACAATACCTATTGAATCCTTAACCATATCATCAGCTTTTTTCTTTTTAATTTTTGCCTGCCGGGTTTCCTGGAAGATGGGTTTTATTTTAAACACCACAAAGCGACTGTCTTCGGTGATAACCGCCCCATAACCACGTGCAATTGTTTTTTTCTGTTGCGTTGCAATATTTTGTATTATCAAATCTCCATCTCCTTCTTGTGGATTAATGGCATACACTGCGTACTGACCATCATTGCTGATCATTCTTTCGCCGAGGCTTTTCCAGCCATCATACACATCGTGGGTTAAAGGTTTCCCTTCCTTGCCGGCAGGCAGGTTTTGAGCTGAGACGCTTAAGCATAATAACATTAAGGCCGGGAGAAATATTTTCTTCATGTAATTGTTTTTGGAAGGTTAAAGATATTGGAAACACGGGAAATTTTTGCCGGGAAGTCGGGAAGACGGAAAGCTGCGTTTTATATAGCCTGCCATTTTAAAATTACGAACTGCCATAGATTGCTTTTTACCACTACGAAATTAAAAAGAATTTTATTTTGCCTTTGGCAAAAAAGGCTTGCCCGAAGACACGAAGGGTTTTGCCTTCGGCAAAATGGGTTCGCCACAGAGGCACGGAAGGCACTGAATTGAAGATGTATTTTTCTGTGATTCTGTGCCTCTGTGGCAATTTACAAAAGCAGCGTAGCTGCTTTTATCTTCATACCGTCTTCCCGACTTCCCGGCTAAATTATTCTTCCTCTATAAATCCCCATTCATCTCTTAGTGTATTCAATTTTCCGGCTTCCAGTTTTATGTTATCGTAATGCCCTGCCGCATTCTTTTGCCGGTAAGCCTCATACAAACTAACCGCACAGGCTACCGAAATATTCAGCGATTTAATAATGCCCACCTGCGGTATAATAAAATTTCCATCGGCCATGGCAATGATCTCTTCGCTAACACCACTATGCTCGTTACCAAACACCAGGCAAACCGGCTCAGTTAAATTAAGTTCGTGCAAACCAACGGCATCGCTGCTTAAATGCGTAGTATAAATTTTCTTAAAATTTTTTCTTATAGCAGCAAAGCATTCATCGGCATTTGTAAACTGGTGAACGGTTAGCCACTTAGCTGCGCTGGATGAACTTTTAGCGCCCCATTTTTTGTGCGCCGGAATTTTTGTATTTAAAATATAAATATCCTGCATGCCCACCGCATCGCAAGTTCTCATTACGGCAGAGATATTATGCGGATCAAAAACATTTTCCAGCAGCACGGTAAGGTCGGGCTGGCGTTTGTTTAAAACGGATGTTAGTCTTTCGATTCTTTCTGGCGTCATGGCTGCAAGTTAACGAAGAAGGCATTTAAGAAAAAGTAATTTGGTTTTGCCTTCGGCAAAAGTATAAGCCACGAAGGCACGAAGACACGAAGGTTTTGCCTTCGGCAAAAAATATTTCCCGCAGAATTCGCAAATACCGCAGAAACGATTCTGCGTAGTCTGCGGTTTCTGCGGGCAAACGAAATTCTCCGCAAGAGAACCCATTCGTGTCAATCTGTGTACTGTGCTTATCGAAGTATTCGTGGCAAAAACATTTCCGCAGGAAATCCTTCGTGTCTTCGTGCCTTCGTGGCAAAAAATTATTCCCCGCAGGGGAATCCTAAAACTCTTCGCAGTAAATCCAGCACACAAAAAATAAAACAATAATTTTGCTCAAAAAGCAACCATTTGAGCATTCCCATTCTTCTCATAACACCACCATTCACCCAGCTTAACACGCCCTACCCGGCCACCGCATACCTAAAAGGATTTCTCAATACAAAAAACATACAATCGCACCAGGCAGATCTTGGTATTGAAGTAACCTGCGCCCTCTTCAATAAACAGGCATTGCAGAAACTGTTTGATGATGTAAACGCTCTACCAAAAGATTATTCAGACAACATACAACGCATCATCGCCCTGCAAAATGATTACATCAATACCATTGATGCCGTCATGTTATTTCTGCAGGGTAAAAGCCCCACGCTGGCACATTCAATTAGCAGCCGCAATTTTTTACCCGAAGCCGAGCGCTTTGCACAACTCGACGATTTGAAATGGGCTTTCGGCAGCATGGGCACGCAAGACAAAGCCAAACACATTGCCACCATGTACCTCGAAGATCTGAGCGACCTCATCAAAGAAACCGTTGATGAACATTTTGGTTTCAGTCGCTATGCCGAGCGCCTTGGCCGCAGTGCCAACAGTTTTGACGAACTGTATTCAACACTGCAGCAACCTTACACTTATCTCGATAACATACTCATCAACATACTCAAACAAAAAATGGAAATGCTGCAACCCAATCTCGTTGCAATCTCTGTTCCTTTTCCCGGTAATTTATACACCAGCCTGCGTTGCGGCCAATACATAAAACAGCATTACCCCAATACCAAAGTGGCCATGGGTGGCGGCTTTGCCAATACCGAACTGCGCAGCCTCAGCGATGCCCGTGTGTTTGAGTTTTACGATTTTATAACGCTTGATGATGGCGAAGCACCCATAGAAATTTTATTGCAGCATCTTGCAGGCGAAAAAAAGATAGAAGACCTCAAACGCACATTCACCCTCGTAAACGGCAACGTAACCTACATCAACAATACCGCCTGCAACGATTACAAACAAGGCCAGGTAGGCACGCCCGACTACAGCGATTTCTTTTTAGATAAATACATCTCGGCAATTGAAGTCATAAACCCCATGCACAGCCTTTGGAGCGATGGCCGCTGGAACAAACTCACCATGGCACATGGCTGCTACTGGGGCAAGTGTACTTTTTGCGATATTAGTTTAGACTATATAAAAAATTACGAGCCCATCAACGCATCGCTGCTTGCCGACCGCATGGAAGCCATGATTGCACAAACCGGGCAAAACGGTTTTCACTTTGTAGATGAAGCCGCACCGCCCGCCCTCATGCGTGCATTGGCGCTGGAGATCATCCGCCGCAAACTGGTAGTAAGCTGGTGGGCCAATGTACGTTTCGAAAAAAGTTTTACCAGGGACCTTTGCGTCCTCTTAAAAGCATCCGGCTGCATTGCCATCAGCGGCGGACTGGAAGTTGCCAGCGACCGCCTGCTGCAACTGATACAAAAAGGAATAACCGTTGCACAAGTGGCAAGGGTAAACAAAAAC
>Ga0209181_10001185_pt1 | contig 46295 bp, 41 predicted proteins | sample MAT05_FD_187208 | JGI IMG/M metagenome (GOLD analysis project Ga0209181, IMG submission 187208) | Freshwater microbial communities from Lake Fryxell liftoff mats and glacier meltwater in Antarctica - MAT-05 (SPAdes) (version 2) | ecosystem: Environmental > Aquatic > Freshwater > Ice > Liftoff... | reverse complement strand
ATTATACCGCCGGAACCGCCGCGACCGGGGCCGCCGACCGAAGTGTGAGTTCGGGTGTGGGTGTGAGTGAAAGGTGAAGAGCCAGCCCCCGGCTGGCTCTTCACCTTTCACTCACACCCACACCCGCACTCGCACTACCGTACCAGGTACTCGAACTCCTTGCGGAACTCCTCGGGGGTCTGCTTCACCACGGCGGCCAACCGCGCCAGCTTCTCGGCGTCCGCGAAGTCGGTCGCGTCCAGGCGGATCATGTAGCGGCGGGCGCATTCGTAGTTCTCGGCGTCCACGTCCACCAGCCGCGTCCGCATCCGCCCGGTGGCCGGGTTGATCATGTCCTCGAAGCGCAGCGGCACCAGCCGCCCTTCGAGGAAGCTGATGATCGCCCCGTACTTCTCCGACTCTTTCGACAGGAGGAACTTCACCGCCCCGTAGCCGAGGTTGCGGGTGTACTCGGCGTCGAACGGGATGGGGTCGGCACAGCGCAGTTCGTAGCCGAGGTCCTTGTCGACGATGGTGAACTTCAGCCCCAGGGCGTTGAGCCGCTTCGAGAGAAGAGCGCGGATGATGCGGCCGAACTCGATTTCGCCGAGCCGGAGGTGCCCGAACGCGTCGCGCTCGACGTTTCCGAACCGCTCCAGGTACTCGGCCAGGGCGGCGTTCTGCTCCTCCACGCTCCGCGTCCTCAACTCGGCGACGACCTTTGCCGGCATGAGGTCCCACATGGCGGCGAGCAACCCCTTTTCGCCGATCGCCTCGAGCAGCCCCTCGGAAAGAATGGCCAGGCCGTAACCCCGCTTCTGGGCCTTGCGCTTGATCATCGAGCCGAGTAGGATGTCGCAGACGTGCTTGAGCGTGACCGGCCTGCCGCGGAACTCCTCGGCGATGATGGTGACGGTGGCCGCCGACGCCTTCCCGATGCCCAGCGCGAGGTGCCCCGCGGCGCGGCCCATGCACACGATCAGGTACCACCGGCTGGTGGTCCGGGCGTCCTCGCGGATGTTGCTGGCGACCTGCACCCCATAGTGCCGGGCCGTCTCGAACCCGAACGTCGGCACCCCCGGCGGCAGCGGGAGGTCGTTGTCGATCGTCTTCGGTACGTGCGCCACTTTGATCGCCCCGCCGCACTTTTGATAAACCTGGCTGCCGCCGAACGCCGTATCGTCGCCGCCGACGGTGACGAGGTACTGGACCCCGAGCCCCTGGAGGGTGGCGATGACGCGGTCCAGGTCTTCGGCCTTCGCGGCGGGGTTGGTCCGGCTGGTGCCGAGGATTGATCCACCGCGGTGGTAGTACGGGGCGACGTCCGGGATCGTCAGCGGCCGCGCCGCGGACGGGTCGCCGAGGACGAGGTTCTTGAAGCCGTCCTGGAAGCCGATGACCTCGAGTTCCTGGTTGATGGCCTCGATGGTGACCGAGCTGATGACCCCGTTGATCCCGGGGGCCGGCCCCCCGCCGGTGACAATTGCGAGTTTCCCGCGGCTCGGCTTGGCCATGTGCTGCACCCTTCGCTTCCCACTGCCGGGGCGGACGTTCAGTGTCAGGATCGGAACTGGTGCGGCCGTTTCAAGGGGACGCGCGACACGCTACGATGGGGGGACGAAGACGTTGCACGAAACCCTCGGAATCGCCGTGCCCAACCCAACTCACGCTATCCGCCTCCGCGGTGCCTGGGCTGTCACCAGCGAAGGGGAGCGCTTCCGTCTCAGCCGCCCGTTCGGCTGGCCCGCGGCACTCGACCCGCACGAACGGGTCTGGCTCGTCGTCGCCGGCGCGACCCCGACCGACGCGGTCGGCGTGAACGGCACACCCGTCGGGCCAGAGGCGGACATCACGGCGCTGCTCCTGCCGCGGAACGTGGTCACACTCGTGCGCGACACCGTCAGCCCGCCGGGTGAGGTGACGCTGGAAATCCGGCGGATGGATTCGGCTCTCACGTGAACCTCGCGGCGTACACGGCGTGCGCTGGCCACAAATCGCCCGACTGTACCACACGCGGCCGCGGCGTGAGCTAGGGTAGGCTCGGCGGACGGTACACCCGCCCGGTCACCCCAGGTTCAAGGTTCGCGTCCGATGTCCAGTTGCCCGACGTGCCTGACGGCACTCCCCGACGCGGCCGCCGGCTGCGCCCGGTGCGGGTCATTCGCGGCCGGCTCGCCGGTGCTCCTCACCGTAGCCCTCACCCCCGAGGGCGGCCCCGGCGTCGCCCGCCTCGACTCCCGCTACACGGCCGGCCCGCCCGTCACCCCGCCGCCCGACCGCGCCCTCAGCGGCGCTTCGCTCTCTGCGTCTCCCCCGCCGCCGCCGCCCGCCGTGATCGTCAAGCTCCGGGTGGTTCGCGGCCTGCGGGTCGGCGCCGAGTACCCGGTCTACGCCGGCCGGAACGTGATCGGCCGGTTCGCCGACCGTCCAGTGGACATCGACCTGACGGCGATCGAGCCGGACGGCCAGGTGTGGAGCTCACGCCGGCACGCCTGCCTCACCCTCGACAAGGCGCTGCTGGTGGTCGAGGACATGAACAGCCTGAACGGAACGTGGGTGAACGGCTCCCGTATCCTGGCCGGCGGGGCGCTGCCGCTGAAGGCCGGCGACATCATTCAGATCGGCGTCGCCCAACTCCGCGTCGACGTGGAAGCCGCGCCGCCCCCGTCGTGAGCGCGTATGCTGCCCCCGTGATCGTCCCCGGGGGTGTCGCATGGTCCGCTTCACGTCTCTCGTCGCAATCGCGCTCACGACCCAGCCGACTTTCGCGGCCGACCCGCCGCGGGTGGTCGTGTCGAAGGACGGCAAGGGGTTCGTGCGGAAGCCCGGCGGCGAGCCCTTCCGGCCGTGGGGCTTCAACTACGACCACGACCCGACCGGTCGGCTGATCGAGGACTACTGGACCGACGAGTGGGACCGCGTCGACCGCGACTTCAAGGCGATGGCCGGGCTCGGCGCGAACGTGGTGCGCGTCCACCTCCAGTTCGGCCGCTTCATGACCGGCCCGGACGCACCCGACGCCGCGAACCTCGCCCGCCTCGGCAAGCTGCTCGACCTCGCCTCGCGCGAGAAGCTGTACCTCAACCTGACGGGCCTGGGCTGCTACCACAAGGCCGACGTGCCGCCGTGGTATGACCGGCTCGGCGAGGCGGAGCGGTGGGCGGCGCAGGCCCGGTTCTGGACCGCGGTCGCCGGGCGGTGCAAGGGACGGTCGGTCGTGTTCTGCTACGACCTCATGAACGAGCCGGTGGTCCCCGGCGGCCGTCGGGCGGACGGCGACTGGCTCGGCCCCGCATTCGGCGGCAAGCACTTCGTGCAGTTCGTGTCTTTGGACTCGAAGGAGCGCCCGCGCCCGGACGCGGCCCGGGCGTGGACGAAGCAGCTGGCCGCGGCCGTGCGCGCGGCCGACCCGGACGCGATGGTGACGGTCGGGCTGGTGGATTGGAGTCTCGAACGGCCGGGACTTACTTCGGGATTCGTGCCGGCGCGGGTGGCGCCGGAGCTCGACTTCGTGTCCGTCCACCTGTACCCGGAGGCGGGGAAGTTGGACGACGCGGTGAAGACGCTGGAGGGGTTCGCGGTCGGCAAGCCGGTCGTGGTGGAAGAGACGTTTCCGCTGAAGTGTTCGCCGGTCGAGTTGGGTCGGTTCATCGACCGCGTAGGCCCGCGTGCGGCCGGCTGGTTCGGGTTCTACTGGGGGCAGTCGCCGGAGGAGCTGCGGCGCTCGCGCGAGTTCAAGGACGCGCTGACGCTCGGCTGGCTGGAGCTCTTCGAGCATGAGGCAAGGGCGCGGCGCGTCAGGGAGTGAGGTCGTCGGGCGACGTCACCCGGATGGCTTGGCGGATCGCCGCACGGAGGCGTTCAGCGTCCCCTACAGCACGTACCCGCTCGGAAACCGCCTGGGGAACGGAACCGAAGCGCTCTTCGAGAATGGTCAGGATTGCGTCCTGCTCACCCTTCACCACGCCCCGCTCCTCGCCCTCCTCAAGGATCGCCATATACGTGGACGACTCGCGCATCTTTTGCACCCCCATGAAGAGCGACCGGGCCACGGCCTTATCGTACCGCAAGCCCATCAGGATGAAACCCGAGCTGAGCAGCATGTTCCCCGCGTCGGCGTCGGGCCGCTCGCGCTCGACCTTCTCCGCGAAGCGCGTCACCACCTCGGGCAACCGCCCGGCCGCGTCGTCGGTCAGCAACGCGAGCGGGGCGACGCCGAGGCCGGCGGCGAGGAGGTCGTCGGCCGACAACCGCCAGACGCGGACCAGGGTGTAGTTGAAGTGCAGGTACTCTGCCCCGTCCGGCGTCGCCCGGGACAGGACGCCGGTGAGTTGCGGCGAGTCGGCCTCGCGCCGGAGGAGCAGGCCGACGGTGTAGACCGGCCCGCCGTGGCGGTGTTCGAGCAACACGTTGTAGAGGAGGAGGCGGTCGGCCAGGCTACCGTCCCAGCCCGCCTGCGGCTCGAGGTGGAGCACCCCGGCCGCCGGCGGGCGGAGACGATACACCTTGTCGGCGGCCGGGCCGACGGTGGACAGGTCGGCGTCGATCGGGTCGACGCCGCCGGCCGTGGGGACGCCGCCGACCGGGCCAAGCGCCCGCACCCAGTCGGCGGCGAAGGCGTCGAGCAGGTGCTTCAGGGTGCGGTCGAACGGCCCGGCCACGGGGTCACTCGGACTGCGGGCCGCGCGGGCCGACGTCGAACCGGGCCGCGTGAAGTACCTCGCCGGTCTCGTCGTCCTGCACCAGCGCGATCACCTGGAGCTTGGCCATCTCGAGCGGCCGGGCCGCGGTCGGGAACGGCCGCTCGTTCGCCGCGTAGTCGTCGAGGTACTTCGTCAGCTCGGAGCGGACCTGCGACACGTCCACCGCCACCGACTGCTTGCCGGCCTTGTCCGTCAGCGCCTTCCCCGCCGCCCCGCCTGGCATCGCCCGGACCACGGAGTGGTGGAACCGCAGCCGGTTCCCGCCGACGTACTTCACCGTGTCTTCGACCAGCAGCAGCCGAAGCTTCGTCTCGCCGCCCGCGGGGACGCCGGCGTACTCGACCGCGACCTCGACCTTGTCGCCGGTCCGGGTTGCCTTGCCGCTCAGCTTGATCGGCGTCGTCTCCTCCAGCAGCTCGTTGATGACGCCCGTGTAGGCCCCGTACTTGGCCTCGGCGTTGGGCATGCCGCCGCCGCCGCCGGCCTTCGGGGTGCCGTTGAACAGCGTCGTCGGGGTGCCGCCGACCTTCCCCGGGTGGAACTTGCGGTAGTAGTCCCAGCGGGCGATGGCGTCCTTGTTCGTCATCGGGTCGGGGCCGGGGATGTGCATGTGGTACTGGATCAGCACCAGGTCCTTCGACTGGTAGCTCTTGTGGAGCGCGTCGAACGCCACGTCCGCGGCGACGCACGGCGGGCACTGGGCGCCGGTGAACAGCTCCATCACCACGGCGCGGTTGGCCTTCGAATCCTTGCGGCCGGCGAACGGCTCAGGCTTGAACGGCGGCACCGTCGCGTTGTACTCGTCGTCGAGCCGCTTCTCGAGCCGCTGGAGGCGGCCGTCCACCTCCTTCAGCTCGTCGCCGCCGGCCGCCGTCAGCGCCGTCTTCAGGGCGGTGAACACCTTCACCTGCGTCGCCGCGGCCGGCTCCTTGTCGGTGAACCCCTTCGTGAGCGGGCGAAGGGCGTCGGCTGCGGTGGCTTCGAGCCCCTTCACCCCGGCCAGCGACTCGGCGGCCTGCACGGTCACGAACCGCGTGTAGTCCGGGCCGTAAGGGGCGGCGCGCTTGCCGATCGTGGTCAGCAGCGAGCGCGCCTCGTCGGCCTTCAGGTCGGCCTTCGCACCGAGTTCGATGAGCGACAGCGCGGCGTCGATGGCGATCGGCTGGTCGGCAGCCGCGGCGACCGCCTTACGGAGGAGCCCCGGCACCTTCTCGTCGGCTTCCTTCGCGGCCTCGTCGGCCTGGGCAAGGAGGTCCTTCTTCTTGTCGGCGTCCTTCGCGAATCGGGCCTGACTCCGGAGCGAATTCGCCTTGAAGGACAGCTTGTTCGCTTCGGTGATCTCGGGGACGGCCTTCCCCGGCGTGACCGCGGCCGTGATCTCGTCCTTGTCCGTGCGGGTGAGCTTCGCCCGGAACTGAATCGTCTCGTTGCCGAACGAGCCGAGGATGGTGTCTTCGGCCTTGCCCGTCACGCCGCTGAACGCGGGGCCGTTACTGAACGTGATCGACACCCGGCCGCCGGTCACGGTCGCGGACTTCACGGTGAACGGCTGCCCGTTGGGCGGGGTGGCGACGACCTTCGCGGTGGCCTTGTCGCCCTTCGCGTCGATCTTCACGATGCAGTAGTTCTGTTCGCTAGAGCTGCCGCGGGGGGAGTAGCTGAGGAGCCAGTTGCCGGCCGGGTCGGCCTGGGCGGCGGGGGCGGGAGCGTTCATCGCCGCGGCGGTGGCGAGTACCACGACCGCGGGCCAGGCAAGGCGTCGCATTGGGCAACCCCTGGGTAAAGGAGCCCCGCCACCCGGCGGAATACGGCCGGGAATGTTGACTCGCGGGGTGAGGTATAAGTAGGCCGCTCGCGCGGAGTTGCCAGGGGGATGTGGCCCACCCGTTGCCACGGGTGGGCTTTCGGCGCGTCAATAGGCTCGCGCGAAGACCACTCGCCGCGGCGACGGCTTGCCAGTGAACAGGCACACCCCAGGCTCCCCGGTGTCGTTGAACGGCAGGCAGCGGACCGTCGCCTTGTACTCCTTCTGCACTTGGTCCTCGACCTCGCGGCTGCCGTCGTAGTGGGCGGAAACGAACTTCAGGCCCGAGCCGCCCTCGTCGCCGTCCTTCTCGACCGGGAACAGCGCCTGGAACTCGGCCAGCGTGTTCGCCGTCACCGTGTTGGCGTCGCGGAACGCCTTCGCCTTCTCGAACAGCTTCACTTGAATGTCGCGGAGCAGGGCGTCGACGTGCGCCGCGGCGCCGGTCAGTGGCACGCCGAACTGCTTCCCCTCCTTGCCGGGCACGTCGCGGCGGGCGACGGCGCACGCCGACTTCTCGATGTCCTTCGGCCCGATCTCGACGCGCACCGGCACCCCACGCAACTCGTGCTCGGCGTAGCGGAAGCCGGGCTGCTTGTCGAACATCGTGTCGATCTTCACCGCGATCGGCTCGTAGCCGTAGAAGTCGTCACGGGGGAGGGTACGCAGCTCGGCGGCGAGCGCCTCCGCGGCGGCGATGCTCGGGCCGCGCTCAGCGTCGTTCCGGCCGAGCGGGACGATCACGACGTGCGTCGGCGCCAGCCGCGGCGGGCAGACGAGGCCGTTGTCGTCGGAGTGCGTCATGATGAGGCCGCCGATGAGGCGCGTGCTCACGCCCCAGCTCGTCGCCCAGGGGTGCTCCTCCTTGTTCGCCGCGTCCTTGAACGTCACGTCGAACGCCTTGGCAAAGTTCTGCCCGAGGAAGTGCGAGGTGCCCGCCTGGAGCGCCTTGCCGTCCTGCATCATGGCCTCGATGCACAGCGTGTACACCGCGCCGGGGAACTTCTGGGCGTCGGTCTTCGGCCCGACCAGCACTGGCATCGCCATCCACTCCTCGGCGAAGCGGCGGTACACGTCCACCATGCGGTGCGTTTCCTCCTCCGCCTCCTTCGCGGTGGCGTGGGCGGTGTGCCCCTCCTGCCACAGGAACTCGGCAGTGCGGAGGAACAACCGCGTGCGCATCTCCCAGCGCACGACGTTGGCCCACTGGTTGATCAGCAGCGGCAGGTCGCGGTAGCTCTGAATCCACTCCTTGTACGTCCGCCAGATGATCGTCTCGGACGTGGGCCGGATGACGAGCATCTCGTCGTCGCTCAGCGCGGCCTTCGGGTCGGGCATCAGCCCCTTGCCGTCGGGTTTGGGGATGAGCCGGTGGTGGGTGACGACGGCGCACTCCTTGGCGAAGCCTTCGACGTGCTCGGCTTCTTTTTCCAGGTAGCGCTTGGGGATGAACAGCGGGAAGTAGGCGTTGACGTGGCCGGTGTCCTTGAACAGCCGGTCGAGGGCGCGCTGCATCTTCTCCCAGATCGCGTACCCGGTCGGCTTGATGACCATGCACCCGCGCACGTCCGAGTTGTCGGCCAGGCCGGCCTTCTGGACCACGTCCAGGTACCAGCGGGGGTAGTCTTTCGCGCGGGGCGTGATGGCGTCGGCCATGAGCGGATTTCCTGAGTGAACCGGGGTGGTGTTATACGAGCCGCAGCGGGGACTTTTGCCGCACGATAGAAGACCGATGACGCACGATCTGAACACAAATCCGGGTTCGGATCGTGCGTCATCGGTCTTCTATCGTGCGGCAAAAAACTCTGTCTGGCGGTTGCCCTCGACGCCGCTCGCGGCCCGCTGTATGCGGCCGGTTCCGCGTTCGGGAGCTCCAGAATGGACCGCCGCGCCGCGTCCGGGTTCGTCTGCGTGCTGCTGCTCTTGTGCGGTTGCGTTCACCGCGGGACGTTCTCCCTCGAGAAGCTACTCGGCTGGGAGGAGACCGGCACGAACAACGTCATGCCGGTGTCGCTGCCGACGTCCGAGCGCGTCGACGGCCTGGGCCGCCGCATCGTCGCCCAGAGCCCGTTCAGCGGGCTTGAGCCGCTGTTCCACGTCGTTTGGGTCCGCGATTCGGTCCTGTTCCACCGCGGCACCGCGGAAGTGTTCATCAGCGCCGGCCTCGTCGAGAAGTGCAGGACGGAGCCCGAACTGGCGGCGGTGCTGTGTGCGGAGTTGGGCAAGATGTCCGCCGAGAAGCGCCGCGCCGCCGCCCACGGCAAGGACCGCGACGGCATCGCCAGCGTGTCGGCCCCGAACCCGAACGCGCTGGACGCCGAGAAGGCCGCCGAGGTTTCGCGGCAGGAGAAGGCGGCGCCGCACCGCTTCACCGCCGACGATTTGAATGCCGAGGCCGTCGCACGCGATCTGCTTCGCGGAGCCGGTTTCGACCCCCGCGAGTTGGATAAGGTCCAGCCGCTGTTGAAGCAATCGAACCGCGGAGACGACATCCGCAAGCAAATGGCCGGCAGTGCCGCGGCCCCGAAGTGGGAGCGGTAATCCGCACGTCGCCCTTGCCGCCGGGCGGGTGCAGGGTACTTTGTAAAGAACCTTTACGAAGTCCCCGCTCCCCACTCCCCGGGTGCAGCAATGGCGCGGTGGTCACGTCTCGGGCTGGTCGCGGCGGTCGCGATCGGCCTCGGCTTCATCCCGGCGTGCGGCAAGAAGGACACGTCGGCCCGGCCGAAGATCGGCATCATCACCAACTGCGTGGACCCGTTCTGGGATCTGTGCGAGGCCGGGGCCAAGAAGGGCGCCGCCGACTTCGACGTGGAGCTGGTGTTCAATCAGCCGAAGTCCGGCGACGGCGACATCCAGAAGCCGGTCGTCGACGCCTGGGTCAGTCAGGGGTTCAGCGGCATCGGCGTGAGCGTCATCAAGCCGAAGGAGCAGACCGACGACCTGCGGCTCGTCGCCAAGAAGTCGGTGCTGGTGACGATGGACAACGACGCCCCGGACTCGGGCCGGGTGTGCTACGTCGGGGTGGACAACAAGGAGGCCGGACGTGCAGTCGGTCGGCTCGTCAAGAAGGCGCTGCCGAACGGCGGCACCGTCGCGCTGTTCATCGGCAGCGTCACGTCGGCGAACGGCCAGGCCCGGCCGGCGGGCGTGCTGGAGGAGCTGGCGACGACGGAGAAGAACGGCACCCCCGGCAAGCACCCGACGCGGCCCGAACTGAGCGGCAAGTACTACGGCAACTACTTCCTGGTGGACGGCGAGCCGAAGATCGACGACATGGTGAAGGAGAAGGCCGCGAGCAACGCCCAGGCGATGCTGAGCCGGCTCGACGGCGTGCCGGACCTGTGCATGGTCGGGCTGTACGCCTACAACCCGCCGTCGATCCTGGAGGCCGTCCGGTCGAAGAACCTCGTCGGCAAGGTGAAGGTCGTCGGGTTCGACGAGAACCAGGAAACGCTGAGGGCCATCGCCGACGGGCACATCGAGGGGACGGTGGTGCAGGACCCTTACAACTACGGCTACAAGACGGTGGAGGTGCTGGCGGCCGAGGCCCGCGGCGACACGTCGAAGCGGGTAACGGGCTCCGCCCCGTACCAGGTCATCACCCGCGATGGCGGGCCGGACCAGACGATCAACAACCTGCACATCAAGTTCCCGAAGGCGGGCGATTACCTGACGCTGATGCGCGAGCAGTTGGCGAGCGTCAAGAGGTGAGCCCCGTGAAGCCCGGCGAGGGCAGCCCCCGAGCGTTCGTGTCGCCGTCGCCCCGGACCACACCCCGGGTCGCCGCCACCGCTGTCTCGAAGCGCTTCCCCGGGGTCGTGGCCCTGGACGGCGTGTCGGTGACGCTCGCGCCCGGGGAGGTGCTCGCGGTCGTCGGCGAGAACGGCGCCGGCAAGTCCACCCTGATGAAGATTCTCGCCGGCGTCTACCATCCGGACGAGGGCTCGGTCGAGCTCGACGGCCGCCCCGTCCGCTTCGCCGGGCCGGCGGCGGCGACCGCGGCCGGCGTCGTGCTCATTCACCAGGAACTCAACCTCGCCGAGAACCTGACCGTCGCCGACAACCTGTTCCTCGGCCGCGAGGTCACCGTCGGCGGTAAACTCCTCGTCCTCAACAACGGCGCCATGACCGGGCGTGCGGCGGCGCTCCTGGCCCGCGTCGGGCTGCCGGCCGACCGGGTGACCCGCCGCGTCGAGACACTCCCGCCGGGCGAGAAGCAACTGGTCGAAGTCGCGCGAGCGCTCGGCACCGCGGTCCGCGTCCTCATCATGGACGAGCCCACGTCGAGCCTCACGCAGCGCGAGACGGAACGGCTCTACGAGGTGATCGACGCACTGCGCCGCGACGGGGTGTCGGTCCTGTACATCTCGCACCGGCTCGCCGAGGTGAAGCGCTGCGCCGACCGCGTGGTGGTGCTGCGCGACGGCAAGAACGCCGGCGAACTGGCGAAGGCCGACGTGACGCACGACAATATGGTCCGGCTGATGGTGGGCCGCGACATGAAGTCGTTCTACCCGAAGGTTCATTGCACCGGCACCGGCGGCGCTGCGGTCCTGTCGCTGGCCGGACTCCGCTACCGGAACGGCCCGGACACCCCGGTGTCACTCGACGTCCGCGCCGGCGAAATCCTCGGCATGGCCGGGCTGGTCGGTGCCGGCCGCACGGAGTTGGCGGAGGCGGTCTTCGGCGTGCGTCACGTCACGCACGGGTCGGTCGCGCTCGGCGACCAGCCGCTGGCGGTGAAGTCGCCCGCCGACGCCATCCGGGCGGGCGTATTCCTCGTCCCCGAGGACCGGCGGCTGCACGGGCTCGTCACCGCCGAGACGGTCGGGTTCAACCTCAGCCTCCCGAACCTCGACCGCCTCCGCTCGCGGTTCGGCATCCGGCGCCGCGCCGAGGCCGAACTGCACGCCACCTGGATCGAAAAACTCCGCGTCAAGACGCCGTCCGCGGCGCAGACCGTCGGGCTTCTTTCCGGCGGGAACCAACAGAAAGTCGTGTACGGCAAGTGGCTCGCGCGCGGCCCGCGCGTGCTGATCCTCGACGAGCCGACCCGCGGCGTCGATGTCGGGGCGAAGGCCGAGATTTACGCGTTGGTGGACGAGCTGGCCGGGCGCGGCGTCGCGGTGTGGATGATTACGAGCGACATGGAAGAACTCCTCGGCATGTCCGACCGGGTGGTCGTGATGCACGAGGGGCGGCTGGCCGGCGAGTTGTCCGGCGCGGCGGTGACCGAAGAAGCCGTGATGCGGCTCGCAACCGGGGGGGAGGCCGGATGAGGCCCGTCCGCACGATCCTGAACGCCCTCGCGCCGGTCGTCCGGCCGGTGGCACGGAAGCTGGCCCCGGTCCTCCGGCGGCTGGCGCCCTCGCCCGGAGTGCGCCGCATCCTCGGGGTACTCGGCTTGCTCGTCGCACTCTACGCGGGGCTCGTCGGTACCTACGTCGAGAACGCCCCCGGGTTCGAGCCGGCGGCGCGGACCCAGCAGCGGATTCAAGGAAACCTGATCGACGTGGCCAGCATTCAGGGCCGCTACGGCGTCATCACGCTCGGGGCGGCGCTGGTCATCATCACCGGCGGCATCGACCTGTCGATCGGCGCCGTGGTCGGCTTCTCGGCGGTGCTGTTCGGCGTGCTCACCGAGCGCGGCGTTCACCCGTTCGCGGCGTTCCCCCTCGTCATCGCCTGCGGCGGGTTCGTGGGGTGGGTGAACGGCGTGCTTGTCACCCGGCTAAAACTCCAGCCCTTCCTGGTGACGCTCTGCGGGATGTTCGTCTACCGCGGCGCCGCCCGGCTGCTCGCGGGGACGGTCAGCCGCACGGCGACGGTCGAGGCCCAGCCCGACTTCGCGGGGTCGCTTCAAACACTCCGCTACATCCTGGTCGGCAAGGACGCGACGGGCGAGTTGCAGTTCCCGGCGCAGTTCGTGGTGCTGCTGGTGCTGGCGGCGGTGGTCGGCTTCGTCCTGCACCGCACGGCCTACGGCCGCTACTGGTACGCGATCGGGCACAACGAACTGGCCGCGAAGTACGCCGGCGTGAACGTGGACTGGCAACGGACGTGGGTGTACGTCGTCTGCTCGGCGCTTGCCGGGCTGGCGGGCGTGCTGCTGTTCCTCGACTCGGCGTACGTGCAGGCCGACAGCGGCGGGCAGTACCTGGAGCTGTACGCGATCCTCGGTGCCGTGCTCGGCGGGTGCAGCCTCCGCGGCGGCGAAGGGACGGCGATCGGCATGGTGCTCGGGGCGATGGTGCTGCCGGTGCTTGAAAACCTCGTCACCATCCGCGGCCTCAAGAGCGACCTCATCCCGACCGTAATCGGACTCACGCTCCTGGCCGGCACGATTCTCGACGAGTTCATACGCCGACGACAGAGAGCGAGACACTAGACGCAGAAAGCCCACCGGGTGCGACCGGTGGGCTTCGCGGCATTTCCCCATCGAGCTACGCCGCCTTAGCGGCGGCGGCCCACATCATGTACGCGACGCGCTCCCGCAGTTGCGACCGACGGCGGCGGTGCTGGTACACGTCGCGGTAGGTGTAGTACAGGGCGGCGATCGCCAGGCAGGCCAGGTCGCAGACGATCAGGTGGATCATGGTCGAGAGCCCGGTTTCGGGCGACGCGGGGCGGGGGGAAGATGCTCGAATCTAGAACGGCGTCTTGATGGGTCAACCGCCAGTGGCGGGAAAATGGACGGTGTCGGCGCCGGGTTTTCCGGCACCCGCCGGGTGGATTCAGCCGACGGTGGTACTGGCGGGCACTTCCAGCTCGCCGCGGAGGCCGGCCAGCCCTTCGCTGCCGAGCCGCACGAGCCGGCCGCCGACTTCGACCTCGAACAGGTCGTCCAGCGGCTGGTAGTGGAGGATGTGGACCCTCGCCCCCGGCGTCAGTCCCAGGTCGCGCCAGTGCCGGAGACGGGCCGGGTTGTCGTCCTGAACTTCGCGGATCACCACGCGCGCGCCCTCGCGGAACTCCGACAGACGCAGGAGCTCGCGCCGCCGCAGCTCGCCCGTACTCGACGGGATGGGGTGGCCGTGCGGGTCTTCCAGCGGCTCGCCGAGGTAGTCGGCCAGCGCCTGCTCGAGACGCGGCGAAATGGCGTGCTCCAGCGCCTCCGCCTCGACATCGACCTCGCTCCAGTCGAGCTTCAACACCTGCGTCAGAAACAACTCGACGAGCCGGTGGCGGCGGATGACGCGGAGGGCTTCCGACAGCCCCGCGGGTGCGAGTCGGGCGCCGGACTTCGGCGTGTAGTCGATCCACCCGGCGTCGGCGAGCCGCTTCAGCATCCCGGTCACGGACGGCGCTTTCACGGCGAGCGCGGCGGCGATCTTGGCGGGCGGTACGAAGTCGTCGCCGCCGCCGAGGCGGTGGATCGCCTTGAGGTAGTCCTGCACGGCCTGCGACGGCTGGTCGGGCATGCCGGCTCCGGCACCGGTGGGAGTGGTCCCCGCCATCCTAGCGGACGGCCGGGGCGAATGCCGCGGGAATCCCTCAGGCGGCGGTCCGGGCGCGGCCCGGGGCGGCGTCGAGAAGGTAGGCTGCGGCCCGGTCGCACGCACCGGGGCGGGCCTCCTGCTCGGTCAGCGCCCGTAACCGCTCCACGACCGCCGTGCGGGCGGAGTCGTCGTTGAGCCAGCGCAGGATCGGCGCCGCGACGGGGCCGGGGTCGTCCGAGTGCGTGGCGTGTTCGGGGAACAGTTCCTCGCCAGCCAGGAGGTTCACGAGGCTCATGTACGGCACCTTCACGAGCATGCGCACCAACTTGAGCGTCCATCGGCCCATCCGGTAGACGACGACGGTGGGGACGTGCCGGCCCATCAGTTCCAGCCCGACGGAGCCGGACACGGCGACGCACGCGGTCGCCATCGCAATCACTTCCGGCGTCCGCCCGACCATCACTTCGACCGGCAGGTTCAACCCGGCGAACGCTTCCCGGCAAACGTCGGCCTGCCGGTCGTTGAACGCCGCGACGCGGAAGCGCACGTCCGGCCGCTCCGCGGCAACACGCCGCGCGGCGCCGACGAGCAGCGGCAGGTTGGCCGTTACCTCCTGGTCGCGGGAGCCGGGGAGGAGGCCGACGATCGGCCCCCCCGCGGCCCGCTCAGTGGCGACGAGCGCGGCGTCCGGCTGCTGGGCGGCGAGTTCGTCGAAGTACGGGTGGCCGACGAAGTGGGTGGCAACGCCGCGGTCGCGGTACCACTTCTCCTCGAACGGGAGGGCGGTGAGGACGCCGGCGCAGAAGCGGCGCATCTTCTTGACCCGGTGGCTGCGCCACGCCCAGACCTGCGGCGGCATGAGGTAGTATACGGGGATGCCGGCAGCGTGCGCCCGCTTCGCCAGCGGCAGGTTGAAGCCGGCGCAGTCGATGACGACAACCGCGTCCGGCCTGTCGGCCGCCCAGCTGTCTTGCGCTAACCGGGCGGCGCGGAAGAACGTCCGCAGGTGTTTCAGGACGCGGACGAAGCCCATCACCGCGTGCTTCGCCAGCGGGAAGAGGACGTTCACGCCGGCGGCGGTCATTTTCGGCCCGCCGAGGCCGGTAACGCGGACCGACGGGTCGCGCCGCAGAAGGGCGCGAACGAGGTTGGCGCCGTGTAAATCGCCGCTCGGCTCGCCGGCGGAAAGGAACAGGTGCATGGCGTCCGTGCCGCGGGGGTGATTCTGAGGTGAGAGTCTAGACGTTCGTGCCCCCGCGAAAAAGCCCAGCCGTGGCAACGTGGCAACGGCCGGGCTCCGCACGTCTTCACCGCGTCGGGATCGGCGACACGCCGGACTCACGCTTGCCGGTCGGCAGGGCGGTCGGCTCGGCGACGCGGCGGTAGCCGAGCGAGCGCATCACCTCCAGCACCTCGCTCCACGTCGGGAAGGGGCGGCGGTTCTCGCGCTTGTACCGGTCCATGGCCTTCATGAAGTCGGTTTCTTCGTCGTTGTAGTCGCGCTCGCAGGTGGTCGGGTCGATCAGGCGGCGGCGCTCGCTGGCCGCGCGCTTGGCGGCGGCGTTGGCAGCGCGGCGGTCCTTCGCCACCGGGATGTTGCGCTTGCGCCGGTCGTTGAGGTACGCTTCACTCTCGGCCGACGAAGCGGGCGCGGCCGCGGGCGGCGGCGTGACGTTCGGGTTGGACATCGGTACAGTGCCTCGCAGCCGGTTAGGGGGGTGGCTGAGGGGCCAGGCTTACCATCCGGCCGGGGTGCGTCCTGCGCCGGTCTTCGGGGATGGACGGGTCACACTCAGCCTACCCGACGTGCGGGGTGTGTCAACCGATATTCAGCGCCGGCGCCAATCCGAGGGGGAAAAACGGGTGCGGGTTGTGACGGTGGCTCAAAACGCGTGCTATGGGGGAACTTCACCGCCCGCGGCGGCGGCTCAGGGCGACGTTCGCGAGGAGCAGCACGCCGATCAGGATGTACTGCATCTCCACGGGGACGTTGAACAGACTGACGCCGTTCTTGATGAGCCCGAGGATGGCGACGCCGAGCAGCGCCCCGACCACCGTACCGCGGCCGCCCGCGAGGCTCGCCCCGCCGATGACCACGGCGGTAATCACGTCCAGTTCCAGCTGCTCGCCGAGGGTCGGGTTGCCGCTGTTGCTGTGGGCGAACATCAGAACGCCGGCCCAGCCGGTGAGGAGGCCACTGAGGACGTACACCGCGAGCTTGGTCCGCCGCACGTCTACGCCGCAGAGGCGGGCCGTCGCCTCGTTCGATCCGACCGCGTAGAGGTGCCGGCCGAACACCGTCAGGCGCAGCAACACCGCCACCACCATGGCGAGAGCGACAAGCGACCACAACCCGGGGTTCAGCGCCGATGTCTTACCGATGGTGACGACCCAGTCGGGCGTCACGCCGCCGGGAAAGGCCAGGGTGGTGCGCTCGGCCTGCCACACGGCCAACCCGCGGGCGACGCCGAACATGCCGAGCGTGGCGACGAACGGCGGCAGGTCGAGCCGTGTGACGAGTAACCCGTTCGCGAGCCCGCACAGCCCGCCGGCGAGAACGCCCGCCGCGACCGCTGCCAGACTCGCTTCCGCGACGCTGCCCGACGACGCGAGCACGGCGGTGTAGACGCGCATCGTCACGACCGTGACCAGAGCGACGACGGCGCCGACCGACAGGTCGATGCCGCCGCTGATGAGCACGAGGAGCATCCCGAGCGCGACCACGGCCGGGATGGTGCCTTCGTGCAGTAGGACTTCCAGGTTGCCGAGGCTGAGGTACGTCTTGAGGCCGCCCTGCGAGCCGATGAGGACGGCGAACAGGAGGAACACTCCGACGAACCCGGCCCACGGACCGGCGGGAACGGCGAGGCGCTTCGGGGGGGCGTCAGGCATGGTGGGCGGGGGTTGAAGGAGTGTTCGCGCCGGTCGCCGCGGCGATGACGGCTTCCGGCGTCCAATCCGCGACGGGGCGGGCAGGTCCGAGGACGCCGCGGGCCATGACCGCGATGCGGTCGCAGACGCCGAACAGCTCGGGTAGATAGCTGCTGACCAGCAGCACCGCCTTCCCCGCGGCGGCCAGTTCGCCGATCAGGCGGTAGATGTCGGCCTTACTCGCCACGTCCACACCGCGAGTCGGCTCGTCGAGGAGGAACACGTCCGCGTCCTGGTGGAGGAGGCGGGCGAGGGCCACCTTCTGCTGGTTGCCGCCGCTGAGTTCGCCGGCCGGCTGGTCGGCGTCGCGGTGCTTCACGCTGAGCCGGGCGAGCTGGGCGGACGCGGCGGCGCGGACGCGCGCGGGCTTCAGGAAACCGAGTCGGGCGAGAGGGCCGAGCCGGCTGAGCGTCAAGTTGTCCGCAAGGCTGCGCGGCAGGGCCAGCCCTTCTTCCTTGCGATCCTCGCTGAGGAAGCCGAGCCCCTGCCGGATGCGCTGCGGTGGGGTGGCGCTGCCGGTGATGGTATAAACCTTCACCGTGCCCTGACGAACCGGGGCGAGGCCGTAGACGGCGCGGAGGAGTTCGGTCCTCCCGGAGCCGATCAGCCCGGCGAGGCCGAGGATTTCGCCGCGTCGAAGGGTCAGGCTCGCGGAGTGGGGCAGGGGGGTGCCCGCGACTCCGCTCAGGTCGAGGACGACTTCACCGGCGGTATGCGGCACCCGCGGGTACTGCTCGTCCACGGCCCGGCCGACCATCAGCTCGACGAGCCGGCCGCGGGTCACGTCCGTCACTCGGCCGGTCCCCACGGCGGAGCCGTCGCGGAGGACGGTGTAGCGGTCGGCGACCGCTTCGATTTCTTCGAGGAAGTGGCTGATGTACACCACCGTCACGCCACGGGCTTTGAGCCGGGCGACCAGCGCGAACAGCCGGCGGGCGTCGTCCTGGGTGAGCGCGCTGGTCGGTTCGTCGAGCACGAGGAGCTTCACGTCCGTCAGCAGGGCGCGGGCGATTTCGACCACCTGCCGGGCGGCGGGGGACAACGATTCTACCGACGCGGCGGGGTCGATCTCCGGGTGACCCAGTTCGGCGAGCGCTGAGCGGACGCGCTCGCGGTCGGCGGCCTTCCGCAGAAATCCCGCGGTCGTCGATTCGAGCCCGAGCAGCACGTTGGCTTCGACCGACAGGTGCGGGCAGACGGCGAGTTCCTGGTAGATCATGGCAACGCCATGCCGCCGCGCCGCCTGCGGGCCGGCCGGGCGGTAGAGGGTGCCGTCGAGTTCCATCGTGCCGGCGTCGGGCGGTTCGGCGCCGCTGAGCACCTTCATCAGCGTGGACTTGCCGGCGCCGTTCTCACCGACGAGCGCGTGTACCTCGCCGGCGGCCAGCTCCAGGTCCACGCCGCGGAGGGCGTGCGTCGGCCCGTAGCTCTTGCGGACGCCGGTCATCCGGAGGCGCGGGGCGGTCACGGCGTCGCCCCCCGCATCGGGAAGCGCGGCGGGTTCATCACGCGCCGGGCCTGCAACTCCGGGTCGAACAGCCCGCGAATCGCCTCGCTGCCGACGTTCGCGCGCGTCACGACGTACTCGCCGGTGCTCAGGTCCATCTGCGTGCGACCTGCGTTCACGTCCTCGCCGAGCCGGTGCCGCACGGCGCACCACGTCGAGAGGTAGCCCATCCGGTACGGGTCTTGAAGGACGCTGCCGACCACATCGCCGTTCTGGACGGCGTGCAGCAGCGGCTGGCTGGAATCGAACCCCATCACCAGCACTTTGCCGTTCAGTTCCTGCGAGCGGAGCACGTCCACCAACCCGCTCGCGGACGACTCGTTCGGAGCGAACACGGCGTCCACCTGGTCGCGGTACTGGAACACCAGCGGGCCGGCTTCACGCATCGCCGAGTCGCGCGTCGAGCCGGCGTAGCGGTCGGTCGAGAGCCACACGGCGTCCGGGCACAGCCGACGGGCCGTGTCCTCGAAGCCCTTCTCGCGCTGCTCCGTGCTCTCGGAGCCGACCGCGTAGCGGAACAGGATCAGCTTCGGCGTCTCCTTCCTGCGGCGCTTCAACTCGCCGATCAGGTGCTCGGCCGCGAGGCAGCCGCCGCGATAGTTGTCGGTGGCGACGTATTTGACGAAGTGATCCGGGTCGGCGAGGCCGGAGTCGATGACGACGACCGGCAGCCCGGCGTCCGCGGCCCGGCGGACGCACGCCGTCATGGTGCGGCTGTGCTGCGGGGCCAGCACGATGCCGTCGGCACCGGTGGCGACGCGGCGGTCCACGATGCGGATCTGCTCCATCGCGTCGCGCTCGCGGAGCGGGCCGTCGAAGATGATGCGGACGCGGCGGTTCTCGGACGCCAGCAGGTCGGAGGCACACCGCTCCGCGCCGCGGCGGACGGACTGCCAGTGTTCGTGCGTCATCCCCTTCGGAATGACCACGATCACCAGTTCGTCCGCGTCGCCGCCGCAGCCGGCGGACAGGCCAGTGGCGAGTAACAGGAGGATGCGCAGGCCGCGAAACATGCCGGGTGTCCGGGGGGAGGCCGGGCCGTTGGGCGAAAGCTAAGGGGGGCGGCGCGGCGGGTCAAGTTGCCGGGGCAGAATTCCCGATAGAACCCCGATGACCGGCCGCTCGGCCGGCACCCCGGGGACCGCCGCGGATGGCGAACGGCCAGCCGGTCAACCTGATCCGCGTGTTCGACTTCTACCTGGCCCTGATGGTCGTCATCAGTCTGGTCCGGCGGGGGGAGGTGTACTGGGACGCGGTCCGTCTCATGTTCGCCGTCCGCGGCCGATGGCCCCGGCTCATGAGCCGACTCGCCGATCACGGCAGCCTGCTGCTGAACTGGGAGTTCTTCCGCCCCGCGATGCTGGCGCTCGGCCTGGCGCTGATCCAGATGATCTGCTCGCGGGTGATCTGGCCGGACGCCGACCTCGACGGCGACACACTCCGGGCCGACTGGGTGTGGTTCGCCGTCGTGGTCGCGGCCGTGCTGCCCATGCTGGCGGTGGACGTGTACTTCGTCGTGAGTGTCGGCCGGTTCGACCACTCGGAGACGGTGACGTACCTGGACCAGGCCGAGAGGTGGCTCGGCTGGCGCGGCCCGCTGGTGAAGATCGTCACGCTCGGGATGGTGAACCCGTCGCGGATGGTGGACGCCGAGGTGCGCAAGAGCATGACCGAGTTCGGGGCGACGGCGCGGTCGTCGCTGTGGTGGGTGTCGGCGCAGATCGGCTGCCGGGTGCTGTTCGGGCTCACCCTGTGGGCGGCGTGGGCGGTACGCCTCTGAAAGCCCGGGGACGGCCGTCCCCGGGCTTTGCTCAGCATTGAGAGACGACTCGTGAGCCAACTCGCGCCCTACGACGCCGACGCCGCGAACCGCGTGTGGCAGCACGGGATGCACGAGGAGCAGCTGTTCCACAACCGGCTGAACTACTTCTCGTTCCTCGAAACCGGCCTGCTGACGCTCTGCGCCGTGCTCTACAACAAGGAGCCGGCGCTGGCCCTGTTCGTGCCGCTGGCCGTCGTCGGGCTCCTGTTCACGCTCCTGTGGCTCCTCATCCAGACGCGGCACTGGGCGTACTGCGAACACGTCCACCGCCGCACCCGCGACCTCGTCCCCGACTACCGCGAGACGCTCGCCGGCTGGGCCGGCCCCGGTCGGAGCGACGGCTGGTCCATCTCCCGCCCGCTGGCGCTGGCCGTGCCGCTGCTCTTCGCCTTCACCTGGGTCGGCTTCCTGACGTGGCTGCTGCTTCGGACCCAAGCACCTGCCACGGACACCAACATCACCCCCGAGCGCGCCGCGATCCTGGCGCTGACGCTCGTGCTCGGCTGGGTGGTGATCCGCCTCCGTCGGGCCGAACGGCGGCTGAAGGAAGTGCGCGCCGCGGTCAGTTCGTCGGCCGTTCCTCGAAGCGGAGGTGCTTGACCGACTCGCCCTTGTCGCGAAGCTCGACCAGCGCGTCGATGCCGATGTCGAGGTGCGCACGCACGAACTGCGCGGTCACGGCCGCGTCGCTGCGCGAGGTCTTCACCCCCTCGGGCGTCATCGGGTTGTCCGAGACGAGCAGCAGCGCCCCCTTCGGGATGTGGTTCGCAAACCCGACCACGAACACCGTCGCCGTCTCCATGTCGATCGCCGACGCGCGGATGTCAGTGAGGTACTGCTTGAACTTGCTGTCGTGCTCCCACACCCGGCGGTTCGTGGTGTAGACGGTGCCCGTCCAGTAGTCGAGGTCGCGCTTCACGATGGCCGCCGACACCGCGGCCTGGAGGCGGAACGACGGCAAGGCTGGAATTTCCGGCGGCATGTAGTCGTTGCTCGTCCCCTCGCCGCGGATCGCCGCGATGGGGAGGATGAACTCGCCGACCTTCGTCTTCTTCAGCCCGCCGCACTTCCCCAGGAGCAGCACCGCCCGCGGCTTCACGGCCGCGAGCAGGTCCATCACCGTCGCCGCCATCGCGCTCCCCATCCCGAAGTTGAGGATGGTGATGTTCTCGGCGGTTGCCGACTGCATCGGCCGGTCGCGGCCGACGACCTTCACGCCGAAGCGTTCCGCGAACAAGTCGAGGTAGTTGGTGAAGTTCGTGAGGAGGACGTACTTGCCGAACTGGTCGAGCGGCCGGCCGGTGTAGCGCGGCAGCCAGTCCGCGACGATCTCGGCCTTCGTGTTCATGCCGCGGCTCCCGGGGTGCTGGGGTATTCTGCCGCCCGCCCGGGGTGAGAACCAGCCCGCGTAACGACGCCGTAACGAACCCGCGAGAATCCCTGCCGTCGGGGGCGGGTTCGGGGTATCATCCTCCGTGTCACCCGCCCGTTCCTCCCCCGAGGGTCTACCATGCTGCTTCGGAAGCTGATCTGGAGCGTACCGTTGGCCGGCGCGATCGGGGCCGGTGCCCTCGCCGACCGGTGGCTCGCCGCAACGGCGCTCGCCGACGCCAAGCAAGACCTCAAGCCCGCCGTCACCCTGCCGATCACCCGCGTGGTGATGTTCAACAGCGGCGTCGGCTACTTCAGCCGCTCCGGCGAGGTGGACGGCGACGCACGCGTCGACCTGACGTTCCAGGAAGCGGACATCAACGACCTGATCAAATCGATGGTGCTCGAGGACTTCGGCGGCGGCCGCGTCGCGGCGGTGAGCTACGACAGCCGCGAGCCGATCGCCCGCACCCTCGCCAGCTTCTCGATCAACCTCAACGGCGACACCACGTTCGCGGGCATTCTCCAGCAAGCCCGCGGCGAGCGCATCGAGGTCACCACGACCCCGACCGCCCAGAACCAGCCCGGCAAGCTGACCGGCTCCATCGTCGGCATCGAGCCGCAGGTCGTGGCGGGTGGCCCGAACCAGCCGGCGGTGCCGGTCGCGGTCCTGAACATGTGGTGCGCCGAGGGGCTGCGGGCGGTGAAGCTGACCGAGGTGCAGCAGCTGCGGTTCCTCAACCCGGTCATCGAGAGCGAGTTCCGCCGGGCGCTGGAGGTGCTGGCCCTCAACCACGACGCGGCGAAGAAGGCCGTGTCGCTCCACTTCGCCGGCGACGGCAAGCGGCGCGTGCAGGTCGGCTACGTGGTGGAAGCCCCCATCTGGAAGACGAGCTACCGGCTGGTGCTGGACGCCGAGGGGAAGGGCGGGAAGCCGTACCTGCAGGGGTGGGCGATCATCGAGAACCCGACGGACGAGGACTGGACCGGCGTGCGGATGTCGCTGATCTCGGGCCGGCCGATCTCGTTCAAGATGGACCTGTACAACCCGCTGTACGTGCCGCGCCCCACCGTGGAGCCGGAGCTGTTCGCGTCGCTGCGCCCGCCGACCTACAGCGGCGGCTTCAACGGCCGCGGTGACCTCGCGGGGCTGGCGCTGCGGGACGAGAAGCTCTCCGACCTCACGGCGAAGCGGGCGCCCGGTGCCCCGCCCGCCCCGGTCGCCGCCGGCGCCGCGCCGATGAACGGCCCCATGGGCGGCGCCGGCCGCGGCGGCGCCGGTCCTGCCTTCGGTCTCGCCCCCACCGACAGCCCGGCCGACGCCGAGCAGCGGCGCCGGCATGCCGCCGAGGTCGGCCGTGGGCTTGCGGATCGGCTCGCCACCGGTGCCGTCGGCAGCGCCGCCACCGCCGGCAAGCTCGGCGACTTCTTCCAGTACGCCATCGACCACCCGGTGTCGCTCGCCCGCCAGAAGAGCGCGCTGCTGCCGATCGTCGGCAAGGAGGTCGAGGGGACGCGCGTCAGCATCTACAACCCGGCCGTGCAGCCGAAGCACCCGTTGCTCGGGCTCCGCTTCAAAAACACCTCGGGCGTCCACCTGAGCCAGGGGCCGATCACGGTGTTCGAGGGCTCGACCTACGCCGGGGACACCCGCGTGCTCGACGTGCAGCCGGGCGAGGAGCGGCTCGTCAGCTACGCCATCGACCTCGGCACCGAGGTGGACCCGCAGAACGGGCCGGGCACGAGCCGCATCACGAACGTGCGGGCGGTGAAGGGGATCGTCACCACAACGACGAAGGTGCGGGAGGAGAAGAAGTACCGGGTCGCCAACCGGAGCCAGACGGACCGGACGCTGGTGATCGAACACCCGAACCGGACGAACCAGCAGTTCAAGCTGGTCGAGACGGCCGCCCCCGTCGAGGACACGGCGGGCGTGTACCGGTTCCAGGTCGCGGTGAAGGCCGGCGGGGAGACGACGTTCCCGGTGAACGAGGAGCGCGACGTGGCGGCGCAGGTCGTGCTGACGAACAACCCGGACCAGACGATCCGCTTCGTGATGAACCTGAACGAGGCGACCCCCGCGCTGAAGACGAAGCTGACCGAGGCGCTGAAGCTGAAGTCGGCGTGGGACGGTCAGCTCCGCGACCTCACGCAGGTGAAGGCGAACCTGGCCCGGCTGGGCACCGACCAGGACCGCATCCGCCGCAACCTCGGTGCGACCCCGCGCGAGTCCGAGGTGTACAAGACGTACCTCGACCGGCTGGCGACCCAGGAGCGCGAGATCGACGGCTTCACCACCCAGGAGCGGACCCTGATGGCGGCCGAGTTCACGTCGCGGAAGGGGTTCGAGGACTTCCTGGCGAACCTGACCGACTGAGCGCCACTTTCAACCCACGAAGCCCGGGGACGGCCGTCCCCGGGCTTTCTACGTTAGCGGCACCCCCGCCCGCGGTGCCCCATGCCCCTGCGCCTGTCCGCGTTCCCCAAGTGCTACCTCGACCGGATCGCCGGCGAGCGGTCGATGTCCGTCTTCGAGTGGATCGAGCAGGCGAGGCAGCTCGACGCCGACGGCCTGGAGATGTACGACGGGTTCTTCACCTCACTCGACCCCGGCTACCTCGACACCGTCGGCGACGCCGTCCGCGCGGCCGGCTTCGCCATGCCAATGCTGTGCTGCTCCCCGGACTTCACCCACCCCGACCCCGACGCCCGTAAGCGAGCCGCGGAGCGCGAGTGCGCCCTGATTGCCGTCGCGCGTCGGCTCGGCGGGCCGGGCACCGTTTGCCGCGTGCTGAGCGGCCAGCGCTACCCGGGCCTCGACCGCCGCGAAGGGCTCGACCGCGTGGCCCGCTGCATCGAACACGTGCTGCCGGTGGCGAAGGAGCACGACATCGTGCTGGGTCTCGAGAACCACTACAAGGACGGCTTCTGGCAGTACCCCGAGTTCGCCCAGAAGCAGGACGTGTTCCTCGAACTCCTCGCCGCCGTGCCCGACACGCCGCATTTCGGCGTGCAGTACGACCCGTCGAACGCCCTCGTCGCCGGCGACGACCCGTTGGAACTGCTGCGGCTCGTCGCCCCGCGCGTGGTGAGCATGCACGCCAGCGACCGCTACCTCGCCGCGGGGACCACGCTGGCCGAGCTCCGCCAGGCCGACGGCACCCTCGGCTACTCGCCGAACCTCTGCCACGGCGTGACGGGTAAGGGGCTCAACGACTACGACGCCATCTTCCGCACGCTCGCGGGCGTGGGCTACCGCGGCTGGGTGAGCATCGAGGACGGCATGAACGGCATGGGCGAGATGGCCGAGTCGCTGGCCTTCCTCCGACGGAAAGTCGCCGAACACTTCCCCGACTGAGGACGCAGCGTGGTACCCGTGCGCGTCGGCCTCGTCGGCTGCGGCAAGGTCGCGGGCCTGCACGCGGCGGCGCTGCTGGCCGTGCCCGAAGCGGAGTACGTCGGCACGTGCGACGCCGACCCCGGGCGCGCGACGGCCTTCGCGGCGAAGCACGGCGGGGCCGCGTTCGCGGACCTGGATGCGCTGCTGGCGGCCGGCGTCGAGGTGGTACTGATCGCCACGCCGCACCCGGCCCACGCCGCGCCGACGGTTCAAGCCGCGGAGGCCGGCGTTCACGTCCTCGTCGAGAAGCCGATGGCGGCGACGCTCGCCGACTGCGACGCCATGATCGCCGCCGCGGCGCGAACCGGTGTTCAAATCGGCGTCATCAGCCAGCGGCGCTTCTACGAGCCGGTCCGCCGCATTAAGGCCGCCATCGACGCCGGCAAGCTCGGCACGCCGGCGCTGGGGCTGTTCCTCATGTACTCGTGGCGCGACGCCGCGTACTACGCCTCCGACCCGTGGCGCGGCCGCTGGGACACCGAGGGCGGCGGCGTCCTCGTCAACCAGTCGCCGCACCAGCTCGACCTGCTCCTGTGGCTCATCGGCCCGGCCGCGGAGGTCACCGGCTTTTGGGGCAACCTCAACCACCCGACGGTGGAGGTGGACGACACGGCCGTCGCCTCGATCCGCTTCCGCAACGGCGGCCTCGGGTCGGTCCTCACGAGCGTGGCACAGAAGCCCGGCGTCTACACGAAAGTCCACGTCCACGGCTCGAACGGGGCGTCGGTCGGTGTCGAAACCGACCGCGGGGCGACGTTCATCGCCGGCGTGTCGGGCATCGCCGAGCCGCCGCTCACCGACCTGTGGACCGTTCCTGGTGAGGAGCACCGGCTGGTAGAATTCCAGGCCGCCGACCGCGCCGCGTTCGCCGGCGTGGACGGCACCACGCATTACCACGCCATGCAAATCCGCGACTTCGTCCGAGCCGTCCGCGAGAATCGGCCGCCCCTCGTTACCGGTGACGACGGCCGCGCCGTTGTCGAGCTGTTCACCGCCATCTACCAGTCGAACCGCGAGCGGCGGGCCGTGCGGCTGCCGCTCTGAATGCAAATTATTTTTCTCCCTCCGACAGAGATTATTGTTTCCGCCGCGCCCCCCACCGGGTCGCGGAAACAAGTTAATCTGTTAGAAATACGTGCGTACGATCCGGCAGATGAAGTACCTCAGTGGTAGGTTGTGCGGGTCGTAGCGGTTTTGACGGCGACGCGGGCGGGAAAGAGCGGTACAACGGACGCAGCCCACCCACCGCGAGGACCGAACGTGAGGACGATCGTGCTGGCCCTGGCGATCCTGACCGGGGCCGCCGCCCCGGCTCGGGCAGACACCATTCCCCTGTTCACGGGCGTCGTCGGCGGGCCGTTCCCGGGTAGCTACCAGCTCAACACCCCGTTCGAGTTCGAACTCCGCGCCCCGGGCCTGAACTCGTTCACCGACTTCAACCTCGACCTGATCGTCGAGACCGCTAGCCTCGACCCCGTGTCGCTGCTGAACGTGGAGGTGTTCCGGCCGGCCGACGCCGACTACGCCTTCGGGGCGGCGGGAACGTTCGGCTCCAGTCAGTCGGCCGTGCCCGGGAGTCCGCAGTTCAACGTCAACATCGCCGGGACCGGCGGCGGCGGCAGCGTCAACACGACCGCCGGCGCGAACGAGGTGCTGGCCCGCTTCCGCGTCACGCCGGGGCCGAACCTGAACGAACCGGTGACGTTCTTCATCGACGCCGGCTCGTACTCGATCGGCGGCACCCCGGAGAGCGGGCAGGGCTTGCAGCCGCCCGACCCGGTGACGGTGTTCCCGGAATCGTCGCCGGACCCGGCGCCGGTGCCTGGACCGGGCGGGGTGGTGCTGCTGGGGGTGGGCGGTGTGCTGCTGCTGGCCCGGCGACGCGTGTTGCTGCGGGCGTAAGCGCTCCGCCCGGCGAGCCGACCGCCGTGAGGCGGCGGGTGACGTTCCTGACTCGCGTCACCCGCCGCCTCACGGCGGTCGGCTCGCCGGGCTGTTCGGCATTCACTTCTTCGCCGGCCGGCCGAACGCGGCCGCCAGGTTCGCGTAGCTCGTCCGCGCCGCGGCCGCGGGGTCGTACCCCGCGCGGTTGAACAGCATCGCGCTCACCTCCACGACGACCGGGCCGCGGTAGCCGGCCGCCGTCAGCAGCCGCACCAGCTCGGCGTAGTTCGTCCCGTGCTCGCCGGGGAGCAGGAACTCGAACTTCTCCGCACTCCCGCGGGCGTCCTTGACGTGGGCGAACGCCGCGAGCGGGGCCACCGTCCGCACCGCGTCCTCGATGGCGACCCCGCGCAGGGCGTAGTGACTGTGGTCGAAGGTCAGGCGGAGCCAGGGGCTGTTCACCTGCCCGACCAGCCACGCGGCCGCGGCCGGGGTGTGGAGGGCGCCGCCGACGTGCGGCTTCACCGCGACCACGGTCCGCGCCGCCCGGCCGACCTCCGCCCACGCCCGGAGGCGCTCCGCGAGGCGGTCCTTCACCGCGTCCCAGTCGGCCGGCCGGCCGCCGAGTACGGTCTCCACCGGCGGCGGCCGGTCCGGCGACAGCGCGTGCCCCAACTCGGCCGCAGCGCGGAGGCGGTCCAGGTTCGCCCGGTGGGCGGCGTCCGCCGCCGGCTCGGCCAGGTTCTCCATCAGCCCGAGAAGTGACAGGCCGCTGTCAGTGAGTCGCCCGCGCAGCTCGCCGCGGTCGGCGGCGGTCAGCCGGGCGGGCTCGGTCGCGTACCCGGGGAGGAGGGCCAGCTCGACGCCGTCGTACCCGACCGCGGCGCAGGTGCGCAGCGCGTCCGGCAGCGGCACCGACTTCATCCCGTACAGGCTGAAGCCGAGCGGCAGGCGCGGCGGGGCGGGCTGGGCGTACCCGAATCCGCCGGCGGCCAGCGCGGCGGCCAGACACTCCCGCCGCGTCGGCCGGGTCATGGCGTCATACCGGATCGTGGTGTTCCGCATCCGCGGCCCGACCCGGGGCGGTGCCCCGGGCTATGTTGTCCCAGCCCTTCGGGCTGAAGAGGGCGGCTGGGTTTTCCGGCCAACGGCCTGGGATAGCATAGCCCGGGGCAACGCCCCGGGTCGGGCCGCGGATCAACCGGATGGGGTATCACTTCTTGTTGTGGACGTTGACCTTCACGGTGGCCGACTTGCCGAGGCCCGTCACGGTCACGGTGGTGGCCACGTCCGGCCCCAGGTCGGCCTGGATGCTCCCTGTCGTCTTGGCCCGGTCGATCGCCAGCGCCTTCGACGTGGGAAGGTTGGTCTCGCCCTCCTTCACGTCCTCGGCCTTGTAGATGCCGACGTCCACCGGCTGGTCCGACTCGTACTCGACCGTGACACGCTGCGGCCGCGACTGCTTCGGGAGGGTCATCGTCTGAACCTCGCCCGGGATGACCGGCCACGTCCTCTTCTCGTCGAGCTTCGCCGGGCCGCACCCGCCCGGGGCGAGCAGCACGACCGCGGCCAGGAACAGGAACGAACGGGTGAGCACGGCGGCCTCCGGGTGTCGGTGTGGTTCGTTGAGGTTGGCGTTCAGACTACGGGAAAGCCCGGGGACGGCCGTCCCCGGGCTTTCGCTTTCGGTCCGTGTACCCACGACACGATTCGCGGTCGGTTCTGGGCTACTCGACGCGGCGGAGCAGGGGGCTCAGCATCCGGGCGGCGACGTTCATCGCCGTGCCGGGGACGAACACGTCGACCGCGGCGGTCTGCGGCTTGATCGTCAGCGCGAACCCGATGTACGTCGGCTCGCCCCGCACCGTGCCGAGGTTGCCGGGCGGCGCCGCGCCGCCGGGGATGGCCGCCATCGTCGCCTTCACCTGCTCGTACAGCATCGTGATGGTCTGGTTCGTCTCGGCGAGGAAGAGGGCGTTGGCGTCCGCCGGCAGGTTCGACCGCGCGGTCTTGTACCCGGCCTCGCCGCCGACCCCGGCCGTGCCGTCCAGGTAGTCGTCGAGCAACTTGCTGGCGGAGGCCCAGTCGGCGGCGGTGAGCGTGGCCACGGACTTCCCGTCGCTGCCGATCCAGTACGTCATCTTCTCCTTCGCCATCCGCTTGACGTTCGCCAGGGTGGACTCGCGGACGTTCTCCGGCAGGGCGGCGACGGTCGCCGGGAAGTCGAACGAGAGCTTCACCTCGGCGAACGTGAACCCGCGGTGGGTCTCCGCCGCCTCGGTGACGCGCGTCTTCCCCTTGGTGACGATCCCCATCACCTTGCCGCCGGCCGGCACCGCCCCGTACGCGCCGACGAGGGCGGTCGCGGCCTGCTTGGCGGCCTTGTACTGCGTCACCGTGAGGCCCGCGTCGGCCCCCTTGCTGGCGGACAACTCGACCCCCGCGCCGGACGCCGACACCTGGTCGAGGAGCTTGTTGATGCGGGCGTCGGTCGCCTCCTCGCCCTCCGGGGCCGAGAACTGCTGGGTGAAGGCGCGGAACGTGTCGCTCGCCTTCCGCCCGAACCGCGACCCGCCGTACACCGTCAGCCCCGGCGGGAGCTTGGCGATGTCGGCCAGCGGCGTCGGCGCCTCGGTGGCCAGGCCGGTGGCCGTCGGGCTGTCGGCGGCGAACCGGGTGCGGACGCCGAAGTGGAGCCCCGCGGGGCGGAACTCGAGCGAGAGGAGGAGCCCTTGCGCGTCCTCGACGCCCTGGAGGACGCCGGTAAACATCGTCTTCACGAGTTCGATCTGCTTCTTGTCTAGCCCCGGGAGCGCGCCCTGCATCTCGGCCTGCTGGAGGCCGAAGTCGATGAGCCCCTTCACCTGGCGGATGTTGTCGCCGTACAGGTCGTTGATGACCTCCAAGTTCAGGTAGATGGCGGCGTCGGCGGCGATGAACGTAGCGGACATGTCCGGCCCCATCGATCCCGACTGCGCCCGGGTGTACGGCCCGGCGTAGCTGGCCGCGACCTCCTCGCTCGGCGACAGGACGACGTAGTCCTTCAGGTCGGCGAGGTAGAACTTCTTCGCGTCCTTGCCGCCGAACGAGAGCTCGACCGCCTCGACGCCCTTGCCCGCCTTCGCCAGCGACCCGCGCTCGTTGGCGGTGAGGAAGGAGCGCTTGAACTCGGCGTAGCTGCTCACCGGCAGGAGGAGGGCGAGCGCCGACTCCTCGTCGCCGAGCTTCGAGAAGTCGTGGACGACGGCGTAGAGGCGGCGGTCGCCGGGGACGGCGTCGGTCTTGCGGCCCTCGAACGCCTTGTCGACGCCGAGTTCGAGGAGGTTGCGAACCTTGTCGGCCTCGGCCTTCGGGAGGGCGTCGGTCATCTTGGCGAGGCGGTCGGTGGTCTTCTGCCAGCCGTTGACCGCGACCACCAGCGGCGCCTTGGCCGGGTAGGGGAGGCTGACGTTCTTGCCGGCCGGCGGCTGGGCGGCGGCGGGGCCGGCCGCGGCCAGGGCCACGACGGCGGCGAGGGGGAGGCGGAGGGTCCGCAACATCGGCGGTGTCTCGTGGGGTCGGGGAATCGTTCCGGGGGCATCATACCGAACCGGGCGGCCGGCGCGCAGGGGCGGCGACCACGCTACCCGCCCGGGTCGGTCGCGGTTTCATCACCCGCTGGAAGCCCGGGGACGGCCGTCCCCGGGCTTCACGACCCGTCGCCGCCCTCGGCGTCGGCGTCTTCCTGATTTTCGAGGCGGAACGGCTGCCACACGTGCGGCCGGGCCAGAGGCTCGATGTGGAGCACTTCTTCGCCCTTCTGGAAGACGCGGACCGAGCCGCTCGACTGGCTGACGGCGAAGGCGATGGCGTTCGTGTGCTTGCTGATGCCGGCGGCGGCGGCGTGGCGGCTGCCGAACCCCTTGCGGAGGTTCAGGCCGTCGGCCCGCGCCCCGAGGTGGAGGCACGCGGCCTCGGCGATGCCGTCGCGGCTGATGAGGACGGCGCCGTCGAGCTTGGCGATCTCCTTGATCTGCTCGCGCACTTCGCGGTCGCGGATGTCGCGCTCGGCCCGGGTGTAGCCGCGGAACGGGTTGTAGTTCTGGAACCGCGACAGGCCGAGTACCTTCCGCGTGTCGCCGACGACGAGGATGGTGCCGATCGGCTGCCCCTCGCGCCCCTCGCGGCCGATCTCGGTGGCGAGCTCGACCACCGCCCGGAGCACGTCGATCGGCACCGACTTGCCGAGGATGCGGAGGTCCTGCGAGGTCATCCGCTCGAGGTGTTCGCCGAGGTGGATGATGCTGAGGCTGTCCACCGGCTCGGGGGCGTCTTCGAGCGTGGCGATGCCGTTGTACAGGGCGACGACGTGTGACCCGGGTTGCAGCATCTCCTCGCTGACGGCTTTGAGGAGTGCGTCGTTCATGCGATCCTGGGTCGGCCGCGGTTCGGGGTCGAGGTCGATGACGGTCCAGTCGGGGTGGTCGCGGAGCGGCTTGGTGAGGGCGGGGTTCTCGGCGGCGACGAACAGCCGACAGCCGACGAGCAGGCGCCCGACCTCGTCCCAGTCGATGGACGTTTCGGTGAGGACGAGGACGGCGTCGGCCGGGAGGGACTTGACGAGGTCGCGGGCGGCCTGGAGGAGCGCGACGGTTTGGCTCGGCAGGCTCATGGGCGACGGTTCGGCGACGGGGTTACCGACCCCACTGTATGACGGTTCGCACGTCGGGCCAACCGCGGCGGCGGGAATTCGAGCGGAATTCCCGCCGCGCGCCGCGGGTGGTAAACTGGGGTGACCTCGGAGGCCGACGCGATGCCGCTGCACGACCACTTCCACGGCTGGTTGAAGGAGGACCGCGAATGGACCTCCGTCCATTTCCAGTGGTGTGCGGTGATCGCGGCCGAGCTGAACAAGTGGCTGCCCCCCGAGTTCGTGGCGGAAGTGCCGTGCCGCCTCGGGATCGCGGTCGAAGCGGACATCGCGGAACGCCAGCGGGTCGATCCATCGGCGACCGATTCCCGCAACGGCGCCGGCGGGCACGGGGCGGGCGGCGTGGCGGTCGCCGCACGCCCCGTGCCCGCGACGGCCCCGCAACTCTATGAGCCGCCGGCGGCCGACGTGGAACTGCCGGGTACGTTCCCGGACGACTTGTTAGTCGAGGTGAAGAACCGGTCGGCGCGGTGGCACGTCGTCGGGGTAGTCGAGGTCGTGAGTCCGGCGAACAAGAAGGAGCGGAGCGAGCGCGACCAGTTCGCGGCCAAGTGCATGAGCTACCTCCAGCGCGGTATCGGGCTTGTGGTCGTGGACGTCGTCACCGCTTCGCGGCGGAACCTTCACGACGAGATGATCCGGCTCGCCGGCTACGACCCGAAGTTCGAGTTCGCCGGCCCCACGTTCACCTACGCCGTCAGTTACCGCCCGGTGCGGCGCGCGGAACGGAACCTCATCGACCTGTGGCGGTGGCCGCTGGCGGTCGGGGCGGCGCTGCCGGCGGTGCCGCTGCCGCTGACCGGGTACGGCTGCGTCCGCCTCGACCTTGAAGCCACGTACTCCGAGGCGTGCGAGCGCTGCCGCATCCCGTGACCGGCCTTGACGCCGCCCGCGCCCGCCGGCATACGGCCCGCCAACGATCGTCCGGGTGCGGGGGTTTGCACATGCGGCGGGTCTGTCTGGCGGTCGCGGCGGCGGTCGGCTTCTTCGGCACGGTCACGGCCCAGCCGCCGGCGGCGCCGACCGGCGACCTCGCCACCCTGCAGGGGAACTGGAAGCCGCTCGCCATCCAGCACGAAGGCAAGAGCCAGGCCCCCGTCGACGAGATGGCGAAGCTCACCGCCGTGTTCGACGGCAGCGAGTACCACCTCTACTACGCCGACAAGACGAAGAACCCGCCGACCGTGCTCAAGCTCGCGGTCATGACGGTGAGCCTTGACCCGACCACGCGGCCGAAGGGGATCAGCTTCGAGTTCGCTACCGGCAACCTGAAGGGGCAGAAGCGGCACGGCATCTACGAGGTCGCCGGCAACGAACTGAAGCTGTGCTACGGCCCCGCCGAGCGGCCGCGGCCGACGCAGTTCGCAACCGCCGCCGGCAGCGGTCACTTCCTCGAAGTGTGGGCCAAGCAGCCGAAGTGACCGCGCGGCGCCCGTAGAATAGCGAACCCGGCCGCGCGGCGGGGTGTCCGACCTGGCATGACTGCCGCCGACCCCGCACCGCCGCTGATGGACGCACACACACTCGAACTCCTCCAGTTCGACAAGGTCCGCGACCTCCTGTCCGGGTACGCCGCCACCTCCCTCGGCCGCGACCTGGCCGGCGCCGTCGAGCCGTTCACCGCCGCCGACACGATCCGCGCCGAAACGCGACTCGTTACCGAGATGGTGGAGGCGCTCGGCCTCGGTCAGGCGCCGCCGTTCAGCGGCCTCCACGACGTGCGACTCCTCGCCCGCCGCGCCGCCATCGGCACCATGCTCACGGCCGAACAGCTTCTCGAAGTGGCGGACACGCTGTCCTGCACCGGCGCGATGTACCGCTACCGGATGCGGCTCGCCGAGCACCTCACCGGCCTCATCGACCACCTCACCGGCGTCGACGACCTCGGCCTCGTCGCCAAGACGATCAGCGGCTGCATCGACACCCGCGGCCACGTCCTCGACATGGCCAGCCGCGACCTCGCCGCGGTGCGGCAGTTGCTGGCCGACCTCGACGAGAAGGTGAAGCACGAAGTCCGCCGGCTGCTCGCGAACCCGGAGCTGCGGCGCATCCTGAGCTACCCGAACGCCACGATCCACGGCGACCACTACGTTCTCCCCGTCGCGGTGAACCACCGGCACAAGGTGCCGGGCGTCGTCCACCGCGTCAGCGGCACGGGCGAGACGATCTTCGTCGAGCCGGCGAGCATCGCCAACCTGAGTGCCGAGCGGGTGTCGTTGAAGGCCGACGAGGACCGCGAGGTGAAGCGCGTCCTGCGGCGACTGAGTGCCGAGGTCGGCAAGGTGGCGAGGCCGCTGGCGTACGCGGTCGAGGTGCTGGCGAAGCTCGACCTGGTGACGGCGAAGGCCCGGTACAGCCGCGACTTCGGCATGTTCCCCGCGGACGTGAACGACGAGCGCCGCTTGTGGCTCCGGCAGGCCCGCCACCCGATCCTCGAACAACTCTTTCGGAACGAACCGCCTCCGGTGCCGACGCCCACCGACCCCGCACCGCCGGCCCGCAAGGTGATGCCGATCGACCTGCGGCTCGGGTACGGCTTCAACCTCCTGGTCGTGACCGGCCCGAACACCGGCGGAAAGACGGTCACGCTGAAGACGACCGGCCTGTTGTGCCTGATGGCCCAGTGCGGGATGCACGTCCCCGCCGGGGAGGGGAGCCAGGTGCCGGTCTTCCGCCACATCCTCTCCGACATCGGCGACGAACAGAGCCTCGAACAGTCCCTCAGTACGTTCAGCTCGCACGTCACCCGCATCGCCACCATCCTCCGCACGGCCGACGCCGACAGCCTCGTCCTCCTCGACGAACTCGGCGCCGGCACCGACCCGACCGAAGGGGCGGCGCTCGGCCGCGCCATCCTCGACGAACTCGACCGCATCGGTTGTCGGGCCGTCGTGACCACACACCTCGGCGACCTGAAGACGTACGCCTTCAACAACGACCGCGCCGAGAACGGGGCGGTCGAGTTCGACGCGGAGACGCTGCGGCCGACGTACCGGCTCCTGACCGGGCAGTTCGGGATGAGCAACGCCCTGAAGATCGCCCGCCGCCTGAAGCTGCCGAAGGCGGTGCTGCAGAAGGCCCGCCGCTACCTGAAGCGCCGCCAGGGGAAGTCCGGCGAGCTGGCACGCCTTCAGGAGCTGCGCGAGGAGGCCGAGAAGGCGAAGGACGTGGCGCTGGCGGCGGCCCACGAGGCGACCCGCGAGAAGGTGGACTACGAGCGCCGCCGGGCGCAGCTCGACCGCGAGGCGGAGGCGGCAGTTCGGTTGCAACAACTCCGGGCGGGGCTGAAGGTCGGCGACGTGGTGCTGGTGTCGCGGTTCGACAAGACCGGGAAGGTGGTCCGCACGGACGCCCGGAAGCAGACGGTGACCGTCGGCGTCGGCATCGGCCAGTGGGAGGTTCCGTACGACGAGATTTTCCCGGCGGACGCGCGGCGATAACGGTGACGAGCCGACCGCCGTGAGGCGGCGGGTGACGCGCCCTTCACCCGCCGCCTCACGGCGGTCGGCTCGCCGGGGAACTGTTCAACTCGCCAGCAACTCCGGCTTCACCTTCTCGACGTAGCCCAGCATCACGCCCACGAGAAACCCCTCGATCACCACCACGGGGACGTGCGCGAGCAACACCAGCCGCGCCAGCGTCGTCCAGTCCTCCTGCCCGCCGAGGAGCAGAACGAGGTAGTTCAGCACCGCCGCCCCCGCGACCGCGCCGCCGCCGAGGAGCACGCCGCGCGCGAACGCCGGCACGCCGAGGCGCCGCAGCCCGGGGTGCAACGCCCCGGCCGCGACCGCGGGGACGGCGATGATGCAGGTGTTCAGCCCAAGCGTGGTCAGCCCGCCGTGCGCGAGGAGGAACAGGTGAAGCGTGAGCCCGACAGCGACGGCCAGCGGCGCCCGCCGGCCGAGGCAGACGCCGAGCAGCCCGTTCAGGATTGGGTGGACGCTCGTCGGCAGGACGGCGAGCCGCAGCGGGATGCTCGACGCGACGAAGAACGCCGCCGTCAGGACGCCGACGCGCGGGATGTCGCGCTCGGGGAGGCGCCAGCAAGCGACGGCCACCAGCGCCGCCGCCCCGACGAACCCGCCGACGTACCACGGCTCGGTCACCGCCGCGTCGGACAGGTGGACGGCCAGCAAGGACAACGGCATGTCACTCACTTCCCGCCGACCACGGCCGCCCGCACCGGCGACCCGGCCACGTCGGTCAGCTCGACGCGCAGGTCGTCCGTCCGCCTCGCCCGGTCGATCACCACCGTAACCGTCTGCACGCCGGCCGGCAGGTCGAGCGTCGTGTCCGCCGCCGGCTCGGCGGCGCGGCCGTTGACGAACAGCTGCAGCCCGACGACGGAGTTGAACCGCAGCCCGACCTTGCCGGCGGTGGTCACGTCGAGCTGGAAGCGGGCCACGGCGAGGGGGTCGTTGCCGTTCCAGACGACGAGCCGCGGCAGCTCGGCGGCCGGGAGGGCGCCGCTCACCTTCGAGTAGAGCGGGGTCCACGCGAACGGCGTGCCCGGCTCGGCGGCCGCGGCGAGGCGGGTGCGGCGGGCCAGGTTCATGTTCTCGGGCGTCCCCTCGATGATCTCCCACCGCCGCACCACCCGGGCCGGGCTCGCCGCGTACGGGCCGACCTTGCCGAGCTCGCTGAGGAACCGCGCCAGGTCGGCGACCTCGTGCCGCGTCAGCGGGTCGAGCAACCCCTCGGGCATCATCGACTTCGTCTTGCCGCGCTCCACGATGTCGCGGGTGGGAATGCTCACCTCCTGGTCCTTTTCGTCGCGGAGGACGAGCATGCCGTTGGCCTCGCGGACGGCGATGCCGACCCGCACCTTGTCGTCCGCGGTCACGACGCGCTCGGTGTGAAACCCCTCCTTCACGGCCTTGTTCGGCAGCAGCAGCGCCTCCACCACGTAGTCCGGCGGGGCGCTCGCGCCGAGGCTCGACAGGTCCGGCCCGACGCGGCCGCCGGCGCCGCCGACGGCGTGGCATGCCAGGCACTGCAACTCGCGGCGGCGGAAGATCGCCTCGCCGCGGGCCGGGTCGCCGAGCGCGGACAGGTCGGCGACGCGGGCGCGGATGTCGTCGGGCGTCGGCTCGGTGCGGGTGTTCAAGCCGCCGGCCTTCGTCAGCGCGTCGGCGAGAGCCGTGCCGTCGGTGCCAACAGCCGACTTCACGGCGCGCAGGCCGAGCTTGGCCACGTCCGGCGGGAGCTTCGCGCCGTCGAGCGCCTTCGCCAACACCGGTGCGCCGCCCTTGCGAGTCAGGAACGCGGCGTACAGGTCGAGCAGGTTGTCCTTCGCCTCGGCCGTGGGCAGGAACGCCGCCGCCTTGCCGGCCGCGGCGGGGAGATCGACCGACGCGAGCGCCACGACCGCCTGCCGCTTCACGTCGGCCGAGGCGCCGCCGGTGGCGAGGTCGCCGAGTGTCGTCTTCGCCGCGGTGTCGCCGTACAGCGCGAGTCCGTCGAGCACGGCCGCACGCAACTCGGGCGGCGTGTCGGCGGCCGCGCCGACCTTCAGCAATTCGCCGCGGTGTTCCGCCAGCTTCCACTGGCCGACGAGCCGGGCCGTCGTTCCGCGGACAGCCACCGAGGGGTCGGTCATCAGGCTGGCGAGCCCGTTGGGCTGAGCGGGTCGGCCGACGCGGCGGAGTCGCACCGATTCTTCGACCACGCGCACGAGTTCGGCCCGCTGCTCGGGGGTGACGCCGGAGTCTCGGCCGGCCCGCGCGAGCACGCGATTGATTTCGTCGGGGCCGCCGACGCGGGCGAGCAGCAGCCACAGCCCGTGGACGTTCTCGGCCGGCACGCGGCCGGACTCGATCAGCGTCAGCACCGGCTTCACGGCGTCCGCGCTGCCCACGGCGTTGAGCGCGAACGCCAGCTTCTTCGGGTCGCCGCCGAACGTCAGCGTCCCGGCCTTGAACTCGGGCATCCACTGCGGTTCGAGTTCGCGCAGCGTCAGCCACAACGCGTAGTCGAGCGTCCGGTCCATCGGCTGGTCGAGCGCCTTTAGCGCGAGTTCCGCGGCGCCCGCCGCTTTCAGAGCGGACAGACCGCGGACGACTTCGAGCCGCACCCGCGGGTGGGCGTCGGCGATGCCGGCGTCGAACGCGAAGCTGGTCAGCGACGGGTCGGTCTGCGCCTGCACCCGCACTGCGGCGGCGCGGACGCGGAAATCCGGCGACGCCATCAGCCGCGGCACCATCCGCGGGTCCACGTCGTTCAAGCCCTGGGACAGCCAGCACGCCTCGAGGCGCAGGTCGTCGGCGGTCGTGGGCAGCGCGGCGGCCCACTTCTGGAGCTCGGGCTTCACCGCGTCGCGCCCGCGCTCGACAAGTACGCGCTTGGCCATCTGACGGGTGAAGTCCTCGGGCGCCTTCAGCGCCTCCAGCAACTCGGGGACGCTCGCGCCCTCCAGCTTCGGCCACGGGGCGAGGGGGCGGTTCTTCGCGGTCACGCGCCAGATGCGGCCGTGCGTCTTGTCGCGGCGCGGGTCGCGGAAGTCCACCTCGCCGTGCTGGATGATCGGGTTGTACCAGTCGGCGATGTACAGCGCCCCGTCCGGGCCCATCTTCGCGTCGATCGGCCGGAACGCCGGGTGCGTACTGCGGATCAGCGGTTCCTGCTCGCGGCTGGCGTAGCTGCTGCCGTCGTCCTGGAGCTTGAAGCGGCAGACGCGGTGGCCGCGGAAGTCGCTCGTAATGAGGTCGCCTTGCCACTCCGGCGGGAAGTGCCGGCCGCTGATGATTTCGAGGCCGCAGAACTTCGGCGAACCCGGGTTCAGCCCCTGGAGGATGCGCGCGACGTGCTGCCCCTGCGACGTGAGGTAGTAGCCGCCGACGACGAGGTAGTTAATCCCCTCGCCGCCGGCGCCGTCGGTCACGAACGACTGGCCGTGGCGGTCGAAGGCGTGGCCCCACGCGTTCACCCAGCCGCGGGCGAACACGTCGAGCCGACTGGTGCCGGGTTCGTACCGCCAGATGCCGCCCGCGTTCAGCCGGCGGACGCCGTGCGGCGTCTCGATGTGGCTGTGGATGTAGATCGACTGGTTGAAGTAGAGGCGGCTGTCCGGCCCCCAGCGGAACGTGTGGATGATGTGGTGCGTGTCCTCGGTGCCGAAGCCGCTCAGCAGCACCTTGCGGCGGTCGGCCTTCCCGCCCGGCTTCGACGCCGACAGGTGAACCAGCTCCGTGCTGTTGGCGACGTACGCGCCGCCGTCGCCCGGCACCACTCCGGTGGGGATGAGGAGGCCGTCGGCGAAGACGGTCGTCTTGTCGGCCTTGCCGTCGCGGTCGGTGTCTTCGAGGACGATGATCCGATCGCTCGCGGCCTCGCCGGGCTTGATCTGCGGGTACGTCGCGCTCGACGCCACCCACAGCCGGCCATGCGGGTCGAAGTTCATTTGGATCGGCTTGTTCAGCAACGGGTCGGCCGCGTACAGCGTCACCTCGAACCCGTCGGCCACCTGGAACGAGCGCCGCTCGACCTCCGGGTCGGGGTCGGGAATCTTGGCATTCGCCTGGGCGAACGCGACGGACGGCGACAGGAGCAGCAGCGCCGCGGGGAGGAAGCGGGGCATGGGGGTGAGTCCGTATGCGTGCGAAGCCCGGGGACGGCCGTCCCCGGGCTTTCAGGGGTGTTATTTCGTCAGTGCGGCGCGGGCCGCTTCCACCGAGCCCTCGGCGGCGGCGACGAGCGGGTCGAACTCGGCGATTTCCCGGGCGTTCTTCCCCTGCTCGTGCTTGCGGAAGCCGAACAAGTACGTCTCGTTCTGCGGCCGCCAGCGGTGGAAGAACAGCTCGTTCTTCGCCACCACCGCCGTCCGCACGCCGTCGAGCTGCTTCCAGTCGAGCGTCCGCGGCGTCCCGCCGAGCGCCGTCACGAAGGCGCCCGCCGTGTCGCGGTAGCCGTCGGCGGTGGGGTGGATGCCGTTCTCGGTGATCGGTCCTTGCTCGAACCCCGGCTGCAACGCGGTGTACAGGTCCACGACCGGGAGCTGCCAGATGTTCCCCATCTGCCGCGTCGCCTTGGCGTAGAGGGCCAGGTCCGTGTTTCGTGCGTCCCGTAACCCGGGCGACAGGTGGCCGGAGAACGCCTGGACCGGGGCGGGGGTGAACAGGACGACGCGGGCGTTCGCCGGCTTCAGCGCGTTGAGCAGCTTGGCGAGCCCCTTCTCGTAGCGCTCCAGGCCGACCAGCCCGTCGAACGACTCGTTCGCCCCGAACGCCACCCACACCGTCGTCGGCTTCAGTTCGAGCGTCAGGTTGACCATCCGCTCGAAGCCCTTTGCCGGGGTGTCGAACGCGGCGCGGGCGTCGCCGAACACCGTGTCGCCGCTCCAGCCGAGGTTGCGGACGGTGAACCGCTTGCCGGCGTTGGCCGCGTACAGGGCCGTTTCCCAGTACCCGGAGCGCTGCTCGCGCTCGACCAGGGTGTTGCCGAGCCAGACGACCCGGTCGCCGTCACGAATTTCCACACGCGGCGGGGCGGCGGGCTGGGCGGTCGCCACCAGCGCGGCGGCGAGCAGGGCAGGGGGGAGAACCACGGCGGACCTCGCGGCACGGGGGGTACGCACAGGTTACGCCGGCCGCACCGGTCGGGGAAGGTGGCGCCGCCGCCGCCGGGTCGAAGTTGACACCGACCGGCCGCCGCGGGTATCTCTGCGCCCTCGCACGGCCGAACTATGCGGGTGGGCACAGGGGGCCGCGGATGCCGGTCTGGGGGCGGTGGATACTTTCGCTCCTCGTCGTCGGCGTCGTCGCGGCGCCGCCGGTGGCGCTGTTCCGCGCCAGCTACGCCCACGCCAAGCGCCTCCGTGAGGTCACGCCCGGTCGGTTCTACCGCTCCGGCCAGATGACCGCCGCCGGGATGCGCGAGACGATCGAGCGGTACGGCATCAAGACCGTGCTGAACCTCCAGCACGAGAACACCGACCCGGTCATGCCGGAGCGCTGGCTCGGCCCGCCGTCGGTCGTCGAAAGCGACCTCTGCAAGCAGTTCGGCGTTCGTTACGTGCTCCTCACCCCGGACGTGCTGCCGCAGCCGAATGACCTCACCAAGCAGCCGCCGGTCGTCACCGACTACCTCAAGCTGCTCGACGACCCGTCATCGTACCCGATCCTGATCCACTGCAAGGCGGGGCTGCACCGCACCGGCCGGCTCACCGCCATCTACCGGATGGAGTACGAGGGCTGGAGCACCGGCGACGCCCTCCGCGAGCTGCGCGACAACGGCTACGGGTACGGCATGGCCAGCGAGGCGGACGACTTCATCATCCAGTTCGTGAAGCACTACGCGCCACGAGTGCCGGCCGGGGGGCGGCCGTGATCACTACCCTCGACCGGATGGTACTGCGGAACTACTTCCGCTCGTACGTCATCGTCCTCAGCAGCCTGCTGAGCCTGTACGTCATCATCGACCTGTTCACGAACATCGACTCGTTCGGCCGGGCCGGCGGCGGCGCGGTCGGCGTCATGCGCCACGTCGCCGGCTACTACTCGTACCAGCTCGCCCTTATCTTCGACCGCCTGGCCGCGCCGGCGGCGCTGATGGCCGCCGCGTTCACCGTGTCGTGGATGCAGCGGAACAACGAGCTCCTGCCCCAGCTGTCAGCCGGCATCCCCACCAGCCGCGTCATCCGCCCGATCCTCATCGGGTCGGCGGTGGTGCTGTCGTTCGCGCCGCTCAACCAGGAGTACATCCTGCCGCGGATCGCCGGGCAGCTGCTGATTGCGAAGGACGACCCGGAGGGCGTGAAGGCGCAGGTGCTGGCCGGGGCGTACGACCCGAGCGGGGTGCAGGTGGAGGGGATGGCCGGGGTGCGGAAGGAACGGCTGGTGGTGAAGTTCTTCGCCACCTTCCCGGAGAACCCGCCGTACCCGATGTTCCACGTCACGGCCGACAAGGCGATCTACTTCCCGCCGGGTACGGACGGCCCGATCCCCGGCGTGGTGCCGCCGAGCGGCGGGTGGTGGCTGTGGCTGGGCGACAAGGAGGCGGAGAAGAACCCGCCGCGCGAGCCGCTGCCGCCGAACCTTCGGCAGGTGCAGTTCGGGCAGTACTTCCTGACGACGCAGGACGTGGACTACGACATGATGAGCCGCGGGGCCGGGTGGTACCTGTACGCCCCGATCGGCAAGCTGCGCGAGCTGCTATCGCGGAACGAGCCGCGGCGGCAGGCCCGGGTGGCGGTGCTGTTCCACACCCGCGTCACGCGGCCGCTCACCGACACCCTGCTGGTGCTCCTGGGGCTGGCGGTGGTGCTGCAGAACCCGAACCGCCACGTCTTCATCAGCACGGGCACGTGCCTGGCGTTCTGCGCGTGGTTCTACCTGTGCCTGCTCGGGAGCAAGTACCTCGGCGACCAGGGGTACGTGACGCCGCCGCTGTCGGCGTGGCTGCCGGTGCTCCTGTTCGGACCGATCACGGTGGTGGCGTTCGACTCGGTTCACACCTGACGCCGCTTGCGGCATAGCACCCGGGGGCGTCGCCGTGCCGACCGAGCCGTACACCGCCGTGAAGGTGGTGATGATGCCGCAGGACGCCAACCCCCTCCCCAGCCTCCACACCCTGCCGGACGGCAGCGAATACCCGCTCTACAGCACGGTGTTCGGCGGCGTCATCCTCAGCCACATCGACATGGCCGGGGCGATCGGCGCCCGCCGCGCCGTGCAGTTGAAGGGCGGCACCCCGCGGGCCGCGTTCGTGACGGTGGCGCTCAACCGGGTCGAGTTCAAGAAGCCGGTGCTGGTCGGCGACGTGGTGTCGTTCAACGTGACGGTGGTGAAGTTCGGCCGCACGTCGGTGACGGTCCACGTGGACGTGGTGGCCGAGCGCGGGGCGGACGTGATTTCGGTGACGGAGGCCGAGGCGGTGTTCGTGGGGGTGGACCTGTCGGCGCCCGACCGCCGTCCCATCCCGCTGTTCCCGGGCTGAAAGCCCGGGGACGGCCGTCCCCGGGCTACGCCTCACGCTTACGCCGACGTGGAGGCGCGCTCCCAGTCGTCGAGGTACATGCGGACGCGGCCCATGTCGGGCTCGCCGTCGAGGACGATGACGTCGCCGGCGGTGTCGGTGTGGATGTGGCCACGGAGTCCCTTGCGGCCGAGGTACATGAGCAGGGGGGCGCCGTACGGCGCCGGGACGCGGACTTCGTCGCGGTCGCGGTTGAGGATCGGGTGAACGTGAGCGCTCGCGGTCGTCATCAGAACCCTCCGTGTTCGACGTGTGGAGAGACGGGTTCAGCCGGGCGACGTGTTCTGAAGGAAAGTAAACCAGACGCCGGGGGCGGCGCCAACCCCCAAACCAGAATCTTTCCATTCGCGTCGGGGCGCCGCGAACCCGCGGTTGCCGGCGGGTGTCCGGGTGGGTACAACGTTAGCGTTCCGGGCCGTAGCGCAGCTTGGCTAGCGCGCTTGCTTGGGGTGCAAGAGGTCGTGGGTTCAAATCCCGCCGGCCCGACTGACAGTAACCCCTGCGGCGGAAGGCACTAACGCTTCCGCCGCAGGGAACCCCAAAAACACGACTTGCAGCAGTAATTGCAGCAGCCCCCGGAGTGTCACCTCCGAGGGCTGCCCAAGGCAATCCTTGCGGATCACCTCTGGTCCACATTCGCAAGGAGCCGAGCAATGGCCCGCAAGCCGTATTTCCGCACGTTCGACGGGTGGTGGTACGCCCAGGTCCGAGTCGGGACCAAGCGCAAGCAGATCAAGCTCGTGAAGGGCAAGGAGAACGAGCAGGACGCCTACCGGGCGTTCTGCCGGCTACTCGCCGACCACGAGGGGAACGCCCCCGCGCCGAAGGCGATCACCGTCGCCGTCCTGTGCGACCTCTTCCTCGACCACTCCCAGAAGCACAACGAGCCCGACACCTACGCCCTATACAAGCACTTCCTCCAGGACTTCTGCGACCTGCACGGCCGCAAGCTCGCGGCCGAGGCCCGGCCGTTCCACGTGTCCCGCTGGCTCGACTCCCACCCCACCTGGAAGGGGTGCCGCCCGAACGCCGTCGCCGCCGTCAAGCGGGCCTTCAGCTGGGCGTCCGCCGAGGGGCTGCTCGACAAGAATCCGGTCGTCGGGGTTCGCAAGCCGCCGACCGGCCGGCGGGACCGCATCCTCTCCCAGGGCGAGCGGGACGACGTCCTGGCGGAGATCAAGGACGCGGAGTTCCGCGACTTCGTCGTCGCCATGCAGGAGACCGGGTGTCGACCGTCCGAGGTATCCCGCGTCACCGCCGCCGACGTCAACCTGGACGCCGGGCTGTGGGTGCTGAAGAAGCACAAGACCGCCGGCAAGACTCGCCGTCCCCGAATCGTCTACCTCACCCCCGCGATGGTCGAGCTGACCCGCAAGCTCGTCGCCCGACACCCCGACGGGCCTCTGTTCCGCGGCCCCCGCGGCGGCAGGCCGTTCACCCGGAACGGCATCCGCTGCCGGTTCAGGCGGCTCCGCCAGAAGTTGCCCCACTTGGCCGGGGTTGTCAGCTACAGCTACCGGCACACGTGGGCGACCGATGCCCTGGTCAACGGCGTCGGCATTGCCCAGGTGGCCGAGCTGATGGGGCACGCCTCGACGGAGATGGTGAGCACCACCTACGGTCACCTGGCGGACAAGCTGGGCCACCTGCGGGACGCCGCCCGGAAGGCTATTGCTGGGTGATGTGCCGCAAGGTCGTGGCGGCCGGGTCGTTACCCGTCCCCGCCTCGACCTTCAGCCCGTCCAAGAACGCCTCCAGCTCCGACTCCAGGATTAGGATCTTTCCCCGCCTTCCGGCCTTCCCGAGCCGGAGGTGGGGGAGCCGCCGCTCCTGGCACCACTGGTAGATCAGGCTCAGCGAAACCCCGAGCCGCCCGGCGGCCTCACGGACGTTGAGCCATTCGTGCGACGTGGCCACTTCGCGCTCCCCGTAACTTCGGGTCCGACGTCCCGCGCAGCCGACCGCACTGCTCGAACGGGTCAGGGCTCGTCGTGTCGTCACCGTGCGGCTAAAATCGGTTGTTGTTCGACAACACCCTGGAGCGTCGGGGAAAACCGACACCCTGGGCCGGCCGAAGGGCCGCGAGGGATAGTCGTGGCAGGCGATTCGACACCATTCGGCGTCTGGGAGCGGGTCGGGGACGAGCCGTACGAACTGGACCGAAGTGTCCCCGCGGTGCGCTACCGCTGGCACGCACCCGAGCGGTTCGGCACCTTCACGATCGACTTCCAGTGCACGGAGAGCCACCCCGACCGTCGCTTCTACCCCGTTGAAGTGCTAACAGCCCTGCTGCGCAACGAACCGGCGGACGACTTCGCCGAGCGACTCTGCCGGTTAGGTATCGGCCTGCTCCCGGGATGGAGGAGAGCTGTCGGGTCTTGGTCGGAGCCGCCGAGCCGCCGGCATGCACTGCGACGGAACTGCCCCACGGAGAGGTCCTGCACTTCTTGTTCGCGCTCTTCGAGAGCCGGCGGGCCGGCCACGCCCGTGTAACGAGGAGATTCAACCGCTGGGACGACTTCACCGACACGACCGCTTCCGTGCATCGACCCGAGAGCCTTGTACCCGGCGTACCTCTGCCGAAGCGCGAGCCGCAGTCGAGCGGGATGGACGTGATCAAGTTGATCCAGGAGCGGTTGCTCCGGCCCGACCGGCAACTCGACGCACGGCCGGGGCGGGAGGATCGTCTGGACTTGTCCCCGCTTCGTACGCCTCTCGACCAGCTCCTCGTCCAGGGCGTGTTCCGCGACTCCGGCCACCCCGGCGCGCAGAGCTTCCAGAAAATCGTCGGGCTGGTTGCCCCCGCGCTGATCGACGGCATCGAGGTCGAGAACGACTCGATGTACCTGGCCGAACACCAGCCCGACTTCCGTCACTTCGTCACGCGGCTCGTCAAGCGGTATCAGGCCGACCCCGCGGGGTTCGGAGGCTGGCTGCGGCGGGAAAGTGAGAAGGGGTTCACAAGGCTCCTTCCGGGTTTCAAGCGGTTCGACCGGATCGACCAGGAGACAGCCCGCGAGAAGGGCCGCCGCTTCTACCGGCGCCTCCTTTGGACGGCATACGAGGCCATGTCGCGGTGCTACGGGGCGGCTGCGTTGTGGGTGTGGGTATCCTTCTGCCGTTCCGGGTCGTGGCCCCCCTCGGTCGAGGAGCAGCGGGCCTTCCGGTGGTACAATGCTCCGCTGGTCTGCACCGGCGGGTTGCCGCTCTGGTTTTTCGGGACGAACCTGCTGCGGTGGGTGCTGGAGCCGTTCATCAAGTGCGTGTGGGGACTGCGGCCGGATCAGGAGTTCGACGCCCTCACCCGGCTGATCGGGCTGTACGGCCAAGTGGCGGCCGAGCGTCGACAGGTGGACGCGGGCAAGAAGCGCCGGGCGAATGCCGCCGGAGATGCCGCGCTCCGCGCCGGCGATGTGGCGGAGCAGTACGAGGAGACGGCCGACGGCAGGAACATCAGAGTCATCGTACCCACGGTCCAGCCTGTGGCCCCGAGGGGTGAATCCGCTACCACCCCGCTCGAATACACCGAGTCGACGGTGTGTCCCTGTGGAGGGCGGATGTTTCCCGCGATTGACGGAACGTCCGGGAAAAAAGTGACGCCGACCGTCACCGACCGGGAGATCTTGGTCATCGTCGAGTGCGTCGAGTGCGGGAAAGAGCTTACCTTCCGCACCTCCAGCCCTTCAGCTCGACTTGTGCAGTTCATGGGGCCGGTGCCAGGCCGGATAGCAGCATCTCCCGCACGTTCGCCGGGAGTTCTGCGATGGCCCCATCGGCCTTGGCCTGTGGGA
>Ga0209181_10001184_pt1 | contig 46298 bp, 40 predicted proteins | sample MAT05_FD_187208 | JGI IMG/M metagenome (GOLD analysis project Ga0209181, IMG submission 187208) | Freshwater microbial communities from Lake Fryxell liftoff mats and glacier meltwater in Antarctica - MAT-05 (SPAdes) (version 2) | ecosystem: Environmental > Aquatic > Freshwater > Ice > Liftoff... | reverse complement strand
TTGTCTTCCGTTCTCAGTGCTCTGGCTACGCAGCGCAGGCGCGATCGCGGGCTTGAGCTTGATTGCAGTTTCTTTTTGGCAATGGGCGATCGGGCAATGGTGTTGAGCGCAGATTGAAGCGATCGCTACTCATTTACCACTCTGAGGGGCTGTCGTTTGATTTATGGAGTGAGTTGTTTGATTACGAGATAAATCGTGACGCTAAGCAATGGTTTCAGGTCTGCGACTGCTTGAAGAAGCCGCCGATCGCACTGTATCTTTGGGGCTACGGACGGGCTTGGATCTCTTTTCGCAACGCAGCAATTTCGGCTTGGAGTGCTTTAACGGCTTTCTCGCTGGCAATTTCACCCTCATCGTCGTTGGCATCTTGACCCACAAAAAATGTGGCAATGGTAGCAGTAACATAGCCAAACACCACAAACGCATACAGGGCTAACAATAAGCACAGCGCTCGAACGGCTGGAGTTTTGGGAAAGTAATCTGATCCCATCGTTGTCATCACCATCGCCGTCCACCACAGCGCATTGCCATAGTTTGTGAGGGTACTGCCCGTGCTGTTGCGCTCAAACACATACATCCCTGCGGCACCGAGCAAAACAACCAGTAGTGTTAACGCGACCGCATAGCCAAAGCCGCGACGGTTAACACTTCTAGAGAGCGTTTTCATGCCTCGATTGATCCGAGCCAGCACGCGCAACAGTTGCAGCCCATGTATCCCAGGGATGGTGCCCATCACCCGAATGATGTGTGCCGTGCGAAAAATCCACAAGGCTGGGAGCAGCAGTGCAACGGCGGATAACCAGTTGTGTTTTAAATAATTGAGTCTTTGGGGTGCCAGCAACAGCCGAAGGATAAAATCTAAAATGAAGACCAGCCAGATTGTGATGCTGGCTGCGTTTAAGCATGGATTGGCTCCCCGCACAAATTCTATGATCAGTAGTGCTGTCCACACGACACTCAACACGAGCAGGGGTGGTTCTAGCCATGCCTCGACCTGCTGTAAGATTTCACGGCGTTCCTGGTCGATGGCTTGTCTACCCACTCGTTTTGCATCGTTCATATATTGGCTCGAAGGGGTCAGTTCACCGCTGCAATTAAGCTGTTGTAATTGGGGATCAGTTCACCAGTCTTAGCTAAGGAACAAGAATTTAATAACCTCGGCGTTTTCCGTAGGGGCGCACAGCCGTGCGCCCCTACCTACGAACAATTTGTCGGTTTTATTTAATCCACGATCCTAAGATATTGACAGGGTTTATCGGGCAAGGATCATTTTGAGTGCGATCGCTTTTTATTCCGTGACCTCCCCCTGGTCAGTGACAAGCGTTGGGCAATACATAAGGAGCGTTCTCCCGCCTCACTCATTTATGTCCCTCAAAACTCTGACCGTGCTTGGTTTACTCAGCCTTACCGCAGTCGTGAATAGCTCACCCCGGCAGAAGTGAAACGGCTGATTGAGGCGGCTGGGGAACGCGGACGCGATCGCTTGAGCGATCGCACCCTGCTCTTGATGTTGTTCAGGCATGGGTTACGTGCAGGGGCGGCTTGCCTGTCGCGCTGGGATGCGGTGATGTTTGATGCTCGGACGATCAGCATCACGCGGCTAAAGAAGAGTGAAAGCGGTATCCATCGACTGCAAGAGGACGAAATCGAGGCGCTCTGGCAACTACAAAGCCAGGGTCAGAGTCACTACGTCTTTGCCAATGAATTGTGGCACGCTCTGGCGAGGTGGCAGACCTTCCCCTCTCAGTGCATCCGCATATGCTGCGCCATGCCTGCGGTTACTATTTGGCAGAACAAGGCTTGCCCACAGGGACATTCAAGCCTACCTGGGGCATAAGAACATTCAGCATACGGTTCGCTATACAGCAGCGAATCCCACCCGGTACGATCGCATTGTTTGGTAGGGCTGCTGATCCGGTGTCGCTTGCAACAGACAACGCAAGAGAGTGATGGGACAGTGGCATTGAAGCTTGAGGTGACACAGCATGGACAATCTTCAAGACGTTTTGACCGTTGCCGCTACCGTAGTGGAATACTTTCTCTTTGCCTATCTCGCTGTCGCCATGGTCTACGCGCTAAAGTCACCCAGCGCCGTGAAAGCATCGCGTGTTGTCTCTGTTCGCCAGAAAACTTGGGAGCGATCGGTTGCCCCAACGACAGCGCTTGCAGGCATGGCTAGTTAGCGCTGAGCTGGGCGACGCACTTATAGCGCGACATGAGCCTGAATGAAACGATCGTCTGAGTCGAAAGCCGCTCATCTTTCTGCTAGCGAAGGGGTTTAAAGCACGCCCTAATCAGGTCTCTAAGCTCAAAGCGCTACTCAAAACTTTACTCATCGTGCCCTTCGGGTTTCAGTCCCTTGCTAAAAACGCCCTGAAAGGCCGTTTCTTCAGCTACGCTTTTGCCTTCATTCAGTAAGTAGTCATAAAAGGTGCGGGCAATGACCGATAGCTGTTTGCCAGAGGGATAAATGACATACCAGTGGCGTTGAATCGGAAACCCTTCCACATCCAGGATGGTCAACTGGCTGTTGTGCCCTTCTAGCGCCAACGTGTGTAGCGACAGTACAGACACGCCAAGTCCACCCGCGATCGCCTGCTTAATGGCCTCATTGCTGCCCAAATCCAGCTTCACCTTAAGTGCCAGTGCGTGGTCGTCAAAGAGCTTTTGCACGGCTTTGCGCGTGCCTGAACCGGGTTCCCGCATAATGAACGGCTCTTCTGCCAGCCGCTTGAGCGAAATATCGCGCTCGTGCGCCAACGGATGGTTGCGCTGCGCCAGCACCACCAGCGGGTTTTCCAAGAACGGATGCACCTTCACATCCATATCGGTGGGCAGTTGGCTCAAGATGTAAAGGTCGTCGCGATTCTCAGCTAAACTTTCCAACACCCACGCGTGGTTATTCACAGTCAACGAGACATCAATGCCGGGATACCGCTGGCAAAAAGGTCCTAGCAACCGCGGCACCACATATTTTGCGGTAGTGACAACGGCCAGCCGCAGCGCCCCTTGTTTGAGTCCCTTGAGGTCGGCGATCGCAATGGCAAACTGCGACAAGCGAGAAAAAATGTCTCGACAGGCAACGTAAAGTTCTTTTCCAGCGTCAGTTAAGTAGAGCCGCTTGCCTACTTGCTCAAACAGCGGTAGCCCAACCGATTTTGACAGTTGCTTCACCTGCATGGAAACCGTTGGTTGCGTCAGAAAGAGTTCCTCGGCAGCACGAGTAAAGCTGTTATGCCGCGCCACAGCTTCAAATACTTTTAACTGGTGGAGCGTTGCATTCTTCAAGGGCATCTCCTCATCCACTAATTCATAGACAGAAATCTATTCTTTTGAGAGAAAAGCGTGATTTTAATCTATGAACTTCAATAGTATCATTGTTGGTATGAGTCTAAACTCCCTTCTAGTGGCGTTGCATAGGCGCGTAATGGTCAGCTTTCACTTAAGGTAACGCTCCGTACGGTCTAACGCACAAACGGGTGAGCCTGAAAGCAACGGTTATGTGTCCCTATGCAACGCCTTTCTCATGAGAATCTGTTGCGCCTCCAGACAGCGCCAAAACCGTAACATCTGATCCCCTACCAACTGGGGCTGAAAATAATGAAAAAAGTGATGACCATCGGGGCATTGCCAAAGGGTATCGTCTGACTTGAAGTAGGACAACCACTCTTGCAGTACGGGCGGATGCACCACTGGATCATTTTTGCTACCGCAGACCAGCAACGGCATCGCAACGCCGCCTTTAGGCAGGGTTGCCAGTTTGAATAAGGAGTGTGGCGAGGGAGACTCTTCTAGATCACGGCTGAGGGACGTGACCAACGCTTTGACAGCATAGGGAAGCTGGCGACCAAAGAGGCTACGGGTCGTACAGGCTAGTAGTTGCTGGCGGCTACAGGCGATTAACTGACGTTGGACATAGTAGTGCGTTTGCCAGGTCACGGCAGGCTGCGCGGCAACGGCTAAGAGTGTGAGCGATCGCACCCGTTCAGGATAGCGCCGTGCGTAGGTCAACCCCAAGACCCCGCTCATGCCGTGACCACCCAAATGAATCGGGCGCGGCTGACCCTTTAAATAGTCATGCAACAACACAACCGCTTGATCGAGAGCACTGGCTTCATCTTGAGACTGCTGGTATTCCCACTGCGCCACAGTGAGGTGGTTTGCTAAGCATTGGAGCAATGGCTGATCAAAATGCTTCAAGCTGGGGCTGGCATTCAGCCAGAGTAGGTCAAACGAGAGTGACATGGGATCTGAGACTCTTCTTCGATGAGAACTGGGCATATCCTACCATAGCTATTGAGACTATTTAGCAATAAGAACTTCTGAAGCGGTAGAGAGCAATCAGTTTGATGTTAAGCCTCTTGCAAAACTGGGTCTAAGTAAGCGGTCGAGGAAGCTGGCTCTACGTCTTTAAAGAAGCTGTCTAGAGCATGGAGAAGCGATTGATTTTGTTGCTACTAATGTCAAGAGGTTTTAAGGGCGGTACAGGTGCAAGGCGATCGTGCCCGTCAGGCAACAGCGCAAATCTTGGCAGTAGTAGCAAAATAGGCTAGGGTTGCCTGAGCAGTGAAGCACTAGCTTTGCCAGACTCTGGGCTTGAGATGGAAGCTCCCTTGTGCCTCAGATCCCCAAGCCTGAGTGCAGAGTTGTGTGTTTAGTCTGCTGTTGAGAACTCATTTCAGTGAACTAACGGTTGGAGGAGAAAGCGTTGTTGCGTTGCGTTTCTGTATCATTCTCGGTGGCTATGACGGTGCTTTCCAGTTGTGCGATCGTTCGCGCTGTGCCTCAACCATCGCCACCTGCCGTTACTACTGTGCTGCCAGACAACACTCCAGGCTTGGTGCTAGTCAATGCTAAGCCAGCCGCCTGGGCAGAAGTTGAGCGCTTCAATGCTTTACCAGACTACCTCCGAGTGCCCTTTAAGGTGCCGTTCTTGCCAGACGCAATGAGCTTCCCGCAAGATATTCAACCCTGGTTAGGGGATGAAGTGGCGATCGCTCTGGTGCCCACAGCGGGATCGATCGCTGGCTCCGTGCTGCAAACCCTTGATGCGAGTGCGATTCTGCTGGCACCGATCACGGATCGCGATCGCTTCGATGCCTTTTTGCGCAAGCTCAAAGCAACACGAGGGCAACCCGAAATCGAGCGCGAGTATAAGGGCGTGAAGCTGCTGCAATGGTCTCCACCTGCTGAGGAAAAACCCTCTAAGCCTGTAGAACCAGACTCAACGCAGCGTAACATTCCACAGCCTTTGCTAGCGCTAACCGCGCACCGTCTACCAGATCTTGTACAGAGCAAGGTTGTGAAGCCCAAACCAGCGCTATCAAAGACCCCACCGATCGCGACACCAGACGCTGCTGCTGAACCAGCGCCCGATCTTACAGACGCTTTGAAGCCACGTGGTCTGGCGATCGCGCTTTTACCAGGCAACGTCGCGGTAGCAACACAGGCAGACACGCTGGAAGACCTGATCGATGCTCGTGCTGAGCGGGAGCCACTGGCGCAAAGTCCGCTGTTTCAACGCACGTTGCAGCACCCTCAAGCGGGACGATCGCTCATGACCAGCTACGGCGAAGTGAGCGCGATTGCCAAGTTCTTGTGGGCGATCGCCAAAAAAGCGCCACCGTCAACGTTTGGCTTTGGCTTGCCGCCTTTCAACGAAAAACAGCTTGCAGCGCTGACCAAGCTCTACAGCTCTGCCGATAGCCATGTCTGGCTGCAACCGGAAGGTATCCACAGTCAGGTGAATTTTTACTACACCACCCCCCAGCCTGATCTGGCGACACGCACACGTCCCGATGCCAATCAGATTTTGACTCGGCTTCCGGCAGCGACCTATCTTTCCGCCAGCAGCCGTAACTTTAAGCAGCAGTGGCAAGACTCGCTCGCCTCCGCGCAAGATGATCTAGCCAGCCAGATTGCGATCGCCAGCCTGCGTAACTCATTCCGCACCGCCACAGGTCTCGATCCTGAAAAGGATGTCATCCCCTGGATGGACGGCGAATATGCCTTCTTCTTCTTTCCCACCACAGGCGGGCTGTTTAACTCCATTTACCCTAAATTCAATCTCGGCGTAGGGCTGATGGTGCAAACCAGCGATCGCCCAGCGGCGGAAGCGGCACTGAAAAAACTGGATCAATTTGTCAAAAAAGAAGCGAAGGGTGAAGTGACGATCGTCCCCCAACGGTTAAAGGGACAGCCGATCGTGAGCTGGGAAGCCAAAGAGCGGGGTAAACCGATCAGCTTTCTGTCTCACGGCTGGGTGGATGCCAAGACGCTGGTGATTACAACAGGTGCGAAACCAATGGCAGATTTGGCTCCCAAACCCTACCTGCCACTCCACCTCAACCACACGTTTCAAACGGCTACCGCCAGCTTCCCCATGCCCAACGAAGGCTACTTTTACGTCAACATGGGCGCAACGCTTTCTTTCTTTTACAACCTGCTTTTGCCGTCTTTACCCACAACAGATACGCAGTTTGTGCGAGAGTTCCAGCGGCTTGCTGGCTCGGTGCGCAGCGTCAGCACTTCTAATTCCACCACGGCTGAGGCGCAACGTGTAGATTCGCTCTGGGTACTGGCTCCCGTCAAACGGTCGAAATAAAAATTTCCAGATCTGACCTCGCATTTAAGCCTTGAATCGGCTAATTTACGTTCAGGAGACTGAATCGAACCTGCTACTACGGTTCAGCTTGACTGATGAGCACGGCACCCAACAACACCGCGATCGAAGTGTTCTTCTCGTACTCTCACCGCGATGAAACGCTGAGGGATGAATTGGCAAAGCACCTGAGTATTCTAAAAAGACAGGGTGTGATTACCGCATGGCACGATCGCCAAATTGCCGCAGGGAGTGAATGGGCAGGCGCGATCGATGATCACCTCGACTCAGCACGAGTCATTTTGCTGTTGATTAGCGCTGATTTTTTGGCATCGGATTACTGCTGGGATGTGGAGTTGAAGCGGGCGATCGAGCGCCATGAAGCCGGAGAGGCTTGCGTGATCCCGATCATTCTGAAGCCCGTCGATTGGAGCGGTGCGCCGTTTAGCAAACTACAGGCATTGCCCAAGAACGCCCAACCTGTCACAAGTTGGGCAAATCCCGATGAAGCATTTTTGGATGTTGCCAAAGGCATTCGGCGAGCAGTGGAGGCGCTCGTGCAGGCAAAGCCTACCACTTCAGTCGCAGATGCAAGCCCTGTCGTTACAGCTCCTGCATTCGCACCGTCATCACCAGTGTCAACGGACGGATTAACGAGTCGTCAGCGACGTAGACTGGAAGACGATCTTGCCTCGCAGCAGCAAGAGTATGACTTGCTCAGTCGTAAGCTCAAAAATCTACGGCAGGCGCGGGCGATCGAAACCGATGTGGCAGTCAAGCTGAAACTGGAGGTGCAAATCGACGAAGCAACCGCTGATCTGGAAACAGTTGAGCAGCGGTTGAATCAACTTGAGAGTCAGTTACGTTAGTCTGGTGTCCGTTTCCCTGTCCGCATAGCCCCCTGCTGTCAATGCCTACACTCGATCGCTTACAAACCAAAGTTGAAGACCTTGAGTATGAATGCGGGCTGCTGACCAAAAAGCTGCGTGGTTTGCGTCGGAGTCGTGCGATCGAAACCGATGCGGCTGTGAGAACCAAGCTGGATGTGCAGATTGAGGAAACCACCGAGTCACTGGAACAGGTAGAACAAGACCTCGATCGCTTGGAGTGCCAGATCAAGGAGTTTGCTCAACCTGCTAGCAGCGCCAGTCCGAGTTGCAGCTTGGATCAGCTTCATGGAGCATTGCTAAAGCTGGGATATTGGGAGCAGCAGCGATCGTTCAAAAAGGTGATCAAAGATCATCCAGTGGGTGCCTTTTTGATTCAAGGAAATTCGCCCGAATACGGTCAGCGTTGGCTGCTAAACCGACTCGCGCTGGAGACATCCAGAAGCCTCGAAGCAAAAGTGGTGAAGGTCAATCTTGGCAGAGTCTCATCACGCAGCAATATTCCTGCACTGTGGCGAGAACTCGCTGAACGTGTAGGGTTGGGACGGCAGAACACACCTTCTGAAGCTGAAATTGTGGAGCGCGTCCATCAGTGGTGGCAGACGCAAAACGTGCATATCGTGTTTTACGATGTGCAAAGCACTATTGAAGAGAACTTGCGTGACCTGATTACTGACTTTTGGGCAGTGCTGGCAAATCGGGTCTCTGAAACAGCCACTCAGGGGAACGGCTTTAAACTGCTGATGTTTTTGCTGGATGACAAAGGCAGCGTCAATACGTGGAATCTAACCTTTGCCAAGCAGTATGATTCCACCTGGAGACCCATCATTCCCTTTGGGTTGCCAAACCTGACTGAGTTTTCGTCAGACTTACTCATCACCTGGATCGAGCAGCAGAGCGGTGTGCTGCCAACCGCCATCACTGATGATGCCGAAACAGTGGTTGCAGCGCTTTTGGCAAACACAGATAATGGCATCCCAGAGCCAACATTGCGCGAAATTTGTGATCTATGTGGCTGCAATTGGTATGACCAAGAGGACAAATGGTTAAAACTGTGAGCAATCGATCGCTAGAGTACACAGGTAAGCATCAGCCGCAACTAGGCGAACGGGATGACAATGGGCAACTCCTTTACCCGTATCTGCCCAGCGATGATTTGATCGAAGCCGTGAACCTGGCAATTTACCTGGAACGACCTTTATTGCTGAAAGGTGAACCCGGATGCGGCAAAACCCAGCTTGCCCGTGCCGTTGCCTACGAACTCGGCTTGAAGTTTGAACCCTGGTATGTGAAATCGACCAGTCGTGCGCGGGATGGGCTGTATACCTATGACGCGATCGCCCGTCTACGGGATGCCCAGCTTGCGTCCTCTGGTCGCCTTGCCCCAGCCGATCTGGAACGTATCGACAATCCTGCTACCTACATTCGGTTTGGACCGTTGGGGCGAGCCTTTCAAAGTACCGAACGCACGATCGTCCTCATCGACGAAGTTGATAAAGCTGATATTGATTTTCCCAATGACCTGCTGGTGGAACTGGATGAACAGCAGTTTGTGGTGGACGAAGCCCGACAGGATGGCAAGGAGCTACGGATTCAGGCAACCGTTGCGCCGATTATCTTTATCACCAGCAACGACGAAAAAGACATGCCCGATGCCTTTTTGCGCCGCTGTCTGTTTCAACAAGTCCAGTTTCCCAGTGCGGAACAGTTGGTACGCATTGTGCACGATCGTTACCCCGATGCTGCCGATACATTGACGCAAGCCGCCGTCGATCGCTTCCTGCAACTGCGCGAACAACTGCGAAAGGAAAAAGGCGAAGCGGCAAAAAACGTCAGCACCAGCGAACTCATAGACTGGTTCCGCGTCCTGAAACGCCACCCCGACGACGAAGCGCTGAAGAAACTCGACGGCAAACTCCCCTATCTGGGTGTGTTGCTTAAAAGCTGGGATGACCACCTGCGCTACTTGAAGCGGAGCTAACCCAATGAACACCAACCCAGTGGATGAATTGCCCTTACTGGAACTCTTTACCCGCTTGCGTGAGGCTGGTTTGCCGCTGGGTATCAATGAATATCAATTGGTGTTGCGATCGCTCCAGGCAGGCTTCGGCATCCAGGATCGCGCAGCCCTTGCCAAACTCTGCCGCACCCTCTGGATCAAATCCCCGGAAGAAGAACGCCTCTTCAATCATCACTTTGAACAGATCATTGGTCATCCTACATCGACTGCCTCAACTGGCGGAAGCTTACCCGCTCAAACAGCTCAATCTTCCTGGTGGCTGAGTGTCTTTTCTAAAGCGCTTAACGTCTTCGACTATCGCCACATGACAAAGTGGGAACGCTCAGTTTTTTCAGTGTGTCTTTTAATTTTAACCGTATCGCTATTATTCATTATGGTTTCGTCACTGCTGCCCAAAATACCGTTTTTGCAGCAGTTCTCTCCATCTCCTGTATCCCAAAGTTCCCCACCTTCCAATCTCTCGACTGTACCCATACCAACCAAAACTGCCGTGCCTGCGCCCAGCGCTCCGATCGCTCAAAAGCCCTCACCACTCTCTACCTTTGTCGATCATCAAGTTTCAGGGTTACTAAGTGTTACGATTACTATCGCCATATCGGTAATCGCTTGGAGAGTAGAACGGAGGAAGCAGCGTCAGCGTCGGGCGCAAGCAGCGGACACGATCGCCACCAACAAGCTTTCAACCGAACTCATTCAACAGATTGGCGATGAGGTGCGGGTTGCCAGAGTAGTGCGGCGGCGGCTTGAAGGCGACGGGGAAACGGGCGATCGCATCCTTACCAATCCCGAATTCTTTCCGATTACGCGGCGACAGATGAAGCAGAGTTGGCGTTACCTACGACGGTTTATCCGGGAAGGCGCACCGATCGAAATCGATATCGATGCCACCATTCGTCGCGTTGGGCAACAGGGACTGCTGCTGGAGCCTGTTCTAATACCCGGTCGTGTGAATCGAAGTGAACTGCTCTTGTTGATTGATCAGGATGGCTCAATGGTGCCCTTCCACAACCTGTCGCAGCGACTAATCCAAACGGCATTGCAGGGTGGACGGTTAGGCAACGCCAGCGTTTACTACTTCCACAACTGCCCGACCGATTACGTGTATCGCGATCCGGTGCATCAACAGGCAGTGGCGATCGATGACTTTTTCGCACAACTTAATCCTCGCACGGCTGTTCTCATCTTCAGCGATGCCGGATCAGCGCGGGGTGGCTTTAATGCTCGCCGCCGTCGTGCCACCAAAACGTTTCTTGACGATCTAAAACAGCACGTTCGCTATGTGGCGTGGCTAAATCCTATGCCGCGATCGCGCTGGACTGGCACCACGGCAGGCGATGTTGCCCATGTGATTCCTATGTTTGAAGTGAGTCGTCAGGGGTTGGATGGGGCGATCGATGTGCTGCGCGGTAAAACATCGAAGGTTGGCTAAGATTGAGCTAGCTTCAAGGACTGAGCGATGAATATGCATGAATTACTGCAAGCAAAACGTGAAGAGATCTTGAAACTGGCAGCGAAGCATGGAGCCTCCGATGTCCGCCTGCTAAACTCGGTCGCCTCACACGAGGATCAACCCGATCGCGATGTCGATTTTCTGGTTGCATTGGACTCCGATCGTAGCCTGCTGGATTACGTGGCGCTCGTCCAGGCTTTTGAAGACCTCCTCGATCGCAAGGTCAGAATTTTAACGGTTGAGGGACTCAAAGAAAATACCAATGCCCATCTTCTGAAGGAGGCATTGCCCTTATGAATACGGACGATCAATATCTGAACGAAATCGCGCAACGAATCCAGCGTATTCAGCGCTATACCCAGGGCGGACGCACGGAGTTTTTGCAGTCCACACTCATTCAAGATGGCGTGATACGTAACTTTGAAGTCATTGGTGAAGCAGTGAAACAGCTTTCTCCAGACTTGAGGCAGCAGTATACGGCTGTCCCCTGGCGAACGATCGCAGGCTTTCGAGATGTGTTGATCCATAATTTCTTGGGACTTTCTCTGGTCAGTGTATGGAATGCTGTAGAACAGGATCTGCCAGACATAAAACGACTGATGGCACTGATTTTGCAGGGGTTGGGCAATGAAGCTTGACGTGTCGCAGCCGAAAGTATTGCATCCACGTCTGGATGGGTTTCGCAAACGCTTTAGCGAAGCACATTTGCATCTGGCGTATCATGCTGCCCTGCCGCTGGCGCTGACCCCTGACTTGCTGTATCGCCTTTGGGCAAATTTTCAACAGGATGTGCAGAGCGAGATGCTCAACATTCCCTGGGTTGCCGTTGCCGATTTGTTGCTCTCCAGCCTGTGCGAAGAAGTCGGGCACGAACTCTACGAGATGGATCGATCGGTGCGGGCAGCCTTACTAGAACAATTGAAGCATGACGATCGGTTTGGACAACCACGCCTCCACGAACTCTCAGATTTTCTGTTGACCTATGTGCAACAGCAGTTGGACAGCCCCGATATCGATACTCGCGATCGTGCCGAAGCCCAACGCTGGGCAGCGATCGCCTACACTCAACCGGGTATAGCCGCTCAGGAACTCTCCCGCATCCTTGCCAGCACTTATCAACACGACAAGACAGAATGCCTCCGCGTTGCCGCGATCGTTGAAACGTTAGCAGAACCTCTCGCCGCATTTGAGCCATTGCTGACTGATGCGCGGACAAAAGCAACGGCTGTGCGATCGGGTGTAACCGCTCCAACGCCACCGAAATCCAGAAAGGTGCTCTATTGGGCGATCAGCATTATCGGTGCTGCCATCCTTGCTGGTTTAGCGTATCGCATCTTAACCCCAAAACCGGATGTTACACCCTCACCAACACCAGCACCATCCTATCCCTCTGGATCGCCCCCCGCATCACCCTCGCCTTCATTGCCCACCCCCGCTGTAACGACACCTGCCGCAGGCGCTTTGCCATCGCCCAGTGCCTCCACGCCCCCAGATTCGGCGAGGAAAAACCTACCCGTATCGCCGTCATTTACGCCTCCAGGTGCGGCGCGGCAAACCCTACCAGTACCTTTGAATAGCCCAGCTCCACAGCCAACGACCAGCACCCCAGCACCTTCGACTCCGACTCCTCTACCAGAGGTGCCTCCATACCTGCCTGAGCCATCGCCCTCACCACCCCCAAATTCACCGTGCCTGACGTTCAAATGTACTGATGTACCAGATCCAAGCACTGGTAGGGGAGGTGCTACACGCTGACCCTGCTACGAACTGAAACAGCATATGTCCACGGCTTCTGTGATATTCTGTAGGTAGTGCTCTCAGCGAAGAAAAACAGTCTCTACGTTGTTTTATGTGCCGAGCTACAACCATCACAGTTTTTGCGTCTGTACTAGCCTACCTTTCTGCGCCTCACCTGCCAGCGCGATCGCACGTCAACCATTTTGCTGAGTCCGAACGTGCGTCTGCTCAAACTGAAGGCAATCGGATCACCTTCAGCCCTACGAAACCGTCCAGTCAACGTCCAGCTAACCAACTTACGATCGACCTTCAGCAAGAAAGTACGGGCTATGCGCTGGTACTAAACGATCGCTTCTCATTCTGGGCAAGCAGTCTCGTTTTCAGCCCCGATGGGCGTGCCCTCGCTGGTGGTGGTCGCTATGAAGTTAAGGGACAGACCGCTACAGAAACCGGCGCTAGGCTATGGAATCTAACCTACAACAGACAAGAAAACCTTGAGGTTAAGATTGACCCACGCATTTTCAATGGTTATACCGGAATTGTGCGATCGGTTGCCTTCAGTCCCAATGGACGCACGTTGGCGACTGGCGACTATGACACCACGATCAAACTATGGAACCTGCAACTATCAGACACTCAACCGCGTGTTTTGACGGGGCATAAAAAAGAGATTTACACAGTGGTGTTTAGCCCAAATGGGCAAATGCTGGCTAGTGCTGGAAAAGATCAGCAAATCTTTTTGTGGAATCCGGCTACAGGAGAGTCACGCGGTCATTTGGTTGAGACTGAGGATATAAACTCGATCGCTATCAGCCCCAACAATCAGCTTCTGGCAAGCGGCAGTAAAGACAAAACGATCAAATTATGGGATTTGACCACTGGAAAATTGCTCCGCACTCTAACTGGTCACACTGGTGAAGTCAATGCAGTGACGTTTAGTCCCGATGGACGTACGTTAGCCAGTGGCAGTGATGATCAAACCGTCAAGCTCTGGACTGTCAAAACAGGCGAACTGCTGCATACTCTGGTTAAGCACTCCAATAAGGTGAACACGATCGCGTTCAGTCCTAACGGACGCACGTTGGCAAGCGGCAGTGAAGACACGACCATCAATCTCTGGGATGTGTTCGACGGAGAACTGCGCTACACGAGGGGGAAACACGATGCTGCGGTTTACTCCATTGCCTTCAATCCAGTTGAACCCTACTTTGCCAGCGGTGGGAACGACGGTAAGGTCAGGCTGTGGACGTACTAACGCTATCGCCTCATTAAGGCTAGACAGAGATCCCCGGCTTCTATGGCAGGCAAGCTTCTCGACTTGGAGTTTCTACCAGAAGTCGGGGATCTGAACTTTGTAGTGGCACGATGACGGTGCACGATCGCCCAACGTGCCGAACAATGTAAGCGCTCATCCTCCTGGTGAGAATGAGTAGCTTTCAGAACGTTGTAACAATCCGTATCATAGAGGTAAAGCACAATACATTTGATTCATGCTTGCCCAAATTAAAGATCTCGCTGCCAATCTAGCTCCGCGTTTGATTAAAATTCGGCGACACCTGCACAGCCATCCCGAACTGAGCGGACAGGAACAGCAGACAGCGGCATATGTAGCGGGGGTGCTCTCCTCCTGTGGGCTTCAGGTTAAAGAAGGTGTTGGCAAAGTTGGGGTTGTGGGCGAACTGCCGGGAGGGGCTGATCCCCGGCTGCTGGCAATCCGTACCGATATGGATGCGTTACCCATTCGTGAGCAAACTGATTTAGCGTTTACCTCCCGACAACCCGGAGTGATGCATGCCTGTGGTCACGATGTCCACACCACCGTCGGGCTGGGGACAGCAATGGTGCTCTCCCAACTGGAGCAAACGTTACCAGGAAGCATCCGCTTTTTGTTTCAGTCGGCGGAAGAGATTGCTCAGGGTGCTATGTGGATGGTGCAGGATGGCGTAATGGAAGACGTATCAGGCATTTTATCGGTGCATGTGTTTCCATCGATTCCAGCGGGTGTGGTGGGCATTCGCTATGGGGCGTTGACTGCCGCCGCTGATGATCTGGAAATTACGATTCTGGGAGAGTCAGGGCATGGGGCACGTCCGCATGAGGCGATCGATGCTATCTGGATTGCTTCGCAGATTATCACCACGCTACAGCAAGCTATCAGCCGCACTCAGAATCCGTTGCGTCCTGTTGTGCTGACGATCGGACAAATCAACGGTGGACGGGCACCGAACGTGATTGCGGATCAGGTGCAGTTATTGGGCACCGTGCGATCGCTCCATCCTGAAACCAGTGCTGCCCTGCCCGCCTGGATTGAACAGATTGTCGGGAACCTTTGCCAGACCTACGGCGCTCGCTACGAACTCAACTACCGACGCGGTACACCGTCCGTGCAGAACGACAAAGCGCTGACTCAGCTTCTAGAATCCTCTGCCAGAGCTGCCTGGGGCAATCAGGGCGTGCAAATGATTCACGAGCCGTCGCTAGGCGCAGAAGATTTTTCGATCTATCTGCAACACGCACCGGGCAGCATGTTTCGGTTGGGCGTTGGCTTTAGAGAAAAACATAACTATCCCCTTCATCATCCGCAGTTTGAGGTTGATGAGACGGCGATCGTGACAGGTGTGGTGACGCTTGCTTATGCGGCTTGTCAGTATTGGCAGCAGCATTAGGGGAGAGGGGAGAGGGGTGAGGAGTGAGGAGTGAGGGGAGAGGAGTCAGAAGTCAGAAGTCAGGAGTCAGGGAGATGCAAACTGCGTCATACTCCACCCCCTACTCCCCATTCCCTACTCCCCATTCCCTACTCCCTACTCCCCCTCAAAGGAGCGATCGCGAATCTGCCCAATGAGGGTAAGCCGCAGGAGTCAGGGAGGTGCAAACTGCGTCATACTCCACCCCCTACTCCCCATTCCCTACTCCCTACTCCCCCTCAAAGGAGCGATCGCGAATCTGCCCAATGAGGGATAAGCCGATGGTAACGGTTCGCTCATGATAGATAGAAAGACGTTATGTAAGATGAATCATGGCAGCAACCACACCGCTAAAAGGGTTAGAGCTAGTCGATTGTGCGCGCGCAAACGCAAAGCAGGGAGCTGAAACGGCTGCAAATTTGTGCGGCTATGGGTCAGATATCAATACTTTTAAGCAGGAGCTACAGCAAGCCTGTCAGGCAATGGGGGTTGAATTTCACGAACTCAGCGATTTGATCACCGATCAACAAAGAATTCTCGCGTTGGGTGAAGGGGAAATTGTTGCCCCTGACTCGCCGTCAGAACTTTAGTAGGCAGATCTCTGGTTTCTTCGAGAAGCCGGAGATCGAAGAGAGGGCTAAGACGGTTTAGGATGGCTATGCAAGTCAGGCAACCGTTGTCATGCCCTAATTACAACCGACTCTATGAGCGATTCCAATCCTATCCGTTTTGTTGGCAACAAGGTTATCAAGTTATTTAAGGTCTGGCGGGAGCGCAATACGCTAGGACTGCTGAAATTTCTCTATCGACGAAGCTTGGAGACGTTTCGGGGTCGCATGTCTTACCAAAAATGGGTTGCCCGCGATCGCCTCACCAAAGCAGACATGATTGCTGCCCAACGTGCGATCGAGCAGTGGTCTACTCGTCCGACGTTTTCGATCGTCATGCCCGTCTACAACGTCGAGGCAAGCTGGTTAGAAAAAGCGATTCAGTCTGTGCAGAAGCAGCTTTATCCCCATTGGGAGCTTTGTATTGCTGATGATGCTTCACCTAAACCGCATATCAAGCGCCTTCTCACCCATTACAGCCAGCTAGATCCCCGCATCAAAGTCGTTTTTCGCCTCGAAAATGGTCAGATCGCCGCTGCCAGCAATGATGCCTTAACGCTGGCAACAGGGGCTTACATTGCACTGCTCGACCATGATGACGAGCTTGCGATTAATGCCTTGTTCGAGAACGCCAAGCTAATCAACGAGCATCCTGATGCCGACTTCATCTACAGCGATGAAGACAAACTGGATACAAAAGGAAAGCGGCTCGACCCCTTCTTCAAGCCAGACTGGTCGCCCGATTACTTTCATGCCTGCATGTACACCTGCCATTTAGGTGTGTATCGCACCAGCTTGATCCGTGCGATCGGCGGTTTCCGTACGGGCTATGACGGCGCGCAGGACTACGATTTAGTTCTGCGAGTGGTAGAAAAAACCAGCCACATCTACCACATTCCCAAAATTCTTTATCATTGGCGGGTTATCCCCGCATCGGTGACAGCAGGCGGAGAGCAGGCAAAGCCCTGGGCCTACATTGCCGCACGCAAAGCCCTGGAAGACATGCTGACTCGCAGCCCGTATCCAGGTTTGGTTGAGGCAGTGCCCGATCGACCCGGTTTTTGGCGCATTCGCCGCCAGATTATGGGTGAACCCTTGATCAGCATCATTATTCCCAGTGCTGGGAAGCTGATGACTACGCCCGATGGAACTCTGGTGGCACTGGAAAACTGCATCCGCAGCATTCAGGAGCGCAGTACATATCGCAAGTTTGAGCTGGTGTTAGTGGACGGTTACGACATTCCAGACGAGACGCTGGCAGCACTGACGCAAACCTCGGAAGGCGTTGCAGCGACCAATGTACGCCTGGTTCGCTGCCAAGAGCCGTTCAATTTTGCCGATCGCATCAATCAGGGTGCTGCCCATGCCAGCGGAGAATTTCTGCTGCTGCTGAACGACGATACCGAAGTTATCACGCCAGATTGGTTGGAATCGATGCTGGAGTTTGCCCAGCAGAAGGACATTGGCGCTGTCGGTGCAAAACTACTCTTCCCTGATGGCAAAATTCAGCACGGGGGAGTCATGGTGCTGGGAGGGAATGCTGGTCACGCCTTTCACGGCTTTGAGGGCGACCATCCAGGCTATTTTTGCTCCAATCTGGTCAATCGCAATTATCTGGCGGTGACGGCTGCTTGCTTGCTAATTCGTCGGGAGGTGTTTCAGCAGGTTGGCGGCATGGACGAAATTTTCCCACTCAACTATAACGATGTAGACTTTTGCTTAAAGGTGCATCAGGCGGGCTATCGCCATGTGGTCACACCTTACGCCCAGTTGATTCATTACGAGTCGATTAGCCGTAAACCAGGGCTACAGCCAAACGAATGGGAAACCTTGAACCAGAAATGGCAGGACTACTTCAAAGAACTCAACGGCGATCCTTATTACAACCCTAATCTGTCGCATCGGGCAGTGACGTTTGAGCTGTGGTAGGTCAGTGAGGTGTGAGGTGTGAGGTATCAGAGAGTTTTGAGTTTTGAGTTTTGAATTAAGTCTCTGTATCTTCCCCTGCTCCCCTACTTCCCTGCTTCCCTTGCCCTCTGACCTTACCAACCGACGATGACTTTCCACATGAGAGAGCCGATCGCCACCATCGCGAGGTGTTGCGGCAGCAGATTGAGCCACGATTGACGGGCAATCTTTTGGGTCAGAATGACACTGAGCCAAAAGGCGAAGATCAGCACGACGCTTTGCAGAAAGGCAATGACGGCAGGATCGGTAATGGCGATCGGCAAGTTTGCAGTACCAAGTCCAAAGGTCGCGAAGGTGACGGGCACAATCTGTCCGGCTTCCGTCAAACCGAGGCGGAGGTAGTGTGCCACGCTTGCGCCCAAAACGAGGGGTAAATACCCATAAGCCAATTCCAAAAAGGGACGGGGCTTGCGGTTGCGTTGCAGAAGGCGAATGATGGCGTAAGCAAGGAGGGCGATCGCGCTGGGCACCAATAATGCCAACAGTGAAACGCCTGCGTGAATCCCGAAGTGATTCAGGTGTAGGTTCCAGCCAAACTGCGCTTCAATTTCGGGCAAGCGATGCAGAAACACTGCGCCAAAGAGCAGAAACAGCAGACAAACCTCGGCATAGGTGGGCGTGTGGGTTGTCCACAGTTCAATCCCTGGTGGACGCAGGTTTAGCTCAACAGAACGGTGGGGACAGGCTTTCAGACAGGTCATGCAAAGCACACAATCCCGATTGTCTTCAAGCTGTGCCGGATGGGAATAGAGCGGACAGCCGCCCGTTTCTTGCCCTTCACCTTTTTCTGGTCCACCTTTGTAGCACTGATAGGTGGTGCAGGTGGCGGAACAAATGCCCTGCTGTGCTCGGAGTTCTACCATCGACAGTTTGGCAAAGAGTCCGTTCATGCCCCCGATCGGGCACAGATACCGACACCAGAAGCGACGCTCAAACAGCAGCGAAAAAATAACGGCTCCAGCGGTAATCAGCAGCAGCAGACAACCAGATAAGTATGCGGTGTCTTCTAGATTCCAAAGCTCTTCCCACAGCAGAATCAGGGTGAACATGCCAAACATAAACCAGCCACCCCACTTCTCGGCTTGCTGTCGGGGCCAGGGCAGCAGTTCGCGGGGATAGAGCCAGAGGGACAGTTTTTGTGCAAGTTCGCCGTAAATCATGAAGGGGCAAACCGAACACCAGAGCCGTCCCACAAACGGGAACGCTGCCAGAATCAGCATCCACCACCACGCCCAAAAGAAATTGAGGGCAATGTTGCGATCGCGGCTTTGCGGTCCCAGCATCAGCACGGCGACGACGACCGCGAAAAAGCCTAGCGTGAAGCCATAGTTAAGGCGATCGGGATACCAGGGACTCCGCAAAAACTGGCGTAGTTTCGGCGAAAAATTGAGTAGATTGACGCGAAACCGCCTGGTTTTCACGCTGACTGCCCAAAAGACTTCCTCTGTGAGTTCCGATGCTCCATCTGATTGCAGGAGCGCCCGCTCCACCAGATTCTCCAACTCGGTGAGATTACCGGGAAAGTCGTAGCCTTGCAGCCGCCGTAGGGCTTCTGGAGACACGTTGGGCTTGGAAAGCCCTCTCGCACGGCAAAACAAGCTCAGATAGTATTCCACCTGCGCTTGAATATCGGCTTTTCGCACTCGCAAAGGCGGCACTCGAATAATCTGATCGACCAGACCTTTGCGTTCCAGCGTGGGCAGCACCTTTTCAGAGGTCATCATCAGACGTGCCTGACACTGACGCGGTGTGAGAGGCAGTTCGCCGTCGCGTCCCACAGGATCATATGCGCCCGTTTCCAACAATCGCACGACCTTGCTCTGTAGTTCGGCTGGCAGTTCCTGCACATTGTTCAGCAGCAGGGTGCCTTCACCCAGCCATTCGATGAGTCCCGGTTTGCCACCCACGCGCCCAAAAAGTTCAGACCCGCTGGCTTGCAGCGTATCGCAGTTGATTTTGATCATCGGCTCGTGTCGATCGCGCGAACCAAAGTGAATCAGCGCTGTGATGTTGTCTTTGCCCAACCCCGGTTCACCAAACACAAGCACCGATCGGCGATCGCCTGCTGCCTTCTTAATCTCCTGCCGTAACCGTGTGGCATAACGACTAGACCCCACAATGCCCCGCCGCACTTTGGGCACGAGATAAGGACGCAGGGCAGCTTGGCGTTCCCGCTCATACGCCAGTTGTGCCGACACCTGATCCAACTCGGTGGCTAACTGACGCGAGAGCGTTTGGGTAATTTCGGGATACTGCTGGACGATCGCCAAAAAAGCAGCTTTGGGAATCATCCACACCACGGAATCGCTGAGCGTAATCACCGTCTGTTCGACAGGCTGCTCTAGCGCCAGTTCCTTCAGGTGCAGAATGGTTCCCGGTAAGAGACTGACCGCATTCGCCAGACCTGTTTTGCTGGTGTGATAGCTCTCCAGGCGACCCGTTTTGAGAATATAAAGCGCCTCAGGTGACGTATCCTCCAAAATAAGCCGTCGATTTTCCTGAATCGCTTCTTCGTGAATGGCAGTCGCGATCGCCTCCAGTGCGCCTTCCGATAAGGAAACCAGGCTTGTGTTCTCGCGCAACCACACTCTCCGCTCTGACTGTTCCATCCCATCTACCTCTGACCACTCGGCACCTGGTTTTCATCTGCTTTTTCTCACTGCGATCGTACCTGAGTTACCGCCGCAGACCCCATTCCTCAATATTTCGACGCATGGGTAGATTATGTTCTCGACATGAGTTCGCCTTTTGTCATAAGGACGTTACAGTAAGGACGTTACTATGGGCACGCGATCGCTAATTGACAAGCATGAAGATTGGTCTTAAAAAAAGTGGCTTGGGTTCTTTAATCCTTGCCGCGATCGCGTTAGTAGGCTGTCTCAAACAGGTAACTCGATCGCCTAGCCAAAATGCATTCAAGCAGGAAGAGTCACCTGTTACCATTACCTTAAGCGGCTGGCAAAGTAATCCGAACGAAAAGCAACTGTTAAAGCAGGTAATTCAAGCTTTCGAGGCAAAGAATCCTGATATTAACGTTAAATACGAAGTCGTCAATAGCGAATATATGGATGTCATTAAAACCCGCCTTATTGGTGACGTTGCACCGGACGTTTTCTATCTTGACGCGCTTGAAGCTCCGTTGCTCATGCAATATAACGTGCTAGAGCCACTAGATTCTTACATCACACCCGCATTCAATCTAGCTGATTTTGAATCGTCAATGCTGAATGCCTTTAAGCATAATGGCAAACTCTATGGTCTACCCAAGGATTTTTCGACATTAGCACTCATTTACAATAAAAAGACGTTTGCTGCTGTTGGTATCACGCAACCGCCTCAAACCTGGGATCAATTGATCGCTGTTTCTAAAAAGCTGACCATTGATCAAAATAACGATCAAAAAACTGACCAATACGGCTTTGGACTTGCCCCCGAATTAGCACGACAGGTCTTCGTACTCAAAGCCTTCGGCGGTCAATTAATGGGTCAAAATGCATACGCTACCTTTGCTGACACTAAAAGCTTGAAAGGTTTGCAGTTAGTAATTGATCAATATCGCCGCGATCGTACCTCGGCTCAGCCAACAGATGTAGGCGCAACCTCAGGTAGCGAAATGTTGGGTCAGGGGAAAGTTGCGATGACGATCGAAGGCACCTGGGCAATTCCTTACTTCAAAGAAACTTTTCCAGAATTAGACTTTGCCACAGCCGAAGTGCCTACAATTAACGGCAAGTCAGGCACAATGGCGTTCACGGTTGCCTATGTGATGAATCGTAAAACTAAACACAAAAAAGCAGCTTGGAAATTGATTGCTTATCTAACGGGCGCTGAAGGTATGAATGCCTGGGCAAAACAAGGCTTAGCGTTACCCACTCGCCGATCGGTCTTGGCAAGATTAGGATACAATCAAAGCCCTTTATATGCTCCCTTCGCTAAAGGCGCAAAGTATGCAACGATCTGGCAGGCAGGTAAAAACTTACCAACTGTCCGCATGAATTTCAACAATCAATTTATCAGTGCGTTGTTAGGGGAACAAACGTTGCCACAAGCTATGAAAAAAGCTCAGGACACAGCTAATCGAGAAATTTATTTAGGTAATTAAAGGGAACCAGACCGCCGATTTCTTTAAGAAATCGGCGGTCTAAGAAGGAGTCTGATTATGAGTGCCTTGACCAAAGATCGTTGGAGAAACCGGAAAGCTGGGGATAGCTTAGCAGGCTATCTATTTATGGCTCCAACCATTCTGATTGCTGGAGTCTTCTTGATTCTACCGATCGCCTATGCCATTGCCTTAGCCTTTCAAAAAGTGCAGCTTTTAGGTGATGTGAGCTACCAGTTTACAGGGTTGAAAAACTTTGTTCGGATTGCTCAAGACGATCGCGTTTGGATTGCGCTAAAAAATACGGCTTCCTACGTAGCGATCGTCGTGCCGATCCAAACAATGCTTGCCCTTACGCTTGCCCTAATTTTGAACAGCCAAATTAAGGGGCGATCGTGGTTTCGTGTTGCGTTTTTTCTGCCTACAGTCACATCATCGGCTGTCCTCACATTGATCTTTATGTGGATCTATAACTCCAACGGCTTACTTAACGGTGTGTTGAGCTTTTTACACTTACCAACCTACAACTGGTTAGGCGATCCCAATGTTGCGCTGAAGGGCATCATGATCATGAATATTTGGTCAACAGCACCGCTATTTATGGTGATTTACTTAGCGGCACTCCAGGATATTCCAGAAACCTTATATGAAGCGGCAACGCTGGATGGAGCGAGTCGCTGGGAGAAGTTTCTGCATATCACCATACCCTTCTTAAAGCCCGTTACGTTTTTCGTCATTGTGATGGGAATCATTGGGACTTTTCAGCTTTTCGATCAGTCGTATATTTTCTCCGCTGGCTCTGGTGGTCCCAACGATTCAACGTTGACGATCGTGCTTCTGATCTATCAATACGCTTTCAAAAATCTGGATATGGGCTATGCCTTGGCGCTCACGTTAATGCTGGCAGCCATATTAATGACATCAACAATCATTCAGCGCACGTTGTTTAAAGAAGAACGCTTAGATTAGGAGCCTTACATGAAGTCTCTACGTTGGTCAACCAGTCTTTTATACATTGTCCTAATTGCTTACACGGTAATTACATTACTGCCCTTTGCTTGGGCATTGTCCGCATCCTTCAAATCTCTGGCTGAAATTTCAGCCGGTGGTTTAAGTTTACTTCCCAAGCAGTTGACGCTGGCGAACTACCAGACGATTTTTGTGCAGGAACCGCTGTTTGGTCGCTGGTTGATGAATAGCGCGATCGCGGCTATCTCAGTCACACTATTGAACCTCTTATTCAATTCAATGGCAGGCTATGCCCTGGCAAGAATTCAATTTCCCGGTAATCAGCTCTGGTTCTTTCTCATTCTGGCAGTACTGATGGTGCCGGGACAAATTACTCTCTTGCCGAAATTTCTGATCCTAAAATCACTTGGCTGGCTCAATACCTATCAAGGATTGATTGTGCCATCAGCCGTAAATGCTACTTTTATCTTCATGATGCGACAGTTTTTTGTTAACTTCCCCAAAGAGTTGGAAGAAGCCGCAGCACTGGATGGCTTGGGTCGTTTCGGCACCTTTTTTCAAATTGTCTTACCGCTTGCAAAGCCTGCGTTAGCCGCTCAAACAATTTTTGTCTTTATGGGTTCCTGGAATGAATTTCTTATGCCCTTAGTGATTCTATCTGATCCCGAAATGTTCACACTACCGCTTGGCTTGAACGCCTTCAAAGGACAATACATTAGCTATTGGAACTACATCATGGCGGCTTCTATGATCTTCACCCTACCCGCTTTAGCCGTATACGCTTTTTTCAATCGCTATTTCATTCAAGGTGTGGCGTTTACAGGCGGAAAAGGATGAAGGCTAAACTCGGCGCGCTCTAATCCTTAAGGGGCTGTCGGTAGCGCAAAGAGGTGAACGGCACCTGTCAGTTCTCCTTGAGCATTGAGTGCCGTTTTGTCACCAACCACGACATAACGATCGGAGAGGCTGACCGTGGGTAGGATTCTTTTCTGTCCGCTCGCGGTACTATAGCGGTTCTTAGTCTGGTGCGGTACACTTCCAGCCTTGAAGTCCTTTCCAGTCGGGGATCGGCTGTACCCCACTAGCTTGAGAACCGCTATAACTTGGCAAGCTGCGACCAATACTCTGAGTTTGGTTGACGGCGAAAAAGAAACGCTTCTCCTTCGTCATTGCGACCCATAAAATTGCTCTGTTCACCGACAGCCGCAACGACTGCGTACTCACCCTTCAGCGCGACCCTGTTACCAAAGCCATAATCTATAAGTAAGCCAAGCAGCCCACCAGGACGGTGTATATAGCGCGGTGCCAGTTTAGCGGTTTGTCGCCACTCAGTGCTGGCAGTGGGACGCTTCGCAATATAGGCAGAGCCAATAAAAAAGGGTCCATTTAACGGCGCACCGACAAGCAGGGTATTCCCTCGCAGGGCAACACCGCCAGTGCCACCAAAAGCTTTCGGTGGTAGGGGAAACGGTAACTCCTGCTGGTAAGTCCAGGTGCTTGTTTGGGACTGGCGCTCAAAGAGTATAGCAACAGCACTCTTTGGCAGACTGCTAGTGCCACCGACGAGAATCGTCTTACCGCTGATGGCTACAGGTGTACCTAACGTGGTGAATGATCCTCCGGTGCCACGCTCCAGATTTTGGGGTATGACGAGGTTGGTCGTGTAAGACCAGGTCGCTGTGGCAGGGTCACGCTCAAACACATATGCCTCTCTTTGTTGTCCTACGACAAGTGTGTTGTGATCAAGTGCCACGCTGTAGCCAAAGTAAAAGCCTGCTTTTGGTTGCGGTGGAAACAGTTTGGCTTCCTGTTTCCAGGTAGCTCCTTGGCGCGTGAAGATGTAGACGGCTCCTGCCCTGTTAGTATATCTGGGGTCAATGCTGGTCTCTGCGATAGGAGCAGCAACAGCGATGGTATCGCCGCTGATGGCAACACTGCGAATGAACCCAATATCTTCCTGCGGATCGTCAGGCATCAGTTTTGCCCGTTCAACCCAGGTAGAGCCAGAGCGCTCAAACACATAGGTGGGAGCGATCCTTGATGCAACCACGAGGGTGTCTTGCTCAATGGCAACGGCAGTACCAAAGGCATCTAAGCGCTGTCCATCACTGGCATACAGTGTGGTTTCGGGATACCAGACAGGTTTGGCTTGCACAGCAACGACAACCAAAAGAGTGATGACGCTGACCGCGACAGCTATTAACAAACGCAGGTGCACTGTGGACATAATCAGATTTACTCCCAACCCGTAAAAATATAAAAATAGCGTGATCCGTCGCGGGGGCGTATGTTGGAAAGATAGGGCATCACTGTCTTTCTTGTTTGCCGATCTGTATGACTTATGCGTCTGTCACACAGCACCTCAGCGTCACGCTCTCAGAGGACAGTGCCAATCTCGTTGCTGCCATTCGAGAGGGTTTGCTGAACGCAGGTGCTGATGCTGTGGGCTTTGTGGAGCTTGACCGCACTGCGATCGCCCCCATACCAGATCTTTTGCTTATGTAAGCCACTTCTCGCTCGGATACAATCTGGGAACGATATGGCAAGATTCTACCCAAGCATTAACTTTGGGGCATTACCGTATCATTCTTCCTATCCACTCACTGCGGAATCTTAGGCGGAAACTTTCTGTCTATTAATCGTTATGCCTCTTAGATCTCGGTGAGGACGCACCTAAAAGTCCATTGGCTGGAAGTTAGTATTAGGATAGTGCAAGCCTCTATAGTGGGTAGCAGTTTTGCAGGAGAAGCTAGTTATGGCTATCAGAACTGATTCTGGTTGGGACTTGTCAGTTGACAATCGTAACGGTCAATTAGCTCTTGTCGTTGAAATCAAGCGCAAAACTAATGTATCGCCAGAGTGGGCAGCAAAGCTACGTCGAAATATCTTTGCACACGGAACTTTTCCGAAAGCTCCGTATTTTTTGATGGTTTTTCCAGATAAATTTTACCTATGGTCTAATGCTGAGGCTTATCAGGATCAGAGCGAACTACTTACACTATTGATGCATCCCCAATTCTTCAACCTTACTTTGAGAGGGCAGGAGTAACTGCTGACCACATCAGTGGAGCTAGTCTAGAACTCATTGTTACATTGTGGCTTGGAGAGGTAATTCATGCAGATCAATTGCCTGAGAGCATTGATGCTTCTCAACAATGGTTAATTGAGTCAGGACTTTATGCCGCCTTAGTTGGAGGTAAGCTTGAGCATGAGGCGGCTGCGTGAACATTTATGTTGAGACAAACTTTGTCCTAGAACTAACCTTTGAGCAAGAGCAATGTTCAAGTTGTGAACAGATTTTGCAACTTTGTGAGGCAGAAAAAGCAAAGCTCATTGTTCCAGCTTATAGCCTTGCTGAACCTCATGAAAAACTGAACCGCCAAGCACGAAGTCGTCGAGAACTGCAACAGTCGTTAGATGCTGAGGTGCGGCAGCTTTTACGTACAGCCCTTTATGCAAGTCGTATTAAGAGCATTCAGGATATTGCCAGCTTGATGATTCAGAGTAACGAAGAAGAAAGGCACCGTTTTGTTCAATGTCGCGATCGCCTCACGTTGAGTAAGACAACCCGTTTGCACGTTAGGTGAAACCGTTCCAACCCCAGACTCTCCACCCAGCCAAATATGAGAGCAGCACGATCGGCAGCTCAATACCGATTCGCAATCGTCGGAGCCTATCTAAAGGTAGCAGCAGTCTAAGCCGATTGCAGTAGCTTGATATATTGCCGTATACATATACATAGATAGCATGAGCCTAAGACATCCCATCCTCTCGATGCTCGCTGTTTTCCACAAGGCGGCAAGACGAGTTCAATCCATTAACCGAAGCGACCACTCACGTAGTCCTTAGTTGCCTCTTGCTGCGGATCACCAAAAATTTGTTGAGTCGGGGCATATTCCACCAAATAGCCGCTTCGTTTGCCTTGTTCATTGGCTTCTGCATTAAAAAAGGCAGTCATATCTGAGGCACGGGTTGCCTGTTGCATATTGTGTGTGACAATGACGATCGTGTACTCCTGAGCCAATTTATGGATGAGATCTTCAATTTTGCTGGTTGAAATGGGGTCGAGCGAGGAAGCGGGTTCATCCATCAACACCACATCCGGCTTCGTTGAAATTGTCCGCGCCAGACAAAGCCGTTGTTGCTGCCCGCCCGATAGAGAAAGCGCATTCTCTTTCAATTTATCTTTCACTTCATCCCACAAAGCCGCTTGCTTGAGCGATCGCTCCACGATCTCATCCAGGTTCGCCTCCATCCCGGTGACTCGCGCACCGTAGGCAACATTATCGTAAATCGACTTGGGAAAAGGATTTGGTTTTTGGAAGACCATTCCAATGCGGCGGCGCACGGCAACCGGATCAATATCTTTAGCGTATAGATCCTTGTTGCGATACAGCAGCTTGCCGTCAAGATGGAACCCCTCGATCAAATCGTTCAATCGGTTAAAACAACGCAGTAAAGTGCTTTTGCCGCAGCCAGATGGACCAATCAAGGCGGTGATTTGGTTGCGTGGAATGGCCATTGAGACATTCCGAACAGCCAGAAAGTCGCCATAATACATATTGAGGTCTTCAACCTGAAAAACAGTATCGGTATGATTGGCAGAGTGTGTAGCTTGATTTTCAAGTTGGCTGTTAGGAGCCATGATCATTCTCCAGAGATTTAATAAACGCTTTTACGAGTTACCCAACGAGACAGAATGCTAGTCAGCAAGACCAATCCCACCAGAAGCAAAGATGCTGCCCAGGCTAACCCCTGCTGATTGTCGTACGGTGTTGTGGCAAACCGATAAATCAATACCGACAGAGAGGCAGTGGGTTCAAACAAACCACGCGCCCAATACTGAGCAAACGAGGCTGTAAAAACTAAGGGTGCTGTTTCTCCTGCTGCACGGGCGATGGCAAGACTGGTGCCTGTAGCGATCGCGGGCAACGCTGCGGGTAAGACTACGCGAAACACCGTTTGATATTTGGACGCTCCCATACCTACAGAAGCCCAGCGCACCGCTTCTGGCACAAGTTTTAACGCCTCTTCGGTCGTACGAATAATGATGGGTAGCATCAGCAGAAAAAGGGCAATGCCACCAGCTACCGCTGAAAACGTACCTGTAGCCAGCACAAAAGAGCCGTAGACAACGACACCCATGATGATTGAAGGCACCCCACTAAGGACATTAGTAGCAAAGCGAATCCAGCGAGGGATACGTCCAGTGCCGAACTCTGACAAATAGATCGCAGCCAGAACGCCAAACGGCACCGCTATCGCTGTGGCAATCCCTACAATGACGAGGGTTCCTACAATGGCATTGCCAAAACCACCTTCACCCGCTAAGGGTGGTGGTGGTAGCTCCGTCAATGCCGTTAGCGACAATCTGCTACCCCCCCGAACAACGACATAGATTAAGACCGCACCCAGCGGCAGCAGAGAAATTGCCAAAAAACTGCCTGCCACAACAGTCCATGCAGTTTCAATGACAGATTGGCGAGAGGTGCGGGAGTGCGTTAACGTGCTGGTGTCAAACTCAGGAGTATTTTGAGGGTGTGTAGTCATGATGCGATCGCCAACGCCTTGATTTTATAGATTGCGGAATGGTTGAAATTTAGTAAGATCTCGCTCGCTGAACAATCAGCTCAGCCACGACATTGATCACCAACGTCAGAAAAAACAGCACCAAACTGGCATACATTAACGCCGCAACTTGTAAGCCACTGGCTTCCGCAAACTGATTGGCAAGCAGCGAGGCGATCGTATTGGCAGGTGCAAGGATGGAGAAAGTCAAGCGATTAGAGCCACCAATGAGCAACGTGACTGCCATTGTTTCGCCCAAGGCTCGTCCCAGCGCTAGCATAATACCGCCAACAATGCCAGAGAACGCCGCTGGAACCATCACTCTAAAAATGGTTGTCCAACGGGTTGCGCCCATGCTCATTGAGGCTTGCCGCAAGCTAGGCTCAACGGATGACAAAGAGTCCCGTGCGATCGCCGTGATAATGGGCAACACCATCACCGTCAGAATGATGCCAGCCGGAAAGAGACCCGGACCGATATAGCGAGTGCTAAAAAGGGGCAGCCAACCGAGATTGTCGTGCAGCCAATTGCCGATCGGCTTCAGCAACGGAATCAGAACATAGATGCCCCATAGACCATAGACCACACTGGGAATAGCTGCCAGCAGTTCAACCAGAAAAATGAGTACTGTCCGAAGGGATGACGGTATAAAGTTTTCGCTGAGGAAGATTGCCGTACCAACGCCAATGGGAATCGCAAAGAGCAACGCGATCGCCGCACTCATCACGGTGCCATAAATTATTGGTAACGCTCCATAGTTATTATGCACAGGGTCCCAGCTACTATCGATTAAAAACCTCAGCCCATATTTTTGAATCGCTGGTGAGGCATCGATCGCCACTTGGACTGCAATCCAGATTAAAATGCCTGCTACTGCTAAGGCAAAAAGGCGCGTGACCCAAACAAAGCCTCGCTCTAATAAGCTTTCCAGGGCAGAGCGGGGTTGAACGGCTTCTCTTTGACCATCCCTCGCTTGAATCTGTGTAGCCATACTAGGTTATGTACTGCCTGATGAGGACACCTAACCTTAGAAAGACAAAGTAAAGAGAAGGTTATTAAGGAAGGAAGATCTAACTTAAGTGAGAGATGCAGATTTTCTCGTCAAGCAGCGATTGAGCAGAAGGCTTGACGAGTGCTTAGAAGTACCCGCGAGGGTACCCCGTCAATCTAGCTATTCTCTCTAAACTTGAAATTAAGCACTCAGCTTCTCGAAGGGTGATGCGGCAAGAAGCCTTAACTCATATCTTGCACCATTCTTGGTAAGCTTGGTCAGACAATGGTTTGAGGACTATTTCCCATCCATACCGTGCAGCGCTCTCTGCCCCGATGCGGCTTTGCCTCAGCAACTGAAACTAGATAATCGAAGGAAATAAAGTTTCTAGCGCTAAGCGACTGGTCGCTTTCCAGTTGAGCACGGGTGACCATGTCCATTGATCAAGCCAAGGTGCTAATAGATAGGCAAGCAACGACAGAATCAGCCAGCGATACACGCCTAACTTTGTGCCTTGACCAAAGCAATGCAAGCCAAACTGGTGCTTGGCGGTTTTGAAAAAGCCCTCAATGGTCTAACGCTTACGCCCCAACCGTACGAGAGAGGCCCCGGAGTAGGGATAGGTGGAAACCACAAAGCGCCATGCGCGTTTACCTTCAGCCCGTTTGAGCCAAAACCAAGAAACGGTCAGTGGGTAGTCAATGCCCTCTAAATCAACTTGTAGACCACGCTGAGCTCGACGATACAAGTCTTTGAGACAGCGACCGTCTTGCAATTGACGATTGCCTCGCATCCCCACAATCGGTCGCTAGGCGCGTTGGCGCACCGCATTGAGAAACGCTATCGTGCCAAATTCGGTATCCGCTTGCCCCAGCACGACTCTGCCCTTGACCAAAGACTTGGGCACCGTCGCTAACAACTTACACGCCAATGGAACGGGACTGGGATGACCCTTGCCACGCCAGACGCGAAAACTCCAAGGGACTCGCCATGCGCCCACGACCAGATAAGTAGGTGGGTGGAATTAAATATAAAATAGCTGTAGGTTGGGTTGAAGCATGAAACCCAACGCCCGCATGGGTTACGCTTTGCTAACCCATCCTACAAATGATTGTGCCTTCCTACTTAGAGCACGAGCACCACCAGATGGAGGCCCCGTTTGCCGTTGAGCATCCGCACCCAAGGGTCGGGCGCGTTGGGGTCACCCGTTGAGGTGCTCAAAGGCCAAAACTTGCCGCTCTTCTCCAGCGTCGTCAAGTCAATCAAGATCCGTACCGGCATGCTGTGGTGTGGAGGATGACCAGCGCTCTGCTGCAAGCTTGCCTGACGCATCGTTTGAATGACACGTCGAGTGGACCAGGTATAACGGTTGAGAGAGCGACTCAACGAACTGGCCAATTTTACCTGCGTATGTTCGGGCAAGGCATGTCCTTGGGCTTCGAGAAAGAGTCCCAAGAGGGCGTTGAGACTGGCTTTTTGATACTCACTAGGCATCAAGCATAAGAGGCTATACACTAGCCCTTGGGCGTGTTGAAGGATGATTTCCATGACCGTCTTCTGATTTTTTACTACGCACTTTTTTTCAGATTTTGGCTCCTTTTGCAACCCTTATTGAGAATGGTGCAAGGTCTTAGACAACTCAATTCTCTAAATTTAAATCCAAATTGAAAGCCTATCTGTAAACTTAGTGAAACCTTCTCAGAGAAAGATTCTGACCTGAGATAGCTATTCGACAGGTTTTTAAATTTCTAAAAATTCCCAAGGAGTGTGATCATGAAGATCCGTCGCTGTCCTTTCTTGATAGGCACAACTGCTGCTTTTTCCGACGATCGCAACTGCCGATGAAGACAATCAACAAATTGGAACGATCCATACAACAAGCAATGCAACAACTGAGAATCAAATTCTAGTCTTGAATGAATTCAATGATGGCACATTAAAACTTGCCGGTTACTTTCAACCGGTGGCCGTGGTACAGGTGGAGGGCTTGGAAACCAAGGTGCGATCGTCTTGATTCCCAATGGGCGTCGGCTGGTTGCCGTTAATGCTGGCAGTAACGCAATCTCCCCGATCGAGATCGATGAAGATGAACTGCGCTTAATGCAGCCAGTGGTTCTTTATCAGGGTTTAGCATTCGATGCAATGGCAGTCTCGATGCCTTGACCCCGGATGGACGCACAGCAGATACGGGTGCAGGGAGTGACCCCATTGACATGGTTATTAGTCGTAACGACAGCTTTCTGCATTCGCTCAATACTCGTAATGGCACGATCTCAACCTTTCGAGTTAAACGCGATGGGTCTCTTGACTCTACGGCGACTCTAGATGGCATTCCTAACAGTGCGACTGGTTTAGCTGCTCGTTAAGTTTTGCGATCGCAACATCAGCGAGGTAAAGAATGCTGTTTTATCTTGCTGATTCGTTCTAGCTGAATTTTGAAATGGCGACTGTAGAAATTGCTGATGACAACGCTTGCTGCAATGGCTAAGTTTGATGTACTAACCTAATCATTCTTGAGCAAATTGCCGTCCTTGGCTTGATGTAGTCAGCTCAAAATTTTCCACCTGTAAAATTTCCATTTATTTACGGGTTCCAGTAGGAGCAAAGCATTCGGAAATTCAACTCTCATCGAAGTGTAAAATTATCGCCCGAATGCTTCGCCCCTTTACGATGTCGGTTTATCTCTACTCATTACAGGCTAGCTTATGAACCTGTTGCCGAAGCCAACAACAAACTTGATCCAGGAATTGGAAAAAACTCGCCACTATTGTCGAACACAGGTTTATTCCACGGAACAAGTGATATGGATAGATCAAGAAGTCGCAGAATTGTCCCATTCAGGTTTAGTTGAACGAAGTTTGCAGGTAGGCGATCGCGCACCCAACTTTACCTTGCCTGATGCCAACGGCAATTCGGTTGAATTACAACAATTGCTGCAATCTGGACCGGTTGTCGTCTCGTTTTACCGGGGCATGTGGTGCCCCTATTGTTCTTTAGAGCTGCGTACCCTAGAAGGAATCCTGCCCGCGATTCAAAGCCTTGGAGCCTTTTTAGTATCCATTTCTCCCCAAACTCGTCATTCTACCCGCTTAACGGCTGAGCAACAAAATCTGACTCATATAGTGCCGCGTGATGTAGGTAATCAGGTTGCTCGCCAATTTGGCATTGTTTACCAAGTTACAGAATCCATGCGCCAGGTTTTTGAAGAATTTGGACTGTCCCTAGAAAAGTTCAGCGGCAATGGAGTGGAAGAACTACCCGTGCCTGCCACATTTATCATTGACCCAAATGGGATGGTCGCTCATCGCTTTATCGATCCTGATTTCACCAAGCGACTTGATCCCGTGGAAATCATTACAGTTTTGTATAAACTAAACAAGGTCGAAGACTACATCTTGATCGAAGCGATCGGATCTAAGCTTTTGATAAGGTGATCGTTGTGAGAACCTAGGAATCTATATCGGGGTGTATCGTTTCTTTAAGCTTCCGTTTTGGGAACTCTTCTGATAGGCATCATTTATACCCTAATATGCTAACTGAACCAACTCAGCGATCCTCCGCCCATCGGCTGACGAAACTCTATGTCTTCTCCCTGAGTATTGTCGCTTGCCTTTCCATCCTTGGACAGTTGACTGTGCAGCATCAGTTGAAGCAGCAGGAAAGAAACGTCCGGATTGTTGGCGAAGGATCTAAACACCAGATTATGAATCAACAGTTGAGCAAAGCTGCGTTAGCTGTAAGATTATCTCCCAACCTTGAGCAACGACAAAAGCGATTGGAAGAGTTGCAAGCGATCGTGAATACCTGGGAGGCTCCCAGTAAATCTTTAAGAAGTAACATGCTTGCTGTAGTGTCTGCACAGGATCAGGCAGAATTAGAGCAGATGTTTGCAACGATCGAACCCAAGTTTCAAACAATGCTAAAAGCTGCGAGGGAGATCTTGGCAGAGAATCAGGGAAGTACAAATCCAAAAGATAGTTCCCAGTACAACCAGAGGAATAATCTCGCTGTTGCCCGCATTCTGGCTACAGAATATGCGTTTACGCAGGGAATTGATCAGATTATTAATCTCTATAGCCAACGGGTGAAACAAGGGATTGATCGCCTACAAAAGCTGGAATTTGGATTATTAGGAATTACGTTAGTCGTTTTATTGATAGAGGGAATTCTGATATTTAAACCAGCAGTACAAAAACTGCATCAAGCTTTACAAAATGTTATTGAGGAACGGGAAAAATCAGAGCGATTATTGCTCAACATTCTGCCGGAAGCAATCGCAGACCAACTCAAGCAAGAACCAGGGGCGATCGCAGATGGCTTTAGTAATGTAACTGTTTTATTTGCCGATATCGTTGGGTTTACAGAGTTATCTAATCGGCTAACTCCAACGCAAGCTGTTGTCTTACTGAATCAGATCTTTTCTCGCTTTGATGCTCTTGCAGAAAAGTATAATCTAGAGAAGATTAAAACGATTGGGGATGCCTACATGGTCGTTGGAGGAGTGCCAACCCCTCGTCCCGATCATGAAATTGCCATGGCTCAAATGGCGCTGGAAATGCAAGCTGAAATTCAAGCTATTGGACGCAATTTCGGTGAATCTCTAGAGATGCGAATCGGCATTAATTCTGGTCCAGTTGTAGCAGGAGTGATTGGTACTAAGAAGTTTATTTATGATTTGTGGGGAGATACTGTTAATATTGCCAGTCGTATGGAATCTCATGGAAAGCCGGGAATGATTCAGGTATCGGAAACAACTTTTCATACTCTAAAGGAGCACTTTTGCTTAGAAGAACGAGGAGTTATTCAAATAAAAGGGAAAGGCGAAATGCAAACCTATTGGCTACGAGGGGTAAGCCAAAACACATCTGACCAATCTGTTGCTCTTATAAAATAGAGATTGTAAAAAATAAGTTCGTAATTTCTAGCATCTACTTATTTCAAGTATCAAAAGTAGAAAAGAATCTGAAGCCGGTGGTTTTTGAAATTTGGTCACGGTGTAATTTCTACTGTTCCCAATACAGCATTGAACCAACAAGTTACTTTTTCACCAAAAATGCCATGATTCATTTCTACTTCCACCATACCCCTAACCCGATGAAAGTTGCTCTATTCTTAGAAGAATCAGACTTGGCTTATGAAGTCATTTCTACAGATATCTTTAAAGGTGAACAACATAGGAAGCGTATTAGATTATCCTTAACGGGTGACAACATACCTAGAGAGCTTGCTGCATCAGGGATAGAGCATAGAAACCTCGTTGAAAATAGAGCTGTTTATGGGGTTTGAGAGCTATCAGTTGAAGCGCCCAGTCGGCCCATAACTCCATGGCATAGATCCACCGTTGGCCATAGAGACCCATACTAAAATCACTCTGTCGAGGGGTCTTATCGTGGTGTTCTTGGATACGCCCAGCATACTGATCTACCCCGAGCTGTTTCATCTGCTGACCGTGCATCGTGGCCCAACTGTAGGCCAAGGCGATCAGCAAAACTAAGGCTAAAAACCGAGTGTCATTCACCTTGGCATCCTCAAGGTGATAACCGCCAGTCTTACAGTCTTTGAAGAGCTGTTCAATGCCCCAGCGACACCGATAGACCGCTAAGGCTTGCGTTAGGGTGGGCAAATTGGTCAGGATATACCACGGCTCCTTCGGCCCCTTCTGGCGATATTTTCGCTTCCAATAAACGGCTAAATTAAACGGGCCGATGCCATCGCCTTTATTGCACAAAATCCCCTCGTAAAATCGGGACTGTCCCGGTTTGAATCCAACGTCTTTGAGGACTTGATAGTCTGTTCCAGAATCGCTCTTGAAATGGAAGTCCTTTTTCTGTCGGAGCGCAAAGGATACCCCTCGCTTATCCAGCCAGGCCGACAGTTTAGGGCTATGGAACTCCCGGTCACCCAGCACTAAAACCGGATAGGACTTAAACAATGACAGGGCCACTTTCAGCAGTCGCTGTTGCGTTTTCAGGTCACTATTGCCCGCCTGCCCCAAGCGCTCCCAATAGACGGGTAAGGCGTGAGTCCCCCACACCACACTGACCATGAAGATATTCCGTCCTTTCCATTGCGTGCGGTCAATAGCGAGAATCCAATAGCCGTGTTTATGCTGTTTGAGCGTGCTCAGACGGCGACGTTGGTCACGATTCAACCCCCGTCCCGTTTGCACTTGTCGAATCCAATATTTGAGTAGCGGAAACCACAATACTTTGACAGTGAGCTGAGGCAAGACTAAGAAGCGCTGTACGTTTCGTTTTCGACTTTGATACTGAATCGGTTGAGGAAAGACACTGGCTAACACCGAGAGTTTGACCTGGCGATGAGCCTGTAGCAATAACAACAACAGCTGCAAGGTTAAGTACTGAGCTTCACTGAGGTGGGTGCGAAGGGTGCTTTGGTAGAATGCAGGAAACATATTAATTGAGGGGAGCTGCACTGAGGCTCCCTATTTTTTTGCATCTCTATTGTCTCAATAGTCACGTACCGTATGACGTTGAGTGCCCTTGTCACCCGTTAAGCGTATCAACAGGCGTTGATTGATATGGGTGCCTTGCGGATTGCCTTTGAAGAGAATGAGAAATCCTACTGGATGCCAGCCGCTGGAATGCCGTGGTTTATGGCAGTCTTTGGACGAGATTCCATCATTGCTGGCTTGCAAACGATGGCAGTGAATGCTGAGTTTGCGCGTGGCACACTGGCTCGACTGGCTCATTTACAGGCAACCGAGGTAGACGATTGGCGGGATGCTCAACCCGGTAAGATTCTCCACGAAATTCGGCGGGGTGAGTTAGCGCAACTGCATGAAGTGCCCCATACACCTTACTACGGCACGATCGAAGCCACGATTCTTTGGATTGTGACTCTAGCAGAGACGTATCGCTGGAATGCCGATCGTTCTTTGCTGGATCACTGCTCTGTGCCACTGGAGCGGGCACTTACCTGGATTGACCAGTATGGCGATTTTGATGGGGATGGCTTTGTGGAATATCTCACTCGTTCCAAAGATGGCTTGCGAAACCAGGGCTGGAAGGATTCTGGTGATGCCATCGTGTATCCTGATGGAAGTCAAGTTGATCCACCGATCGCGCTCTGTGAAGTGCAGGGCTACGTCTACGATGCCTGGAGGCGAGCCGCAGGCATTTATGACATCTTGGGCAACCACGACCGAGCGAAGGCACTGCACCAGAAAGCAGACGACCTGTATGAGCGTTTTAACGATCGCTTCTGGATGGAAGACGAAGACTTTTACTGTTTAGGGTTGGATGCCCAAAAGCAGCAGATTCGAGCGATCGCTTCCAATCCTGGACATCTACTTTGGTCAGGGATCGTACCACCAGAACGGGCAAAACGGCTTGTCGCACGGTTATTCCAACCCGATCTCTGGTGTGGTTGGGGCATTCGCACACTCTCATCGCAGAATCCGGCTTATAACCCCATTAGCTATCAACTTGGGAGCGTCTGGCCCCATGACAATGGGTTTATTGCCGCGGGACTAAAACGCTATGGGTATCACGCCGAAGCGAACCGCATTGCAGAAGGCATCTTTGCGGCTGCCAGTTACTTTGAGGCTGGACGGATGCCAGAACTCTTTGCTGGCATCGAACGCCAAGCAGAAAGCTTTCCAGTCCCCTATCCTGATGCCAATATTCCACAAGCATGGGCGGCTGGCTCCATTTTCTTCTTCATCCGCACCATCCTCGGACTCGAAGCCAATGCCCCAAAGCGACAATTGCGGGTGCAGCCAACCCTACCTGCATGGTTGCCAGACATTGCCTTGAGGAATTTGGTGGTGGGTGATGCAAAGGTTGCCTTACGCTTCTGGCGAGAAGGCGAACAAACGCGATGGGAAGTCACCCATCTTGATGGCACATTAGAAGTGTATGCCGATCGCGACTCAAGCCAGTTTCGTGCCATCCAGTGAAACACCAAAAGGAGCCAAGTATGTTTGAAAGCCTGAGCAGAATTCAAAATCCAGTTGCTAGAAGTGTAACCGCTGCCTTCACGACACTTTCAGTCATCACTCTTGCGTCTGCGATCGTCATTGGATTCACAAAACCAAAAGACGAATCTGCCTCTAAAACAGCCGTATATGCGTCCTTCATTGGGGCAGGCTGCAGTGCTTTGTTTGGTCTGGCTAGAGGTAAGGGAAAGCAGCAAAACGCGACTCAAGTGCAAGATGAGGGGCAGGCTGTTCAAGCGACTGAAAGCACGATATGGAAAGACTGGCGCGACTTTGTGGTCGTTCGCAAAGTGAAAGAAAGTGAGGAGATCACCTCGTTTTACTTGCAACCAGGCGATCAGGGCGCTATCCCCGCTTTTCAACCAGGGCAATTTCTGACCATTAAGCTGGAGATTCCTGGGCAAGCAAGACCCGTCATTCGCACCTATTCGCTATCAGATTATGCGGAACCGCACGTATACTACCGTTTATCCATCAAGCGAGAATCGATGCCTCCAGGCTTAGATGTGATGCCGGGGCTTGCCTCGAATTTCATGCATGACCAGATTCATGAAGGTTCCGTCATTCCGGCAAAGCCACCCAGCGGCAAGTTTGTTCTTGATGTGCAAAAGTCCATCCCCGCCGTGCTCATCAGCAATGGGGTGGGCATTACACCCATGATCAGTATGGCAAAAGCGGTGACGCGTCTGAATCCCGATCGCCCCCTCTGGTTTCTACATGGTGCGCGTGATGGCAGCTTCCATGCCTTTCGAGAAGAGGTGAGCGCGATCGCGGCACAGAATCCCAATTTAACGGTTCATTATGCCTACAGCCGTCCCAGAGCAGAAGATGCGGGTCATCATCAGAGCGTTGGTTACGTCGATACGGCTTTAATTCAATCGCTGGTGATGCAAGACGCAGAATATTTTCTGTGTGGTTCTCCACCCTTTATGGAAGCCATTCGTGCGGGCTTAAGCGCTGCAAATGTACCTGAAAGCCGCGTCTTTTTTGAGGTGTTCACAAAAGCGAGTAAGGCGATCGGCGATCGCCCACTCGCTGAAGTGAATGGTAACAAGATTGAAGCAGCAACCATTGTCTTTGCCCAATCGAATCAGACGATCGCCTGGAGCGCGGATGCAGACAGTCTTCTGGAGTTTGCCGAAGCCAATGGTTTAAATCCTCCCTATAGTTGTCGTCAAGGCATCTGTGGCACCTGCGAGTGCAAGCTTCTAGAGGGTGAAGTGGAGTATCAAACAACACCTACAGCGACTGTTGAGGAGGGTTCGGTACTGATTTGTATCGCTAAACCCAAAACCGCAAACGTTGTCCTTGACCTTTAGAAAGGTGTATGACTTACGAGTGGGCGAGCATCTGCTTGAACGGCTGCAATGAGGTTGGGTTAGCTCTATAAACGTTCTCGTTATGCATGGCACTTAACTATGACTACGACCTGGCATCTGATCGGAAAAATCAAACCTCATGCACTCAGTGAAAGTAGACTGCAATTGCATTACGCCATCCAGTTCATTGCCGCTACCGGTGCGGCATTGGCAGAACCGCTCCCAGACTATAGCCATACCAGTTTGGCATGGCATCCGGGTTTAGAGGTGTTTGTTGGGTCTGCCATTCAAGCACCGCAGCCGTTTCAAGTGGCACTTGATCCGGTCAGCCTCAAATTAATGCTTTTGAATGAGCAGAGTGAAGCGATCGCCACCTTACCATTGCCTGGAAAAACAATGGCGGCAGGGCTGGATTGGCTTCAGCAAGCGGTCGCTCAACTGGGTGTTGATGGCAGCAAAATTGCGTTTCTGACGTATCCACCGGATGATTTTCCTGATCATCCTCTTGCTCACGGTGCCGCCTTTGCCACCCATCAGGCATTGGCGTTGAGCGAGCTGACCGATTATTACGCCAATACGCATCCACTCTTCCAGGCAATCATGGCAACGACCGAGGACGCGACTGCTACCCGCATCTGGCCCCATCACTTTGATATGGCAACGCTCATCATGCTTCCTGGCACTAAAAATGGAAGTCCCTTTACTGTCGGTGTGGGTTTATCGCCTGGAGACGCTAACTACAACGAACCTTACTGGTATGTGTCTCCCTACCCGTATCCAGAGACAGCGAGCCTTCCTGCCCTCAACGGTGATGGTTTCTGGCATACTCAGCACTGGGTTGGAGCTGTACTGCCTGCTTCCCGACTGACTGCACCGGTCAGTGTTGAAACGCAACAGCAGCAGGTTGAGTCATTTTTGCAGGCTGCCTTGGAGACATCAATCACCCTGCTTCAGTCCGCATCTCCCGTTAAGGTTTGACCATGTCTACGCGCTTCACTCAAACACTCAAACGATCGCTCCTCGCTGCGGTTGCCTTTGCGGTCATTGTGGCGACACCGCAACGTCAGGCGGCTTCCCAAACCACTCAGCAGAGCCTTTCCTTACCGACTCAATTCGCTCAAACACAGACAATTCAGCACGCTGTTGTCGCAGTGGAGTCTGTGGGTATGACAGTTTCGGAGATGGATCGGGCAGTAGACTTCTACTCCACCGTCTTGTCCTTCAAGAAAGTGTCTGATGTGGAAGTACTAGGTACAGAGTATGAGCAGCTACACGCTGTTGTCGCAGTGGAGTCTGTGGGTATGACAGTTTCGGAGATGGATCGGGCAGTAGACTTCTACTCCACCGTCTTGTCCTTCAAGAAAGTGTCTGATGTGGAAGTACTAGGTACAGAGTATGAGCAGCTACACGCTGTTGTCGCAGTGGAGTCTGTGGGTATGACAGTTTCGGAGATGGATCGGGCAGTAGACTTCTACTCCACCGTCTTGTCCTTCAAGAAAGTGTCTGATGTGGAAGTACTAGGTACAGAGTATGAGCAGCTACAAGGGTTGTTTGGTGTACGGTTACGAGTGGTCAAGCTGCAACTCGGCAAGGAGCTCATTGAGCTGACGGAATACCTGACACCGAAAGGACGACCGATTCCCATTGATTCACGCAGTAACGATCGCTGGTTTCAACATATTGCCATTGCGGTGAGCGATATGGATCAGGCATACCAACAGTTACGCAAATACAAAGTACAATACGTATCCACCGCTCCCCAGCGCATCCCCAACTCCAACAAAGCGGCGGCTGGCATTCGTGCCTTCTACTTTAAAGATCCTGATGGACACAATTTAGAGCTTATTTACTTTCCACCCGGCAAGGGCGATCCAAAATGGCAGCAACCAACAAAGCAGCTTTTCTTAGGCATTGACCATACGGCGATCGTGGTTTTCAATACAGCCGCCAGCCTCAAGTTCTATCGCGATTTACTGGGTCTCAAAGTAGCAGGGGAAAGCATGAACGCTGGCACTGAGCAGGAACATCTCAATAATGTGCAAGGCGCACGACTGCACATTACTGGGTTACGTTCTCCCGCTGGACCTGGTATTGAGTTTTTGGACTATCTAGAACCGAGGGATAGGCGATCGCTCCCTGCGGATGCCAAACCGAATGATCTATTACACTGGCAAACCACTCTGGTGGTGAAGGATGTAGCGGCGATCGCCGATCGTCTACGGCTCAATCAAGCCACCTTTATTTCTCCCCATGTTGTCACCATGCCCCAGCAACCATTCGGTTTCAAAAAAGGGATTCTGGTACGCGATCCAGACGGTCATCCGCTGCGTTTGGTTGAGAAGACCGATCTGCCAAAGTAAAGCCATCGCCAGCGAAACCAGCCATGACAGTCGCAACCGTTAAGGTGCCTATGCCTCCCAACAAACCTTCATCAGTGGAACAATTAACCCACTGGCTTTCCCTGCTTTGGCGATCGTCGTTGAAGCTAGCTTAAATCCCTAGCGATCGCAGTTGTAGGCACTTTAACCCTCTAACGACCCCGCTTACCCGCCGCAAGCAACCTTTCGGACTCCACAAAGAGACTCTATACGGTCGGTGTGCAACGGGATTGTTAGACCGTACCTCACCGATTGCTGCCAACTGGCGCTCCTGTCTTCATTTTATCCAACCTGTTTGGGACGAACTTCAAATTCAGAACGCGCACGGAAGAAACAAACATCAAACTCAAAGAAGAAATTGGCTTGCCCCAAGATTAAAGGCACATTGGGGGCTTGTGTCCAAGCAAATGCAAGGTTAATGGTGGGGAATGAACTGACTTGAGCATCAACAACGACTGCACGAGCTTCAAATCGATCTAAGTTCCCTGCCAATAGAACTGAGAGAGTTTCATCCTCCCAAATTAAGCCCAGTTGTAAACCTAACTCGTAGGGCAAAACATTAACATTTGCACCTGTATCCAATAAACCTTCAGTATTCAGAGATTGATCATCAAGGCTGAGCGTCAAAGGTAGGTATGGCATTCGATCAACCATGCCAAGTCCGCTATCAATGATTTTGTAGGGAAATCTTTGAGTGTCAACCATTCTTCTCTTGCTGCTTTGTCGCCAGAAGATTCATCAAGACATTAGCAGCCTCAGAACAATTGTACGGCGACCAGATTGGATACTCCCGGTTCGCAACAAAGAAGTTTGCATCTTCTTCCTTGACCAATTCTGTTGCCAGAAACTGCATCAGCCGAAGCTTGTCAATTTTTGGAAGTTCCTGGATTTGTGACATGAGTTCAGCTAATGGCATCTGAGAATCTCCTCGTCTGAGGGTTGATGAAAGGAAGCGATCGCCCTCTCATTTTAGCCTCGCGATTGCATCCGCAGTTACAGCTTAAAGTGAATCTCGCTTCTGGTTAGTACTGCCAGCAAAAAGTGATGCTGGGTTTCCTGCTATCAACCCAGCCTACGGCGATAGGCGATCGCACTCATTGTGTTTCGCGATCCGCAGAATGGTGCCTATGCCTCCCAACAAACCTTCATCAGTGGAACAATTAACCCACTGGCTTTACCTGCTTTGGCGATCGTCGTTGAAGCTAGCTTAAATCCCTAGCGATCGCAGTTGCAGGCACTTTAACCCTCTAAAGGCTAAATTGAGCGGCGGCAAGTAGTCCCGAAACGAAGCAGAAAATCTTCAAATCGCTGCTCCAACGACTTGTTAGCCCTCGTGTCTCACCGATAACTTATGGCTACTCCAGTCTTTGCTGCCAGCTATTAGGGCTGCGGCGAAAATGCAAGACAGCAAAAACAGTCACCCGCCCATCATCAAGCGTATAGTAAACGCAGAAGGGGAACTTCTTGGTCAATACTCTGCGAATTCCAGCAGAGATCTCTTGACCCGCTTTGGGAAATTGGGTAATGAATTCAAATACAGCGTCAATAGCCTCTAAGAACTCTAGAGCAAGTTCCGTGCGTTGCTCGGAATATCACTGGGCTGCGGCATCAAGATCCTCTTCAGCCCTAGAATCAAGCAAAATTGGTAGACTGGCACTCACGATATTTGCTCAGTAATCTTTGCTTTACCTCATCCCATGTACTGAATGATGCCGTACTCTGTGAGGCAACACGCTCATTGACGATCTCTAGATGCCATTCAGGAACAGGTAGTTCATCAGTTGTGATGATGATCAAATCCCAGAGGCGCTGAACATAATCGATTTGCTGCGCTTTAGTCAGTTGCTCAAATCCTGGAGGGGGAGATAAAGGTTGAGAAATAGCCATAGGTGCCGTGCGGAGAAACTGTTTGTGAGCCTGATTATAGCCTCTACCGAAACAACGAGGGCAGCAAAGGAAGGCTTCTGTTAAGAATTAATTTAGCGAACTTGACAAACATAGCTTCCGGCGGCTGGGGAGTCTTAGATAGCTCAGCTAGTCGCTTCTATAACACTACTCGGTAGTCCTGAAGATTCTTGGCTTCTTGAGGAGAAGTAGTTTTAAGCAATCTGTCCACAATTTTAATGGCACTGCTCCAATCTTTGTTATTCACCGCGATAGCGATCGCACCATCCCTAGCCTGAAACTATCTTTTGGCTAATCGAATATGCTGAGTCTTCGTTGGCAAAAGATTTAGCGGTCAAACGTAAGGTCTATGCCAAGGCTGGTATGCCAGAAGCTTGGGTTGTGAACTTGAAAGCAATGCAACTCATTGTATTTCGCGATCCGCAGAATGGTGCATCTGCCTCCCAACAAACCTTCATCAGTGGAACAATTAACCTACTGGCTTTCCCTGCTTTGGCGATCGTCGTTGAAGCGATCTTAAATCCCTAGCGATCGCAGTTGCAGATACTTTAACCCTCTAACGACCCAGTTGAGCCGACGCAGACAATTTTCGTTCCCAACTGATCACTCTTGTTCGTTCGGATCCAACGCCGTGTTAGCCTGATCGGCAACTTCATCAGCCGATATTTGAGCCTGAATTTGTAGCTTTTCACAATATTTAGCAGCCATCTCTTCCGCTCTCTCATACACAATATGAGGGTTACTTACCATATCACCAGGCTCTGGTTCCAGTTGCTTTGTTGATAAAGAAATCCGTCCTCGTTCAGCATCTAAATCAATAATCATGACTTTTATTTCGTCATTTGCACTAAGTACACCTTCAAGAGTATCAATATGATTATGAGAAACCTCAGAAATGTGCAATAGTCCACTAACCCCACCAATATCAACAAACGCACCGTAGGGCTTGATTCCGCGAATGATTCCGGTGACCACATCGCCTATTTCCAGACGATTCATCTTACGCTCAACCAGAGCACGACGATGGCTCAACACGAGCCGGTTCCGCTCTTCATCCACTTCCAAAAACTTCAGCGGCAACTCTTCGCCCACCAATTCCTCCTTGGGTTTACGAGTGCTGATGTGAGATCCTGGAATAAAGCCACGTAATCCTTCGATCCGAACCAATGCTCCACCTCGATTTACTGCAAACACCACCGATCGTACTGTTGCATCTTCAGCGTGCAGTTGACGAACCCGCTCCCAGGCACGCATGTATTCAATCCGACGAATTGAGAGGGTAAGTTGTCCATCATCATTTTCGTCTGCAAGGATGAAGAATTCGCGGATTTCGTTAGGTTGCAAAATCTCATCTGGGTTCTCAACACGGTTAATCGACATTTCCTGAATCGGAATATAAGCAGCAGTCTTAGCACCAATATCAATTAGTGCGCCTCTTGGTTCAAGACTAAAGACACTTCCAGCAACGACATCACCAGGAGAAAAGTGATAGTCATACTTGTCTAATAAAGCAGCGAAGTCTTCATGGGTAAAGCCAACATCTATCATCTGCTGATCCAATTGCAACAGAACGCGTCTGTGTCCTGAACCAATCTCTATCTCTGCTGTGACTTCATCAATGGCTGCGACTTCATCAATGTCAGACCAATATTGATTTCTAGTAATAGGAACAAAATTTCTCTCAAGCGAAGAACCCTTTAATTCTCGTCGTCTAACTCTTTGAACAGGAATTCCCAATACTTGCCCTAATTCACCAGAAGCAAATAGGGATTCAAGCCGCCGAAAACCCTCTCCAGATCCTTCCAAGACTAGCTTTATACTTCCTGATTCAATCTTCAAAAGGGTCAAGGAGGTATCCCCTGTAATTTCTCGAAGATGGGTAACAATAGCTTCTAATCTTTGTTTGCTAACCTCATCAACGCTTCCAGTTAATACAAACTCATACACAGTTTTCGGAGAAGCTTCAAGTTTTAATGAGCGTGTCATAGAGCTTTTTGCAGAATTCAGTTCTTGTGAAACAGGCATATCATGAGTTGCTGGGAAATTACTTTTACACTTCAAAACTGGAGTTAAGTGTTCTGGGATGCCTGCCATTTGAATAGCATTACAACCAAATTCATATGCAGTTTCAACAAGACATCCAGCACCTAAGGCATCATAAAAACCCACTGCAAACTCAATTGCAGCCCGATCTCCAATCTCTTTGCTCATTCCAATTACAAAATCGATATGCTGTGCTATGGCATTTGCTTGGATCTCTGAGTAGCAAGCATTCAGGACAACGCATTCTACGTACTCAGCAAGTAATTTAAATAACCCAGCTAGTGCGTCAGGCTGCACCAACTGCACTTGACCTATTTCGTTTTCAAATGCTAGCCCACCATCTTCTGCACCATGTCCAGAGAAATGAACAATTTGAGGTTTGGAGTATAGGATAGTTCGTCGAACGTCTCTAGGACGAACGGCCCACTCAGAATCGATAATGAATCGATCCCGCTCCCTAGCTTGCCGTAGACCTTCTTTGATGTCACGAGCTTCTTCATCTAAGCGGAGCTTATCAGTACCCTTTGGATTTGCAGCTAGAATCAGAATTTTTCTGACTGAGCCATCGTTATTAATCATCGTTGGAAGGCTAGAAATTGCTTCAATTTTAACTTATAGCTTCTTTGAAATGAATAATGGTGATTTGACGATCATCGTGCTTAATTGATTGCTTTCTGCTATGTCCTCACCGATAACTCAGAGCAGGCTAACATTGCCCATCACCCGCCGCTAGCAACCTTTGCTTCATAGTCGATCAACTTTCGGCGATCGGTGTGCACGGGCGTTGTTGGACTGCAACGTCTGCATATCCTTGGCAATAGCAGCTACTCACACGGGCAATGATCGTCTAACATGGCTCTGAATCGTGCTTTGGAGGCGAATGAGGACTAAGACGGCAGTCTTCACCTGAGGCCGATCGCTCGCAAACTGTTACCTTAAATTGAACCGTGTCAAAGCAGCCCTCACAGTCCATGCAGTCTTTACAGCAACTCCTTGATTTCGATCGCCTGCATGTTTGGCACCCCTATGCGGCCATGCCCAGTCTTCTACCCGTGTTTCCAGTAGAGTCAGCGCAGGGCGTACATATTCAGTTGATGGATGGGCGATCGCT
>Ga0209181_10001183_pt1 | contig 46298 bp, 45 predicted proteins | sample MAT05_FD_187208 | JGI IMG/M metagenome (GOLD analysis project Ga0209181, IMG submission 187208) | Freshwater microbial communities from Lake Fryxell liftoff mats and glacier meltwater in Antarctica - MAT-05 (SPAdes) (version 2) | ecosystem: Environmental > Aquatic > Freshwater > Ice > Liftoff... | reverse complement strand
GTAGTCGCTCTGCGGGATCGGATCGAGGCGGTGATCGTGGCACTGCGCGCAGCCGACCGTCATGCCGAGCAGCGAAGACGACACGACCTTCAGCGTCTCGGCGACCACGGCATTGCGCGCGGTCTTTTGCTCCGCGGTCACCGCCGAGGCAGTGCCATCCGGCACCATGCGCAGGAAGCCGGTCGCGGCCAGCTTGTCGGCATCGGCGGCGCTCAGGTTTTTGTAGGGCAGCTTCACCATCTCGTCGCCCGCGAGCTGTTCGCGGATGAAGCGATCGAACGGCAGATCCGCGTTCAGCGCGCGGATGACGTAGTCGCGATATTTGAAGGACCACGCGCGAACCGGATCGGCGTCCGTGTAGCCATCGGAGTCCGCGTATCCGGCGACATCCAGCCAGTGCCGGCCCCAGCGTTCACCATAGTGCGGCGAGGCGAGGAGCCGCTCGACGAGCCGTTCGTAGGCATCCGCGCCGGTGTCAGCGAGAAAGAGCGCGATCTCCTCCGCGGTCGGTGGCAGACCGGTCAGGTCGAGCGTCACCCGCCGGATCAGCGTCGGCTTGTCCGCATCCTGGTTGAAGCCGAGGCCTTGCGCTTCGAGCTTCGCGAGCAGGAAGGCATCGACCGGCGTGCGGACGCGATCCGCCGCCTTCGCTTTCGGCACCGCTGGCTTGGCGATCGGCTGGAAGGCCCAGTGTTCGCGTTCCTCTTCCGTAAAGAAAATCGCGGGCACCTGCTCCGGCTCCGGCCGCAGCGTCTTCGCGCCCTGCTTCACCCACTCCTCCAGCAGCGCGATCTCCTCGGGCTTCAGCTTCTTGCCCTTCGCTGGCATTTCACCATCGCGGACCAGCGCGATGATCTCGCTCTTCGCCACATCGCCCGGCACCAGCGGCGTGCCGCCTTCCGCAGACTCGTGGAGCATCAGCCGCCGCAGTCGCAGGTCCACGCCACCCTTCAGCTTCTCCCCTTCCCCGTGGCAGTGAAAACACGCGCGCTTCAGGATCGGCCGCACATCGCGCTCGAAGCTCAGCTCCCGCGAGTCCGCCCTCGCGTGGGCGAGCGGGAGAACCGCCAGCAGGCCGAGGAGCGAGGCGCGATAGAAAAGGTCGGACATTCGGGGGAATCAAACGGGCCACCGTCCAACTCGCCCGAAATTAGGAGTCCCGTCATTCCGTAGCCGCCGCGGATTTCCCCACCGTTTTCGTCCAGCGTGTGACGATTCACGCATTTTCCCGCCTTCACGCTTGATGCGCGGCACGCCGGGAGGCGATGTTCCTCCGCGTCCGCGCACCGGAGGCTTTGGCCGACGCCGTTCCGCGGTTGTTTTCACTCTCAGCCCCGACCCAAAAACCGCCCACCACCTATGCCCGTAATCGCCCGTGGACTTGAAGGAATCGTCGCCGCAGAAACCCGCATCGGAGACGTGCGTGGCGATATCGGCCAGCTCATCTACTGCGGCTACGACATCAATGAACTCGCCGGCAAAGTCAGCTACGAGGAAGTGGTTCACCTCCTCTGGCACGGCCGCCTGCCCACCGCGCACGAACTCGAAAAGCTGACCACCGCCCTGCGCGCCGAACGCGAGTTGCCGCAGGGCGTCATCGACTTCATCCGCACCGCGCCAAAGTCCGCCGCGCCCATCGACATCATGCGCACCGGCGTGAGCATGCTCGGCTGCTACCCCACCGATCGGCATGACCTCTCGATGCCCGAGAACAACGCGATCGCCATCAAGCTCGTCGCGCAGATCGGTATCATCGCCGCCTATTTCCACCGCTCCCGGCAGAGCCTCGACCTGCCGCCGATCCGCAAGGATCTCAGCGAAGCCGCCCATTTCCTCTGGCTCCTCACCGGCCAGGAGCCCGGCGCCGAAGCCGTCAAGACGCTCGATGTCGCCTACGTGCTCCACGCCGAGCATGGGTTCAATGCGAGCACCTTCACCGGCCGCGTCGTCGCCTCCACCCTCAGCGATCTCTACAGCTCGGTCAGCGCCGCGATCGGCGCGCTCAAGGGTCCGCTCCACGGCGGCGCCAATGAAGGCGTCATCCACATGCTCCAGGAGATCGGTTCGCTCGAAGCCGTAGACGGCTGGATCGAAGACGCCCTCGCCCAGAAAAAGAAAATCATGGGCATCGGCCACCGCGTTTACAAAGTGCTCGACCCCCGCGCGCCGCACCTCAAGGCCATGGCGATCAAGCTCAGCGAAGAGCTCGGCGACGCGAAATGGATCCAGATGAGCGAGCGCATCGCCACGATCATGAAGGAGCGCAAGGGACTGAATGCGAACGTCGATTTCTACAGCGCCACGGTCTACTACTCGCTCGGCATCCCCACCGATTTGTTCACGCCCATCTTCGCCATCTCGCGCATGAGCGGCTGGACCGCCCACATTCTCGAACAGCTCGCCGATAACCGTCTCTTCCGCCCCCTCAGCGAATACGTCGGCCCCGAAGTCGGCAAAAAAGTCGTCCCGATCGCGGAGCGGTAGCCGCCCGATTAACGCGCGCCTTTTGCCCAGTCCAGTGACCTCGCTGTTCGATCTGCAGGTCAACGGTTTCGCCGGCGTCGACTTCCAGCAGTCGCAACTCGCGGCCGCCGATCTGCATCGCGCCTGTGCCGCGCTCCGTGCGCATCAGACGCATCGCATCCTGCTCACGCTGATCACGGATGAAATCGACGCACTCGGCCGCAAGTTCGCCGCCATCGAGAAGCTGCGCGCCGCCGATCCGCTGATCGCGGAAACCATCGCCGGTTATCACCTCGAAGGGCCGTGGCTGAGCGCCGAGCCGGGCTTTTGCGGGGCGCATCCGCGGGAAAAAATGTGCGCGCCGTCGCTCGCCGATTTTCGCCGCCTGCAGGACGCCGCGGGCGGGAGTATCCGGCTGATCACGCTCGCGCCGGAGTGGCCCGGCAGCGCTGAGTTCATCGGGGAAGTGGTGCGCGAACGCGTCGTCATCTCGCTCGGCCACACCGACGCCACCGACGCGCAGATCGACGACGCCATCGCCGCCGGCGCCACGCTTTGCACCCACCTCGGCAACGGCGTGCCGCAGACGTTGCATCGCCACGACAACGTCATCCAGCGCCTGCTCGCGCGCGACGAATTGACCGCCTGCCTCATCCCCGACGGCATCCATCTGCCGCCGGCGGTGCTCCGCAATTTCTTCCGCGCCAAGCCGCCCGGCCGCGCCATCTTCACCACCGATTGCATGGCCGCTGCGGGCGCGCCGGATGGCCGCTACACCATCGGCCACGCCGAGGTGGAGAGCCGCGACGGCGTCGTGCGCGTGCCGGGGCAGCCAAATTTCGCCGGCTCCGCGCTCTCGCCCGATCAAGGCCTGGCCAATGCCGCGAGCTGGCTGAAGCTCTCGCTCGCCGATACTCGCGCGCTTTTTTCCACGACGGTCGCGCGCCATTTCGGTATCACCCTTCCCGCCCTCAAACCATGACCGCCCAAACCTTCGAGCGCCTCGACACGCGCACCTTTTCCACCCGCGCCGCGATGGGCACCGCCGCCGCCGAGCGCGTCGCCACGATCATCGCCGCCGCCATCGCCGCCCGCGGCGAGGCCCGCGTGATCTTTGCCTGCGCGCCGTCGCAGAACGAATTCCTCACCGGTCTCCTCGCGTGGCCGGTGGAGTGGGAGAAGGTCATCGCCTTTCACATGGATGAATACGTCGGTTTCACCGGGGAACGCCCGGAGAGCTTTCGCCACTACTTGCGCGAACATCTGCTCAGCCGGCTGCCAGCCGCCCCGCGCTTCGAGCCCATCCACGCCGAGGCCGCGGATCTCGCGGAAGAATGCCGCCGCTACACCGCGCTCCTCGACGCACGCCCGCTCGACCTCACCTGCCTCGGCATCGGCGAAAATGGCCACCTCGCCTTCAACGACCCGCCCGTCGCTGACTTCCAAGACCCCGAGCGCATCAAGGTCGTGGAACTCGACAAAGCCTGCCGCATTCAGCAAGTGAACGACGGCTGCTACCCGGATCTCGCCGCCGTGCCCACGCACGCGCTTTCGCTCACCATCCCCACGCTGATGTCCGCGCGGCACCTTTCGTGCGTCGTTCCCGGTCCGCGCAAAGCCCCCGCCGTGCGCGCCACCTTGCTCGATCCCATTTCCACCGCCTGCCCCGGCACCATCCTGCGCACTCACCCCAGCGCTGTCCTGTATCTCGACGCCGACTCCGCGTCGTTGCTTCCACGATGACTCGCCCGGTCGGCTTCGCCATCGTCGGCAGCGGGATGATCGCCGAAGTCCACGCCGGAGCCATCGCCAATACCCCCGAGGCGCGCCTCATCGCCGTCCATTCGCGCGGGGCGGAGGCGCGGGAAAAATTCGCCGCCGAGCGCGGTTGCCGCGCCGCCGCGACGATCGACGATCTCATCCGCGATCCCGAGATCGAAGCCGTCTGCATCACCACCCCGAGCGGCGCGCATGCCGATGTGGCCGTTCCGTTGCTCGCGGCCGGCAAAGCCGTGCTCTGCGAAAAGCCGCTCGAAGTCACCATCGCCGCGTGCGACCGCATCTTCGCCGCCGCCGAGCGCGGCGGCGGTTTGCTCGCCGGCGTCTTCCAGATGCGCCTCGGCCGCGGAGCCGCCGCGTTGAAAGCAGCGATCACCGCCGGCCGCTTCGGCCGCCTTTCGCTTTCGAGCGCTTACATCAAGTGGTGGCGCTCCGCGGATTACTACCAATCTTCCACTTGGAAAGGTACCTGGGCGCTCGACGGCGGCGGCGCGCTGATCAATCAAGGCATCCACGCCGTCGATCTGCTCCAGTGGCTCGTCGGCCTGCCGGAGGAAGTCTCCGCTTACTCCGCAAAGCTCGCGCATTCCTACATCGAGACCGAGGACACCGTCGCCGCCACGCTCCGCTACGCGCATGGCGGCCTCGGCACCATCGAGGCCGCCACTTCCGCCTGGCCGGGCGACGACGTGCGCATCGAGATCACCGGCGACCGCGGCAGCGCCACGCTGATCAACGACGTGCTCACCCGCTTCGAGTTCGCCGAGCCCCTGCCGGAAGACGAAGCCATCAAACGCGACTCCGCCGCCAGCGCCATCGCCGTCGGCAAGTCCGACCCGCGCGGCATGAGCTGGGATGGCCACCAGGTGCTCGTCCGCGACCTCGCCCTCGCCATCCGCGAAGGCCGCCCGCCACGCATCCCCGGCGCCGAAGCCCGGCGCGCCGTCCAGCTCGTTCTCGCCATTTACGAATCCGCCCGCACCGGCCAGCCCGTGCGCCTTACCTGAAATGAAAACTCGCTTCGCCTTCATCGGCTTCCGCCACGGCCACGCTTTCGACCTCCTCGACCTCGTTCGCGATCGCCCCGATTGCGAGATCGTCGCCTCCTGCGAAGAAGACGCCGCCACCCGCGCGCACCTCGTCAATTCCGGCCGGGCCGACATCACCCACGCCAAATACGAGACCATGCTCGACGAGGTGGAATGCGATGTCGTCGCCGTGGGCGATTATTACACCGCGCGCGGCCCGCAAGTCGTCGAAGCGCTCCGCCGCGGCCTCCACGTCATCGCCGACAAACCGCTCTGCCATACCCTCGCCGAGCAGGCGCAAATCGAAGACCTCTCCTCGAAGCGCGGCCTCAGCGTCGGCCTCCAGCTCGATCTCCGCGGCGCCGGCGCCTTCATCCGCCTGCGCGACATCATCCGCAGCGGCGAACTCGGCCGCATTCACACCATCAGCGTCAGCGGCCAGCATCCGCTGCTCGTGGCCTCGCGCCCGCCGTGGTACTTCGAGCCCGGCAAACACGGCGGCACGATCAACGACATCGGCATCCACGTCTTCGACATCGTCCCCTGGCTCACCGGCGTGCCGTGGCGCGAAGTCGTCACCGCGCGCACCTGGAATGCGAAAGCCACCGACTTCCCGCATTTTCACGACGCGGCGCAATTCATGGGCATCCTGGAAAGCGGCGCCGGCATCATGGCCGACGTCTCCTACCTCGCGCCCGACAAGGCCGGTTACACCCTGCCGCACTACTGGCGCTTCATCGTCCACGGGCAGAATGGCCTCGCCGAAACGCACTATGGCGCCGTGCACGTGAAGCTCGCGCTCGATCACCACGAAGCACCCGATCAGCGCCCCGTCGGCCCGCCCATCTATCGGCGCTTCTTCACGGATTTTCTCAATGAAGTCCGCGGCCACCGCGAGAGCTGCGACCTCCGCACCGCCGATGTGCTCCGCGCCTCCCGCCTCGCCCTGGAGGCCCAGCGCCGCGCGATCGGTTAGGGCAGTTTAAGTTGATTCTCGCGCGCTAAAGTGCGGGCGGTGGGGAAGGCGTTCCTCGCGCGCTCAGCGCATGAACTTCGGCAGCACCGTGAGCGCGAAGGCGACGACGGCGAGCAAACCGATGCCGAAGATGCCATAGACGATCTTCAGGGAATACTGCGCGCGTTTCATCCGCGCGGCTTCGCCAGTGCGCTGGGCGAGTTCCGCGTTGAGCCGCGCGACGATGCCGCGGAGGACTTCGTTGTCCTTCAGCGCCGGCGAATCGCGCAGCGCCGCGGCGTCTTCGCGCGCTTCGTCGCGCGCCTGCTGCGCGGCGTCGCGCTCGGTGCGCAAGGTCTCGGCCTCGGCGGTCGTTTTTTTCAGGCTCGCCTCCACTTCGGTCATCCGCTGGGCGAGACCGTCGCGCTCGGAGCTGGCGGCGGCGAGGAGTTCGCGAATCTCGACGACCTCGCGGCCGCTGTGCGTTTCCTTTAAGTCGCTGCGCAGTGTGTCGCCCTCGCGGGTCAGCTCCTCGCAGCGGTTTTTTAGCGTGCCATTAGTTTCCTCGGCGGCCTGCAGCTTCCCGCGTTCGTCGCGGAGCTGCGTTTCGGTGTCCTCGATTTTTTTGGCGAGTTCGGCCGCGGCGGTCAGGCGCTGGCCGGCATCCTCCAGCCGGTTTTGCAGGTCGGTGCGTTCCTGCTCCATCCGGGTCACTGTCTCCCGCGTTTGCCCGAGCGCGGTTTCCGCCCGCCCGAGCCGGCCGAGCGCGCCGTCGAGATCGGCGGAAGTGCCCGCGAGCCGCACCTCCGTTTCCGCGACGCGCGATTGCGAGTTTTCGCGGAGCTGGATTTCCGCGGTGAGCAGCGCGCGAGCCTGATCCAGAGCCTGGTTGGTGCGCGCGATTTCCTTCAGCCGGGCGTCGAGTTCCCCGCGCAGCTCCTGCACCTCCGCCACCCGCGCGGCGGTGGCCTCTTCCACCCCGCCGATCCGCTGGCGCAGCGCGGCGGCCTCGCCCTTGAGCTGCTGCCGTTCGGTCTGGAAAGTCTTCAGCTCGCGCTGGGCGTGGGTCGCGGTCGCATTCAGCCGCTCGTGTTCTTCGGCGAGGTCTTTCAGTTGCTGCTGGAACCGGGCCGCTTCCTCCCGCGCACGGCCGAGATCGCCGACGAGCTTTCCATTGAGCAGGCTGGCGTCGATCAATTCCTCGCGGATCGCGTCGGGGTCCGGATCGGCAAAGGGCGCGGCGGGCTCGGCCGTCGTGGCGACGCCCGCCCGGCCCTTCGACGGACCGTCCGGCGTCGGCACGGTTACCGTCGTGTTGCAGATCGGACAATCCGCCGTGAGCCCGGCAGCCGCGGCCTCCACCACGAGGTGTTGTCCGCACTTGTCACACTCGAAACGAATATCAGCGCTATCAGCAGTCATCCCTTTTCACGTTTTAGAGCGTGCCGCATGCCGGGTCAAAAAGTTTCCCACGAAAACCCGCTCGCTCTCGGGAGTGATCTGCCATTTCACCCGCAACCCGCGGCCGGACTGGGCCTTGCCAAGGTTCCGGCAGGGGCCATATAACCGCACCATGATCGATTACATGCAAAAGGGCGGGCCGCTGATGTGGCTCATCCTGTTCTGTAGCGTCCTGGCCGGCGCCGTCTTCCTGGAGCGCAGCCTGTATTTCCATCGCATCACCGTGCGCGTGGGGGAATTCATGCGCGGCCTTTCTAATCTCATCCAGCACCGGCGCTTCGCCGAGGCGCAGATGGAATGCGCGAGCCTGCCCACGCCGGTCACCCGCGTGATCCACGCAGCGATCCTCCGCCACGACGCGCCGCGCGCGGAGCTGAAGGAGATCGTCACCGAAGCCGGCCAGCTCGAAGTGCCGCGGCTGGAGCGCCGGCTCGGCATCCTGGCGACGATCGGTTTCGTCACCCCGCTCATCGGGCTGCTCGGCACGATCGTCGGGCTGATCGAGGCGTTTGTGAACATTTCGTCGCAGAGCGGCTTCGCCAGCTCCACCGACATCGCCAGCGGCATCTACCAGAGCCTGCTCACCACCGCCGCCGGGCTCGTCGTCGCCATCCCCTGCGCCGTGGCCTACAGCTACCTCTCCGCGCGGGTGAATGCGCTCATGCACGACATGGAGCGCGCCGGCATCGAGATCGTGAATCTGATCGTGGAGCACCGCGCGGAAGCGGCCCCGGCGATCCTCGAGTTCGGCCCCGCGCGGCGACAGCAGAAGACCAGTGAATCGTGATCGGTGAATCGCGAATGGTGAATGGTGAATGATCTCGGGCTGGACCGGCGACGCTCCATTCACCATTCACCATTCACCATTCACCATTCGCGATTCACGATTCACGATTCCCCCCTCCCCGCCCCATGAAGCTCACCCGCACGCTGAAGGTCCACCCGGCGTTGTTCAACGTCGTCCCGTTGATCAACGTAACCTTCCTCGTGATCGTCTTCTTCGCGCTCAGTTCGCGCTTCGTCCTCCAGCCCGGCATGGCCGTCACGCTGCCCGTCTCCGGCTTTACCCTCGGCCCGCAACGCGATGCGAAGATCGTCAGCATCACCGCCGCGCCAGTGCCTTCCATCTACTTCCGCGACCGCCGCGTCTCGGTGGATGAACTCCGCGACCAGCTCACCACCAACCGCGGCAAGGAGCGCTCGCTGATCATCAAAGCCGACCGCGGCACGCCCTACGACCTCGTCATGCAGATCATGAACGAGGGCCTCAAGCTCGGCTTCTCCGTGATCCTCGCCACGAACCCCGAGCCGCAGCAGCCATGAAAACCGCGCCCGCCGACACGGGCCTGATCTTCGACTGGCCGGATCGCGACCGCTTTCCGTTCATCCTTTTCGGCTGCGTTTTCCTTTCGCTGCTCATTCACGTCGGCACGTTTTTCGTTTTCCAGGTCGTCTATCCGCAGCGCGTCACCATCCCGCCGCCGCCGCCCCAGGTTTCGCTGCTCACCGCTTCCAGTCCGGAAAATGCAGCCCTGCTCCGCTGGATCGCCGCCGAAGATCCCGCGCTCGTCGCCAGCGCCCGCAGCGTCGTCCCGGCCAATCTCCTCGAAGTCCCCTATCGGCCCAGCTACGCCATCCGCCGCACCCCGCCGCTGGCCAGCGTCGAGGCACCGGCGCCGCTGCAATTTCCCCCGGCGCGCAATCCCCTCTCGATCGTCGCCAGCGCCGCCCCGGCCACCGTGCCCGAGCCCCCCGCCCCGCTGCCGATGCGCACCACGCTCCAGCTTTCCGCCGCGCTCGCGGAGCGCGGGTTGAAGCCGCCAGCCTTTCATTGGAAGCAGCGCGCGACCCTGCCGCTGCAATCCCTGCGCGCCTTTGTTGCTGTGACCGATCGCGGCGAAGTCCGCTTCGCCTTTCTCCAGCGCAGCAGCGGCGACGCCACACTCGACACCGAGGCGCTGCAGCAGCTTCAGGCGCTCACCTTCGCGTCCGTCGAAGCACCGCTGACGTGGGCCACTGCCACCGTGGAATTCGGCGCCGAAGCCTACGCCAGCGCTCCCGCCGAACTCCGCCACCGCCCATGATCCGCGTCAGCCTCAGCTACCTCGTGCTGATCTGCCTCGTGCTGATGATGGTCCCGATCTTCGGCTCCTGGCTCTTCAACGAATGGCGCCGCCAGCGCCGCGAACGCGCCGCCTTCCGCCACGTCATCCGCTGCCCGATGTGCGGCTTCGAGCACGAAGACAAATCGCACGAACTCCTCGTCCGCTGCCCCCGCTGCGCCGCCCTCGGCGAACGCTTTCCGATCTCGAGGCTGTGACCGGGGAGACAGGAGTCAGAATTTGCGCACCACTCCGTCTCCTGACTCCCCCCGTCTCCCGTCTCCCGAATTCTCTCTTCCCTCCCCCGCCCGTCATCGCGTATGCCACCTCATGGCAGCACACTCCCCGCTTTCCGAACTCGACGGCGTCTTCTACCGCGGCGCTGACGACTTCTTCCGCGAATCCGGCCGCGCGGCGCTCACCTACGACGACGTCACCCTCGCGACGCTCTACTCCGAGATCCTCCCGCGTGAGACCAATCTCGAAACGCGCCTTCACGAACGGCTGCACCTCCGGTTGCCGATCATTTCGGCCGACATGGACACCGTCACCGAAGCCGAGATGGCCATCGGCATGGCCCTCGCCGGCGGCCTCGGTCTGATCCACTGCAATCTCACCGAAGCCCAGCAGCGCTCCGCTGTGAGCCGCGTGAAAAACAACGTCCACGGCCTCATCCAGGACCCGATCAAAGTCTCCCCCACGCAGCTCATCGGCGACGTGCTCGCCTCCATCGAGCAGCGCGGATTCGGCTTCCGCACCTTCCCCATCGTGGAGGAAGACGATCGCCTCATCGGCCTGCTCCCCGGCCACGTCGTGCGCCCGCGTTACGCCGCGACGAAGGTCATCGACGCCATGACTCCGCGCGCGCAGGTCCAGACGATCAATGTCCGCGAACTCGGCAAAGACCCGATCGCTCGCGCCGACCGCTTTTTCACCGAACACATCGGCATCCACAAACTCCTCGTTGTCGACGACGCCGACCGCCTGCGCGGGCTCTTCACGATCAGCGACATCGAGCGGATCATCCACGAGCGGCAGACGCAGTTGAAGCCCGCACGCGACGACCAGTTCCGCCTGCTCTGCGGCGCGGCGATTTCGGCCACGCGCAATTCCACCGGCGAACTCGACCGCGACCGCATCCTCGCTCACGTCGGCGGACTCGTGGAGCGCGGCGTCGACGTCATCGCCGTCTCCACCGCCCACGGCCACACCCGCAGCGTCGGCGACACCGTGGAAATGATTCACGCCACCTTCCCCGATCTCCCGATCATCGCCGGCAATGTGACCAGCGGTGCGGGCGTCGAGTTTCTCGCCGACCGCGGCGCCAGCATCATCAAGATCGGCCAGGGCCCCGGCAGCATCTGCACCACGCGCGTCGTCGCCGGCGTGGGCATCCCGCAGCTCACCGCGCTCTACGTCGCCTCGCGCGCTGCGGCGAAAAAAGGCGTCCGCATTCTCGCCGATGGCGGCATCACCAAGAGCGGCGACATCGTCAAAGCGCTCACTCTCGCCGACGCCGTGATCTGCGGCGGCTTGCTCGCCGGCTGCCCCGAGGCGCCCGGCTCGATCATGGAAATCAACGGAAAACTCTACAAACAATACCGCGGCATGGGCAGCCTCGCCGCGATGAAAGACGGCAGCGCCGCGCGTTACGGCCACGCCACCAAGGACGCCGCGCGCAAAGTCGCCGCCGAAGGCGTGGAAGCGCTGAAAGAAGTGAGCCCACCGCTCGACGCCGTGCTCGGCCAGCTCGCCGGCGGTTTGCAAAGCGGCATGGGTTACCTCGGCGCGCAGACCCTGCCCGAGCTGCGGGAAAAAGCGCGCTACATCCAGGTCACCGCCGCCGGTCAGCGCGAGAGCGTCCCGCACGACATCGTGGAAGTGAAAGCGACCTGAGTGGCAGCCCGCGTTTCTTGACTTCCGGGCGCCTCACCCCGCACCCTCCCGCCGTGCGCGACCAGCGCGATCTTCCGGCACCATCGTATGCGGCTCATCGTCATCATCCTCCTCATCGGCGCGATTGGATTCGCCGCCTGGAACTACCGTCAGACCGTCGTCGAACGGATCACCCCGCTCATCGACTCCTCCCCATCCGAGCCGTCCGTCCAGTCCCCCTCGGGTAAAAATCCCGCAGCTTCCTCCGCCCCGCCGCAGATCGCGCCGCCCGGCGTTTTTTACGTGAAAGAACGCTTCGCCGTGGAAAGCGAAACGGGCATCAAAGCGCTCCGTCCCGGTGAAGAAGTGCGCCTCATGTATCGGCACAAGGACGGGCGAATGCTGGTCACCAATGGGCGCTACGAATTCACCGTGAAACCCACCGTCCTCACGCGCGACCGCACCGAAGCCCTGCGCGCCGCACCGCGCTGAACCATGACTGAAACCGAGGCGTGCATCGCGCTGAACATGGTCCCGAATCTCGGGCCCATGCGGCTGCGCAAGCTCCTCGACGTCTTTGAAACACCGGAGCGCGTCCTGGCCACCAAAGGCGCGGAACTGCGCACCGTGGAAGGCATCGGCACCGACCTCTCCCGCGCCATCGCCGGCTGGGAAGAAACCGTCGACCTCCCCGGCGAATTGAAGCGCATCGAGGAATTCGGCGCCCACGTCGTCACCCGCGCCTCGCCCGAATATCCCCGCGAGCTGCAGCAGATCTACAATCCGCCCATCCTCCTCTACGTCTGGGGTACGCTCACCGAGCGCGACCACCGCGCCGTTAGCGTCGTCGGTTCGCGCAAGACCAGCCACTACGGCCTCGAATGCGCGAAACGCCTTTCTTACCAGATCGCCTACGCCGGCCTCACCGTGGTGAGTGGCCTCGCCCGCGGCATTGACACCGCCGCGCATCAAGGCGCGCTCGCCGCCGGCGGCCGCACCGTCGCCGTCATCGGCTCCGGTTTGATGGACCTGTATCCGCCGGAAAATCTCGGCCTCGCCGAAAAGATCGCGCAGTCCGGCGCCGTCGTCAGCGAGTTCCCCATGACCTTCCCGCCCGACCGGCAGACCTTCCCCTATCGCAACCGCATCGTCGCCGGCTGGGGCAATGGGCTGCTCGTCGTCGAGGCTGGGATGAAAAGCGGCGCGCTCATCACCGCCGGCCAGGCGCTCGAACACGGGCGCAACGTCTACGCCGTCCCCGGCCAGATCGACCGGCCGAGCGCCATGGGCTCCAACAAACTCATCCAGCAAGGCGCCAAGCTCGTCATGGCCGCGAGCGACATCCTCGACGACCTCGGCACGCTCTTCCCCCAGCCCACGCCACAGGCCGCCGCCGCCAGCGGCAATCTTTCGCCCGACGAAGAGCTGCTCCTCACCCATCTCGACAGCACCGAGACCCCACTCGACACCCTCATCACCGCCACCGGCCTCCCCGCCGCCCGCGCCTCCACCGCGCTCCTCATGTTGGAGATGAAGCGCCGCGTAAAACAGTTGCCCGGCCAGCTCTTCGTGCGGCTCGGGTAAAGAGCGCCGGGGAGCACACGCGAGACGCGTGCTCTCCCCCGATCACTCCTGCCAAAAAAACTTCACCGGCAGCTCCACGTCCCCATGCAGGCTGCGGTGTACCGGGCACCCCAGCGCCGCCCGTTCCAGCGCCTCGCGCTGCGGATGCGTTGCCGGCAGCGGCAGATGCAACTCCGTCGTCAGCCGCGCGATCCGACGCGGCGGCTCCTTGGTCATTTCCTTTTCCACCGTCACGCGCAACCCGCGCAGGTCGATCTCATGCCGCTGCGCGAAGATGCCCATCGTCGTCGCCATGCAAGTGCCGAGCGCCGTCGCCACCAGATCGGTCGGCGAAAACGATTCGCCTTTGCCCAGGTTGTCCACCGGCGCATCGGTAAGCAGTTTCGTCTGCGAAGGGCCGTGGGTGGACTCGCAGCGGAGTTCGCCGAGATAGTTGGTGGAAATGTGAACGCTCATCCTCTTCCTCTTCCTCATAATCATCCTCTTCGTCGAGCACCGACGCGGGGGAGGAAGATTATGAGGAAGAGGGGAAGCGGCAGGCCGCGAGCAGCATCGCCCGCACCGCCGGTCGCGCCGCGCGCATGTAACCCTCCGCATCCCGCGCCCACCACGCGTGGACGAACGGAAGGTGCACGTCGTCGAGCACCTCGGGCCGGCTCGTCGCGAGCGGATCATGGGGCAGTTCCAGCGTGATCATCGCCGGCTGCGAACCGTCCGGATATTGCAGCCCATAGCCGCACCACTGGCCGAGCGATCCGGGGCAGAGCGAATACGTTTCCTCCAGCCGCCGCTGACCGCGCCCGAGTTCGGTCACGCGCAGCCGATACGGCGCGCGCTGCTCCTCCGTCAGCACCGACCACACGGCCTGCGCGAGCGCCGTGGATTGTTGGCCATCCGCATCCAACTCCGCGAGTGCCCAATGCAGGCTCACGATTTTCGCCGGCCGCTGCGCCACGATGAAGTCGCGTAAAACGCAACTCTCCGGTTCCGACCACGGCGCGGAACCCGGCGGCTCCTCGCTTTCCGCGTGCCAGTTGAAGCCGCAGTTGCGATTCAGATCGACGCCGCGCGCATTGTAGCGGCTGCGCGCGACCAGCCCGTCCGGATTCGCCGGAGCCACGATCGCCACCGGCTCCGTGCCGCGGAACATGCCGCAAAATTCCTCCAGCAGCCGCACCGTCGCCGGCTCATCGCCATGCTGCCCGCCGATGAGCAGCGTCAGATTCGCCGGAGGCGTCGCGGGATCGAAGTTTGTCCGCGCGACGATCTCCCGGCCCTCGGCCGAGCGACCGATGAGACGGGTGAAGAATTGGCTCCCTGACATGCGCGCGTGACCGCTAGTTATTTCACCAATCCCCACGCCGTGAAAACAGAATCCCATCCGTGCAACTGACCTGGGTCAGCCGCGAACTGCATCCGCGCCGCGTCTTCCGCATCAGCCGCGCGCGGCGGCGCGAAGTCCGCAATGTCTTCGTGCGGCTGGAGCGCGACGGCATCGCGGGCTACGGCGAAGCGTCGCCGAGTGCCTTCTACGACGAGACGTGGGAAGGCGTGGGCGCCAAACTCGACGCGGCGCGCGAGTGGCTGGGTGGCTTGGAAATCGCGACGGTCGCCGACATCGAGCGAGCCTGGGAGGAGAGCTGGAAATTGCTCGCCCCATCGCGCGCCGCGCAGTGCGCGGTGGACCTCGCGCTGTGGGACTGGCTCGGCCGTCGCGATGGTCGGAGCGTCAGCGAATTGCTCTGGGCCGAACCGCCGCGCGCGGTGACAAGCTTTGCCACGATCGGCCTCTCGACCGCGGCGGAGCTGGAGGAAAAAATCGCGGAACTCGCCGGCTTCCCGCGGATCAAAATCAAGGCCGACCAAAACGCCGATCTCACGACCGTGCGGCGCGTCCGCGAGCAACATCCCGCGTTGCTCGCCGTGGACGCAAACTGCGCGTGGGCGCCCGCGCAAATCCCCGCGCTCGCCGAGGAACTCGCGCAACTCGGCGTCCGCTTCATCGAACAACCTCTCCCGCCGGGCGACGGCGAGTCCGCGCGCTGCGCGCTCCCCGTCTTCGCCGACGAAAGCTGCGTGACCGAAGCCGATGTCGACCGCGTCGCCGCGGGCTTCGACGGCTTCAACATCAAGCTCGTGAAATGCGGCGGCCTCACGCCCGCGCGCCGCATGGCCCAGCGCGGCCGCGCGCTCGGTCGGCAACTCATGGTCGGCTGCATGCTGGAAAGCAGCGCGCTGATCGCCGCCGGCGCCGCCATCGCACAGCGCACCGACTACGCCGATCTCGACGGCGCGTGGCTGATCGCCGACGACCCGTTCACGGGTTGGAAGTTTGAGCGTGGGCTGCTGCACCCAGCGTCCGCGACCGGCCTCGGCCTCGCTCCGAAGGCCGGGCTATTCAATGCCTGAGTCTCACTACGCCGCAAAGATTTCCGCCAGCTTGCAGCGAAAACCGGGCATCACATCGCCACCGTCGAGTACCTCGCTGCGCTTGGTCAGCACCCTCGATGCATCCGGAGTCCGGACTTCAACGGTCCCCTTTTTCGGATCGACCAGCCACGCGACCCGCGCACCGGCCACGAGATACTTGTCGAGCTTGAGCGAAACGATGCTGCGGAGATCGCTCGGTGAGAGGACCTCGACCGCGAGGTCTGGCGCGCCTTTGAGGAATTTCTCCGGCGCGGTCATTGTCTCGGCCAGCCGGGTGTGGCTGACAAACGAGACATCGGGCGAAAGCAGTGTTTTCGGCCCGAGACGAAAACCCATGCTGGAATCGCAAACGCTGCCGAGATCGTGCTTGCGCACATGGACGTTGAGCCGTGTCGAAAGGTTGATGCAAATGTTCGTGTGCGTGTATCCAACCGGGCTCATGTAAATGTCTCCTTCGATCAATTCCCGTTTCACGCCGTCCTTCGGCCAGCGCATGATCTCCGCATCGGTCCAGCGCGCTTTTTTTCCGGCAGTGATCGTCGCGGGTCGCATCTCCGGGAAACTAGAGCCGGAGCCTTTCACGGCAACGAGAAGTACTCGGCTGCCTGGTAGTTTCCGTCGGCGAGTTTCACGATTTGCATGAGCACGTCGTTCGCAAGCGTGCTCGCGCCGAAGCGGAAAAGATCGGGCGTCATCCAGTCGTCGCCGAGCGTCTCGGAAAGCATGACGAGATAGGCGAGCGCTTCCTTCGCGGTGCGGATGCCGCCGGCGGGTTTCATGCCGATGCGGCGGCCGGTGGCGTAGTAAAAATCGCGGATCGCTTCCAGCATCACGAGCGTCACCGGGAGCGTCGCGGCGGGTGCGACTTTGCCGGTGGAGGTCTTGATGAAATCGGCGCCGGCCCGCATCGCGAGATCGCTGGCGAAGCGCACTTCGTCGTAGCTGCCGAGTTCGCCGGTCTCGAGGATCACCTTCAAATGCGCGACGCCGCACGCTTCCTTCACCGCAGCGATTTCGTCGAACACCCTGCCGAATTCCCCCATGTGAAACGCGCCGCGGTCGATGACCATGTCGATCTCATCCGCGCCCTCGTCCACGGCGAAACGCGTGTCGTCGAGCTTCACCCGCAGCGCGCTCTGGCCGCTCGGAAAGGCGGTCGCCACCGACGCGACAAGCACGCCGGAAGCACCGACGAAATGCCGCGCGGAGCGCACGAGATTCGGATAAACGCAGACCGCCGCGCAGCTCGGCACGCCGTAGCGCGCGTCGATGGGCTGGACGGCTTTGCGCACGAGATAAGCGACTTTGCCGGGCGTGTCTTTTCCTTCGAGCGTGGTCAGATCCATCATCGAGACGATGAGCTTCAGCCCCGCGAGCTTGGCGTCGTTTTTGATGCTGCGTTTGGTGAAGGAAGCGGCGCGTTCCTCGACCATCACCTGATCGATCGTGACGTGCGGCAGCTTCGGCTTGAGCTGAGTCAGGGCGGTCATGGTTAGGAAAGGCGGACGAAGTCGCGGATGAACTGGAACCAGATGAAAAACAAGCCGCGCCACGAGTAGCGGATTAGCCCCGTGTCATCGCGCCTGAGCACGCCGCTGGCGATGTTGTGGGCGACTTGCGCGCGGAGGTCTTTCTGGATTTCGAGCGGGATTTTTTCGGCGTCGAGCTCTTCGAGATCGTCGACGTGCACGCCGTTGCGGCGGAGGAATTCGCGGTGGCTCGCATAGATTTCAAAAAAAGTCTGCTCGCCGCGCAGCCGGTTCACTTTCCACTGGGGCACGAGTTTCAGGCTGTAGGAAAAGGGGTAGTTCCAGGTGGTCCAGATGCGCCCATCCTTGGCCCGCGAGGAGACGCTCAGATAGTAGAACGCGATGTCCGCCTGATCGATGAGGCAGATCGCAGCCTGGGTGCGCTCGGCGGGTTTGTAGAGCAGGCGGAAGAACTGCTGGTAGTCCTCCCAATCCCAGCCGGCGTCGTCCACATGCTCGAAGCTCTCGCCTTCCAGCTCCGCGGTGAGTTCGTCGAGCGCCGGGAAGACTTCGGCATTCGGCGGTGATTTGTGCCGCAGGTCCTTCTCCGCTGGGAGCGTGAGCCGGCGAATGCGGGTGAGAATCTCCAGCCACGGCAGCAGCAGCCAGCTCGAGGCGAGACCCGCGCCGACCTGCCAGTAGCCGCTGAACAGCCAGCCGACGAGGAAGGACGTGAAGACGATGCCGAACGCGCCGATCTTGCGCGGCACGGGATGGTGCAGCGTCCGCAGGCCCAGACTCAGCGCGATCACGCCGAGGATCAGGAGCAGGTGCGCGAACATCAGGGCGCGATGCTGTGCTTTTCGACGAAAACTGCAAGTTCCTCCGGCCCAAAGTCCGGCAGGACGAGGCCATCCGCGGTGACCAGCGTGGGCGTGCGGCGCTGGCCGGAGAGGCGGATCATTTCATCGTAGTCCTCCCGTTTCGCCTCCACGTCGATGAGCTGGTAGCGGTAACCGCGGCCGTCGAGCCACTCCTGCGCGGTCACGCACCAGGGGCACCAGGTTTTGACGTAGAGCTTCAGCGCAGTCGATGCCATCAGAGTGGAGGAAAAGGCGGGCGCGCCGGGAGCGTCGAGATCATTCCGTCTTTTCGCCCGTGACGCCCTCGCGCCATTTCTTCGCCTTGCCGTCGAGATAGCTGGCCACATTGCGCCGGTAAACCGCGACGAGTTCCTCGGTGACCTCCTTTTCGTCGAGCACGCGCGCATTCTTTGCGTCCACCAGGAAGGTCGTCCCCGCGAGCTGCAGCACGATCTTCGTCTGCTGCTCCCGGAACATCACGACCGGAAACGCGTCGCCTTTGTCCATCATCCACTTCGCGCCATCGGCGAGTTCCACCGGGGTGTCCTGTACGAGGAGGGCAAAAACGAGCGGCTTCTTTTTCGGAGCCTGGGCGGGCGCGAGGGCGGCGAGCGCGAGGATGAGGAAGGCAAAAAGACGGGCAACTTTCACGGAGGGCAGAACTTGGGCGCTCGCGAAAAAAATGCAACGTCCCAACGAAGACAAGCCGCCGGGTCGCCCGCCGCCGTCCGCGGCGCTGGCTCGCGGAAAGATCGGCTCGCCCCGCCCGGTAGGGGAGCCGCGCCGCGGGTCCCCACATTGACTGGGAACCCGCGGCGCGGCTTCCCTACCGCGGCTTCCCTACCGCGGCTTCCCTACCGCGGCTTCCCTACCGCGGCTTCCCTACCGCGGCTTCCCTACCGCGGCATCCCTACCGCGGCTTTCGCAAATTGAGCGGGGGCCGAAATTTGGCTTTGCTTTTGCGACACGCTTCGTAGCCTCCAAACCGAACATCAGCTCATAGCCGAGACCTCGGAGTTGGGGAGATTGTCAGTGGAAGATTTTTCCAATGACGACTTGAAACCGATGACCGGGCACCGTCACCGAAGTTCGGCAGAGCAGTTCCACTGACTAGTCTAAAATGGGTAACAAACTCTACGTGGGGAACCTGTCGTTCAACACCACGGAAACCGACCTCCAGGATCACTTTGCCCAAGCGGGCACCGTTTCGGAAGTCATGCTGGTTCAGGATCGCTTAACCGGAAAATCACGCGGGTTCGCCTTCGTGACCATGAGCAGCGATGACGAGGCGAAAAACGCCATCGAGCAGTTCCACGGCAAGGCTTTCGACGGCCGGCCGCTCACCGTCAATGAAGCGCAGCCGCGGGAAGACCGTCCCCGCGGAGGGGGCGGCGGTGGAGGTGGCTATCGCGGTGGTGGTGGCGGTGGTGGCGGCGGCGGGCCTCGAGGAGGCGGTGGCGGCGGGGGCCGAAGTGGTGGAGGTGGTGGAGGTTACCGCGGTGGCGGTGGCGGTGGGGGCGGCGGATATCGTGGCGGTGGTGGCGGAGGAGGAGGAGGCCGTGGCGATCGTGGCGGAGGGGGTGGTGGTGGCGGAGGGGGTGGCGGCGAACGCGATTATTAGGCCAGCGAGCGCAGGCTTTTTCCGAAAGCGCGGCACGACGAAGTTTGTGCCGCGCTTTTGCGTTCACGAATCGGGTCGCTGCCGATCGGCGACTGATTGCCTTTGCCTCCGCGGTTCGGCTGCGGCGTAATGCGCGCCCGTTTTTCCACCGATGCTCGCCTCTGTCCTGACCACGATTTTCTTCTCGCTGTCCGTGGTCTTCGGCGCGCGTTCGGCGCGGCTCCTCGGCCCGCAGCTCGCGAATCTTTGCCGCATGACGCTGGCTACCGCGCTGCTCGCCATCTGGGCGCACGCCTTTGGCTTCGGCATTGGCGGCCCCGGCTTGCCGTGGTTTTTTCTCAGCGGCGTGATCGGCTTCGGCCTGGGCGACATTGCGCTCTTTGCCGCGCTGCCGCGGATCGGTCCGCGGCTGGCGATCCTGCTCACGCAATGCCTCGCCGCGCCGGCCGCGGCAGCGGTCGAGTGGTTCTGGCTCGGGACTGCACTGCGGACCACGGACCTCGTTTGTGCCGCGGTCATCCTCGCCGGCGTGGCGACGGCCCTCGCGCCGGATCACGGCTCGCAGATCAGCCGGCGCGTCTTTTGGATCGGCGTCCTTTTGGGCGTCGGCTCCGCGCTCGGCCAGGCGCTCGGCGCCGTGATCAGCCGCAAAGCCATCGCCGTCGGGGCCGACGCCGGTTTCGCCATTGATGGCGGCACCGCCGCCTACCAGCGTGCGCTCGGCGGCGTCCTGCTCACCTGGCTGGCCGTGCCGCTGTTTCGCCGCGCCGCCAGACCCACCGACGCCGCGCCGCAGTGGCGGGCCGGCATCCCTTTCATGATCGCCAACGCCCTCGCCGGCCCGACCATCGGCGTGGGCTGCTACCAGCTCGCGCTGAAGACCACCGCGAGCGGCATCGTGCTCCCCATCGTGGCCACTTCGCCGCTTTTCACCATCGCGCTTTCGTGGGTGATCGACCGCGTTCGCCCCAGCCGGCGCGCGGTGCTCGGCGGGCTCATCGCCGTGGCGGGAGCGGTCGCCCTCAGTCTCCTCCAGGTGAAAAAATAGGGTGAACAACCGCGCGGGCCGTGCAGTCTAGCGTCATCTATGAAATCTCTGCTCACCCGATTCGCGGCCGTCTGCGCCGTCGTCACCCTGACCACCTCCGCCGCCTTCGCCGCCGCCGGCTGGGGCGACAACTACGAAAAAGCTCTCGCCCAGGCCAAGGCCGAGAAGAAACTCGTCGTCCTCGATTTCACCGGCTCCGACTGGTGCATCTGGTGCAAGCGCCTCGACAAAGAGGTCTTCTCCAAGGACGAATTCAAAGCCTACGCCAAGGACAACCTCGTCCTCGTCGAGGTCGACTTCCCGCAGGGCAAACCGCAGGCCGCTCCGCTGAAAACGCAAAACGAGAAACTGCAATCGCAGTTCAAGATCGAGGGTTATCCCACGATCATCGTGCTGAATTCCGAGGGCAAAAAAGTCGGTCAGCTCGGTTACGAAGAAGGCGGCCCCGAGCCGTTCGTCGCCAAGCTGAAAGCGCTCAAGAAATAACGCGCGGCCAACGATCTCATGCGGCCCGGTGCAAACCGGGCCGCCTTCGTTTTCGGGCTCAGTAAGACTTTGCCCAGACCACCCTGCGAAAGCTCGGTTCGCCGGTGAGGATGCACTTTCCATCCTCACCGGACGCGTTGAAAGGGATGCAGCGGATCGTCACTTTGAGGTCTTCCTTGATCTTCTCCTCGACCTCGCGCGAGCCATTCCAATGCGCGAGGGCGAAGCCGCCGTGGATCTCCGGCTTGTTGGCATTTTTCGCGGTGAAGAAAGCGTAGAATTCTTCCTTCGAGTCGATTTTCACCGTGTTCGCGTCGCGGTAGGCAGTGGCGCGGTCGAGCAGCGTCTGTTGGATTTCGGTGAGAATACCCGCGGCCTTTCCGACGAGGTCGGCGGTCGGCAGAAACTCCTTTTCCTTCGCCCCACGGTCGCGACGGCCCACGGCGACGCTGCCTTTCTCCAAATCGCGCGGGCCGATTTCGACGCGGATGGGCACGCCTTTCTTGATCCACTCCCAGCTCTTCGTCCCGCCGCCGATGTCCCGTTTGTCGATCTCCACGCGGATCGGCTCGCCGGCGTAACTCTGCGCGCGCAGTTCCTTTGCCAGACTCTCGACCGCCGCGAGCACGGCGTCGCGCGTCTCCGGTTTGGGCGTCACCGGAATGATCACCACATGCGCGGGCGCCACCCGCGGCGGCATGATCGCGCCGTCGTCATCCGCGTGCGCCATGATCACCGTGCCGATGAGCCGCGTGCTTACGCCCCACGAAGTGGTCCACGCGTGTTCCTGCTGGTTGTTGCGACCGAGAAACTGGATGCCGCTCGCCTTGGCAAAATTCTGTCCGAGGAAATGGGACGTGCCCGCCTGGATGGCTTTGCGATCCTGCACCATCGCCTCGATGCACAGCGTCTGCACCGCGCCGGGGAAACGCTCGCTCTCGCTTTTCTCGCCAGTGAAGACCGGCAGCGCCAGCCACTCGCGCGCGAAGGTTTCATACACGCCGAGCATCTGCTGCGTCTCGGCCACCGCTTCCTCCAGGGTTTCGTGCGCGGTGTGGCCTTCCTGCCAGAGGAATTCCGCCGTGCGCAGGAAAAGCCGCGGACGCAATTCCCAGCGCACCACATTCGCCCACTGGTTGATGAGGATCGGCAGATCGCGCCAGGACTGCACCCACTTCGCATACGTCGCGCCGATGATCGTCTCGCTCGTCGGCCGCACCACCAACGGCTCCGCCAGCTCCGCGCTCGGCGCCGGGCGCAGGCCGCCTTTGCCATCGGACTCCAGCCGATGATGCGTCACTACCGCGCACTCCTTGGCGAAGCCCTCGACGTGCTCCGCTTCCTTCGCGAGATAGCTCAGCGGGATGAAGAGCGGGAAGTAAGCGTTCTTGTGCCCGGTCGCTTTGAACATTCCATCGAGCCCGTGCTGCATCTGCTCCCACAGCCCGTAGCCCCACGGCTTGATCACCATGCAGCCTCGGACGTCGGAGTTTTCAGCCAGCTCGGCCGCCTTCACGACCTGCTGATACCATTCGGGAAAATCTTCGTCGCGGCGGGGAGTGATGGCGGTTTGTGGTTGGCTCATGGTGCGGGGAAAAGGGCCGCGAAGCTATGCCGCCCCCGGCTTGCCGACAAGCCAGCGTTCACCCGCCCAGAAGTTCTCCGCCGGTTTCCCGATACGCGAGCAAGACCTCCTCCCATTGCACTCGCAACCCCAACCGCTCGACGTGCGAGTCAATGAAGTCGCGATCCAGAGGAGTGACCGCGAGCATGAACCGCAGATCACGCACATGCTTGTCGCTGCCGCCTTCGCGGAAATACTCGAGCTTCCGCAAGACCACATATTCGGGCGGCGCAATCCAGAGCTCCGCATCTCCGTAAGGCGCCCGCCGACGATGACTCATCGCCCACAGGTGCAGGGCGTCGCGCACCACAAAAAACAGGTCGGCCTTAAAGCCACTGCGATGGTGGTAAAGATTGAGGCAGCCCCGCTGGCCACGCATTAGCTCGGTGATCAGCACCTCCGTGGGCGGAACATAGAATTCCGCCTCGGGAAACGCTGCGCGAAAGCGCTCGATATCCTTCATGGTCAACAGCAACACGAGATCGATGTCCTTGGTCGTGCGGACCTCTCCGTAGATTCCCGCAGCCACCGAACCGGTCACGCAATAGGGCAACCCGGCCCGTTCGAGCGGCTCCAGAAAAAAGGAAAACGGCTCAGGAAACCCCATACAACATCCGCTCGCGCACCTCGCGTTCGACCTCCTCGTCACTCCATTCGGGATGCCGCATTCGCGTGCCCGCAGCCATCAGTCCCCGCGCCAGGCGATACATCTCGGCGAGCCTGTCGAGCTTCTGCGCCACCGTCATTCGCCGATAGGCGGCCACCTGCATCGGGTGCATCGGTTCGTCCGCTGCGTAGTTGCGCGGATGCCGGTCGAGACTGCGAATGTGGGGATCGGCTAACGTCATAGTCGGGAGAGGAACTCTCGAAAAAACTGCACCCCCTTCTCCAAGTCCGCAACCTCGATGAACTCATCCTTCGTATGCGCCTGCTCGATTTTCCCCGGCCCAATGGCGATCGCCGGCATGCCGCGCTGGGCGAAGTAACAGGCGTCGCAAAACCACGGCGCGCCGATCGGGCGGGCGCCGCATTCGGCGAGTTTGCCGATCAGCGGATGCGCGGGATCGGTAAAGAGCGGCGGCGCGGGGATGGCGGAGATTTCTACGTCCGGGCAGATGGCTTCGAGGCGTTTGATGAAGCGCGTGATCGGCTGCGTCTCGAAGTGCGCGGGGACGAAGCGCATATCCACGCTGGCCTCGCAAAGATCGGGGATGACGTTCGTTTTCGTGCCGCCGCGGATCGTGCCGATACTGAGTGTCGACGTGCCGAGCACATCGTCGTGTTGCGCGGCAAATTCCGCGGCGAACTCGGTGCGCACCACTTCCAGCACGGCGAGCATTTTGGCGATCGCGTTGTCGCCGAGATCGGGCCGCGAGGCGTGGCCGGCGCGGCCGCGGGTGGTGATGTTGAAAAAGCACGAACCCTTGTGCGTGTGGACGGTGTCCAGACTCGTCGGTTCGCCCACCACCACGAAGTCGAACCGCTCCTCGCGGGCCAGCGCCCGCGAGCCGTGCTGATCCGCCTCCTCGCTCATCAGCCCGGCAAACCAAATCTCGTGCGACAAGTCCGCCAGCCGCGTCCGTTCTTCGCGCAACGCCCAGAGCATCGCAGCCATCGGACCTTTCGTGTCGCTCGCGCCGCGGCCCCAGATTTTGCCGTCGCGCAGGTCGCCGGAAAACGGGTCGATCGACATCCCGCCCACGCTCACCGTGTCGGTGTGCGGAGCAAAAAGCAGTCGCGGTTTGCCGGGCGTCGACGATGGCCAGTGCGCGATCACATTCGGCCGGCCGGGGAGCACCTCGCGCAATTCCACCTGCGCGCCGCACGTTCCCAGAAACCAGGCCAGCCACTCCGCGATAGCCGCTTCCCCCACCCCATCCGTGCCGGGATCGCCGTGCGGATTCACGCTCGGGATGCGGACGAGGGCCTGGGTGAGTTCGACGACGGAACGCGGTTCGGTCATGCGCGCACCTTACCGGGCGACCAACGGCACGCGAGCGGGAAGTCAGGCCGCGCCGATCAGCCGCGCACGCGGTGGAACCACTCGACGAACTTCGGAATCCCCTCCGCGATCTGCGTGTGCGGATCGTAACCGAGCTGCGCCTTCGCTTTCGAAATGTCCGCGTAAGTCAGCGGCACGTCGCCGGGCTGTTCGGGGAGTTTTTCGATGACCGCTTCCTTTCCCAGCGCCTTTTCGATCGAGGCGATGAGTTCGCTCAGCGTGGTCGTCTGGCTTTCGCCGAGATTGAAGACATCGCAAAGCGGCCCCGCGTAATCGAGGCACGCGGCCATGCCCTGCACGATGTCGTCGACGTAAGTGTAGTCGCGCCGCGTCGAGCCATCGCCGAATTGCTGGATCGGTTTGCCTTCCCAGATCTTCCGCGTGAAGGCGTGGATCGCGAGGTCCGGCCGCTGCCGCGGACCGTAGACCGTGAAGAAGCGCAGATTGATCGTCCGCATCCCGTAGAGATGCGCGTAGTTCGAGCAGAGCTGCTCGGCGGCGAGCTTCGTCGCGGCATACGGCGAGATCGTGGCGGTGAGCGCCATGTCTTCGCGGAAAGGCGCCGTCTTCAAAACGCCGTAAACGCTGCTGCTGCTGGCGCTGATGAACCGCGGCACGCCCGCTTCCTTCGCCGCCTCGAGCAGGTGCCAGGTGCCGGTGATGTTCGTATCGAGGTAGAGCTTCGGATCCTGGATGGAAGGCCGCACGCCGGCGCGCGCGGCGAGATGCACGATCGCGTCGAAGCGCCCGCCGCGGATCACGCGGTTCACGGCGTCGCGGTCGCGCAAGTCCACCTCGTGGATGGCGAGGCGCTTGGCGAAAGGGGCGACGTTGGCGCGCTTGATCGCGGGATCGTAGAAATCGTTGAAGTCATCGAGCACGGCGACGGAATGCCCGAGAGCCAGGCATTTCTCCACGAAATGGGAGCCGATGAAGCCGGCGCCGCCGGTGACCAAAATGTGCATCGGGGCAAGCTAAGGGCCGCGCAAAAATCCGGGCAAGCGAAAGTTCCGGCGTCGGCTGCGAAGCCCGTTGGCAGCGCGTTTTGCAGCCCGCGCGCCGCTCGGCCCGAGCTCCCGCGTCAAACGTGTTGACACCCTTTCTGCCGGGTGACATGTAACCCCCCACCTCTTCTTTTTATGGCCGACGCCCCTCCCTCAGACCCCAACGAAACCGTGACCGAATCTCCCGAGGAAGCGGCCAAGGCCGAGACCATCCGGATCACGCTCCCCGCCACCGCCCCGGCGCCCACGGCCAAACGCGAGACGGTGCGCATCAATCTCCCCGGCAAAGGGCCCGGCGGCGTCACGCCGAAGAAAGAGACGACCAAGATCGTGGCCGACACCGGCGCTGCACCCGTCCCCGTTTCCGCCGCCGCGCCGACCGCACCGCCTCCGCCGCCGGCGAGCACCGCCAAGCCTTTCATGCCCCCGCCGCCCCGGCCGCCCGGCGCTCCCTCGGCACCGTCCGCGCCCGGCGCCCCCGTCCGCGCCGCGAGCGGCATCAATCCTCCGCCGAAGCCGCCCGCGCTCGGCAAGCCGACCATCCCGATGAAGCCCGGTGCTTCCGCCTCCACGATCAAGCCGCCCGGCGCGCCAGTCGCCCGCCCCGCCGCCAGCGGCGTCGTTCCCGCAGAACCCATGACGCAAAAACCGGCCGCGCCGAAAAAGGAAACCGCGCGCATCACCCTGCCCGCCGAAGGCGCCAAGCCCGGTCTGCCCAAGGCGACGGTGAAAATGCAGCAGACCCAGCCGCTCGTTCGCCAGCCGTCCGCCTCCAGCATCCAGGCGGCACCCATGATCCAGACGGCGCCGATTTCCATGTCCCCAGTCGTCAGCGCGCCCTCCTCGGATGGCTTGCTGAACGTGCTCGCGATCATCGCCTTCATCGCCTCGATCGGCGCCGCCGTTTTCGCCTACCTCGTCTACACCGCAGCCAGCGTTTCCTGATTTTTTTCCATGGCCAGCTCCAACGTCATCAATGTCACCGACGCCGATTTCGACGCCGAGGTCCTGAAGTCCGACCTACCTGTTCTCGTCGACTTCTGGGCGCCTTGGTGCGGGCCGTGCATCCAGCTCGGCCCGGTGATCGATGAAATCGCCGACGCCAAGGTGGGCGTGGCCAAGGTCGCGAAAGTGAACGTCGACCAGAATTTCGAGACCGCCGGCAAGTTCCGCATCAACTCGATCCCCGCCCTGCTCTTTTTCAAAGGCGGCGAAGTCCGCGACCAGCTCGTGGGCCGCGCGCCCAAGGCCGACATCGTGGCCAAGCTCGAAGCGCTAACCTGATCGGTTTTCTTTAAACACTCTCCTCCCGAGAGGATCAGCCGCGTGCTCCTCGGAGCCGCGGCTGATTCGTTTTCGCCGTTTCGTCTTCCGAAAAGCTACCGCTGAACGCTCACGGCACCTCGATCTGCGCCCGGCTGTAGAGCACCGCGTCGCCGCCGATGCCCACGCGCTCGCCCCGCGCTTCGCAGTACAGCTCGCCGCGGCGTCGTGAGAGCTGGCGGGCGAAGAGCTGTTGCTTCCCCAGCCGCGCGCTCCAGTAGGGAATCAGCGTACTGTGCGCGGACCCCGTGACCGGATCCTCTGGCACGCCCGCACCTGGCGCGAAGAAACGCGAAACGAAATCGCAATCGCTCCCCGGCGCCGTGCAGATGAGCCCGAGACAATCGAGCCGCGCGAGGATCGCCGGATCGGGATCGAGGCTCAGCACTTCCTGCTCGGTGGAAAAAATCGCGAGATAGTCGCGCGTCTTGTGCAGCTCCCGCGGCACCCAGCCGAGCGCATCGGCGAGGTTCGCCGGCACCTCCTCGCAACGCCGCGCCTCCCAGGCCGGGAAATCCAGGCTCACGCGCGCCCCGGCGCGCGTCGCCCCGAGTTCGCCCACTTTCGTGCGAAAGGTCACCTTTGGCCCCGGGAAACCCAGCTCGGTGAAAAGCACGAACGCCGCCGCAAGCGTGGCGTGACCGCACAGATCCACCTCCACCGTCGGCGTAAACCAGCGCAGATCGTAAGCGCCTTCGCGCGCCACGAAAAACGCGGTTTCCGAGAGATTGTTTTCCGCCGCGATCTCGCGCAGCACCTCATCCGGCAGCCACGCCTCCAGCGGACAAACCCCCGCCGGATTACCGCCGAAAACCCGATTCGTGAAAGCGTCGACTTGGAAGTAAGGAATGCGCACGGCGCGAAAGTGGCAGACCCCCGCACCGAGCGGCAAGCGGGAAGCCGCCACCACCTTTCGGAGCAAAGGCGCGGCGGAAACGGCAGAGTGCGCGAGGGCTCAGAGTGGGTAAAATCCCGCTTGCCAGAGGGGAGTCGCCTGCTACTTTGCGCGCCCCATGCCTCGATCCATCGCACGTCGCAAGACGAAGAAATCCGCCTCCAAGCGGCTGAAAATCACTGGTACGGGCAAGATCATGCGCCGCAAGCCGGGCCTCCGCCACCTCGCCTCGAGCAAGAGTTCGAAGCAGAAGCGGAAGCTGGGCAAAGACGGCGAAGTCCATGTGACCATGGTCCCCCGCATGCGGGAATTGCTCCCGTTCCACTAACGGCAAATCATCCTCATCCTCATCCTCTTAATCCTCCTCCCGACTGGTCGAGGAGGGTCGAGAGGGTGAGGAAGAGGACGAGAAAAGCCTCGATCCGGTCGCCTGTCCGCTTTTTTGCGGGCACTTCGGCGAGTGAGGCAGGCCGGATCATCAACCCAAAAACAACCCGCCGAACCACCTGAAACAAAACCATGGCACGCGCCACTAATGCTCCCGCCAGCCGGGAGCGCCGCAAAAAAGTCGTCGACCAAGCCCGCGGATTCCGCGGACGTCGCTCGAAGCTGTTCCGCTACGCAAAAGATGCCGTCACGAAGGCCAAATACTGGTCCTATCGCGACCGCAAAACCAAGAAGCGCAACTTCCGCATGCTCTGGCAGCAGCGCATCAACGCCGCCGCTCGCGCGCACGGTCTGACCTACAGCCGCTTCATCGAAGGCCTCAAAGCCTCCGGCATCGAACTCGATCGCAAGATCCTCGCCGATCTCGCCGTGACGGACGAAGCCGCGTTCAAGGGCATCTTCGACAAGGCCAAAGCCGCCCTCGAAGCCAAGCACGCTCCGAAGGCCGCCTAAAGTTTTCCCGAGCCTCCCTCTCGACAGCCTCGAATGCGCCCCGCGTGTTCGAGGCTGTTTTTTTGGCAGGGCGATAGTTGAGAGTTGAGGGTAGAGAGGCGGGCAAGCCAACCTGCGCGTCCCTTTCGCAAACTCGCGCCTCTCAACTCTCAGCCCTCAACTCCCGACTTTCCCCATGGACCAACAACTCGAAGCTCTCCGCAGCGACGCCCTCGCCGCCATTTCCGCGGCGGCGGATGAAACCGCGATCGAACAGGCGCGGGTGAAATTTCTCGGTCAATCCGGCGCGATGACCGCGTTGAGCAAGGGCATGAAGGATGTGTCGAAGGACGACAAACCGCGCCTCGGCAAACTGCTCAACGACGTGCGCACCGCCGTCACTGCCGCGCTCGATGAACGCAAGGCCGCGCTCCTCGCTCATGCCGACGCCGCCGCTTTCGCCGGCATCGATGTCACATTGCCCGGCGAAGCGTCCGCGCTCGGCACGCTGCATCCCATCACGCAGCTTCAGGATCGCGCCATCCAGATTTTCCGCCGCATGGGTTTCGCGCTGGCCGATGGGCCGGACATCGAGACGGAGTGGCATTGCTTCGATGCGCTGAACACGCCCGCCGATCATCCCGCGCGCAACGAACAGGACACGTTTTATTTCGCCGATGGCCGCCTGCTCCGCACCCACACGAGCACCGTGCAAATTCGCACCATGGAAACCAGCGCGCCGCCCATCCGCATCATCGCGCCCGGCGCCGCGTATCGCCGCGACGAGATCGACGCCACGCACCTCGCGCAGTTCACGCAGATGGAAGGGCTCTATGTCGACGAAGGCGTGAGCGTCGCGGACCTCAAGGGCACGCTGGAGTTTTTCTTCCGCGAGCTGTTCGGCAATGACGCGCAGTTCCGTTTCCGCCCGCATTTTTTCCCCTTCACCGAGCCGAGCTTCGAGGTGGACATCAAGACCACCGCGCTCGGCGCGGCCGACAAATGGCTGGAGATCGCCGGCTGCGGAATGGTGGATCCCGCTGTCTTCGAGAGCGTCAATGCCCGCCGCGGCGACCACGCGTTCGACGCGGAAAAATACACCGGCTTCGCCTTCGGCTTCGGTCTCGATCGTCTTGCGATGATCATGGCCGGGGTGCCGGACATTCGTTACTTCACCGACAGCGATCAGCGCTTTCTCGCGCAGTTCTGAGACTACGAGCCGGCGGGGACCGGGCCCGGCTCGCCGCGGAGCGCGCGGGCCACGGCGTCCGTGAGCTGGCGGGCTAGATACGGTTTCGGCAAAAAGGTGACGCCCTCGCGCAGGTCCACTTCGCTGCCGAAAAGCTGGTCACTGTAGCCACTGCTGAAGATCACTTTCGACTCGGGCCGCTCGACCACGAAGCGCTTCGCCACGTCGCGGCCGGAGAGCCCGCCGGGCATGACCATGTCGGTGAGCAGCAGATCGATCCGGCCGTCGAAAGTCTGCCAGGTGGAAATGGCGCGATGACCATCCTCGGCTTCGATCACCCGATAACCCGCCTCCTCCAAAACGCAGCGAGCCAGCGACCGCACGTCAGCGTCATCCTCGACGATGAGAATCATGTCGTTGGCCGCGGAGCGCACCGGGCCTGGTGCGGCGGCGGGCGTTTCGACGGGCGCGACGAGCTGGGTGGCTGGCAGGTAAATGCGGAACGCGGTGCCCTGGCCGAGCCGGCTGTCGGCTTCGATCCAGCCCTCGTGCTGCTGGACGATGCCGAGCACGGTGGCGAGTCCCATGCCGGTGCCCTTGCCCACTTCTTTCGTGGTGAAGAAGGGTTCGAAAATCCGCGCGAGCGTCTCGCGGCTCATCCCTTCGCCCGAATCCGTGACGGTGAGGCGCACAAAGTGGCCCGCCCGCGCGTTGGGGCTCCGCGCGGCGTGGGCCGCGGTGACTTCCGTGTGGTCGGTGCAAAGGTGCAGAGTGCCCCCTTTGGGCATCGCGTCGCGGGCGTTGACCACGAGGTTCATGATCACCTGCTCGACGTTGCACACATCGGCAAAGACGAGCGGCACCTCCGGCGCGTAATCGAAGGTGATCGCGATGTTTTCCGGGATCAGCCGGCGCAGCATCGAAGCCACATCGGAGACGACGGTGCCGAGCGAGACGGCGCGCTTGAGCATGATCTGCTTGCGGCCAAAGGCGAGGAGCTGGCGGGTCAGCGCCGCGGCCCGCTGGCCCGCGCCCTGCACCTGCTCGAGCGACCAGACCACATCCTTGTCGAGCTGCGTCTTCGCGAGCTGGAGGCTGGTATGGCCCTCGACGATGGTGAGGATGTTGTTCAGATCGTGGGCGACGCCGGCGGCGAGGTGGCCAATGGCTTCCATCTTCTGCGACTGGCGGAGCTGGGCCTCGAGCTTCACCTGCTCCGAGACGTCCTGCACCACGGCGAGCAGGTGCGGCCCAGCCGCGAGTTCGAAGCGCTCGATCCAGAGCAGCGCTTCCCGCTCGTCGCCGACTTTCGGCGCGAGGCGGCAGGCGCGCTGGCGCACGGATTGGCCGCGCATGAGCTGGCCCATGGCTTCCAACCGCGACTGGAGGTCGACGACCACGCCGGCTTCCCACAGCGAGCGCCCGAGCAGCTCGGTGCGATCATAACCGGTCACCGTCAGGAACGCGCCATTCACCTCCACGTAGCCGTGATCCTGCAGGCGGAGAATCGCCACCGGCAGCGGGCTGCACTCGAAGGCCTTCGACAGGCGCTCCTCGGAAATGCGCAGCGCCTCCTGCGCGAGTTCGCGTTCAATGACCTCGCGCTTGAGCTTTTCGTTGCTCTCCTGGAGCGCGCGGGTGCGGTCGTTCACGAGGCGGTTGAGATCGTCGAGCGTCTGCCGCGCCTGTTGCGTGACGAGCCACTTCTCGGTCATCGCATGCGCGAGCTGGAGCACCTCGATGCTATCGAAAGGTTTTTTGAGAATGACGAGCCGGTCGGATTTTCCCAGCCGCGCGATGATGTCCTGCCACGAGTAGTCGGAGTAAGCCGTGCAGATCACCACCTGGATCGAGGAATCGATTTCCCAAATCCGCGTGATCGTCTCCACGCCATCCCAGCCCGGTGGCATCCGCACGTCCACAAAAGCCATCGCGTACGGTCGGCCTTCGGCGATCGACCGCTGCACTCGTTCCAGGCCTTCCCGGCCCTGGTAGCACGAGTCGAGTTGAAAGCTGGTCTGCTCCGTGGCCGGCGCCGTTTCCCCGAAAAACTGAGCCATGACACTGTCGAGCGCCCCCGCGTCTGGCACGGCTGTGCCGAGGACCTTTCGGAAATCGGCATGGATGTCCGGATTGTCATCGATGATGAGAATGCGGTTGTTTCCGGAATGATCGGGCGTGGAACTCATGGAAATCGGAAACCCTGTTTAGGCAGCAGCGGCGATTGGAGCGGCCTGATGGACGGGCAGCTCGAGGATGAAAGTGGCGCCCTTGCCCGGCCCATCGCTCTGCACATTGAGCGAGCCGCCCATGCCGCTGGCGGCCAGCGCGCTGCTGTGCAGGCCAAAGCCGTGGCCGTTTTTTTTGGTGGTAAAGCCGTGGGAGAAAATGCGGGTGAGATTCTCCGGCGCAATGCCGATGCCGGTGTCCTGGACGGCGACCGTCACGAAGTCCGTGCCCTTGCTCTTAATCTTCACCACGATGCGGCGCGGTTCGATGCCGGATTCCTGCACCGCCTGTTTCGCGTTGCGCAGCAGGTTGACGAGGATTTGCAGGATGAGGTGTTTGTCCACGACGACGTGCGGCACCTCCTCGTATGCCTGGACGACGGCGATCCGGTGCCGGGTCAGCGACGCCGAGTTGATCTTGATCGCATCGTCCACCAGCGCCTGGATGCCGAGCGGCTCGACGATTCCATCACCCTTCGCGAAGCCCTGCTGCATGGAAACGATCTCCTTGATGTGCGCGATGTTCTTGGTGATCGAGTCGACTTCCTCGATCAGGTCGGCGTGCTCGGCGCGCAGCGCTTCGGCCACGCGCGAGATGAGTTCGGGAATGTGGGGCCCGCGCGGATCGCGCGCCACGAATCCCGCGAAATCCGCCGCCTGCAACGTGAGCAAGCCCGCGACCTTGCCGAGTTCGATCACCTTCGAGCGGCGCAGCCGTTCGCTGATCACGTTGCCCGACACGTTCACGCTGTTCAGCACGTTGCCGACATTGTGCAGCACGCCGGTCGCCACCTCCGCCATGCCGGCGAAACGAGAGCTATCCACCAACGCCGCATTCGCTGCCTCGAGTTCCTTCGCCGCATGTTTCAGCGCGGTGATGTCGTAGAGCACGCCGCGGATGAGCAGCGGTTTCCCCGCCGCATCGGCCAGCACCGCGGCATTTTCGCGAATCCAAACCGTGCGCCCATCGGCCGCGATCATCCGGTAGTCGTAGGAATACGGCTCCTTCGCCGCCGCCATGCGTTTGCTGTGGTCGACCGCCCACGCGTCATCGGGGTGCAGCTTGCTCTGCCAGAAGCCATCCTTCGCGACCCACTCCGCCGGCGAGTATCCCAGCAGCCGCTCACATTGGCGGCTCACGAACGCAGAGCGCAACGTGACCGGTTCGGCCTCCCAGACGATTCCGTCGATCGAGTCGATGAGCGTCTCCAGCTTTTGCTTTTCCAGCCTGAGCGCCTCCCGACCGCCGACCTCCAGTTCCAGTTTGCGCGCCGTACCGCGATGGGCGAACACGCCGCCGACGCCCGCGACCAGAAGCAGGAGCACGGCCAGATACGCGATCGCCGTGCGCCGCGCCCGCGTCGCCGCCGCCGCCCAGGTCGCAGCATCGAAATTGACCCCGAGCACCGCTTCCACTTTCCCATTGAAACTGTGCAGCGGAACCAGCGAGCTGACCCAGGTTCCCCAGCGGTCCGTGTAGGGCTTTTCTTGAAAAACCGGCTGCCCGGCAAACGCCAGGTCGATCGAACCATTCATCGGACTGTCGTAGATTTCACCGATCTGCGTCCGCTGCTCGCGTTCCCCCTCGAACACCCCGTCGCGATTGTAATCGGTCTCCGAATCCACGACCAAAGCCACGCGGCCATCGGGCAGCTTGCGGAGCGTGTAGACGTCGTTGATCGAGGGATTCACCGCCAGCCAGCGCTTTTCCATCTGGATCAGTTGCCAGTAACGGGGATCGTCCGGCGAGGTCTGGAGCGTGATCTCCTGATGCCCCCGCCGCTCCATCTCACTGGCGAAAGTGGGCGCGTAACCCTCCAGCATCCGCCGCATGACCTGCCCCTCGTGGCGTTCCGAGGCCTGGATGAAAAACCAGCCCCCGGCCAGCAGCCCCAGCACGAGCGGCCACATCACCCAGCGGATCATCCGCGCCTGCGCCCCCATCCAGAAACGCCGATGGAGGAACCCGACCACGATCAAAGTCGCGGCTACAAACACGATAAAATCGAGCTGCTCCATGATCGCGGGGCCGAAATTGTTTACGCTAACCGTCATTTCGCCATCCCAGTAGCACGCCACGTTCCCGCACTTGCGGTAACTTCAAATTCTGTTTCGCCCCTGTGTTGGTGCTCCCCGAATGACCCCGCCGCCGCGATTTCGTCGCCTTTTCGCCACCGGAGTTTGCGCGCCGATTCTCAATTTCTCCACTGGATGGGAGCTTGCCGTCGCCGATGAACCCGTCCTAATTGGCGTCCCTTTTTTCCCGACCATGAAAGTCTCCCTCAACTGGCTCCGCGACCTCGTGGAACTCCCCCCGACCATCCCCGCGCTCGTCGATCTGCTCACGCTCGCGGGCGTGGAAGTGGAGGACGTGATCACGACCGGCGTCTCGATCGCGAACGTGGTGGTAGCCGAGATCAAGGAGTCCGTGCCGCACCCGAATGCCGACCGGCTCAGCGTCACGCAGGTGGACGACGGCGCGGGCGGCGCGCTGCGGCAGATCGTGTGCGGGGCGAAAAATTATCGGGTGGGTGACAAGGTGCCGCTCGCGCTGCCCGGCGCGGTGCTCGGGCCCGATTTCAAAATCAAGGTGGGCAAGCTGCGCGGCGTCGAATCGCAAGGCATGCTCTGCAGCGCCGAGGAACTCGGCCTCCCCAAGGGCGCCGATGGCCTGCTCATTCTCCCACCCGAAGCCAAAGCCGGCACGCCGATCAGCGAACTCTTTCCCGGCGACACCGTGCTGGATCTGGAGATCACGCCGAACCGGCCCGACCTGCTCGGCCACATCGGCATCGCCCGCGAGATCGCCGTCCTCACGCAAAAGCCGCTGAAGCTGCCGCCGCGGCCGGACGAGTTGCTCGGCTTCGTCGGCGAAGTCATCGACGTCGAGCCGCGCGAGTGCGGCTTTTACTCCGTGCTCGCGATCAGCGGCGTGAAGGTTTCGCCAAGCCCCGAATGGCTGCGGCGCAAGCTGGAAGCCGTGGGCCTGCGGCCGATCAATAACGTCGTCGACATCACCAATTACGTGCTGCTCGAAACCGCCCAGCCGCTCCACGCCTTCGACGCGGGCAAGCTGCGCGGCGACCTCCGCGTCCGGATGGCGCGCGAAGGCGAAACTTTCCCCGCGCTCGATGGCAAAACCTACGCGCTCACCGCGCAGCAGCTCGTCATCGCGGATGCCGAGCGCGCCGTGGCGATCGGCGGCGTGATGGGCGGCGGGGAAACCGGCGTGACCGACGGGACCACCGATATTTTTCTGGAAGGTGCCTGGTTCGATCCCGCGCAGATTCGCCGCACCTCGCGGGCGCTTGGGCTGAGCAGCGATTCGAGTTACCGCTTCGAGCGCGGCGTGGATCGCGAGAACGTGCTCCCGAATGCGCAGCGCGCCGCGCAGCTCATTCTCGAACTCGCCGGCGGCACCGTGAGCGAATTGCGCATCGGCCTGCCCGGCGATTCGCCGGCTGGCTTCGATCCCAGCGCGATGCTCGGCGAAAGCGTCGGCCCGGTCTTCACCCGCACCGTGGCGCTGCGCCCCGCGCGCGTCGCCGCGCTGCTCGGCGTGGCCGTGGCGGAACCGCGCCTCGCGGAAATTCTCACCGGCTTCGGACTCCGCGCGGCGGAGGGCGGCTGGGAGGTGCCTTCGTACCGGCCGGACCTCACGCGCGAGGTCGATCTCATCGAAGAAATCGCGCGCGTCATCGGCCTCGAAAGCGTGCCGAGCCGCGTGAAAGCGCGCTTCGCTCCCGCCAGCGCGACCGACCGGAGCTACGACCGCGCGATGACGCTCCGCTGCGCACTCGCCGCCGCCGGCCTGCACGAGGCCCGCAGCCTCACGCTCGTCCCCGAGCAACCGCTCGGCCTCGCCGCGCTCCCGACGGATCCGGCGAATCTCGTCCGCGTAAAAAACCCGATGATCGACGAACAACTCACGCTGCGGCCGAACCTGCTTCACGGCTTGCTCAAGGCCGTCTCCGGCAACGTGCGCGCCGGGGCGAAGGCGGTGCGGCTGTTTGAAATCGGCCGCGTGTATTCCAGGCTCGCGCCGGAGGAAATCACCCACGCCGCGCTCGTCCTCACCGGCCCCGTTTCCGCCCGTAATTGGCGCGCCGGCGAAGGCCGCGATGCCGATCTCTTCGACCTCAAGACCGTGCTCACCACCGCGCTCGGCCCGGCCACCACCTTCGAGCCCGCGTCCAACCCCGCGCTCGCCCTTTCCCTCACCGTGAAAGTCGCCGGCCAGCCCGTCGGTTTCGCCGGCCAGCTTTGGCCCGCCGAGGCTCGCGCGCTCGACGCCACCGCGCCGGTCGTCTTCGCCGAACTCGACCTCGCCGCGCTCGAAAGCACCGCCGTCGCAAAAAAGTATCGCGACATTTCACGCTTCCCCGCCACGTCGCGCGACATCGCGCTGATCGCGCCGCTCACCCTCGCGCACGATCGCATCGCAGCCACGCTCACCGGCGCACAGGAGCCGCTGCTCGCGGAGGTCGAGCTCTTCGATGTCTTCACCGACCCGACCGGCGCCCGGGTGCCCGCCGACAAAAAGTCGCTCGCCTATTCCCTCACCTACCGCAGCCCGGAGCGCACGCTGACCGCCGAGGAAGTAAACGCCGCGCACACCCAACTCAAGCAGCGCCTGACCGCCGAATTGGGCGTCGCGCCGCGCGAATAGCCGCGTCTACCGAGGCTCGCGGGCAAAGTTTCCATTGATTTCCAAACTCGCGCCGCTAGCTGTTTAAGCCCCAAATTCCATGGCAGACGCCCCTCGCTCCCCCCAGGCCATCCCCGTAGCCAAAGCCGTTCCCGTCGCCCGAGCCGTCCCGGTGGCCATGCCCGTCGCAACCGCCGCTCCCGTCGCCGTGGCGGTCGTGCAGGAGGAAGTGCATGCGCTGGAACACGTCGACCAGTATCTCCGCATCGGCCAGGAGTCTGGCTGCTCGGACGTGCATCTCGGGGTGAATTCGCAGCCCATTTGGCGCCGCTTCGGCACTCTCGAGCCGATCTGGATGCAGGCCGTGAAATTGTCCGCCGTCGACACCGAACGGCTCGCGATGGGCTTCCTCAATGACGACCAGAAGAAGCTGCTCGCCGATCGCGGCGACGTCGATTTCGCCTACGCCACCGCGTTCGGCCGCTTCCGCGCCAGCGTCGTCCGCCATCGGTTGGGCATCGACCTCGTCTTCCGCATCATCAGCGGCAACCTCCGCAGCATGGATGAACTCGGCCTGCCCGAGTCGCTGAAACTGCTCACCCAATATCACAACGGCCTGGTGCTCGTGACCGGCTCGGTGGGCTCGGGAAAATCGACCACGCTCGCCGCCCTCGTCGACGAGGTGAACAAGTCGCGCCACGACCACATCATCACGCTCGAAGACCCGATCGAATACATCATCGAGTCGAAGAGCTGCCACGTCACCCAGCGCGAAGTCCACACCCACACCGCATCCTTCGGCGCCGCCCTGCGCGGCGCGCTGCGCGAAGATCCAGACGTGATCATGGTGGGAGAAATGCGCGACCTCGAAACCATCTCGCTCGCCATCACCGCGTCCGAAACGGGTCACCTCGTGCTCGGCACGCTCCACACTGGCAACGCCTCCCGCACCCTCGATCGTGTGCTCGATGTTTTCCCCGTGGATCAGCGCGAACAGATCCGCGTGATGGTCAGCGAATCCCTGCGCGGCATCGTCTCGCAACAGCTCATCCCGCGCAAAGACGGCCGCGGCCGCGCCCTCGCGCTGGAGATTCTCACCAACACTCCCGCCGTCGGAAACCTCATCCGCGAAGCCCGCACCTTCATGCTCCCCGGCGTGATGCAGACCGGCAAAAAGCAGGGCATGAAGATGATGGACGACTCGCTGATGGAACTCTACGACGCCGACATCATCTCCGCCGAAGAGTGCTACGCCCGCGCCGAGCAAAAAGCGCTCATGCGCCAGCATCTGGCGAACTGAAAGGTATGAATGATGGGGCGTGAGGTATGAAACCTCGCCTCCGCTCATATCCTCATTCCTCACCACTCTCAACTTCTCCCCCAATGCCCTACATCGATCAGTTCTTCGAAGTCCTCGTCAACGCCGGCGCGTCGGACCTTCACCTCTCGCAAAATCAGGCGCCGAAAATCCGCCGCCACGGAGAGGTCGTCGCGATTCGTGAGGAGCTGCTCTCGCATGACGAGATGGCTTTCATGATGAGCGAGATCAGCGGTCCGGAGCGCTGGCAGCGTTACCTCGAAACTGGCGATCTCGATTTCGCCTACGAGATGGATGAGCACTCGCGCTTCCGCTGCAATTTCCTCAAGCAGACGCACGGCTTCGGCTGCGTCTTCCGGCTCATTCCGACGAAGATCATGACGCTCGATCAGCTCGGCATTCCGCCCGTGGTGAAGGAATTTGCCAATCTCCGCGGCGGCCTCGTGCTCGTGACCGGGCCGACCGGCTCGGGCAAGTCCACGACGCTCGCGGCGCTGATCGACTACATCAACGCCAACTACACGCGCCACATCATCACCGTGGAGGAGCCGATCGAATTCGTGCATCAAAACAAGCGCTCGATCATCACTCAGCGCGAAGTGCCGGAGAATGCCTCCAGCTTCCCCGTGGGCCTGAAAGCCGCGCTCCGCGAAGATGCCGACATCGTGCTCGTGGGCGAAATGCGCGACCTCGAAACCATCTCCCTCGCCCTCACCGCCGCCGAAACCGGCCTGCTCGTCTTCGGCACGCTGCACACGAACAACGCCCGCAAAACCGTCGACCGCATGATCGACGTTTTTCCCAGCGATCAGCAGGCGCAGGTCCGCACGATGCTCTCGAGTTCGCTCCGCGGGGTGGTCGCCCAGCTTCTTCTCAAAAAGGCGGATGGCAGTGGCCGTCTCGCCGTGAACGAAGTGCTCGTGGTCAACGGCGCCGCGAGCGCGATCATCCGCGAGGGCGCGACGCAAAAGCTCCAGGACGTGATCGTCGGCGGCAAGGGCCAGGGGATGCAATTCATGGACGACGCCATCTGGCACGTCATGCAGCAAGGCATCGTCACCCCTCACGAAGCCTACATGAAGGCGATCGACAAAAATCGCTTCCACGTCTTCCTCCCGCCGGAAGAGGAGAATCTGTGAAGGGTGATTGGTAGATGGTGAATCGGGGCGAAACCGCGACCACTCACCATTCACCGTTCACCATTCACTCCGCGTCTTCCTCTTCCACCGGCTCCTCCAGCCGCGCGGCGATCATCTGCTCGTGAACGGCCTCGTCCATCCCTTCGGCCACGAGTTCCTCCAGCACGTTGTCGTTGTCGTCGGGCATCATGTTCTGGGTGTGGTGCCCGAGCGAGCCCACCACCATGTCGTGTTCGGAGACTGCGACCGTCATGTCGTGTTCGCCATTCGTGTCGTTCAGATCGTGCCCGCCGTGCAGTTCCCGCTTGGCGTCGCGCCAGTCCTGCTCGGTGAATTCCGCTCGCCCGTCGATCATCGCAATCTCGCGAGCCCGCTGTCGCACCGTCTCGGAATCGGGGGTGCCAAGGCCCTCCCCGTGCTGGATGATTTTCGCGGAAGTCGGTCTCATCGAACTCATGGGTTACCGATAAGACTCCGTCGCGGATGAGCAAGCAGGAGTTTCGCGGGATGGTCCTCGCGCGATCATCAGGAAACCGGCAGGCTTCTAGCTTTCTCACCCCCTCGACATGCGCCAGATCAAATTCAGCGGACGCGAGCAGGCCGTCATTCGAGCCATCGACTACACCGTCGGCAGCACCGGCGCGGAGATCCGGGACCGGACGCAGATCGATGGCGCCGACGTGGCCGATCTGATGCAGGCGCTGTGCGAAATTGGTTACGTCGAGCCGACGCCCTACACCGAGCAGATCGGCTTTGCGAACTACGCGACGACCCGCTTCGAAGTGAATCCTGCCTACGCGCAGGAGATCAAGGAAGCGCTCCGCCGGAAGTGACGCATCACGGCGCACTAAAGCGCAAGGTGTAGCGCTCCGCTTTCCGCTGGACGCGCAACGGTTCGGCGAAAGTGGCGGAGATCCGCTCGCTCGTGAGCACCGGTCGCATCTCGCCAGCCGCGAGGACTCGGCCTTCCCGCAATAAGAGCGCGTGGGTGAAGACCGGCACGATTTCCTCGACGTGATGCGTGACGAGGATGAGCGCGGGAGCGTTGCGGCGGCGGCCGAGGCGGTCGATGAAGCCGAGGAAATGTTCGCGCGCGACGGGATCGAGCCCGGCGCACGGCTCGTCGAGGATGAGCAGGCGCGGCTTGGCCATCAACGCGCGGCCGATCAGCACGCGCTGGCGTTCGCCCTGGCTGAGCACCCGCCACGGACGCTCGGCGATGTGCGTCGCCTCGATGTCTCGGAGGATGCGCGCGGCGGCGGTGCGATCGGCGGATTTCACGCGACCCCAATAATCGATCATCGCGTATTTGCCGGAGATCACGGTGGTCAGCGCGGGTTCGTGGTCCGCCATCATCTGACGGACGCTGGAACTCACGATCCCGATCTGGAGGCGCAACTCGCGCCAGTCGCTTTCCCCGAAAGTCTCTCCGAGCACCGCCACGTCGCCCCCCGTTGGCGAAAGATAACCCGTGAGCGCGCTGAGCAGCGACGTTTTGCCGGAGCCGTTCGCACCGAGGATGACCCAATGTTCGCCGGGCTGCACGGCCCACGAGACGCGGTCGAGGATGATGGTTTTGCCGCGGCGGATCGTGAGGTCGCGCACTTCGAGGATGGGAGACATGGGGAGGGGAAATTCGAAATCCGAAGCACGAAATCCGAAACAATTTTCAAACTTCGTGAATGAAGAAAATGGGAGAAACGGAGCGGCCGAAAATGCGCCCCTGCGGTTTTCTCCTCATGACTCGCCTTTCGGGTTTGTTTCGGATTTCGGATTTCGGATTTCGGATTTCTCCAGCAGGTCCGGGCGCACCCGCCGTGTTTTTGCGAGCGCCTCTTCGCCGCGCCACTTGGCGATCTCGCCGTGATGTCCGCTGAGCAGGACATCCGGCACGCGCCAGCCGCGAAACTCCATCGGCCGCGTGTATTGCGGGAACTCCAGCAGCCCGCTGCTGAAGCTGTCGTCCGGCGCGGAGTTTTCATCGCCGAGCACGCCGGGGATCAGCCGCACGATCGCATCGACGAAAACGACCGCGGCGATCGCGCCGTTCGTGAGCACGTAGTCGCCGATGGAAACTTCGTCGTCCACGAGATGCTCGATCACGCGCTGGTCGACGCCTTCGTAATGCCCGCAAAGCACGATGAGATGCGACGCGGCGGCGTATTGCCCCGCGAGCTTCTGCTCAAAACGCCGGCCCGCTGGCGTCATCAGCACCACGCGCGAATCCTCGCGCCGCAGCGCCTCGACCGCGGCGAAGATCGGTTCGCACTTCATCACCATGCCCTGGCTGCCGCCGTAGGGTGTGTCGTCCGTCGTGCGATGTTTATCCGTCGCCCAGTCGCGCAGGTTGTGGCTGTGAATTTCCGCGAGCCCGCGGGATTGCGCCCGCTTCATCATGCTCTCCCCCAGCGCGGACGCGGCGATTTGCGGGAAGAGGGAGAGGATGTCGATGCGCACGGGAGGAGGGAATGTGACTGGTGAATCGTGATCGGTGAATCGTGAAAACCGCCGGCCCGCGCGGCGCTCGCCGCGATTCACGATTCCCCATGCACCCTTCACGAATTTCCATTGGTCATTTCCGCGCTGCCGCCCATCTTCCCGCCCCATGCCGAAGCTCCCCGCGAACCCCCGCAACAAGACCGGCGCCCGCCGCGTCCGCGCGCGGCGCCGCTGGCTCTGGGTCAGCGTGCTCGCGGTGCTCAGCGTCCTGCTCGCCGTGTGCCTCGTCTACGGCTTCTGGGCGTCGATCTTCAATCTCAACGAAGTGAAGGAAATGTCCGAGCGCTCCACGGTGCTCGACATGGACGGCAAGATCTACTCGCGCCTCCAGGGCGAGAACCGCGTCACCGTAAAACTCGACGAGGTCTCGCCCGATTTCGTGAAAGCGCTGCTCGCCCGCGAGGACTCGCGTTTCTACAAACACCGCGGCGTCGACCCCATCGGCATCGCCCGCGCGCTGGTCCGCAACATCGGCCGCGGCTCGGCCCGCGAAGGCGCCAGCACGCTCACCCAGCAGCTCGCGCGCAATTCCTTCCCGCTCGGCGGCAAGAACATTCACCGCAAGATTCTCGAAGCCTTCGTGTCGCTGCGCATCGAACAGCATTTTACCAAGGACGAAATCCTCGAGGCTTACATGAACCGGATTTACTTCGGCTCCGGCGTCTACGGCATCGAAACGGCCAGCCTCGCCTACTTCGGCAAACGCGCGAAGGAGCTGAAACTCGGTGAAGCCGCGATGATCGCCGGCATCATCCGCGCGCCCACCTACTACTCGCCGTTTCGCAATCCGAAGGGCGCCGCACAGCAGCGCAACCAGGTGCTGGAGCGGCTCGCCAAGCTGGAAACGATCACGCCCGCGCAGGTCGCCGCCGCGCGCGAAGCGCCGCTCGCGCTGGCGAAGAAGAAAACCGTCTCCACCCAGGAAAACTACGCGATGGACGCGGTGCGCCGGGAACTCGACCTCCTGCTCACCGACGAGCAGCGCGGCGACGGCGGGCTGAAGATTTACACCACCATCGACCCCGCCCTGCAAAAAGCCGCCCAGACCGCGCTCGATGCGGAGCTGACGAAAGTCGAGCAGCGCCCCGGCTACAAACATCCGAAGCGCGCCGACTTCTCCGCCGAGGCCAAGGCCCAGGAACTCGGCACGCCGTATTTGCAGGGCGCGCTCGTCGCCATCGACAACCGCAGCGGCGGCATCCGCGCCCTCGTCGGCGGGCGTGATTTTCAGGAGAGCAAATACAACCGCGCCATCCAGCCCGAAGCCGCACGGCAGGTCGGCTCCACGTTCAAGCCCTTTGTCTACGCCGCTGCCTACCAGCGCGGCATGCTCCCCGGGGCCAGCATCGACGACGGCCCCATCCACCCCGGCGAAATCCGCACCGCTGCGAACTGGACGCCCGACAACAGCGACGGCACTTACAAAGGCCCGATGCGCGCCGAAGAAGGGCTCATCCAGTCGCGCAATACCATGAGCGTCCGCATCGGCGAACGCGCCGGGCTCCCGGCCATCGGCAAGGTCGCCGGTGCCTGCGGCATCGAGGGCATGCCGCAGCAGCCCGCCGTCTACCTCGGCGCCTTCGAGCAGACTGTCGCCGACCTCACCGCGGCCTACACCGTGTTCCCCAATGGCGGCCTCCGCCGGCAGAGCTACATCATCGAGCGCATCGACGACCCGGCCGGCGAAACCCTCTACCGCGCCGCCCACGTCCAGACCCGCGCGCTGGATCCCGGCACCGCCTGGCTCACCACCCAGGCCCTGCAAAAAGTGATGGAGCGCGGCACCGGCACCGCGGCGAAATCGATGGGCTTCACCCGCACCGCCGCGGGCAAGACGGGCACCACGAACGACTTCCGCGATGCCTGGTTCGTCGGCTTCACCAGCTCCCTCACCTGCGGCGTCTGGGTCGGCCTCGATAAGCCGGAAACCATCGTCAACAAAGGTTACGGCGCCGCGCTCGCCCTCCCCGTGTGGTCCGCCACCATGGGCGGCGCCTCCGCGCAGCGCTACCCCGCGCAAGCCTTCCGCAGCGACGAACCGACCCGCCGCGTCAGCGTCTGCGCCATCTCCAACGAACTCGCCACCACCGCCTGCGACCGGGCCGGCGCCGCCTACAGCATCGACCTCCCGCAGTCTCACATCCCGCGCGACCCCTGCGGCACCCACCGCGGCAGCATCCTCGCCGGCTCCGACCGCGACGCCGGCCCGAAACGCTCCGTCCCGCAAAGCATCTTCCGCTCGTTCCGGAAATTCTTCGGCGGCGAATAGCGCCCGCCGCTGCGCAGGCCTGCGCTCCCGCGTAGCGGCTCAGTTCGGTAGGGAAGCCGCGCCGCGGGTTCCCACGCTTCGGTAGGGAAGCCGCGCCGCGGGTTCCCACGCTAAAGGGTGGGCGACGCCGCAGCCCGCCGGGCGATTTGGGGAACCCGCGGCGCGGCTTCCCTACCGCGATTTCCGCAGTTTGGACCGCTTCCGGGGCGCCTTGCCTTTCGGGTCCAGGCGGGCGGCCGTTCACCGCGCTGCCGCGTTCCCGCCCCGTCGTCGTGAGCACGTAGACCTTCAGCGCGATCTTCGTCCCCGGCTGCGTGAGGCCAAAGTCCACCATGAAATCCCGCGGCACCGCCGCACGATTCGTCGCGATGGTCACCGCGTCGTCATCGTCCCACCCGCGCACCGCAGCGCCGGCTTCTCCAGCACCTTTGCCTCTTCTACCGAACGGCGAGGTTGAACTTTTCGTGGCCATCCCCTTTCATCGGCGGGGCACCGCCGGTTGGCGGCTGGCCACTTCTACTCGTCATGAAAACCTTCTCGTCCATCGAACCACTCGAAGCCCGCATCGCCCCCGCCGCCGTGCTGATCAATCCTACCACGGCCACCTTTACCGACGTCGATGGCGACCTCGTGACCGTGAAGTTTTCCAAGCCAATCCTCACCACGCAGAACATCAGCTCGGTGCTGCAACTCGTCGGCGCCGGGCTCGGTGAACAGCTCGTGCGGATCGTGCCGAATGCCCTCGCCGCGCCGGCCGACGACACGAACATCACGCTCACCGCCAGGCCGCAGGACGTGAACGGCGACGGGGTGAGGGATGGCGATGGGCTGGTGAACGTCGGCGAGATCAGGGCATTGCCGCTCGATCTCGGCATCATCACCATTCCCGGCGATCTCGGCGCGATCGATGCCGGCGACTCGATCACTTCTCCCACCGACTTTGCGGTAAAGGCGCTCAACGTTCGCTCGCTCGGCGCGCTCGGCCTGGCCAGCGGCATCTCCGACATCACCAGCGACATCCGCGGGGTCCTCGGCGCGCTGAATGTGAAGGGCGACGTAAAAGGATACGTCCATGTGGTCGGCAATGGCACCGCCGACACCCACGCGCATGGGCGCATCGGCGCGATCACCGTCGGCGGCTCGCTCGTGGGCGGCGGGGTGCTGGGCGCGGGCAGCATCCAGGCCACGGGCGACATCGGCGTGGTCAAGATCAAGGGCGACATCCGCGGCGGCTCCGCGACGGCGACCGGCTCGCTGCAGAGCGATTTCGGCGCGATCAAAAGCGTGACGCTCGGCGGTTCGCTGCTCGGCGGCACGGTGCAGTTTTCCGGACAGATCCGCAGCAATGCCGACCTCGGCCCGGTGAAGATCACCGGCGATGTGCAAGGCGGCGAGGCACCGACGACCGGCTTCATCGCGAGCTACACCGGTTTCGCGCCGTCCACCGGCAAGGTGCTCGGCGTGACCATCGGCGGCTCGCTGCTGCTCTCCGATCCGGATGTCGTGGGTGCGGAGATCGGCCTCATCTTCAGCCAGGTAGCCATCGGTGCCGTGAAGATCGGCCGCGAACTGGCGGGCGGGATCCTTAGCGATGGCACGCTGGGCACGGTGACGGTCGGCGGCTCAGTCACCGGCAGCGTCTTTGCCCAACGCATCGGCAACCTCACCATCGGCGGCTCCATTCTCGCCAGCAGCGATGCGGCCAGTGGCGTGTTGATCACTTCTTTTCAAGGGATCGGCGCGATCGTGGTCAAAGGGAGCATCGCCGGAACCGCGGGATCGCAGGATGTCGCGCTCGTCGAAATCTCCAGCGGAGCGGGCGGCATCAAGAGCCTCACCGTGAGTGGCAGTGTGTCGCACGCGCAGATTTCGGGTGGCGGCGCAATTACCGGAGGCACGATCGACACGGTGCGAGTAGGCGGCGACTGGATCGCCAGCAGCCTCACTGCCGGCGTCACACGCGTGGGCTCCTACCTCGGCGATAACGACGACTTCGTCGCGCAGGCTCCCCTCACCTCACGCATCGGCAGCATCACCATCGGGGGGCAAGTCATCGGCACCGCGGCGGGCAGCACCTTCGAGAGCGGCATCGACCGTTTTGCCTTCATCGCCCGCGA
>Ga0209181_10001182_pt1 | contig 46298 bp, 42 predicted proteins | sample MAT05_FD_187208 | JGI IMG/M metagenome (GOLD analysis project Ga0209181, IMG submission 187208) | Freshwater microbial communities from Lake Fryxell liftoff mats and glacier meltwater in Antarctica - MAT-05 (SPAdes) (version 2) | ecosystem: Environmental > Aquatic > Freshwater > Ice > Liftoff... | reverse complement strand
CCCGCCGCGCAGAGCAAGCTGCGGCGGCCCAAGTGGCGAGTGCCGGGCGTCAGGTTGCGAGCGCGCGTGCAAACGGGAGCGATGAAGCAACGGCGCAGGCGGCGCTGGCAGAGGCGCGCGCCGGTGCGGATCTCGCGCGCGCGCGGCTGAACTACGCGACGGTGCGCGCGCAACGATCGGGCACGCTCATTTCGCGCACTGTCGAGCCGGGTGACGTGGTGCAGCCCGGGCGAGTGCTGATGACCTTGTCTCCGGGCGGCGAGACGCAACTGGTGGTGCAGATCGACGAGAAGAACCTGCAAATGATACGACTCGGCCTTACAGCGCTCGCATCCGCCGATGCCTATCCCAAAGACCGTTTCGCCGCCACCGTCGTGTACGTGAATCCGGGCGTCGACGCGCAACGTGGTGCGGTCGAAGTGAAGCTGCGCGTCACGTCGCCGCCGTCGTACCTGAAGCAGGATATGACCGCATCCGTTGACATCCTGATTGCGCAGCGCGACAGCGCGATACTTGTGCCCAGTGATGCCGTGCATGATCCCGATTCGAGTGCGCCGTGGGTGTACCGTGTCACCGGTGGACGTGTGCAGCGAACGGCGGTCACGCTGGGCCTGCGCAGCGGTGGACTGAGTGAAGTGCTCACCGGCGTATCGGCTGGCGATCGAGTCGTGCCTGCGGCCAACCTAAGTGTGCGTGACGGCGCGCGGGTGCGCGCGACACTTCCCGTGATCGTGAAGTGAAGACTGCGGTCGCGCCTACTGGTGCCCCCACGGAACCAATACCGCTCGCAACCGACGCAGTGCCGCAACCGTTCGCGCGATGGCTGCCATTCGAATGGATCGTGGCGATCCGCTTTCTGCGTGAAGGGCGTGTGCAAACGGCCTTTATCATTGGCGGTGTGGCGCTCGGCGTGGCGGTGATCGTGTTCATGTCCGCGCTCATTACGGGACTGCAGTCAAGCCTCATTGAGCGCGTGCTGACAGGTATTCCGCACATCCAGCTCACGCCGCGCAAGGACATCGTGCGTGCGCTGCGCGATACAGCGGCCGGCATACGTGAGGGCGCCGTGCTGCAGGCGCCGCTGCAGCGCCTCAAGGGCATCGATCAGTGGCAGAGCGTCCTCGCGCAGGTGGGTGCGATGCCCGAGGTTGTTGTTGCCTCGCCCGCCGTGGCGGGTTCTGCGGTGGTGGTGCGCGGCGATGTCTCGCGCGTGATTGGGCTGACCGGCATGATCCCCGATCTCTATTTCCGCGTAGTGCAACTGCCGGGCAAGATCGTGAAAGGGTCCGCGCGCCTCGACGGAACGGACATCCTGATTGGCACGGAGCTGGCGACGGACCTTGGCATTGGTGTGGGCGACAAGCTGAATGTCACCGGCACCAGCGGCACCATGACGACGCTTACCATCACGGGCATTTTCGATCTGGGCAACAAGTACGTGAACGAACGCAGCACCTTCATGGCGCTACGAACGGCGCAGACGCTCATGGCACTGCCTGGGGGCGTGACATCTATCGACATCACGGTGCACGACGTGTACGCGGCCGAGGTGATCGCGCAGCGCATCATGAGCTCGGCCAGCGTGGAGGCTGACAGCTGGATCACGACGAACGCGCAGTTCTTCACGGCGATCACCGCGCAGACCATTTCCATGAATGCGATTCGGTTCTTCGTGGGCCTGTCGGTGGCGTTCGGTATCGCGAGCGTGCTGGTCGTCTCCGTAGTGCAGAAGTCGCGGGAGATTGGCATTCTGCGCGCGATGGGGATCGCGCGCGGCCAGGTGCTGCGAATTTTCCTGCTGCAGGGTGGATTGCTGGGCCTTGGTGGCGCGCTGGCGGGCTCCGTCCTGGGCTTTGCCGGTCTGACGGCGTGGACGCAGTTCACGCGCGCCGATGACGGATCGTCGCTGTTTACACTGGAACTGTCGGCGGGGTTGTTTGGCTGGACGCTTGGGCTGGCAACGCTTACCGGTCTGGTGGCGGCCGTCATACCCGCGCTGCGTGCCGCGCGCCTCGATCCAGTCGTGGCAATCAATGGTTGACCGCAATGACTGACAGCGCGCCAGTCGTCGAGCTGCGCAACATGCACAAGTCGTACGATGTTGGGCTGCCCAACGAGACCGAAGTACTGCACGGGATTGACCTCGTGCTGCAGCGCGGTGATTTCTGCGCGGTGATGGGTCCCTCGGGATCGGGGAAGAGCACGCTCTTGAATCTCATCGGATTGCTCGACCATCCGACGTCAGGCACCATCGCCATCAGCGGTCAGGAAACCACCACGTTGGATGATGCGGCAATCACGCGGCTGCGGGGACACAATATTGGATTCGTGTTTCAGTATCATCATCTGCTGACCGCGTTCACTGCGCTGGAAAACGTGATGATGCCCATGCTGGGTGAGCAGGAGTTCGCGAACCCTGCAATGACCCAACGGGCGGCGATGCTCATCGACACCGTGGGACTGACACCGTGGCGGGATCGGCTCGTAGGGCAGCTGTCGGGCGGACAGGAACAGCGTGTGGCGGTTGCGCGTGCGTTGGCAATGCAACCCGCGCTGCTGCTTGCCGACGAACCCACGGGCAATTTGGACACCAAAAGTGCCGACGCCGTGTTCAACCTGCTGCGCAAAGTGAATTCGGACGAGGGCACCACCATTCTGTTCGTGACCCACAACCCATTGCTCGCGGCACGGTGTGATCGGACAATCGACGTGGTGGATGGTCGGATCGTGGCCCGACCGCCTCAAGCGTCAACTGATTCTCAAAAAGCACAGCAGCGGTAGGCCTCGAGTGCGCAACTGGCGGAAGTCCGCGCCGTCGGCATAACCTTCAGCGGTTGGTCCAAACCTCAGGGGAAAATCCGATGAAGGTGCTCGCACGCGCCGCACTGTTGTTGACTGTCGTATCTGCCGGAGCTCAGGCGCAGGTGAATGCGGGAGAACAATCGCCCGAGCCAAACCTGCCGTTCACCATGACGCAGGTTGCGACGTTCAACCTGCCGTGGCGCATCGCGTTTTTGCCGGACGGGCGCATGCTCATCACGGAGAAGGTGGGCCCGCTGTGGCTGGTGACGCAGCAAGGTGCGAAGACGCCGGTTTCGAACGTGCCAAAAGCCCTGTCGCGAGGACAAGGCGGCATGCTGGGTGTCTACGCTTCGCCGAACTACGCCACCGATCGCAATGTTTATCTGACGTATTCGGAACCCGGAGATAGCGGCGGGTCGAGCTTGGCATTGGCGCGAGCCAAACTGACGATTGCCGAGGGCTCGGCGAGTCTCGATGGGCTGCAAGTGATCTGGCGCGATGGCGCACGCGGGAGCGGCGGACAGTTCGGTGCAGCGGTGGCGTTCTCCCCCGACAAACAATTTCTGTTTCTGGCCGTGGGTGATCGGCAGCGCATGACACCCGCGCAAGACCCGAACTCGCCGCTGGGCAAAATTCTGCGACTGACGCTTGATGGCAAACCCGCACCGGGCAATCCGCAGGCCGGCAAGAGCGGGGAAGCAACGATTGCGATTATCAATCCGCCACGCGATACCGAACTCGCGAAGAATGCGCCCGTTGCATTCAGCTACACGTTTCCGGGCGCCAACCTGACGCCGTCAGAAACATGGGCCAGCGGTTTTCGCACGCCGTACGGATTGGCGTTCGCACCCGACGGCCGGTTGTGGGAAGTTGAACACGGCCCTCGTGGCGGTGATGAACTCAATCTTGTTGAACCTGGCAAAAACTACGGCTGGCCGCTGGTGTCGTATTCGGTGAACTACAATCGCGTGCCCATTCCCAGTCCTGATACGCGTCCCGATCTGGTCAAACCGGTCATCTATTGGACGCCAATTGTTGCACCGGGCAATCTCACGTTCTACAACGGCGCGATGTTTCCGCAGTGGAAAGGATCGGCGCTCATGGGTGGGTTGGTAACGCGTACGCTTAATCGTATCACGTTTGATGGCAACGGTGGCGCGACGTCGGCCGAACGGTGGGACGTTGGCCATCAGATTCGCGACGTAGCCGTTGCGCCGGATGGTGCGGTGTGGGTGATCGAGAATACCGGCACGGGCGGACTGTTTCGGGTGACGCCGAAACAGGAACTGTTCAGCGGCCCGCAATTCCTTGCGGAATTGCAGCGTGAGCTACGCGCACGCAGGTAGCCCGAGTTTACAACGAATCCCCCATCACACCGTGATCGCCATACCGCGATAAATCCGCGACCGGTAGCGCGAGTCTTCGGCATCCGGCAATGGCGCACCGGCCAGCAGCACCGCGCGGGCGAACCGACGCACCTCTTCCAGCGTTTCCTCGTCGTTGCGCGGCTCTTCACTGCGCACACGGCGGGTGAGGTTGATCTGGTTGACGGGCACGTTGTGCACCAATCGCTCGTTCTCCACCGCCAGCGTCGCCGTCAGCGCGTGCAGCGTCGACTTGACGAAGTTGGCCAACGAGAACGCTTCCCCGTCCGTACCCGCCGGCACATCGGGAGACACCAGCACCAGCTGTGAGTCATCAAACATCGACGCCTTTCGGGCAACGCGGAAATGGTGTGTGAGATTGGCTTCGACCAGCGCCCGAAAGCCCGCCGCATCCAGCACCTCGCCCGGCGTGGCAAAGAGATGCACCGGCAGTGGTGCCAACGGCGTCGACACCACCGTCGTCGGCGCACCAGCAGCGCTTAACGCCCGGTTCATTCCTTCTTCGATGTCGTCGCCACACGTGACCTGCACCACCACCGCACGCGCAGATTCAGTGAGCTGGGCCGCGATGCGCCCACCCGCCTCGGCCGTCTGGGTCAGCAGCACGATTTTCCCAACGTGACACTGCTCCACCAGCTGCTGCGCGGCTTCTGCCAAGTGCGGCACGAGATGTTCACCGATCAACCAGACGGTGCGGCCCCGCAATTGATCGAGTCGCTCACGCTTGGCGCTACCGAACAGCTCGCGCTCCGTGATGGAGCGTTCGAGGTTCAAGCCACCCGACGGCATGAACGTTTCGCCGCTCACGGCCCGATCGGCGAGGAAGAACACCGTCGCCAATGCGACCTCTGTCTCGGTTGGCATACGCTTCAAGTGCAGCAGCGACAGCACACCGCGACCAACCTTGTCTGCCTCGCGACTGATTTGCGACGGTGGCAGGAACGGGACATCCTCCGGTGGTTCGCGCCGCAGCCACGCGCCCGATTCGTAGTCGGCATTGTGCGTTCCCTGCAGAAATCGGCCGCCAAGCCGTAATCGTGCAATCAAGCGCCGCGCGATTGATGGCGTGATCAGGTAGTCACTCCACGTGGCGCCATCTGCCGCTTCAGTGTGACACAGCTTCGCCAACGCACGCAGCGGTGCCGTTGCCGTTTCGTTGGCGAGCAGTGCGGAAACGTCGTTGGGCGCAATCTTGTTCAGCACGTCGTCAACGTCGCCCCCGGCGCGCAGTGCCTGCACTACCGCGGCATGCGTCGCGTTCAGACGTCGATTTTCGAGAATCAATCGGCCGCGCCGAGCAAACAGGCCAGGCTTCCCGCCCAACCCGCGCAGACGATCACCGTCCACAGGCCCTGGCGCAATGGCATTGATCTGAATCTCCGGACCCAGATGGCGCGCCAACGATTCCACCAGCGCGCGTTGCCCGGCCTTGGACACGGCGTAGTCGGCGCGGTTCGGATAGGCCACGGCAAGATGCTTCTCGCCACCGAAGTAGCTGGACACGTTGAGGATGTAGCCCGACCCCTGCTGGCGCATGATCGGCACAACTTCCTTCAACAGCGCGTAATTCGAAATGAGATTGGCGTCGAGCGTATACCGCCAGGCATCCAGCGACATGTCGACGACCATTTCCTCGGCACCGGCCACACCGGCGTTGTTGATGAGATAGTCAATGCGACCGAACGCAGACACGGTGGCATCCACCGCGCCGCGCAGCGTCGACACATTCCCGACATCCACTCCGGACAAAACGCGCACTCGACGATCGGCGCCGGTGTAGCCAACATCCTCCAGCTCACCAACGATCTGGGCGCGCATTGCCTCCAGCTCAGTGGCGCGGCGGGCGCAGAGCATCACGCGCGCGCCAGCGGTGGCCAGAAGTCGCGCCACCTGTCCCCCAATGCCGGCCGACCCGCCGGTGATCAGCGCCACTTTGCCAAGGTGCAGTCCCGTCAGGTTGTCCATGAAGCCAACCATCGATCGTCTGGCCCCGGTCGCCTTCACGATGGACTTTGGCATGTACAGATTCACCTGCGGAATTCGGCGATCGGTAAAGATCAATCGTGCGGCCTGACCGGCAGCGAAGCGAAGATTCTCCGGCTCGGTGTTGCCGTAACGGATGATCTGGTTGCCCCACTCGATCCACTGACGACGCCCGTGTTTTACGTCGACTTTCGTCTCGTCGCGCCACACGCGCGTGAGCGACTCCATCGCGGCACGCAACATGTCCGCGTATGCATTCTCGCGTCCGTCGCTTGCGTTGGTCATCACGATGAAACGCGGATTGCGCGGCAGATCGGTCCGCGCGCTCCAATAGCGACTCATCGTCCGTGCAAGCGACAGCGCACCACCCAGCTCTACATCCAGAAAGGCATCGATGTCGGCGTCGTCCGTTTCCGAAACCGGACCAACGAATCGTTCCGGCCCGAACGCTGGCAGAAAAATGGCGCCGTGTACTGCCCCACCACCGGCCGGTCCACCCAGCAGCGCCGCTTCCATTGTCCACGGCGCCGTGCGATCGAAGCGCGCCACACGAATTCGCGCATCAAGCCCTGTTGTGGAGAGCTGATCACGAACCGCCACCACATCGGCTTCGCGCGGCACGCCGAGCAGAACCGTCGCACCCACTTCCGTCTGCAATCGCGCAATCACCAACGCGTCATCCAGCTGATCGCCACTGGCCACCAGCACCGAGAGTCCGCTGCCGTCGACCGTGCGCATTGTGGGACGTGACACAAACTCGGATCGACTTTCTTTCCGTACCCACATGCCGTGCGTGACTTCGAAGTCGTGGCCGTTGAAGGCGGCCGATTCGTCGCTGGCCAGAAAGAGGCAGGTGTTCGCGACATCTTTCGGTGTTGGGAACGTGCGTCCCGCTGCCGCATCTTCACCGGCTCGCTTCAACGACATCAGCGCAGTAAAGTCCTTCGCGGTGGTGCCCGGTTCGTCGCCACGCATGGTGTCCATTGCCGCGAACACGGTTTGAATGCGCTCGGACCGAATGGGCCCAGGATACACGGTGTTCACGCGAATTCCGCGTTCGCCCAGTTCGAACGAGAGCTGCCGCGACAGCGCGTTCAGTGCCGCCTTTGGCACGACATAGGGCGCGCGCGCGTAATACTCGGTGCGGGAAAAGATGGTCGAGATGTTGATGATGGAACCGCCGGGCTGCATGACCGGCGCCGCACACTTGGCCACGTGCCACGACACCCCGAGAATGCTACGCATGGCATCGCCCACGGTTTCACTGTCGGTCGCGCCGGCGGCACGCATTGCATCCAGTTCCTCGCGCGTTAGCGGAACGTTTCGCAACGGCTGCCGCGGCCCCGCCGACCCGGCGTTGTTCACCACGATGTCCAGACGCCCGTGTGCAGCCATCGTCTCCGCAATGGCATGTCGCACCGAAGCAGGATCTGCCCCATCCAACGTGACGACCGACGCGCGATGGGCCGCCGAGTTCGTCGCTGATAACGCGGCCACACGTGCCGCCTCAATGCGTGTCCGCTCGCGACCGGTTAAGACCACTGTTGCGCCGGCATTCAGAAAGTGCCGCACAATCTCTCCACCAAGGTTTCCGGCGGCCCCGGTTACCAGCGCGACCTTGCCACTCAGTCGTCCGGTGTGAGCGGCGGGCAGTTCAATTGCGCGCATCATGTCACTCGTGTCTGGTGTATTCACGGATTGATCAGGCTGAAGGGTCATGACGTGTGCTGCGCGGCAGCCCACGCTTCCAACAAGGCGTCTTTCCCACGCAGCCCGAGCGCGGGAAGCGCATGATTTACCAGATAATTGGCACCGGCATGTTTGTTCTCCCACATGGCCTGATGCGCAATGGGGAGGTCGTGCCACGGCACCACGGTCGGCGGTGTGATGTCCAGATATCCGCCGGCGATCATGTCATTCATGCGGGTCACTTCGTACGCGTTGGTGAGATGCGTGCCAAGAATGAAGGCCGTCGGCATCAGGATTTTGCGCTGACGAGTCCAGACCTGCGGGGCGTAAAATGCATAACGTCGGCCAACCATCTCCTCGCAGTACACCACCCGCCCGGTAAAGGGCTTCACCAATGACGTTGACACACCAAGCGTGTCGTGTCCCGCGCGTTCGAGAATGAGATCGGGAGCGCCGCGCGGGTTGTCCGGCGAGCGCAGCACCTTGCCCACCGCAGCGCCAAAGGGCTTAAGCGTCTGCTCCTGAAAGTCACGCACCGCCTGCCGGAACGTTTCGGTTGCCAGTTTGGCGTCGGGCAATCGCGGCATGGTATGCGGCCACGAGAAGTCGGCACTGCGGCGCCCGATCTCCTCAAGCGACACCACACCCGCCACGGCGTCCTCGAAGCCCAGCGACTGCACAAATTCGCGCTGGCCATCGGTGGTTGTCGCGACCACGCAGCGCCCGCGCATCGCACGCACCGCCTCGATCATCTCAAGTCCCACGGCATCGACGAGCTCGGACGTGCGCGGACCGTAATAGACCAGCACCGCCTCGCCGGCTCGCAGGGCCGCGCGCCGCAGCATGACTTCCGGTGTGGACGCTCCGCTCTTTCCCACAAACGTGAAATGGTAGCCGCTGGAGGCGCCATAGAACGTAAGCGCCCCACCCTGCTCCAACAGCTGGAACGAGCGCGGAAATGCCGTCTCACCCGCGTGCGACACGACGTAGTCGGCCAAGCGCCCGCCGTTCTGCGCACGATACTCGGCACACAACACGTCGCCCGCGGCCAACCACGCCGCAGTGTCGTCCACACTGTCCGGCACCGGCGTAAAGAGGTCGGCGAACCGCGCATCGCGTCGGTCGAGTGTCGCGGTCGCTCCAAGGGCGCGCACCGCTGTGGCACGCTCGGCACTGGACACAAGTCCGGTCACCTGCACGCCACTTTTGAGCGCCGTCTTCAGCGCCTCAAGTCCCGTTCCGGTTGCCGCACCTTCCACGAACATCGTTTTCCCCGTCTCGATTTTGAGCGTCGTGAACAACGCCCGCACAATCGTGCCAAGATTCAGCATGTACGACCCCGCCTGCTCAAGCGTGAGATCGCCCGGAATTGCGTGCAGCTGTGGCGCCTGCGTGACCAGGAACTGCGCATGGCTGCCGAAGTCTGTCTCGTAGCCCTGAATGGAGAAATCGGCGTACATGGGATCGCGTGCGGCCAGCGGGGACAACAGATCGCTTTGCCCGCTGTACACCGCCACCAAATCGCCCACCTTGAGCCGCCCTTCCATTTTGGCGTCGACACCCAGCGCTACAATGAGTCCGAGACCACCCGATCCGGTGACCTGTATGTCCAGATCGTGATTGTCAAAACTCGAAACGGGAATGCCCGTGATGGCCCAGATGTCATTGAAGTTGACTTCCGATGCCAGCACGTACACGAGCGCCTCCATGGCGCCGGGAACGCCGACAGGAACGATCAGCTCCTGTTCAGCCACCGCTGGCGCTCCGAATGCTGGCGCACCGGTGCGCACATCCTTGGGCACACCGAAGGCAAATTGCCACGATGGAATGGGCGTGACGCCGGGATAAAACGGCGAGCCAACGGGAAGCAGCTCGCCGACCAACTGTTGTTCAGCGATGAAGTCACGCTGTGTCGCCACCAAGCGCACGCCGTCACGCTTGACCGGCAGTGGCGCGCTGTGTTTGTCGAGAAACTGGCGAATGCCCGTCTTGCCGCCGTCGGGATCGACCACGCCTTCAGCGAACAGTTCTGCTTCGCGCGCAAGCCCGGCGTCCATTCCTTGTGCCCACCCTGTGTGCACGGCATCCAGTAGCCTGGCACCAGCAACTTTACGCCCCGCCCACGTGAGCTGCGACAACAACTGCTGCAGGTGGGCGTCGGTGAGCACGCTGTCCAAGTCGATGGTCGCTGGCGAGTTCCATGACACAGATTGCGCGAGCCGATGCTGATGCGCCGCTGCCAACACACTCGACGCACCGTTGCGAAACCACTCGCGCACGCGCGCATGCGCCACCGACAGCACGTCGCTGGCATCGTCACTCAATTCATCAACGATGCCCATGGCGTGCGCGACGGTGCCGTCCACGTTCCGACCACCCAGCAACAGCTCGAGCGCGTCACGCACACCGTCGGTACCGCGCCGATCGGCGAGCAGCCGCGGCAAACGTTGTGTGCCGCCATACCCAGGCAACAGGCGCAGACGAATTTCCGGTTGCCCGAACTGCGAGAACGGTTCCGCCACGCGGTAGTGGCAAGCGAGTGCGAACTCCATGCCGCCGCCCAGAGCAACCCCCTGAATTGCCGCGATGCACGGCTTGCCCATTCGCTCAATGCGTCGGAAGGCCAGTTGTGCATTATTGGGCAGCACGCGGGCCTGCTCCAACGTGTGAATCTCATCGAGAAACTGCCGAATATCGGCGCCGGCCACGAACGAGGACGTGCCATCGCCGGTGAAGATCACCGCCTTCACGTCGTCGCGACGCGCCAGATGATCGACCACGATGTTCAGTTCATCAAGCGCGCGCTCGTTCAGCGCATTGACCGGCGGATTGGACACATACACGGTGGCGACCTTTGCCTCGGTGCCGAGCGCGTTGTACTGCACACGGAAGTATCGATACCGCTCGAATAGCTGTTGTTCCTCGCTTAGCCGCTGGCGACGCTGCCACTCCGTAATGGCGACGCGCATCTCGCTGATCGACTCCGGATTACGCAGCGTGCTCTGATCGCCGACCTCGCTTCCTTCCACCAGCGCCCGGACCATGCGCCGCACGTACTTCCCACTGCGCGTCTCGGGAAACTGACTGACCGCGATGAAGTCGCTTGGCACCGCCACCGCGCCCTTTTCAAAGCGCACCAACTCGGACAGGCGACGCTTGTCGTCTTGTGTGAGTGTGCGACCGACCCTCGGCAGCACGAACGCCAGGGGGGTCAATCCCTTTTCGCGATGTGGTGCTCCGACGACGATCACATTGCCCACCGGCGAATCGGGATCGAGTTGACGATGGCGCAGAATCGCCCCTTCAATTTCCTCGGTCCCCATTCGGTGACCTGACACGTTGATCACATCGTCGCTGCGGCCATGCAGCGAAAACGAGTCATCGTCATAGCGCACGGCGAAGTCGCCCTGCGTATACGCCCACACACCCTGCCAGCGCGACCAGTAGGTATTCGTCCAGCGCGCAAGATCACCCTTCCACTCGGGCATCACCCGCGCACCGTCAACGCGGAAGTTGGCGCTATCGCCCCAGACCGTGCGAGCGAGATACGGATACGGCGCCGAGATGACGATCTCGCCCCTCTCGTCCAACGCCGCGCGACGAAACGGAACACCAACGGCTGCCCCATCGCGACGATACGGCGCGAGCGGTGCCTCGGGGTGTTCATCCTCGGCCGTCTTCTCGAGCCAGACATCACCCAAAATCCACGGCAGCGGGTACGTGTGCGCGTCAGCGCGCAGCGGATAGTCGGCATTCCCGTAGAAGTGCGTCCACGCAATGCCACCGTGCTCGGTCGCCCAGTACGAATTGATGTACCACGGCGCGAGCAAATCCATGCCGAACTCCTGCACACTTGGCGAGACCGGTTCGGCGCAGAACGAGCATACGCGCAGCGATGACAGATCGTACCGTCGCACATCGTCGGCGTTCTGCACGTCCTGCATGATGCCTTTCAGAAACGTCACGCCTGCCTTGAAGATGCTTACCTGGTGGCGCTCGATGATGGACGCGAATCGTCCCGCGTGCGGAAACACCGGTGCGCCCTCTGTGAAGACGCTTGTCACACGCGTTGTGAGCGCCGCGGAAATCATATAGCTCTGGCCAGTAATCCAACCGGGATCGGCAACCACGTACATCACGTCACCGGCGACCGCATCGAACGCTACCCGCATTGAGTAGGCGATGCCCGCGGTGTACCCGCCGTGCACATGCACCACGCCCTTCGGTTTGCCGGTCGATCCCGAGGTGTAGATGAAGAACAACGGGAACTCCGCATCGAGCGGTGCCGGTGTGCTGGCCGACCAGATTGCCCGCACGAAGTCCGCAGGAGGAAGCGCGAGCAACTGGGCCTCGCTCGCGACCGCGATGCCATGCGCGCGGGCGGCGCTCAGAATTGTCTCCAGCGCCGCGTCGGTGAGCGTGTGGCTCCACTGGTCGCGTTCGGCGCGCCAGACGATGTCGTCAATGCCGCTGTGTTTGACCACCACCACCGCGTCGACTCGCGGTGGCACCGACACCAGCGCGGCGGCGATTGTCGTGCGCACACGACTTGCATCACTCGCCGAGAGTTCGTTGGTGTGCGAGAGCTGATGCAAGGCGCGACCAACGCCTCGCATGACGTCGCTGCGCTGCACCGTGATCTCGCCGGCAAGCGTCTCGTCGATGGCGTGCAGCAGCACGTCGCGGTGCGAGGCACTGAGGGAGAGTGCGTGCAACGCGCCATCAACCACCGTGCGCGCCGTCTCCAGCGGGACGTAGTCGTCGAGCGCCGGATCGGTGTACGCGGTCTTGAACGGCACGATTTGCGCGTTCCGGTAGCCGCCGTCGGCGGTAATGACCACGCGTGCGCCTGCGTCGTGAATGCGATCGCTCAGCGTCTTGTCGCTGAAGCCACCAAACACCGGCGTGTACACGACCCCAAGCCGTTTGGCCCCCTCTGTCCAGAACAGCTGCGCCGGAATATTCGGCATGTTGAGTGCAATCCGGTCGCCACGGCGCAGCCCCAACGCCGTCAGTGCGATCGAGCACTTGGCCGCTTCCAACAGCAATGTGCGCCGCGTCACCGGGTAACACTCCACCGGTCCGCCGCGGCCACCGTCCACCGACATATCCCAGCGGTCGCCTTCGAAGATCAACGCCGCTTCGTCACCGTGGCCGGTGAGCACATGGCGGTCGACTTCGTTGAAGCCGGCGTTCGTAAGTGCGCCTTCAAACCAGCGCCAGAACGGTGCATCGTCCCCGTTGAAGGCGCGGCTCCATGGCGTGAAAGTCGCGCTCAATTCTGGCGAGACGGGTGCGCCGGTCGCAGCGTCGAAGCCGGTCCATTCCTGCCGTGCGTCGTCCCATGTGATCCACGCTCCCGCGGGCCCAACGGCTGCGTGAAACCAGTGCAGCTCACGCTTGGCAATTTCGCCGTGGAAACGGCCTGGATCGGCCAGACATTCGGCGCGCATGCATTCCCAATCGGCGCGTGTACGAATGGGATTGCGCCGGGCCAGTGGCGCGGGCACAGCAGCAGGCCCCTCCGCCGCAACACCGTGCGGGTGAGTCGAAATGTCCATGCCGGCGGCTCCGAGCGGTGGCATAGGGTGATGCTGCAGGATTTGGCGGCGACCCTGACGGAGTCGCCGAAAACAAACCGGATCACCGTGATACGGGCAAGGCTGGGAAGGTGGTGCGGTGATGAACATCCTGCCATCACCAGCTGACCTTTCGGATGCGAACGTGTGGCCGCAGTCGTGAAAGGTGCGCAATCGTGCCCCAAATGGCCTGCCGCGGGTGAGGTAACACTGTTGCTTGGCGCCTTCGGCACTCGTCAAGGGCCTTGGAACAGGGTACCGTCCCAAGGACGTCAACTTTTCCAGAATGCCGCAATAATCGGCCAAGGCCGCGCCTCGCATCGTCGGTCTCTCGCTGGTGCTCAAGTTCTACTCGCGCTTCTACCACGGAAACATCCGAACCAATCTCGGGCCGTTGCGGTATCTTCTGGTCACGCCCCAGTCACACCGGGTGCATCACTCCGTCGAAGCCCGTCATTTCGATACCAATTTCGGCGCCATTCTGAGCATCTGGGACCGGTTGTTCCGCACCCGATACCGGGGAGACCACGAGTACCCCCGCACGGGCATCGCCGACAAATCGTTTCCGCTGGAAACGTCGCGCCACCCCATCGCGCTGCTATGGGCACCGGTCGCACAGTTATTGTACCCTTTTCAAGTGCTGCTGCGAAGTGTGCGCTCCCTATGGGGCCGAGGGCACCCACGGGAAAACGTTACGTCGCCCGACTAGCGCGGGGCGCGCCCGTTCTGTCTGGGGCTAATCCGCGAACAGGACTTGCAGGTCCGTGCTCCGCCTCCGTCCCCCAATGACAGCGGTTAATCCGCGCGTACAGGGCTTGCAGCGCGTGCGGCCAGCAGGCCCACACGATATACTCCCGCGACCCCAATTGAAATTTCCCTGATGAAACTCGACCGCCTGCTGCACGGAAAACATCTTGACGTCTGGGAAGCCTTTGCCCGCGAGATTGGTGGCAGCTGGACCGCGGAGGGTCAGGGCGACTCGGCCCGCATTGACGTCGTGCACGAACGTGGACCGCTGCGGATTGAGGGACACGTGACGATGATCATGGCGGGAAAGGTGTTGATGCCCGTCATCACCACGAGGTTCTCGGCGCTGCTGCCCGCTACGCCTGCGCAACGCTTCTCCGTTTCACGCGCGTCATTCGCGCCGGCAGTACTTGAATGGTTTGGAATGCTTGACATTCAGGTTGACGACGACGCGTTCGACCGCGCGTTTATTCTCAAAGGCGAGACGGCCGACCTTGTCCGCGCCCTGTTCGGCAGCGCGGCCCTGCGTGAACGCTACCTGCGCGACTTCGAGGGCCAACTGCATCGTCGCGACGATGCGACCATCCAGGGTGATCCCACGCCAGACGCCGATCCGTTCGAGCTGCTGGTGCCCGGTTTCGTTGACGAACCTGCGAAATTGCGCGCGCTGTGGAAGCTGTTCGTGGAAACGCTTGTGAGACTTCCCAACGGTGCAGCCCCCAGTGCCTAGCGCACGCGTCGCCACCTTACCCTTCCAGCTGACCACCGATCATCAGGTTATTGGCAACGGGACGGTTACGTCAACCGAGGAGCGCCGACATGGGGTGCTGCGTCTGGAGCGTGAGACGCTGGTCGTGCAGTGGCGCGTTGAGCGCGAGGTGCAACGTATTGGCCCGGAAATACGCACCGATGTTGAACGGGAAGGCATGCGTGAAGTACCGGTTCCCGTGCAAATGCTGGGCAATGCGCGCGTACGCACGCGCGGGCGATGGTGGTGGCGAAAGTGGGAGGTCGTGCTCACGGCCCGCGACCTCGTGGCGTTCGATGGGCTGGCCAACAGCGACGGCTTTGATTTTCAGCATCCGGCAGAGTTGGTGCTGCCCGTGCGATCCGCCGATCTCGACCTGGCGCACGAATTTGCATCGGAAGTGGAGCTGGCCATCGCCGAGTTGGCGTTGGCGGACGCGGTACGAGCGGCAGCACCGCTTATGCCGCTGGCGGCAGGCCTGGGGGCGCAGCGTTTGCCATCAGCCGAAACACCGACGCCTGGTCTTTGAGTGACCGATGTGGTTCGGCGTGATCACCGTCGCCGTCACTTGGCGCGCATCTTTGACGGGCTTCTGCTCGTCGGCTCCGCCCTGTTGCACCCAATCGCCCGCCTGCGTGAGCATGACGTGCAGGTCGTGCATGCACTGCGCATCGTAGTGGCGAATGCCTTGTTGTATATCAGTGTCAGGATGGCCGCCATCAAGTGGCTCTGAACCGGACGTAATCCGTCATCGGGGATGCCCCGTTAAGTCGCAATCCCGCAACCCCGCGCATCAAGGTCATCCGAATCGCCCCGCCACATAGTCGGCCGTGCGCTGATCGCGCGAGGCCCCGAACACCTGTTCGGTAAGCCCGAATTCCACTAACTCGCCCAACAGCATGAAGCCGGCATGCGACGACACGCGCTGCGCCTGCTGCATGTTGTGAGTTACGATGACAATCGTGTACAACCCCACCAACTCGCGCATCAAGGCTTCAATGCGCCGCGTGGCGATAGGATCGAGGGCCGAACACGGTTCGTCCATCAGTAGCACCTCGGGGCGCGTTGCCAAGGCACGGGCAATACACAAACGCTGCTGCTGCTCGGCGGGCAACGCCAGCGCGTGATCGTCCAGTCGATCCTTGAGCAGCTCCCATAACCCTACGCCACGCAACCCGTCTTCCACGGTTGCCAGAAGCGCAGCGCGCGATGGCTTGCCGTGCAACCGCGGACCATAGGCCACGTTCTCGAATACCGACAACGGAAAAGGATTGGGCCGCTGAAACACCATGCCAATTCGTCGACGCAATCGCTCGATGTCGGTGTTGGTTCCATACACATCGTCGTTATCAATCGCGATTCGACCGTCAACACGCACGCCTGGAATCATGTCGTTCATGCGGTTCAGTGATCGCAGCAGCGTACTCTTCCCGCAGCCGGATGGGCCAATGAGCGCCGTGATTTGCCGCTCGGGTATCTCCACGCTTACCGACTTGAGGGCCTGGAATTCGCCGTAACGCAGGTTGAAGTCCATCACGCGAAGCTTGGCCGCAACGGGGGCGCGATCGGTCATCCGAACCGTCCGTCCAGATAGTCGCGCGTCTCCCGTCGCGTTGGGCGCGCAAAGAGGTCGGCCGTCGCCGCGGTCTCGATGTGTTCACCCATCAGAAAGAAGCTGGTGCGGTCCGCCACACGCTCCGCCTGATAAATACTGTTGGTGACCAGGACAAACGTGATCTGCGACTTGAGGGTGCGAAGAGTGTCCTCAATGCGCGCCGTGGAGATCGGGTCGAGTCCACTGCACGGTTCGTCGAGCAACACGACACGCGGGTTGGTGGCCAACGTGCGTGCAAGGCAAAGCCGCTGCTGCTGGCCACCGGAAAGACGCGTCGCCATCAGCGACAGGCGATCTGCGACTTCTTCCCACATGTGTGCGGCACGCAGCGCACGCTCCACGATGGCATCCAGCGTGGCGCGGTCGCTCACGCCGGCAATGCGCGGCCCATACACAACGTTCTCGTAAATGGACCGGGGCAGCGGCTGCGGTGTGGCAAACACAATGCCCACCCGTCGGCGCAATTGCGAAAGCAATGCCGGGTCGCGTCGCACGCGCGCGTCGGACAGAATTTCATCGTCACCCACGCGAATCGAGCCGTCCGCCTGCGCGCCATCAAGTTCGACGCTCATCAGGTTCAGCGTTCGCAGAAACGACGTTTTTCCACCGCCCGCAGGACCGATGATTCCATGAACGGTCCCGGCCTCGATGACCAGATCCATCCGCTGCACGGCCACCCGCTCGCCGTAGCGCACCGATACACCGGTGGCCGCAATGCGGTCTGGTGCCGATACCAACGCGGCGGTCATCTCAGGGAGCGCGTGAAGCGATGCATCAGCGAGTATGCCGCAACGTTGATCAGCAGAATCGTCACAACCAGCACAGCGGCAGTCCCATACGCCTTCTCGTCGGAAATCCCCTCCATGGTCAGCGTGTAAAAGTGCACGCTCATTGTGCGGGCGGAATCGAAGACGGACGTTGGCGTTCGAAGCGCAACCCCAGCGGTGAAGATGACCGCGGCCGTCTCACTGACAGCCCGACCAATGCCGAGCACAATACCGGTCATCACGCCGGGCGCTGACACAGGAAGTACCACCGAACGAATGGCCTCCCACTTGCTGGCACCCAGTGACTGCGCCACATGACGGTACTCGCGTGGAACGGCGCGCAGCGCCTCCTCGCTCGTGCGAATGATGGTGGGCAGAATCATGGCGCCGAGCGTCAGCCCTCCTGAGAGAATTGACCAGCCCATGCCCAGCGCTGTGACAAAGAACGCAAAACCGAAGAGGCCAAAGATGATGGACGGAATGCCCGCCAAACTTTCGGTACCCCGTCGAATGATCCCCGACAGACGCGTTTCCGTCGTGTATTCCGCCAGGTAGATGGCCGCGCCCAGTCCAAGCGGTGTGGCCACCAATACCGCAGCGAGCGTCACGTACAGCGTGCTGACAATTGTCGGGAAAATGCCGCCTTCCGCACCGGAATGCTGTGGGTTGTCGGTGAGAAATGACCACGAGATTGCGCCAAGACCTCGCTGCATCACAAACACAATGATGAAGATCAGCACGCCCACGGTCAGGGTGGTCGCCCCCCACAGCGCGACGCGAGCCAGTTGCTGCGCGGTACGCGAACCGATCCACGCACGAGGCGTTGCAGACGTGGGTACGTTCACCGCAGTCCCCCCAGCTCGGGCGCACGAATTGGCTCGACGCCAAGCAGCTCAGCACGCGCTTCGGCACCGCTCGTTGCGACCGGTGCGGCGACGGTCACGCGCTTTCGGTCGCGCACCCGACCCGCGATGGCATTCAGACCGAGACTGATGACGAACAGCACAATACCCGTGGCAAACAACGCCTGCGCATGCGCGCCACTTGCGTACCCCATTTCGAGCGCGATGTTGGCGGTAAGTGTTCGCACGGGCGACAGCACCGAGTGCGGTATTTGCACGCTATTGCCGGCCACCATGATTACCGCCATGGTCTCGCCAACCGCGCGGCCCATCCCCAAAATGACGCCCGCCACGACCCCGGAACGGGCCGCCGGCAACACTACGCCAACAATGGTTTGCCACTGGGTCGCGCCCAGCGCGTACGAGCCCTCCCGGTAGCTGCGTGGAACGGCTTCGATGGCATCAATCGAGATGCCGATGATCGTTGGCAGCACCATGATTGCAAGAATGATGGACGCTGCCAGCGCAGAATAGCCGGGACCGCCCAGCATTGGCGTGTTGCGAATAAACGGCACCAGCACTTCCATGCCAATGAAGCCGTACACGACGGACGGGATGCCCGCCAGCAGCTCGATGGTCGGCTTGAGCACAATACGCACGCGGGGAGGTGCCATCTCTGCCAGCGTCACAGCGCAGGCCAGACCGAGTGGCAGTCCAATCATTAACGCGCCTATCGTGACGACCACCGAACCCGCGATCATTGGCAGTACTCCGAACTCTCCCTGACTCGGCGCCCACGTCGTGCCGGTGATGAACGCCAGTGGACCGTAATCCACCAAAACCGGCAGACCCTCGCGGAAAATGAAGATCGTAATAAGCGCGAGCATGCTCACGGCCGAGATCGCGGCGAGCAGCAGGATCCGTTCAATCAGGCGGTCACGCACACGGGTTCTCAGAAGACGGTTACGGGAGCCAAGCCCTCTGCGCGCGCAATCGACTGCCCACGCGGCGATAACACAAACTTCAGGAATCGTTCGGACGCGCCGGTGGGCGCGCCGCGAGTGAGAAACAGAAACGGTCGCTGCAACCGATAGGTCGCATCCCGAATTGTCTGCTCGGTTGGCATTACGCCGTCCAGTGCGACCGCCTGCACGTACGCGTTCAGTTGACTGAAGGTGACATATCCAATCGCCTGCGGATCTTCGGCCACCATCTTGCGCAGGCCACCAGAGTACGCAGTCACGAGGGCCTCGCGCGCGATGCTGGCACCCGAGCCCATGACAAGCTCCTGAAATGTGTCGCGCGTGCCAGAACCTTCTTCTCGCGTGATCACGGTGATCGAGACATCGTTGCCGCCTACCTCGCGCCAATTACGCACCACACCAGCATAAATCGCGCGCAGCTGCGCCACGGTTAACGCGTGCACGGGATTTGCCGCGTGCACAATCACGGCAATGCCATCACGGGCGACCACCGTTTGCACCAATCCCGTCGCCTCGCTCTCGTGCAGCTGACGTGAACTCATCCCGAAGTTGGCGGTCCCGTCGTGCGCGGCCTTGATGCCTGCGGTCGAACCGCCTGATTGTACGGTCACGCGGCCGCCGTCATACGCCTCAGCCCAGCTCTCGGCAAACGGTTGGATGGACGTGGAACCCGCAAGCACTACATCACTGCCCTCGCGTGTCGACGCGCGCGTGCACGCACCCGTGGCGAGCACGAGACAAGCAGCAACAAACGACACGAGTTGGCGAGGTACTGTGAGCGTCCGCATAGGGCTGCGGCGATAGATATCGCCCATCTGTCACGAACTCGTCACGACGGCCCGGATGCGCGCGGACGAGCGAAAAAATTTTGGCCACTCCTCACGCGGGCAGTTTGACGACGGCAGCGGTCCAGGCGGCTGCTTCCAAATCAGTACGCCGCCGAACCGATACATCCACGACCACCCGGTCGCCTTCACGCCTGACAGCGTGCGCCAACGAGAACGCGTACACCGCATTGTTCGTACGCACGACCAGAATTTTGTTGGCGACATCGGCAGCGGCCCCGTCGGCCGCCGGTATCGCATCACTCAAACCACCCGCTGCGTTCGGTTCAGCGGTCACGACGCCAAGCAATTGCGCCTGCACGCGCTTCGACGCGCCGAGCCCAGCCAACATCGCCACCGCAATCAAGGTCGCACCCTACAGAAACGCACGCCGATCGATGCGATGGCCACATCCTGAGTTGCTGGCTGACGCGCTCACTTTTCGTCTCCATCACGGTCGCCGCGCGACGTTCCGCTGACCGTGCGCACGCCCGCCGAATCCGCCACATAGGCGCTGGCGGCTCCGTACTGGTAGACCAGTGCACCGCCTGAATGGCCCACGTTCCAACCAGCCACCAGCAAGCCCAGGGCACCGACGGTCGCGGCGCCGCGTGCAACACCTCCTGCCCGCCCTTTAAACAGTCCGGCGGCGGCAATGCCCAGCACGATCACCGACAGAATGAGAAACTGCTCGGCGGCCTGTTCGTGCGTGCTGATGGCCGATTCCGGAACAACCGATTCCACCTTTTCCTCTGCGTCCTCCCCGGTTTCCAATGCCGCCCACGAGCTGAGCGAAAGCGTGGCGAACAGTGCCACGGCAATGCCCCATGCCCGGAGGGGGCGCGCGCCCCGCTTGACCGCCCACAGCGACCCCACAGCAAACACTGGAACAAGCACGGCAAGAGCCATGGGCAGGTGCACAATGGCCGGATGAAGGGGCGATGGAAGAAATGACTGAAGCATGAGATCCTCTGCGCTGGTGATGACGTCGCTCCGCATGTCGCGCCGAGATGGCAGCGCCGCGTTGGCGACAGAGGGGAAGGTCGCCGGGCACCGAATGCGGCCCTATCCGGCAAATGACGTGATTGCGCCTGACAGTTGCCGCTCCGACATTTGACGGAGTGACTACTCCAACCGACCCAGGGCACATGCAGGACCGGCTCACCTCATCAAATGAGACGGCCAGCGAACTGGGCGTTCCTTACCTCGCGCCGTTGGTGGTGGGCGTGCTGGCGCTGGTGGTTGTCGGGGGAATTACTGACATCGTTCTGGACGGACCCTCGTCCTTGCTGTCTGTCCACGTGGTGTTTGAGGTGTTCATTATCCTTGTCAGCCTGACGTCCGCGGTGCTGCTCGCACGCGGATGGTGGCGCGCGGCGAATTCGTTACGCGATACGAAATCGCTGCTGGCAACCAGCAATCGGTCGTTGGCCGAGCGGCAGCGTGAGCGCGACGTGTGGCGCGCCAGCGCGGAAACGGCGCTTGCCGGGTTGGGCCACGCCATAAACGCCCAGTTCGATACGTGGCTGCTGACACCAACCGAGCGCGAAGTGGCGTTCCTGCTGCTGCAGGGGCACGGGCACAAGCAGATTGCGGGGCAAACCGGTCGCAGCGAGCGCACCGTGCGGCAGCACGCCGTGGCAGTCTACGGGAAGGCGGGGCTGAGTTCCCGCGCCGAACTTGCGGCGTTCTTTTTGCAGGATCTCATGCCGACGGAAAAATCGCCGTAGTTCGGCGGCGGCAGCATTCTTCGTCTGGCGGTCTGTGCCCGAATCGGAATCGTGTGCCTGACCGCCACTTTTGTGGGAGCACCAGCGGAGCACTCATGAACCACGTCACTGAACCTGAACTCTCACAAGGGCCTGCAACTCCGTGAACAACGCTGTTCGATCACTCAGTGCGTTTGACGCCGCCGCCATTCTAATCGTCCTGGCGGCCGTACTCGGATATCTCAACCATCGGCTGTTCAAACTGCCGGCGTCTGTTGGGCTGACACTTATGGGCGCCCTCGCGTCGCTGGTCGTGATTGCTATGGACCGCATCATGCCGAGTGAACATTTGTCGGAGATGGTGGTTGGGTTTCTTGCGTCAATTGATTTTCAAACGACGTTGATGGACGGCATGTTGTCGTTCCTGTTGTTTGCCGGCGCGTTGCACGTTGACTGGACGGAGATGCGTCGCGCACGGCTGCCGATTTTTGTGCTGAGTACCGTTGGTGTCCTGCTATCCACGGCCATTGTCGGCGGTGGATTCTGGGCAATCAGCAATGCGCTGGGCGTGGCCGCTCCGCTGCTGTGGTGCATGGTGTTTGGTGCGCTGATCAGCCCAACCGATCCTGTGGCGGTCATGGCTGTTTTGCAGCGTTCCGCCGTGCCACCGACCCTTCGCGCCGTTGTCGCCGGCGAAAGTTTGTTCAATGATGGCGTTGGCGTAGTGGTGTTCACCATTGTCCTCGGTGCTGCGCTGGGCACAGAATCGTTCACACTTGGCCACGCCGCGTCGGTGTTTCTCAAGGAGGCGGGCGGCGGCATTGTCCTGGGTCTCGTCATTGGCTGGATTGCCTTTCGCGCCATGCGAAGCATTGACGAATACAGCGTCGAAGTCATGATCAGTCTCGCCGTGGTGATGGGCGGATACAGCCTCGCGCATTGGATTCACGTCAGTGGTCCGGTCGCCATGGCAGTCGCGGGTCTGATCATCGGCAATCACGGTGTCGCCCACGCGATGAGCGATGTCACGCGCGACTATCTCATCAAATTCTGGGCGCTGATTGACGAAATCCTGAACGCTGTGCTCTTTCTGCTGATTGGCCTGGAAATCATCGCCATTGCGCCCGATGTCCGCGTCCTTGTACTCGGTGCGCTGTGCGTGCTGCTCGTAGTCGTTGCACGGTTGCTGTCGGTTGCGCTGCCGCTGGCGCTCATGCGACCGGTGTTTACGCTCGGTGCGCTGGGCACGCCCACGCTGGTTTGGGGAGGACTGCGTGGCGGCATTTCCATCGCGCTGGCGCTGTCCCTGCCGGACAGTCCCGTACGCACCACCATTCTCGCCGCCACGTACGTGGTCGTGTTATTTGCAGTGATCGTACAGGGCGGCACCGTTGGACTGCTGATCAAGCGCGTGGCAGCGCGTTCTCCTGCACCGGACGTCGCGCATGCCGGACACTGACGGGCACGAGGTGAATTCCCTGCTCGTCCGTCTGCACCAGTGGCGAATGCGCCTGGTGCACGCGGCGGCGATTCCTGATTTTTCCGAACAGGAAGCGTCGGCGCTTCGGAAAACCGTGCAGCAGGACGGATCGCTCACAAGCGGCTACATCCTCATGTGCGCACTCTCGGCGGGCATCGCGACGCTGGGCCTGCTACAATCGTCCGTCGCCGTGGTCATCGGCGCGATGCTCGTGTCTCCGCTCATGAGTCCGATTGCAGCGCTGGGGTTCGGCTTCGCCTCACTCGATGGACATCGCATCAAGGATGCGCTGCGCGTCGTGATTATCGGTGCGGCTATTGGCGTCGTCGCCGGAATGGTGCTCACCTGGATCAGCCCAATCCGCAACGCTACGTCGGAAATCATCGGGCGTACTCAGCCCACACTGCTCGATCTTGCCATCGCGCTGTTGTCGGGTCTCGCCGGTGGTTACGCCACCGTGCGTCAGAAAGGCGGGACCGCGATTGGTGTGGCAATTGCCACGGCCCTCATGCCGCCGCTCGCGACCGTTGGATACGGAATTGGTGTGGCCAACTGGGAATTTGCCGGTGGTGCATTCCTGCTATTCCTCACCAATCTGGCGGCGATTGCGTTCTCGTTTGCATTCGTGGCCCGGCTCAGTGGCGTGGCGAGACCGCTTTCAAGCGTGGAGCTCACACCGGGATACATCGCAGTTGGGATTGCGGCCTTCCTTGCGCTTGCCACGCCGTTGGGCTCAACGCTGTATCGCGTTGCGCGCGAAACACGGGCGCGGACAACCACGCGCGACGTCCTCATCAGTGAATTGAAAATTGCGTCCGGGAAAATCGCGCAGCTCGAAGTGAAGTGGCCGCTCTGGGGCGATCTCTCGGTCGATGCCGTCGTCATCGAGCCATCCTATTTTCCGAGTGCGCAGCAACTCGTCGACGAACGGCTCCAACGCGCCTATTCGGTACGACCCATTGTCAACTTGCAGCAAATCGTGGCCGCCGATAACGGCGAACAGGCGCGCGCCATGATTGACGCTGCGATGGAGCGCAATGCGGCCGGTATCGCGAAAGATGTACCCCCGTTTGCGCAGATCCTCAACACCGTGTTGTTACCCGTGCAGTCCATCTGGGTTGATCGTAGCGCCCGCCTTGTATACGTCACACCGGCTGACGCTCCGAACTGGTCGCTGGCTGACTATCAAACAAACGAAGTCATGGCGAACGGGGGAGCAGGTGATTGGAAAGTACGCATTGTGCCACCGGTGTCCCGTACGCTGCTGATATCATTTCCCAACGGCTCGGCCGTCGCTGATTCAACCGCCAGGAAAGCGCAGACAGTTGCGCTCTGGGCGCTACAGCGCTGGGGAATGAGCGAGGTGATCCTCGAAACGTCCGTGAACTCTGGTGACAGCACCACCATCAACCTGGCCCAGCTACGTAGCGCTTCTGTCAGGGCGATCCTGACCTCCGCGGGAATTCGCGGGACGGCCAACGTCCTCTCGATCAAGACCGCGTCCACCAACGACGTGAAGATCAACGTCTTTCCGGCGGCGCCGGCCGCTCGACCTGCTCCGCCGCCGCGTTGAAGCCAACCAGAGCGACTCCATCTCCCAAAGACCCTTGCGCCACAAACTATTGCTTGATAGTATGCTATTGTAGTTCGTGATAAAGCGCTTCCCAACCAGCCCATCCATGAAGCCACACTGGTTCTTCATTCTTCTCTCCGTTTCGGCCGCGCCGCGGTACGGCACTGCAATCCAGGATGACGTGCGCGAGCTCAGCGACGGGGGCGTGCGCCTCTGGCCCGCAACGCTGTACGGCTCGCTCGAGGAGCTCGTCGAACAGCAATGGCTGGAAGAAGTCCCCGACGACGAACGGCCCGAGGGCATTTCCGGCCGCGAGCGCTTTTACCGCATTACGCGAACAGGGCGCGCCGCACTGAAACGCGAGTCCGCACGCATGGAGTCGCTTGTCAGCATCGTACGCACGCGCCTGGCGATGGGTGGGAAGTGACCGTGTCCAGTGTGTACCGCCTGGCGCTGCATTTGCTCCCGGCCGATCTGCGCCGCAAGCACGGGACGGCAATGGAGACGCTCTTTGCGCGCGAACTCGAACACGCGCGCGCTCGCGGGCGACTGCACGGCGCCATCGTCAGTGCGGTAGGCCTCTGGGACGTGGTTCGGCGAGGAGCCTACGAACTGGCGCGCCCTGAACGCGGCACGCAGAGTGAACGAAACCTCTCGCATTCGGACGAGCGGTTCAACATGGACGCACCCGCGCATCAGCCGGCTAGCGCCAACTTTGGAGACTCGCACATGAAAGGAATCGACACGACAGGTCCGTTAATGCCGCCGCCCACGACTCGGCAACTCCTGGGCCGCCACGCCGTCTCATTCGCCATTGCGTTTGTGGTCCTCACATCCCTGATGCTCTACGTCTTCGCAAGCCGGCAGATGCCGGCGCTCAGTGCAAAGGGCGCGTCCGCAGGCACCCTCGCAGAAGTGTTGTGGCTCGCATTGCCGTTTACCGCGGCCATGACAATCCCCATGGCGGTCTTCATAGCCGTCCTCCACCAATTCAGTCGCCTCGGCGCAGACGGCACACTGGCCGCTGCTCGGCGCATGCGCGATGGCGTTCGTCACCTGGTTGTTCCGATACTCGCGGCGGCCGTCGGCATGGCAGTGCTGGCGTTTGTGGTGACCGCCGAAATCGTACCGCGCTCGAACGAGCGACTCGCGGTTGTACTGCGCGGAGATGAGGCGGATACGCCAACCGATCGCTCCATGACAATTGGCGAACTACGCGCGGCCGCGCGAAAAGTCGGGCCGAGCACCGAGCCGGTGGTGCTCTCGCGTGCCGCCGCGCTCGAAGTCGAGGTGCAGAAGAAGTTCGCGCTCCCCGCTGCATGCCTGCTGCTGGCGCTGGCTGGCATGGCACTTGCTTTCAGAATTCCTCGCGGCGGTATGTGGCTCGTGTTCGGTGCAAGCCTCGTCTTTTTCAGCGCGTACTACGCGTTGCTGATGACTGGTGAGACGCTCGCCGATCGGCTGATTGTCTCGCCGTTTGTGGGCATGTGGGGGGCGAACGCGTTGGTGCTTGCCGTGGCGCTGCTGGCCGTGTGGCGGCGCCGCGCGAAGGAGTTGGTGGCGGCCCGCAACTAGGCGGCTCGCGCGGCGACGTACCACCCTTCCTCACTCCAATTGCGCGCTGTTGCATTTTCCGCCCCCCAACAACAGCCGCCATGATGCGTCACGCACTGCTCGTCGCCATTGCAACACTCGCCCTGCCGCTCGCGCCAGCCTTTGCGCAAAACACTGCTGCGGGCTCGGACAAGGATTGGAACAAGGTTGACGAAGTGGAAATTGTCCAACCGTTCAAGTTCGCCGACTTTGAAAAGATTGTCGATGGCGCGCTGACCAATTACGGGATTGGCGTTTGGGGCCGACACGCGCGCACTGCGGTCGAGCAACACGCGCGCACTACGATTTATAACGGCGCCCAAATCGCGCGACGACGCTCAGGGAACCGGTCCAATGCGGGTGTAGCTTCGCGTCACCACACCATCACTTAACGGGGCTCCCAACCCGCCGGACGCCGTCCAACCGGATGCGCTCACCAGGTAGGTCGCTGCGAGCCCGGGACGAGACTCCCACAGCAGATTCCAGCCGGGGGCCGCCGAAAAATCGGGAACGCGAAGCCGCGAACGGGTGCCGTCGCTGCCAGACGTGATCGTCGCCATCGCTTCCGTTACCGTCATGGTGACATCGCGACGAGTTGCGCCCAACTGCTGAAACCAACCGGCGATGTAGAGGCGCGTGTAATCAGCCTGAAATGCAATCATCGACATGAAGCGCACCCGCTGAGCGCTGGTCTCGAACGGGCTCACCAGTGGTTCGCCCGGGACAACACCCAATGTCAATGTCGTCGCGGTCGGCGACGCAGTGGTTTGCGTGGCACTGCGAACCACGGTGTTCCCACCATTCGTAAGCGTCGCAGAAGCAACGAGCGTGTGAAAGTCACCCGCCTGTACCGGTGCTGCAGGCAGATGCCGAACGAGGCCACTAGTGCCAGAAACGATGGTTGTCGCACCCAGCGCGACACTGGCACCGCTCGCAGTGCGGAACGTTGATGTGACCACCGTCAGCGTGAGGGTGGTTGACTGCGCTGATTGCCCAGTCGCCTGACCGCGAATGGTCAGTGGATACGAACCGGCCGGCACGTTGAGCGACACATCGATGGCCAGCGTGCTTGTGGTCGCGCCCGACGCAACCGTTGCCGACGACGGAGTAACCGTGACGCCGCTGGGCGCTCCTTCAACGCTCAATGATACGGCACCGGAGAAACTGCCCGTGCGGGACACGGTCACAATCGCGCTGCCAGCACCAGTTTGCACCATGGTCGTGGGCGCGGTCGCGCTGACACTGAGCGAGAAACTTCCGGTGGGCGTTGGTGTTGGCGTGGGTGTAGTGGTACCCGCGTCGCCGCCGCCACATGCCGTCGTGAAAGCCAGAGTACACAGCGTTGCCATCATCAACACACGGCGCGAAGCGCAAGTAGGACGCTCGATCACACGCAACTTCTGAACAAGGGTAAGTACATCACACAGTGCGATGCGCCCGTCGGCTTTCCCGATCAAGCACCGCGACCGTCGTTTCGTAAAACCGCTCGGCATCCGCCGCGCTTCGCCCTATGCACATCGTCCCGAGTTTTCCGAATTCCTCAAGCGCGCCGATGAGGTGAAACATGACCCCCTCCTGCGCTGCGGCATCAAAATGTAAATCGTTGTTCACCGCGATATCGATCAATTGATCGGGCGTCAGTCCTGCATACGAAGGCTGTTTCAGGTTGTCGGTGGCGTGGTAATAGCAGGGATTGCCGTTCAGCGCGTGGAAGACGCCCGTGGTCGTGTCGTACTGGCCCTCGGTCAGAAACTCCAACATGAGAAACGGGTGGGTGGTCCCGCCTTTCCGTAAGTTGATCTCAATAGCCGTGGTGCGCCATTGCCCGTCCCGCCATACGGTCATGAAATCGACAGCGAAGCGGGCGAGAACGCCTTCCTGTGCCAGCACGCTTGCCACGCGAGATCCGTACTCATGCAGATGGGCGGCGTACCCGGAATGGGCAGGAAATGTACAACCCAGATACACCTGACCGCTGGTCCCGCCCAGGAGCTGATCGTGGGTGGCGATCACTTGTGCATGCCCGAGCGGATCGATGCGGCACTGCACCGACGGTGACCGCTTCACCTCGCCAGCCACAAAGGCCTCGACGATGCCATGCATGCTTGCGAACTTCTGTGCGAACGATTCCCATGATTCGCATTCGGCGACACACGTGACGTGCGACGAAAACGCGCCGCGAATCCAGCGGATCAACGCGTCGGCGCTTTCGGCGCGTACTGCGGATTCGGGCACCCCATCGAACGAGAAGACCGCGTTGCCCTCGCCCGAAAACCCGTCGTTCAGCTTGATCATCGCGCGACAGAGCGACAAATCCCGACGCTTGAGATCGGCCAGCGCGTGCGCGATATCCGTTGTATCCCGCAGGTGCTCGTGGCCATCGGGGAATGGAACGCCCGCGCGACGAAACGTCTCACGGCTTCCGCTCTTCGAGCCCAGGTGCGAGAGCTCGGGATCACATCCATAAATGGGGATGCCCAACCGGACCGCCAGCGTGCGTTCCTGCGGGGTGACGTTGAAGCAGGTCATGTGCGCGGACATCGGATCGGGGATATCGGCGCGAATGCGATCCACGAGCGCCGCCCGGGAGAGAATCTTGCCCGTCAGCGACTCGGCCGAACCATCGTTGCACGAGAGCAGCGTGAGCCGTGGCCGCGCATGTGACGGCGGAATGCCCGGCAGCAGATGCAGGTAGTAGTCAACAATCGATGGCGCGAGCGGTTCGCTGGTCACATAGACAATGTTGGCGCGCGGAAAGCGCAGCAGCATCAGCACGCAGAGCAAACGCTCCTCGTAATGTGCGGCTCCTTCAAGCTTGCGCAGTTCGGCGGGGTCGAGCGACAGGCTTGGAATCACCACGATCGTCTGCGGGGCGTGGCGATCACGGAACACGCGCGTGAACAACTGCGGGAGCCGTTGCTGCAACGCCGCATACTGGTGCCGCTCTGCGGCCGATCCGGGCGCCGTCGTGCTCGCCACGTCGCTCGATACGGCGCTCGATACGGCGAGTGGTGTGTCGGCGTCCAACGATTCAGAATGCGTGGGCACGGTGCGGCCTCAGCGAGGATTTGACACCATTTCGGCGTCGGTCTTTCCGCAACATCATGTCATGTGCAGTCAACGGCGGCAAGAGGGATTGCGGAGAATTGGCAACTGCAGGCAGGATTATGATCAATCCTGGCCGAAAGGCGGGTCTTGTTGGTCTCACTGCGCAATGGTACTTCTCGGTGATTCCCTGCAGCGACACAAGTTGCCTGACCATGTGCGCCGTTCCTGCAACCGGCCGCACTGCCCCCCAAACCCCAAGCGTCGACACACCCACTCCATGAAACGCGAACTCTGGCTTCGACTCAAGCACTACCAGTTCGACAATCTGGTTCCGCCGCAGCTCTGGGATCACGTGCGTTCGGCCTTTGGCAACACGAATTCTTCAACCAATGCGTTTGCCAGCAAAATTGCGCGCAAGCTCAGCTGGGACCGAGGTTTTGCGCTGCGCGCCATTGAGGAATATCGGAAGTTTGTCTACCTCGGCATCATCGCCGACTTTCATGTCACGCCACCCAAAATCATTGATCGGGTCTGGCACGAGCATCTGTTGTTCAGTCGCGCGTATCGCGAATTCTGTCGCGATGTATTGCAGCAAGATTTCGATCACCACCCGGAATTATTGCCAAGTGATGAGCAGACCGGGTTGTTTCAGGCGCAGTACGATGCGACGTTGGAACTGTATCGGCTGGAGTTTAACGTGCGTCCGCCGGTCATTATTTGGGGTACGCCGAAATTCCAGTTGGGCAGTGTGCGGCCAAGTGACGACCTGCCCAGGAAACGGCGCGAGGACAACAGTGATTCCGGCGGTGCATCCGACGGTGGCGTGCCTTTGTACCAGCAGTTTGATGGTGGTGCGTCGGGCTCACACCATAGTCACATGCCGGAATTCGGCGGCGGCGGTGGATTTTCCGGTGGCGGGGGGGGAGACAGTTGGGGCGATAGTTCGCACGGTTCCGCGTCGTCGGCCAGTGGCGGCGATTCGGGGGGTGGTGATAGTGGTGGTGGCTCGGGGTGTTCGTCGGGGTGTGGTGGGGATTAATGCGGCGCGCGTGACACAAATGCGCCGCATCCGAACGCTACTCAACCCCTCGGCGAACGCGAATCCGGTGATCTCGCTGATCGCGAGCGCCGCGATTGGCTATGCCGACGCGCAATGTTCAGGACCGGAAGCGATAGACGCCGTGAGCGGGGACGACGCGCTCGTGCCGAGTCGCACTGCTACCCCATTCGGAGGTTGCGATGCGTCGGTGCTTCTCTCTCCTCACTTACTTTCAACTACGAATTTCGCGCCAAGGGTGGCGGCACAGGCAACGCCGACGTTACGCATGTCCACGAAGACCGGTGCGGTCGCTACACCGGCAACGGCGGCCCAAGCAGTTCCATTCCATGCGCCCGCCAGAGCGCGGGGTCCTGAATTGGCATGGAGTTGCCCTTCGACACGACCCGGAAGAAATCTTCCATTGCTCCCGGCGGCGTGAAGCTGATCAGCATGCGGCCCACGGTGTTCCCGACGTACGCCCACACGTGCGGCACCAGTCGTGGCGCGAGGATCGTATCGCCCGGTTTCAGCTCGAAGCGCCGATTACCAATCACGATCACATACTCGCCCTCGATCACGCAGAACAATTCATCCTGCGCGAGATGCTGGTGTTTCGCCGGCCCGCCTTTGCCACGATTCGTGTTTTCAATCACGAGCATGGCGCCGCCCGTGTCAGCCGACGTCACCTTGAAGTCAATCGTGCTGATCCCAAGCGTCTTGTGCACCCCGTCACGATCGGTGCCTGCGCGCACGTACACTGGGTCTGATGCCTCTGTCAAAGGTCGCATTGGCGCTGCGTCATGGTTTGTGTCGACGGACGGCAGCGCCAGCGGTAGTGGTAGCGCGGCCAGCGCCATTCCCAGGAACGTGCGGCGTTCGATTGGCGGCATGGCGAGGCTTGGGTGAGTGGGGGGAGAGTGGATGTTCAATGATACGGGCGGGGGCGGCGTGTGCCCACGCGTTTTTCGTAGCCGGGAGATTATCCCTCAGGCCTTGTTTCCCGGCACGCTGCAGGCTTCGCGACATCTCCGACGCTTGCACCTTCTTGCAATTCTGGAAATGAAGGGAACGGGGATCCTCTCTTACTACGTGCCGGTTCCCGGTAAGTCGGCAAATCCTTGCCAGGCCGGCGCCGATCATCAGGAGATCGGCACGAATCCTCAGGAGCCTAACGCCGATCTCCACGGCGCGGATCTCCACCAGTCCGGCGCCGATCTCCACCAGTTGAGCGCGGATCCCCACCAGGTAGGCGCATATCCCCCCAAGATGATCGCCGAACCCCAACCTCGGCTCCAATCGCTCCAAACTGACCGCGTCGCTTCCCCCCCTCGCGGGCCGCATCGCCGATGCCCAAACACCCCGTGCAGAATCATGTGACGCCAGTGACAGACCATACAAGCGACATTTAAAGAATACACTGTACCGAACCTCAATGACTAAGGGCGGGCAGAGTAGCCGCAGCGCGCTTGATCGCAGATGTTATCCATCCTGTGGAACAAGTTGCACGCGCCAACAGAGCAAGGTTGGAAGTACCCACAGGCGATGACGATAACTGACCCCCAAGCGAAATACTTCGCTTGCGAGTGAACGAGGCGATACGCGCCAGACAGCGCCGATCGACTCGCAGGTGCGATGGCCAGTGCGCAGGTTGACCTGAACGCGACATCGAGCGGACCGTGGCGTAGCAAAAGCGCACTGCGACGAACGCACCAATGCCTCGCACTCCGGCACCCCACTACGAATGCCCGCGACCTCGATCGGAACTCCTGTCCCGATGCACGTCGATCTCAGGCGCGGCATGTGGGTGATTCACCTGGTCGATGGGCAGGCCAGCGCGCAACTCCGGTGCGCCCGCATGACGGGTCAGCGAATGCGGCGTCACTTGGGAAGGGTCATCTTCGAACGACGGCGGGTAGTTGAACGGCGGTGCTGCTCTGCCGCGTCGCAAGAAGAGAATGGCGAACCACACCGCGCCGGTTACGAAACCAGTCGCCATGGCCCAGAGAATGAGTCGAATCATGCGGTGGCTCCGTGTCTACAGTAGCGAGTTGCCGGCGACGTCACGCGGGCCGAGCGATGATGATGTGGCGCGTCGGATGCGCACCGTACGCAGGGCCGGTTGGGAAAGTTTGCACGGGTATGCGCAGGGCGACCAGCGAAAGCCCAGATGCACGACGCAGGCGTCGCGCTGCGTGCGTCGTGGTGATTGAGCAAACTCCCACGTCAGCCCGCGCGAGCAGTTCCGCACGACCCGCTCACACCCACCGACGAACGCGACCCATGTACTCGGTAAAGCTGGACCCAAACACACGGGTCAGGGCCCGTTCCTCGGGCTTGATCTGAAACTCCGTCATGTACCACATGAACACTGGCAGCGCCAGGAACGGCAGCGCGTGTCCCAAAAAGGTGGCCCAACCGGTCAGCACCAGCAGCACGCCCACATACATGGGATTCCGCGTGATGCGGTAGACACCGTTCACAACCAGTGAGGAGGACGTGTCGGGCTTCAGTGGATTGACCGTGGTGCGAACGCGACGGAACGCGAGCATCCCCGAGAGCGTCGTTGCCACGCCGACCAAGGCAATGCCGAGGCCCGCAGCCATACGGGTGTGGAGGCTCAGGGAAAATACCCCGACGCCAGGTGGCACAAACCACATGGCGATGGCCAGCAACAAGCCGACTACGGGCGGAGGGATCTTGAGTGCAAGGGCGGACATGGCGCGCTGGTGAAATGATGAACAACAATTCTGACGTCGTGTTACATGGCCCGAAACTATCGGTCAGAACAGTACCTGCGGCGCCGCCCTTGATGGGCGGGCGCATCGGGGTTTACAATCCCGCGCCCCGATTGGATTTCCTATCCCCCCGCAGGAGCCGCCCGTGAGCGTCCAGACCATTCAGGCGGGTTATGCCGCCTTCGCCAACAACGATCCCTCTGCGCTGTTCGCAGCCATGTCGCCCAACATCCATTGGAACGAGGCGGAGGGCAACCCACTGGCCGACCGCAATCCCTACATCGGCGCACAAGCGATTGGCGAAGGCGTATTTGGCCGGTTACTTGCCGCGATTGACCACTTCAGCGCGGTGCCCGATCGCTTCGTCGATGGCGGTGCCGACGTCATCGTTTTTGGCCGGTACGGTGGCACGATGAAGCACAACGGCGCCACGTTGGATGCGCCGTTCTGCCATGTTTACCGCTTCGAAGGCGACCACATTGTGTCGTTTCAGCAGTACACGGACACGGCGCAGTGGGCGCGGGTGATGCCGTAGCCGCCTCACGGGCCACCCAGGCCACCGAAAGCTCCGGTCTTTAGAAACTCGTGCGACACGTTGCCCAGCAGATCGCTTACCAGCAACGACATCGACACGCCGTCGACGAACAAGGACGAGTCTGCGAGATACGGAATGAGCGGCGCCGCGCGCGGACCGTAGCCGCCGGCCAACGGCCGCACACAAAAAATGTTCGCGAAACTCTGGGACGAGGTGGCGTCGACCGTGGACAACTCACGGACAGGCACCACCGGCTGCGCCGACGCCAACCGCGCCGCCAGCAACGCGAGCAGCAGCGCAAGCCGACTGCCAGCGATGCAGCGCTTGTCCGGCCAACAAGCCAGACGAAATCCCGTCTGGTCAGCACCAGCTTACGGCTTCTTTTTGACGGCTGCTTTTTCCTCGCGGTCGTCGTCCGCGATGTCAACCGCCAGCGGAAAAAACAACGACTGCTTGACCGTCGGGTATTGTACGCGCCACCCCTTGGCGTCGTGCCAGAGAATGCGGTTCAGCAATTCCGTTGGCGCCGCGTCGGGGTCGCGGAAATTCATGCGCGCACTGGCTTGCGCGGCGTTGCGCCGTTCCACAGCGTTTGCGCCGTTGATGGCGCCGACCTTCGGATTCGTTTCGTACAATGACTGCCTGGGCACGATTGCGCGGTAGGGTGTAAAGTCCGGGCGCTCCCGCGGACCAATGAAGCTGGCCCGCATGTCAGTGGCCACCAAATCGAACAGACTGAGCGCGGGCAAGCCCAGCATGAGTTCAATGGTCTTCACCATGGATGGCTGGCTGTAGAACGTGCTGTCAATGGCCTTGCGCTTCGCGTAGGGGCTGGCGACCAACGCGACGGTGCGATGACCATCAATGTGGTCCACGCCATTTTGCGCGTCATCCTCCACCACGAGAATGGCCATGGATTTCCAGAACGTTGAATGACTGAGCGCGTCCACAATGTTTCCCAGTGCGAGATCGTTGTCCGCGACGCACGCTTTCGGCGTGCACCAGCCCGGAGACGTGCCTTCGGTGTGATCGCTGGGAAGAATCATGAGGGTGAGATGCGGCATGCGCTTTGACGCTTCCCATTCCTTGAGATGCTCGATGAGGATGTCGGCCTTGATGACGTCCGGTGCTTCCTGTGACCACCCTGGATACTCGCGCACAAGTATGCGATCGAGACTCGGTATTTCGCTGCGCGTGTTGTACATCGTGCGCAACCGTGCGCGCGACGCCGCCGACGAGTGTTGCGCTGGGTCGCGATACATGTTGAGCAACTGCGTGCGCACCTCCGACTTTGAGTCCCTGGGTGCAGGCGCGTATTCGCCAAAACTCACGGCGCGTTTGCCCCGGGCCTGCACCGCTTCCCAAAGAAAACCTCCCGACGAATACGTGAGCGGGTCGTTGCCTTCGCTGGGATAACTGCGGCCCACATACAACGGCCACATGGGGTAGGCCGTCTCATTGGCCTGCGTCAACCAGTTGTGCCCATCGGCCGAGTTGCCGCCCGAGGCGAAGAAATGATCGAGCAACACGAACTGTTCGCTGAGTGCGTGTGTATTGGGCGTAATGTCCCGTCCATACATCGTAAGCGAGGAATCACTGGCGCCCTTGCCAATGTCGCCCAACACCTGATCGTACGTCCGGTTCTCCTTGATGATGTACACCACGTGCTCGATGAGACTGCGTTCGCCCGGCCGCTCGGGAACAGCGCGTGCCGGCGCGGTTATGCGGGGCGTGAGCGATGGCGTGTAACTGCCGCTCGCGAGGTGCAGGCGATTGTTCTCCGCCACACCGGTTGTGTACGCAACCAGCTGCGCGTCCGTGGGCACCTCAATGACGTTCACCGAACCACGTTCGGCGAATACGTACCTTCCAGTCTGACCGCCAGTGCGCCCTGTGCCGGCGCCAACGCCGAACAACGTTCCAACCGCCAGCATCTTTCCATCGGCGCTTACGTCGAGGCTGCTGGGATACCAGCCCGTGGGAATGAGGCCGCGCAATACACCCAGCATGCCAGTTGTACGCACACTGACATCGTACATGGCCACCGCATTCACACCGCCAAGAGCGACAAACAGCGTGGCGCCGTTTGGCGAAAGCGCGATGGCGGTGGGAGCCAATCCACCACGTCGTTCTTTGAAAGGCGCCACCGTGATGTTGCCGAGCAAGGTGCTGGTGCGCGTGTCGACAATGCTGACCGCGTCCGAGTTTCCGTTGGCCACATAAAGTCGGCCTTTCGTCTGATCCCACGCGAGACCCGTTGGATGTAAGCCGACATTGATCGAGTGCGTGACCACGCCGCGTTCAACATCAATACGCACCACCGTGCCGGGTTCTGCGATGCCGCGCGCATTCACCCGTACCGGCTCGGCGGCAGGATCACAGCACTGTGTTGCGCTTCGTTCACCAGGCTTGGGTTTAGGTCCGCCGAAAACGCTCACCCATGCGACACTTCCGTTGTCAGCAATTACCGCCGCAATGGGCAGCACGCCAAGCGACACCGTGCGCACGAGCTGGTTGGTTGCGGCGTCCAGAATGGCAAGTTTGTCATCGGCGGGCAACGGCAACACAGCGACGCGGCGGCCGGTGCCATTTGGGCGGCGCGCAATGGCTGGAGCGCCGGCCATGAACGCACCCAATGCGCCGGATTCACGTGCTGGCCGAGCCATGCTATCGGCTGAATAGGTGACGAGTTGTGTGACGACCTTGGCCCGTGAAAGCGGGGGGCCGCCTGGCACGCGACTGGCCGCGACATCTGCGGGCAGTCGACCCACGGAAGAGATCGAGACCCGGTTTGTCAGGGGATCAAGGGCAATACCGTACACGCCCGGGCGTCCATTAAACTCGGCGTGGCTCAACACACGATTTTCGCGCCAGCCCAAACGCCAGGCGTTCCCCGGCACCGCAACCCAGAGTTCACTGGAGGTTCCGCCAAACCGCACGCCGGCAACACGACCGTCGAACACACTTTGTACGCCCGCGGGGGTCACTCGTGCGCTGTTGACAACGATGCCTGAATCGTTGACGACGCGGTTTGGTGCCTGGAGCTGCAGGAGCAGCATGATAGGAAGAAGCATGTCAGGCCGTTGATAAAGTTGAACGACGCTACTACCCGCGGGTCGCTATTGCCAGAAACAGTTTGCAACGGGTGCAATCGCGCGCCCCCACATACACCTACGCTCTGTGACGGCACAGGCAGTGCCACAGCGCTCGATCATTTCCAGGCTGCGCGCAAACGCGCGCGGCAGCGTTTCGTCGGTGCAGAATTGCTCGTTAACCACCGCGGAACGACACTGTGACGATGGTCACTGGAACGCGCCGCTGAAACGATTTCCGACCGCGCTCTTCGACGCCAACGGCTGTGTATCGTTCGCGACTGAACCGCTATGGCAACGTTCGCCGCACGCCGCTCCATTCACCGCTATCTTACAATAGCGTTTGCAGATGAACGCGGCGGTTAGCCGGCAAGAACCCAACGCAGGAGCGGTTGCTATGAAAGGTTTCGTGGAAAACATCGAGCGCATTGCCGTCAAGAATGAAGCGTTTCGCCAGGTGCTGTACACGGCGAAGCACTGCCAGCTGGTTGTCATGGCGTTAAAGGCCAACGAGGAGATCGGGGCGGAAGTCCACAAGCTTGACCAGTTCTTTCGCGTGGAGGAAGGGACGGGTGAGGCGGTGCTCGATGGCGTTCGCACGGCGATCAGCGCAGGCTTTGCGGTGCTTGTTCCCGCCGGGACAAACCACAACATCGTCAACACCGGCAGTGTACCGTTGAAGCTTTACACGCTTTATGCACCGCCCAATCACCGGGATGGCGTCGTCCACCCTACCCGCGCCGACGCAGAAGCCGATACCGAACACTTCGATGGCAACACGTCGGAATAGAAGTTCGACTGGGTACCGCCCGTTCGAAAGCTGCCACCCCCCTTCCCAATCTTCCGGGAAGGTCGGGAAGATTCGTGCATAGTCAGTTCGGTGACGTCTAACGTCGCGTGCTGCAGCAACGCTCGACGAAAATAGCTGTGCACGCAGTCGCGAGAGCGCCGCCGTGACACGCGACATTCACGAACCCGACGAGTAGCTGCGTTCCGATGCCTGCCAATACTTGAGCATGCCAATGCGAAACCTCTCAGCCGTTCGTGGAATGAGAGGCCGGTACAGCCGCCGCAAAAACCAGCCCGGAAACCAACGACCACGTTCCTCAAGTGCAACTCGGGCGCGAGGGTGGTCCAGGAAGGCTAACGGACCATGTTTCACCACAGGCTGGACGTCCCGGAACTCAAGCTTGGCCAGGTGCTTCAGTGACTTGTAGCCGTAGTGCTGCGGCGCGACAAGCCGCATGGGGGCGCCGTGCTCGATCGACAATGGTTCACCATCGATCTCGTCAGCCAGTAGTACATCTGCAGCCAGAAGATCCTCGAGGTGCATCGTGGTTCGATAGCCGTCTTGAGCACGAAGCACGATGCCAACTGGAGGGCGCGATCGGTCAAGGAGTGGCGCGATGCGATGTTCGAAGAAGACGGAGAACCTTACGCCACCCCAACGCAGGCCGAGTGTAGACCACGTCGTTACGCAGTGGAAATCCGCTTCAATCGTGGCGCGCGGTAATCCGGCAAGTGCGTCGAGGAGGACGATAGGCTCAGCGGCCATAAGAGTGACCTCCAGCGAGCGATCCCGAGGCCGAGTCGGATAGCGTTCGGCGAACTGAGTAAGGCCGAATCGCGGAAAGTCGGCACGCGGAGTCTGGCCTTGAGGAAGCATGTGCGCGCCCAGAGGGTAAATGGTGACGTCTCACGCCGCGTGCGGCCGCAACGATCGACAAAATAGCTGTGAACGCAGTCGCGAGAACGCGGCCGTGACGCAGCATACGTCACTGCGTGTGACTGCAGCAACATACGTCAGACCGCGGAGCGTCGCGCCCGCATTGCGCCACGTGGCCAACTCAGCGCATGTCGGAAATCGCGGAAGCCACCACGCTGCCCGCGTCGTTCGGACAAAAGCGTTTCGACTTCTTCGATCATGTGAACATGCCCTGGCATCTTTGTCAGAACTTCTTGGCCGCCACCGGCGAAACCGCAATCAACACCAGGGCCAGGACACAGAACACGATGCCGCCAAGGAAAGTCATCGCCGCTCCCATTTTATCCCACAGCAGCCCGGCCAGACCGCTCGCGACCAGCATGGCGATGCCGCTAAGCAGATTGAAAAATCCAAACGCCGTGCCTCGCAAGTCGTCTGGCGCGGTGTCCGCCACCATGGTTGCCAGCAGGCCCTGGGTAATGCCCATGTGCAGGCCCCACAGCAGCACACCGGCGCTGACCCAGCCCCAGTGATTGCTGTAGGCAAGTGCCAAGTCTGCCGCGATCAGCACCAGCAGTCCGAACGCCAGCAAGCGGGAATGGCGCATGCCATCGGCCAGTTTGCCGAACGGATAGGCGGCGAATGCATAGACGATGTTCATGCCAATCAGCACCAGCGGCGTAAACGCCAGCGGCAGGCCGCCCTGATTGGCGCGAAGCACCAGAAAGGCTTCGCTGAATCGTGCCAGCGTGAACACCGCGCCGATGCCGACCACCCACCAGTAGGCGCGGCTTAGACGCCGCAGGTTTTCGCGGCGAATGGGATTGACGCGCACCGCACCAGGTTTTCGTTCCGGTTCCTGCACGCCGAACAGCAGCAGGGCGACGGCCATGCCTGCGGGGATCACCGCCACCCAGAACACGGCGGCGAAATTGTTGGCCCACAGCAACATGAGGCCCATCGCCAGCAGCGGGCCGAGGAACGCGCCGACAGTATCGAGCGATTGGCGCAGACCGAATGCGGCACCGCGAATTTCCGGCGGGGCAAGGTCCGCGACAAGCGCATCGCGCGGCGCGCCGCGAATGCCCTTGCCAACCCGATCGATGAGGCGCGCGAACAGCACCAGCCCGGTGGTGGTGGCAAGCGCAAACAACGGCTTCGAGATTGCGCCGAGTCCGTAGCCGAGAACCGCCAGTGGTTTGCGCTTGCCCAAATAGTCGCTGATGGCGCCGGAAAACACTTTTACGATCAGCGCAGTGGCTTCCGCCGCACCTTCGACTAACCCGACGGTCAACGCACTTGCGCCCAGCGCCGTCACCATGAACACAGGCAGCAGGCTGTGGATCAATTCCGACGACACGTCCATCAACAAGCTGACGAAGCCAAGCGCCCAGATGGCCCGGGGTATGCGGACGCGCGCCGCTTGCGGCATTTGCGTGGGGTGGTCGCTCATGGCCTGGCTGTACGCAAGGTTCTTCTGAAGCTTGAAATTGCCTCGGGCATGGAGTCATGCCCGCACGTTCATTGTTGAATGGTACTCGACGGTGCGCGTCAAGCCACTGCCATCGCAAGATCGCAGACGGCATTCGGTCGATCTCCATCGGCACCATGCTGCTCGCCGGTTTCGATGAGCGCGATGGCATCATGCGAGAATGACGGTGCACTCACACCGAGTGTCATTCATTTACCCGGTTTGATCGGGCACCTGGCTACGCGATCGCGCCGCGCGAAGCGGCAAGAACGACTGCTCATGGACAACTCGCCATTCGGCGCGCGTGCGATGCCATAATACGGTTGCCCACCATCGCTTCTCGTCTCCTGTCGCGTCCCGAAACACTATTTCTACGGTCTGCCATGCGTCAGCAGGACCAATGCGTCGCAGCCGGGATGTGCCAATGCTGGCCTCCTCCTCGAGCGGCCCACGTTTCACGAACCGTTGGCGCGAACGACGATGGAGCCCAAGCAGCGAAGCCTCCGAAGAGCAGCAGGGCTCGTGCGAATTGGGAACGCACTGCCTATCCTCACTGACGACGAAGTTTGTAGTCGCGCGAACGACGATGTAGCAAGAATTCCGGACGGTGCGCACGGGATCGAGCTATTGCTGGCCGCGCAATGTGTCCGCCAACGCGCGATTCGTCGAGACTGAGATGGCGAAATGCCTCGACATCATTGCGCCTTCGCGATTGATCGCGGTGGACTGCGTTGCACTCCGTTTCGCAGGGATCACTTCGTTTTACGCACGAGATGCGTAACGTCAGTCGTGCCAAAGACCACCGTAACCGAGTTCTTTCCAACAATCCTCGGCAAGCGCGCGCCGCTCGCGTAGCGCGGCTCGCGTAGCGCCGCGCCGCTACCAGCCCGAGGTGCCGCCCCCGCCCTTCCATGGGCCGACAATGTCGGATGTGACCCAGCCGCCGTAGAAGCCCCCGTCCTGCGGCTGCACGCGCTCGCCATCGACCAGACACTCGGCCGTGGTGGCATATAACGCGACGTGATCCCGCATGGCCGCGTAGGGCGCGCGAGGCGCATCGTACGACCACGCGGCGCGCTCCAGTCGCACCCCGCCCGCGACAATCGTCCAGTAGCGAGCGGCCCCCTTCCATTCACACATCGACGAACCAGGGGCCGGAACAAACGCGTCCCGCATCGCGTCGCTGAATGGCAGGTAGAACGTTGGTGGACTGGCGGTTTCGAGCAGGCGCAGTGCGCGTTTGGTGCGCACGATCTCAACGCCACCAACCCGCACCAGCACTTCGCGTGCGTCGGCGACGAGTGCCGGAGGCCGTGGATAATCCCACACCGATTCCTGTCCCGCCTGTACGGCTTCGGCGAACGGCGGGCGTTCGCGTCCGGTCCAGCTCCACATAGAAAGGTCCCCCAAAACGTAGATGGCCATCGCGGGCCAGGTCGTAGCCGATGCTTCAGGTGTTCAAACGACCGAACTACTTACTCCTGCCGTCGCGTTCACCGCAGCGTTCACCTTCACACGCAATCCGAAACTGATCATCACCATGAGCAGCATCACGCCCGTAGCCGTGAGATACGCGACGCTGAGGCCCGCGAGTCCGCCGCCCGCGTGATCGGCTTGTGCGCTGAGCACCGCGATTACCAGCAGGTTGCCGATCGCGATGCCAATGTTGACGAGCGCCTGCGCCGCGCTGCGCTGGCGTTGATCGACTTCATCGAGCACCACTGTGCGCAGGGTGCCGCCAACAACAATACCGACGCCGGTGCCGATGAACAGCGTGGCAATCAGGTACACCCAGAAGTGCGCCGCGCCCAAACCGATCATGCCCGATCCAATGGCCAATGTGCCAAAGCCCGACAGCATCACATTGCGTGGACCGAGCCGGTTCAGAATGCGACCGAACCCTACGGACGCTGCCGACGAGCAGAGCACCAGCGGCAACAGCAGCAGCCCCGCGCGTTTCGATGGCGTATTGAATGCGGCAACGGCGACGGACGAAATGAAGATGACGCTACCCATGCCGAAGCCTGCGCCGACGCAGAGCATCCACGTCGTCCGCAACTGCCGCGTGGTGAACAGTGTCATCGGCACGATTGGCCGCGCGGCTCGCCGTTCAATCCAGAGAAGCAGCGGGATCGTAATCGCGAACAGCGCGAGCAGGCCCGGCCACAGCGTGACGCCCAATGCGGTATCCAATGCGCGATTGATGCCAAGCATGAGGCTGGTGAGCATCAGTGCGAGCACAGTGATGCCCGCGTAGTCGAACGGCGGATGATCGGTCACCGTGGTGCGTGAGGGCAGGGCGCGCATGCTCATGACAAATACGACGGCGGCGATCGGCAGGTTGATCAGGAAGATCCAATGCCAGCTGGCGACGACCAGCACGATTGACGCAATCACCGGACCGACGAGAAACGCCATGCCAAATGTCGCGCCAATCAGTCCGAGAATTTTCGCTCGCTGGTCGCTGGGAAACAGATCGCCTACCACGGCGCTGGCCGTTGGCGTGATGCCGCCCGCGCTCAACCCCTGAATGGCCCGACCCACCAACACCATGCCAAAAGTGCTGGACCAGGCGACCATCAGGGAGCCAATCGCGAAGCCAGCAATATCCAGCAGATAAATTGCACGACGGCCGAACCGGTCACTCAGCGCCGCCATCAACGCGGTGCTGCATAAAGAGCAGAGGCTGAACACAATCGTGAGCAGACCGATCTGCCGGTTATCGACGCCGAACGCCGCGCGCAATGCTGGAATCGCGGGCGCGATGACTGCGGCATCGAGCGCCGCCATGAACACGCCGACGAACAGTACGGTGAGAATGCGACGGCGGGCGATGTCGTCGACTGGTGGTGTGGCGAGGTCAGTCGCGCGCATGGCAGCCGGTGCAGGGTTGGCGGACATCCATCAAACTAATTTGCGGTGGCTGCATGAAGCAGTTTGTCTCGCGCGTCGCACCAGTCGTGAATGCATAATCCCGCGCAAACCGTGACCTTCAACCAGCGGGTCGTTGACGGTGGGCTCGGCGACATCGGTTGGCCGCCTTTAAGGGCCCAGTTGGCGGCCCGCGTCCCTTTCCGCCAGATTCAGGGACGCGCCGGATGCCCCAGCTCCGTCGCCAAACGACTCGCATTAGATGTCCCCGAGTTTTTCCGGTTTCGGTTTTCCGGAATGTGTTCGCCCCAGCCCTGAGAGACGAGATGAAAACAAAACTGATGGTTCTGTTGACGATGTCGCTGTTCGCCGCGAGTGCCTCGGCGCAGGTTGCTGGCGGCGCCGGTGGTGGGGGCCGTGGGGCTCAGACGCCGGAGCAAGCAGCGGCCCGGCTGGCGGCGGCAAACAAGCCCCGCACAATTGACGGCATCAATACCGTGTTCATCGAGGAGCTCACGCAGCCCGAGTTCCGCGACATGATCAAGGACGGCTACAAAACCGTGCTGATCATGACCGGAGGCGTCGAGAACAACGACGGCAACCTCTCGATGAACAAACACAACATCAACAACAAGCTCCTGGGCGAGTTGATGGCCCGGAAGATGGGGAAAACGCTGGTCGCCCCGCTCGTCACGCTCGAACCCGGCAATGCCGGCACCGACATCCAGCCTGGCCGAGCCGGCCCGATGATCTCGCAGGCAACCTACGCCGCGCTGCTGTACGACATGGGCAACTACCTGCGCAGCATGGGCTTCACGGAAATTTTCTACATGGGCGACAGCGGCGGCAACTCGCGGGGCATGCAGTCCGCCGCCGACTCGCTCACCAAGGTCTACGCCAGCAGTCCGGACAAGGTCTACTTCAAGCACATTCCCGAGTACTACAACCACACCAGCACGGTCCAGCCCTACATCCAGAACGAGCTCAAGATTCCCGAGGGGATTAAAATTGGCGCAAGTTCGGGCACCAGCGGCCTGCATGAGGAACTCGGTATCGACGCCACGATGGCTCTGGCCGACCCGCAGTCAATTCGTTTTGAGCAGCGCGTGAAGGCGGGCCAGGCGGAGATCAACGGCATCAAGTTCCAATCACTCAAGTGGCTGCAGGACCTCGGTCGCAAGGTCGCTGATAGACGCGTGACGACCACGATCAACGCGATCAACGCGTATCGGGCGACGCTGCCGAAACCGTAAGGTGCATGCGCCGTGGGGCTCACGTTCGCGAGCACGACATGCCCCACGGCGACAAGGGCTCGGCAACTCGTGGCGAGGCGAGATGGGCGTACAGCAATTGACGGCTCACCTTTCCCGGAAATGACACCAGCTGACCGACTGCGCTCCGGCTGGGATTCTTCCTTTGCCGACTTCCGGGCTGCGCCACCGCGCACAATCCGAGAGCGTCTGGCCGCGTTCGTCGTCGATGCGTCCGGCGCACGCCCTGTGCCCCATCACCCTGACTCCTGCTACGATTCCTATGCTGCGCTGGCTGACCAGACGGCGTCGTGCCGAGCTCCGCAAGCACGCCCTTGCTCCCGAATGGCGCGCGATCATTGAAAAGAACGTTCCATTCGGAGCGAAGTTATCCGACGATGACCGCGCGGAACTCGCTGGGCACGTGCGGGTGTTTCTCGCAGCGAAGCATTTTGAAGGGTGCGGCGGCATGGTGCTCAGACAGGAGTTCGAGGCACTGGTTGACAAAACGCGGCAACGTCATCGCTCTGTAATTGACGGGTACGGGGATAACAATCCGGCGGAGTTCTTCGCGGTGGTCACCGAAGCCTTCTTCGAAAAAACGCGACAACTGCGCGCCAATCACCCGGAGCTCTACGCCGAATTCCAGCAATTCTATCAGCAAAATCCGGCGTCGCTGAAGGCGCGCTGACCGCGCCATCGACATGAGCGAATGCGTCTGTTTTACGCAATTGCCAAATCACACCAGCCCAATCGAGAACATTATTTTCGTCAACATCGTCGCATGTATCGCAGCAACCTTTCACTCGCGCGATTCGCACTGACTTTGTAAACAGTGCCTGTGCAACTCTGAAAGCCAGCGACGTGTTGCGCAGCGTCTGTTCCTCACCAAAATAGCGAATGATCGCTGCTCGAAAACATGCTGGTCTCGCGTTGGCTTCTTTCCGCATCTGCTCGATCTTGTCGTGTTTTGCGGCGAGAACCACTTCTCGCTCCTCCGGGGCGAGAGCCGACGTTTCCATGGTCTTCCTGGCCATGGAATCAAGCAATCGAACATCCTCAGCGCTGGTGAATAACAAGGCAATCGACGGCTCTCCATCGCGGCCGGCGCGACCAAATTCTTGCAAGTAGTCTTCGACGGCTGCGGGATGCTGCCAGTGAACGACGAGCCGAACATTCGGAAGGTCCAGTCCCATGCCAAACGCATTCGTGCAAATCACCGTGTTCACGGCGGCTTCGATGCGCCCGGTAAATCGACCGAGCAACGTGTCCCGCTCATTTGCCGTGCCGAGCTTTGCATGATAGAAGGGCAACTCCAATCCGAATGAGCGCAGATCTCGCTGAAGCTGTTGCCCGGTTTTTACCGTGGGCACGAACAGCATGGCTCGGCCGGCAGGCATGGCACGCAGCAGTTGGAGTATTAGGAGGAGCCTCTTCTCATGCTCTACATTGTTCAGGCGAACGAGGGCAATGTTGGGGCGATTCACTCCAGTAACGACGACACGAGCATTTGGTATGCCGAGCGATTCGAGAATTCGCTGTTGGCTATCGACACCCGCGGTGGCTGTAAAAGCCAACAGCGGCGGATTGCCGAGTGCGTGGCGCACCGCGTTCAATCGACCATAATTCGGCCGAAAATCACGCCCCCAGCGATCGATGCAGTGCGCTTCGTCGACTACGAGGTAGTTCGGCTTCATGCTCCTGATTTCCACGACTTCAGCCTTGTTAACCATCTCCGGATCGAATCGTTCCGGCGTGCAAAACAAAAACTTGAACGCTTGCTGTCGGAGTAGCTGGTAGCGAATTCGCTTCTCGGTCGGCCCGAGATCACCATTAATGAACGTGCCTGGGATTTTCTTTCTTTGGAGCTCCACAACTTGCTGGTTCATCAGAACCTTCAGTGGCGATAATACGATGCCATATCCCTGTGTGAGCAGAATCGGCACCTGAAAGCACAGCGACTTTCCCGAACCGGTGGCGCTCACCAGCAACAGCGATTCACCCCGCAGCGCAGCAAGGATCACTTCGAGTTGTGGCGAGCGGAGGCGTGATACGCCCAGCAGGCGCAAGGCGGCTCCCATATGATTCTTCGAATCCGGCCTGCTCTCCTTTGCGATCCAGCCATTTCGCGAATCGCAATCCCCAGCGTTCGATCGTCCTTCGAGCCAGCGTTCCCTGCAAATTCGGATGGCGAGCGGCGTGACAACCGTCGCACAATGATATCAAGTTTGAT